>Ga0182745_1003891_pt1 | contig 12643 bp, 12 predicted proteins | sample eDN3rd30CKraftBY_FD_128523 | JGI IMG/M metagenome (GOLD analysis project Ga0182745, IMG submission 128523) | Enriched backyard soil microbial communities from Emeryville, California, USA - eDNA 3rd pass 30_C Kraft BY (version 2) (version 2) | ecosystem: Environmental > Terrestrial > Soil >...
CGAGTACATGGCTGCGATTATGATGTGGCTGTGTTTACAAACCTAACGCAGGACCACTTGGATTATCATAAAACAATGGATGAATATAAGCGTGCTAAGAGTTTATTATTTGCCCAGCTGGGTAATACATTTGATCAGAAAAAACCTAAGTTTGCCGTATTAAATGCAGACGACCCTGCTTCTGATATGTACCGCAGGTCGACTGCTGCACATGTTATTACATATGGAATCGATAATATAGCTGATCTTCAAGCAAAGAATATTCAAATGACTTCTTCAGGTACCCAGTTCGAGCTTGTGGTTCATTCGGAAAAATATCCGATTAAAATGCAATTAATTGGTAAATTCAGTGTGTATAATGTTTTAGCAAGTATTGCGGCGTCCGTTGTGTCCGGCATTGATATTAAAGCAGTTATCCAGTCGATCGAAGGTGTAAAAGGAGTATCAGGCAGATTTGAGCTTGTAAATGCAGGACAGGATTTTACTGTTATTGTTGATTACGCCCACACACCAGACAGTCTTGAAAATGTATTAAAAACGGTTCAGCATTTTGCTAAGAAAAAGGTTTTCGTTATAGTTGGCTGTGGTGGTGACCGTGATCGTACGAAGAGACCATTGATGGCTCAAATAGCCTGCCAATGGTCCACAAATCCCATCCTAACTTCGGATAACCCAAGAAGTGAAGACCCATTAGCCATTTTGAAGGACATGGAAGCAGGAGTGCAAGGTTCAGCATACCGAATGATCCCTGACCGCAAAGAAGCGATCCAAACTGCTATTCGAGAGGCATCAGCAGGTGATGTAATCTTAATCGCAGGCAAAGGTCATGAAACCTATCAAATTATTGGCAATGAAGTTCACGACTTTGACGATCGGTTAGTTGCTCGGGAAGCGATTGAGGGGAGATAGCTATGTATTTAGCTTTAAAAGACTTGGTAAGTCTATTTAAGAATAGTCGTGGCGTCAAGGATAACCTGCTATTTGTTACAGTTTGCGACCAAGCTCACACAGCACAGCCTAAAGGATTATTTGTATCATTAACTAAAAACGCTGGGGAACTTTCTGATGCAATCTCGAACGGGGCAATAGCAGCGATTTGGGATCAAGGACTTGAACTTCCAAGCTATATACCAAACCAGTTTCCACTATTCTTTACACCAGACCCGGCAGAGGCGATTGTAACTATCTTAAATTGTTATCATGAAAAATTAAATGGAGAAACAGATAAAATTATGGAAATAACTAACTTTAAAATTTCAAATAAAAAACTTCTTAATAAAAATAAAGAAACATATGATATAGCTGTGATGTTAAACGAAATTACAAGCAAAAACGACGCTGAAGGGAGGGAATAAAATGCTCGAGCAAGTTATTTTCTTCACAATAATTATGGGATTTCTTATCTCGGTATTGCTTTCTCCAGTTTTTATTCCCTTCTTAAGAAGGTTGAAATTTGGACAAAGCATTCGTGAGGAGGGACCAAAATCCCATCAAATAAAATCAGGCACACCGACTATGGGGGGTGTGATGATTTTATTTTCGATTGTTATTACAACACTTGTCATGACGGGTAAGTTTTCTGAACCGACTGTTAAAACATATTTGCTGCTTCTTGTTACACTTGGTTTTGGATTGCTTGGGTTTTTAGACGATTTCATCAAAGTTGCTCTTAAAAGGAATCTAGGATTAACTTCCAAACAAAAGCTGGCAGGTCAAATTATTATTTCAGTAATTTTTTATTTTATTTATAAACAACAAGGTTTTTCTACCGAAATAAGCATTCCATTTACAGATTCCACAATTGATTTAGGATGGTTCTTCATTTTCTTTATCATATTCTGGCTGGTTGGCTTCTCCAATGCTGTAAATTTAACAGATGGACTGGATGGCTTGGTGTCAGGCACCGCTGCTATTGCATTTGGTGCATTTGCAGTTCTTGCATGGAATCAATCACAGATAGAAATTGCGATATTTTCTGTGGCGGTGGTAGGTGCTGTACTAGGATTCTTGGTATTTAATGCCCACCCGGCAAAAGTTTTTATGGGAGATACAGGTTCTCTAGCACTCGGTGGTGCAATTGCAACGATTGCTATTCTTACGAAGCTTGAAATTTTACTTATTATCATTGGTGGAGTATTTGTTATTGAAACGTTATCAGTTATTTTACAGGTTATTTCCTTCAAAACGACGGGTAAACGGATTTTTCGTATGAGCCCTTTACATCATCATTATGAATTGGTTGGCTGGTCGGAATGGCGGGTGGTCGTCACTTTTTGGAGTGTTGGATTAATTCTTGCGATACTAGGAATCTATATTGAGGTGTGGTTATAATTGAAACAGATTAAATCTTTCAGTCATAAAAAAATTCTTGTCCTAGGTTTGGCGAAAAGCGGGGTAACAGCTGCCGCCCTATTACATAAACTTGGTGCATTTGTCACAGTTAATGATAAAAAGCCATTTTCGGAAAATCCAGAAGCTCAGGGATTATTAGAACAGGGGATTAAAGTGATTTGTGGGGATCATCCTATTGAGTTGCTTGATGAAGGCTTCGAGTTGATTGTCAAGAATCCCGGTATTCCATATAACAACCCTATGATTGCAGGCGCTATAGAAAAAGGGATTCCTGTAATTACTGAGGTTGAACTTGCTTATGAAATATCTGAAGCTCCATTTATTGGGATCACAGGAACCAATGGGAAAACAACAACGACAACATTAGTTTATGAGATGCTAAATGAGGGGCAGAAGCACCCGTTAATCGCAGGGAATATTGGTACAGTGGCATCAGGGGTAGCCGAAGAAGCTACGTCAGAAAATACGATAGTCATTGAATTATCCTCTTTTCAGTTAATGGGAATTGACACATTTAAACCTAAGATTGCCATTCTAACGAACCTTTATGATGCCCATTTAGATTATCATGGGACAAAAAAGGAATATATTGCTGCAAAGGCAAACATTACAAAAAATCAAACGGAAGTTGACTACCTTATTGTCAATGCCGACCAAGAAGAAACATTGGAAGTTGCGCGTCACTCTAATGCCAGAATTATTCCTTTTTCGACGAAGAAGAAGCTGACTGAAGGTGCTTACCTATCTGATGGCTGGATTATGTTTAATCATGATAAAGTGATGGAAATTGAGAATATAGCTTTACCAGGCAATCACAACCTTGAAAATATCTTATCTGCTATGGCGGCAGCAAAGCTTTCAGGTGTAGAAAATAAAGCCATCCAGCAGGTTCTTCGAACATTTACTGGTGTCAGGCACCGTCTGCAATTCGTAACTGAAGTGAACGGACGAAAGTTTTACAATGACTCGAAAGCAACGAATATTTTGGCAACGGTAAATGCCTTGGCTGCTTTTGAATCCCCGGTAGTTCTCCTTGCGGGTGGTTTGGATCGCGGAAATGAATTTGATGAACTACTTCCTTATTTAAAAAATGTAAAAGCAATGATAACCTTTGGGCAAACTGCACCTAAAATGGAACGAATAGGGAAGGAAGCGGGAATAAAACGAATCAAGCGTGTCGATAATGTTGACAAGGCTGTGCCTGAGGCTTATCGATACTCTGAATCAGGTGACGTGATATTATTATCTCCTGCATGTGCAAGCTGGGATCAATATAAAACTTTTGAGGTCAGGGGAGACATTTTTATCGATGCGGTGCATAAGCTTAAGTAAGGGCTTGTCTTAGTAGAAAAGTTCACTTTTCAAGTACACTTGACACTAGGCAAAATTAGAGGTTCTGCTAAGCCCTAAAACTAGCAGTTGAGGTGTATGGTGGTGCCGACAAAGAGAACTACTCCTGATTTTATTTTAATGATTGTAACATTCACACTTTTGGCAATAGGGCTAATCATGGTTTACAGTGCAAGTGCTATTTGGGCTGAATATAAATTTAATGATTCCTTTTTCTTCGCGAAAAGGCAAACTCTTTTTGCCGGGGTTGGAGTGGCTGCCATGTTTTTCATCATGAACATCAATTATTGGACGTGGCGGACCTGGTCCAAAACCTTTCTACTGGTTTGTTTTGTGTTACTTATCCTTGTGTTGATTCCTGGAATTGGAAATGAAAGGAATGGTTCTCGTAGTTGGATAGGTGTTGGAGCCTTCTCAATACAGCCTTCTGAATTTATGAAACTGGCAATGATTGCTTTTTTGGCTAAGTATCTTTCCGAACGGCAAAAGTTGATTACTTCGTTTAAGAAAGGTCTTATTCCTTCATTAGGTCTTGCCTTTCTTGCCTTTTCAATGATCATGCTTCAACCTGATTTAGGCACAGGAACGGTGATGATGGGAACCTGTGTTGTGATGATTTTTATTGCTGGTGCTCGTGTAAGTCATTTTGCCTTTCTGGGACTGTTGGGAGTCGCAGGATTTATTGGTCTAATTGCCTCCGCTCCGTACCGTATTAAACGGATCACATCTTTTTTGGATCCCTGGTCGGATCCGCTTGTAACGGGATTTCAAATTATTCAATCACTCTATGCAATTGGTCCTGGTGGATTGTTTGGGCTTGGACTTGGCGAGAGCAGACAGAAGTTCTTCTACCTGCCTGAACCCCAGACAGACTTTATCTTTGCGATTCTTTCTGAAGAACTAGGCTTTATTGGTGGATCATTTATATTACTCTTGTTTGCACTGTTGTTATGGAGAGGAATACGAATCGCTTTAGGTGCACCAGATTTATACGGCAGCTTTCTAGCTGTAGGAATCATCGCCATGGTAGCGATTCAAGTCATGATTAATATTGGTGTTGTTACAGGACTAATGCCTGTTACAGGCATTACCTTACCATTTTTAAGCTACGGGGGTTCTAGTTTAACCTTGATGTTAATGGCGATAGGTGTTCTTCTTAATATCAGCAGGTATTCGAGATTATGAACCTTCACCCTGTTTAGCGGCAGGGTTTTTTTATTTTAGGCTGTGTTAATTTACAATTAGGTAACATTCTTTTTTCATTTGCGTTATTTTGTGAGTTTTTATAGTAAGATAGGGTAGGCATTAGGTGTTAAATAGTTAATGAGGTGGAAAAAATGAAAATAGTAGTTAGTGGCGGAGGGACTGGCGGGCATATTTATCCTGCTCTCGCACTCATTCGTGAAATCCAAAAACAGAACAAAGAGGCACAATTTTTATACATAGGAACAACCAATGGCTTGGAAAGCAAAATAGTTCCGCGGGAGAATATTGATTTTAAAGCGATTCATATAACTGGTTTTAAAAGAAAACTATCCTTTGAAAATGTAAAAACGGTTCTCCGCTTCCTAAAAGGAGTGAAAGACAGTAAAAAAATGTTAAAGGAATTCAAACCAGACATTGTTATCGGAACAGGCGGGTATGTATGCGGACCTGTAGTGTATGCTGCATCAAAGTTGGGCATCCCAACAATCATTCACGAACAAAATAGTGTTCCAGGGTTAACTAATAAATTTTTAAGCAGATATGTAAACAAGATTGCCATTTGTTTTGAAGAGGCAAAAGAGTACTTTCCAGTACAGAAAACAGTTTTTACGGGCAATCCTCGTGCATCTGAAGTAATGGGCAAAGACGGGATTCAAGGTCGTCTCGGTGCTGGACTAAGTGCAACTATGCCAGTGGTTTTAATCTTCGGTGGTAGTCGTGGTGCGAGGCCGATAAATGAGGCAGTCGTGAAGGCATTCGCTGAATTGGCTGAGAAACCATATCAAGTCCTTTATATTACGGGCGACGTCCATTATGAGGATGTCAGAAAAGAAGTTGAATTAATTGGAAACCCTAAAAATGTAGTCATTAAACCGTTTATTCATAATATGCCAGAAGTACTTGCAGGGGTAGATTTAGTGGTATCGAGAGCAGGAGCAACCACACTTGCAGAAATAACTTCACTTGGTATCCCAAGTATCTTAGTCCCAAGTCCATATGTAACAAATAATCATCAAGAGAAAAACGCTCGGTCATTAAGTGACCATGGTGCAGCAGAACTATTATTAGAAAAAGACTTAAATAATAATAGTCTTGTGAATCATATTGATCGTATTCTTTTAAATAAAGATAAATTAAAAGAGATGAAGGTTAAGGCTAAAAAAATGGGTGTTCCGGATTCAGCATCAAGACTCTATTCCTTAATGCAAGAACTGGTAAACACAAATCAAAAGTAGCCCATAAAGATTTTTAGCATAAACTGATGTAAATGCATCTAGGAAAGTAAGGGTGGTAATTATGGACGGAATCTTAAATGAGTTATTGGCTTTAAATATCGGAAAGGTTAAGGAAAATGAACCATTAGCCAATCATACAACGATGAAAATAGGCGGTCCTGCAGACCTTTTTATTGAACCGTCTTCAGTTGAAAATTTAAAAACTGTCATGAATGTGATTGAAAATCATGGATTGCCATGGCGTGCGATTGGCCGCGGCTCAAATCTGTTAGTGTCGGATAAGGGGATTGAAGGGGTAGTTATCAAGCTTAGTTCTGGAATGGATCACCTTGAGATTAACGATACAAGTATTACCGTTGGTGGTGGTCACTCCCTCGTCAGCTTTTCAACACTTATTAGTAAAAAAGGTCTTGCGGGTCTGGAATTTGCGAGTGGAATTCCTGGCTCAGTTGGCGGGGCAGTTTATATGAATGCAGGTGCGCATGGTTCAGATATTAGTAAAATCCTAACCAAAGCACATATTTTATTTGATGATGGAAAAATGGAATGGCTCTCAAATGAGGAAATGGGGTTCTCCTACAGGACTTCTGTACTACAAAAAACTCGCCCAGGAATTGTTGTGGAAGCTGTTTTTGATCTTGTGAAAGGCGATCGATCAGCCATTGTCGCGCAAATGCAAAAAAACAAAGATTATCGGAAAGAGACACAGCCGTGGAATTTTCCGTGTGCTGGCAGTATTTTTAGAAATCCGCTGCCGAATTATGCTGGTAAATTAATTGAAAACGCTGGATTAAAGGGATTTAGTATTGGCGGTGCAAAGATTTCGGAAATGCATGGGAATTTTATTGTAAATGCTGGAGGTGCCACTGCAGAGGATGTGCTGGCATTAATTCAACATGTCAAGGATACCATTTTTAGCTTATATAAAGTAACAATGGAAACAGAGGTTGAAATAATCGGTAGGAAATAAGAAAACTGGAAGGATTTATACTAAATTTCCAAAGAAATTATCCTTACTTTTCTTGTAAGAAATGTCGTCCGAATGACAAATATTGTGTTATAATTACTGATAATATTATAGGTGCAACCTCGAAAAAGTTAGTGACGGCATGGTTTTTCGTGCCGTTGTTTCTCTTTTCGAGGTAACACTATCGAATGTTGGACAGGCTTAGTCTACTTATTTTAGAGCAGCTGCTTTTTATGTGGAGGAATTTAAATGGAAAAAGGTAAAATTGTAGCTCTCGAGGACCGTATTCCTAAGCTTAAGGAGCAAAGAAGACGAAAAGCAAACAGACGCCTTGTACTCCTATTAATTCTGTTTTTTACAATGATAGTAGTTATCGCCTATTCACAATCACCTTTAAGCCATGTAAAGACGATAACAATAAAAGGAAATGGTGTGTATTCTGATAAGGAATTAATCAGTCAGAGCGGCCTTTCGAATAATACGAATATTTGGAAAATCAAAAAGGATGAAACGGCATCGAGAATAAAGCGTCTATCTGAGATAAAGACAGTTACCATCAAGACTCATTGGCCAAATACAGTGGTCATCCAAGTAAAAGAACATAAAAGAATTGCTTATCTGAAAAAGGAAAATAAATTCTTACCAATTATGGAGAATGGGAAAATAGTGAACAAAAAAGCAGCGAAGAAAATTCCTGTAAATTCTCCCATCTTATTCGAGTTTAAAGAAGGTGCAGCCCTCAATCAAATGGTAAAAGAGTTAGAAAAACTTCCTAATGAAATTTCAAACTCTATCTCTGAAATCCATTATACTCCGAAAAAAACTGATAAATATCATATTTCCTTATTTATGAATGATGGTTTTGAGGTTAGTGCTACATTAAGAAGTTTCTCGGAAAAAATGGTACATTATCCCTCAATTATCTCTCAGATTGATCCCAACAAAAAGGGGATTATTGACCTGGAAGTAGGAACGTATTTTAAGGCCTTTGACACCGAAGTGGAGGAAAAAGAAGTTGAGCAAGATAAGGGTGAAGGGTAAGCATGTTGTTTTGTCCCTAGTCTGCCTTGTATTAGGATTTTTGATGGCCTTTTCCTATCATTTAACACAATTGGAAATGAACAAAGGGAAACCAAATGTTTCTGATGGACAGTGGGAACAGACCCTTGCACTTCGAAACCAATTAATTAATGAAGAAAAAACTAATCGTGAACTGCAAAAGGAATTAAGTCAAAAACAAGATTTGGTTTTTAAAAATGAGAAAGATCTTTCTAAAGAGGCAGAGGTTTATGAAAATCTTGCTGAAGATGCTGAGAAATATCGAATGTTCTTAGGGAAAGTGAAGGTTAAAGGTAAAGGAGTCAAGATTACACTGACGGATGGTGCTTACGACCCAAAAGAGGATAATATCAATAATTATCTTGTTCATGAACATCACGTATTTAAAGTTGTAAATGAGCTTTATATATCCGGGGCAGCAGCAGTTGCCATAAATGGTCAGAGGCTGACAAGCCATTCTTATATTATTTGTAATGGACCAGTTATTACGGTTGATGGAATTGAGCATCCAGCTCCTTTCATAATTTCAGCAATCGGAGATCCTGAAGTCCTCTCTTCATCCATAAACCTTATAGGAGGGGTGAAAGATCAGTTAGTAAACGATAATATTATTTTTACACTGGAAAAAGATAATGAAATTGTTCTTGATCCCATCCTAGGCAGTTAGTCATGAAGAAATGTCCACGTTAAGATAATTTAAAAGGTTAGGTGAAAAAAGTGGACAACAAAAAAATAAATGTAAGTTTTACTTTGATCGCAGTCTTAGTAGGATTCATGATTGCTATCCAATTTCAAACAGTAAAAAAACCTGTTGAACGGGATACTCGTGATATATGGCAGCTTCGTGATGCAATATTAAAAGAAAAAGAACTTCAATCCAATTTATTAAGTGAAATTCGTTCAAATGAAGAAAAACTGGCAGCCTATGAATCTAAACGGAAACAAAGCAAAGAACAAGCCTTAAGTGATACTTTAAAGGAACTAAAGCTTGAAGCCGGGTTATCTGAAATTACTGTTCCTGGTATTAAATTAAAGATTGAACCAGTAATCGAAGAAATTAAGATAGGTACACCTGTAAATAGAGTTATTCCTCCTGAACTTCTAACAAGATTGTTAAACGAATTGAATATGTACGAAGCTAAATATGTAGCAATCGATGGGAAGAGAATTATTAATACCACTGTAATTCGAGACATCAATATGGAAACAAAAATCGATGGGCATACGATTGAAAGGTTGCCAATCGAAGTTGTTGTAGGTGTAGATGATAACTCTACAGCTGAAAAATTATATAATCGGATGAAAGTATCAAAAGCAACGGAAGAATTCTTTATTGAAAATCTAAGACTTTCGATTTCAAAACCAATTCCGAACTTAACGGTACCAGCCTACGATGATTCCATACGCATCCGCTACATGGAACCGGCAAAAGAAGGAGGCGATTCTTAATGTGGCTTCCATTCATAGGATTAGTAATTGGGATCATTCTGGGACTATTAACAGAAATACGTATTCCTGAAGAATATTCCAATTATTTGTCGATTGCTGTCTTAGCAGCATTCGACACTCTTTTCGGTGGGATCAGGGCATACCTGCAAAATATATATGATGAAAAAGTGTTTGTATCAGGGTTCTTCTTTAATATTATACTTGCTGCAAGTTTAGCTTTTCTCGGTGTTAATCTTGGTGTAGACTTATATTTAGCGGCAGTTTTCGCGTTTGGTGTCAGACTGTTTCAGAATATTGCCGTAATAAGGCGAATATTATTGGCAAAATGGTCAACGAACAAAGAAAAAGTAGAAAAAAATTGAATTTTTTTAAAGGGAATCATTTAGTTGTGACGAATAATTTTATATGATATGTATAGTGAACTTTTATTGAACAAAAAAAATATAGTTGTTGTTCAACTTAAGGAAATCTAAAGGAGGTGCCAAAGAATGAACAGCAATGAAATATATGTTAGTCTTGACATCGGTACATCCAGTGTGAAAGTAATCATTGGTGAAATGGTCAATGACTCGGGTAAAGACTCATTAAATATAATTGGTGTTGGAAATGTGAAATCCGAAGGATTGCGCAAAGGATCAATTGTTGATATGGACGATACCGTTCATTCGATTAGAAGGGCGATAGAGCAGGCAGAAAGAATGATTGGGATGGAAATTAAGGATGTGGTGGTAGGCATTTCAGGTAACAATGTCATGCTTCAACATTGTCATGGTATTGTAGCTGTTTCCAGCCAAAATAGAGAGATTACGAATGAAGACGTCATTCGTGTCATTGAAGCATCACACGTTGGTTCGATCCCGCCTGAAAGAGAAAATATCGGAGTTATCCGAAGACAATTTATCCTCGACGGTAAAGATGAAATTAACGACCCCCGTGGGATGATAGGGGTTCGCTTGGAAATGGATGGTATTCTTATTACTGGTTCCAAATCAATTATCATTAATACTCTCCGATGTGTTGAACGGGCCGGTCTAGAGATAGTAGATATTGTTCTTCAGCCGTTAGCAGCAGGTGATTATGCACTGTCAAAAGATGAGAAAAACCTCGGTGTCGCTCTTATCGATCTTGGTGGTGGTTCCACTACGATTGCTGTTTTCGAAGAAGGTTTTATTTCCCAAACAAGTGTTATTCCGATTGGCGGAGACTATATTACAAAAGATATTTCTGTGGGCCTGCGGACCTCGACAGAAGATGCGGAAAAAATAAAAATCAAACACGGACATGCATTCTATGACGAAGCGTCAGAAGATGAAGTGTTTAGTGTACCAATCATTGGCAGTGATCAACATCAACAGTTTAATCAGCTGGAAATATCTGATGTTATTGAAGCGAGAATGGAAGAGATTTTTGAACTAGTATTACATGAAATGAAACGCTTAGGATATAGTGACCTACCGGGCGGTTATGTATTAACTGGCGGTATTGCAAATATGCAAGGTGTACTTGAACTTGCTCAGGTGATATTACAGAATAGAGTGCGCATTGCGGTGCCAGACTATATTGGTGTAAGGGAACCACAATATACCACAGCGGTTGGTTTAATTAAGTATGCTTACAAGAATGCTAGATTACCAGGTGGACACGCTGGTTCTTCAACCATTTCTGAACCTGCCGAAAAGAGAGCACCTAAACAACATCAACAACCTAAACAACCAAAAGCAGAAAAACATCCGGAAGAAAAGATGTCATCAAAAGTAAAAAAATTCCTTGGTTACTTTTTCGAATAGGCTAATCGAAAAGAAATCGAAGAATTAGGAGGATTGTCATGTTAGAATTTGATACAAATTTAGATTCTCTTGCAACTATAAAAGTAATTGGTGTCGGGGGTGGGGGTAATAACGCGGTAAATCGAATGATTGAACATGGCGTTCAAGGAGTTGAATTTATCGCTGTTAATACTGATGCTCAAGCACTAAATCTTTCTAAAGCAGAAGTTAAGATGCAAATAGGTGCTAAACTGACCCGTGGACTAGGAGCAGGTGCTAATCCAGAGGTTGGAAAGAAAGCTGCTGAAGAAAGTAAAGAACAATTGGAAGCAGCATTAAGTGGTGCGGACATGGTATTTGTTACTGCGGGAATGGGCGGTGGTACAGGCACTGGTGCAGCACCTGTTATTGCTCAAATTGCTCGAGACTTAGGTGCATTGACCGTTGGTGTAGTTACTCGTCCGTTTACATTTGAAGGAAAAAAACGCTCTGGACAAGCATCAGGTGGAATTGGTGCGATGAAAGATGCGGTTGACACACTAATTGTGATTCCAAATGATCGTCTCCTAGAAATTGTTGATAAAAGCACTCCAATGCTGGAAGCATTTCGTGAAGCTGATAATGTACTTCGCCAGGGTGTACAAGGTATATCAGATTTAATTGCAGTACCTGGTCTTATTAACTTGGACTTTGCGGATGTAAAGACAATCATGTCTAATAAGGGATCTGCTTTAATGGGTATTGGTGTTTCAGCTGGTGAAAACCGTGCCGCAGAGGCTGCTAAGAAAGCAATTAGTTCTCCTTTATTAGAAACATCTATTGATGGAGCACAAGGGGTACTAATGAACATTACAGGCGGTACAAACCTAAGTCTTTATGAAGTTCAAGAAGCTGCTGATATCGTAGCAACTGCTTCTGATCAGGAAGTAAATATGATTTTTGGTTCTGTTATCAATGAATCATTAAAGGATGAAATTATCGTTACTGTCATCGCTACTGGATTTAAAGAAGAAACCTTGCAGCCAAAAGCTACTCGTCCTACTTTTGGTCAGGCTAAACCACAGATGGGTAATGTTAAAAGAGAACAGCCAAAACGTGAAGAGGTTCAGCAAGAGCCTGTCCGCCATACACAAGTTTCCCAAGAAGAAACATTAGATATTCCAACCTTCTTACGGAACCGCAATCGTAGAAGATAAAAAGTGAATACTTATACAAAAGACACGGCCTAATCACAGGTCGTGTCTTTTTATTTAGACTAA
>Ga0182745_1003892_pt1 | contig 12640 bp, 13 predicted proteins | sample eDN3rd30CKraftBY_FD_128523 | JGI IMG/M metagenome (GOLD analysis project Ga0182745, IMG submission 128523) | Enriched backyard soil microbial communities from Emeryville, California, USA - eDNA 3rd pass 30_C Kraft BY (version 2) (version 2) | ecosystem: Environmental > Terrestrial > Soil >...
CTGCTGCTCATCCTCTATCATTTCGTTCCCGCTTTCGCCGATTGGGTCGACAATCTCCGCTTCGGCCGCAAGCGCCGCAGCGAGGAAACCGAGGAAAGCATCGGCGAGGCCGAGGCGGGCGCCGCGCGGGCGCGGCTTGCCGATGCCGATGCTCTCGCCGCCGCCGGGCGCTTCGCCGAGGCGGTGCACCTGCTCCTCTATCGCAGCGTCGATGACATCGCGGGGCGCCGCCCCGGCCTTGTCCGCCCCGCAATGACTTCGCGCGAGCTCGCGGCGGCGGCCGACCTGCCTTCGGTCGCGCGCCATGCCTTCAGCCGGATCGCCCGCGCGGTCGAGATCAGCCTGTTCGGCGGCCGCTCGATCGACGAAACCGCATGGCACGAATGCCGCACCGCCTATGCCGAACTGACGGTGCCGAAGAATTGGGCGCGGGCATGAGCGGCGCGCGCGGCGGCGACCATGGTTTCAACCCGCTGCTGATCGCGGGGCTCGTTCTCGTCGGCGTCGTCGCCTTCGTCGCGCTCTGGGCGCTGGTCGCGCTCGGCCCGCAGCTATCGAGCGGCAACGACGGCGGCGGCCATGCGCTGTCGAAGGCGGCGCCGGGCTTTGCAGCGGTCGTCGACCTCGCCGAGCGCGCGGGCGCCGATGTCGAACTGCGCCGCCGCGTCGTCGATGACGACTCGTCCGACGACAGCGGGCCGCTCCTGATCCTCACCCCCAAGCACAACAGCAAAACCGAAGAGATCTCGGACCTGTTGACCCGCCAGCGCGATCGCGTCCTGCTCGTGCTTCCCAAATGGCAAACGCTTCGCATCCCCGGCCGGACGCCGAAGCCGGGATGGGTCAGCGCCGGCTTTCCCGCCGCCCCAAGCGACGCGCTGCTCCCCGAACCATTGTTCGGCAAGGTCCGTATCCGCGCCCCGGAAGCAAAGGCGCAGGCGGTCGCGGCCGAGGTCGCGGGGCGGCGTTTCGCGGCCTATCTTCCCGAGGATGCGCAGGTCGTCGACGGCGACGGCATCGAGCCGCTGATCGCCGGGGCGAACGGCGGCGCGGTGCTCGCACGCGTGAAGGACCGCGACATCTATATCCTTGCCGACCCCGACCTGATCGACAATCTTGCCTTCGCGTCGCGCGACAAGGGGCGCGCGGCGGCGATGCTGATCGATGCCGTCGCCGAAGACACCAATGCCGACGGCTTCGCCTTCGACTTGACGCTGAACGGCTTTGGTGGCCAGCGCTCGCTGCTCCGCTTTGCCTTCGTGCCGCCCTTCATCGGCATCACCCTCTGCCTGATCGCGGCGGGGCTGCTCGCGCTGTGGCAGGCGTGGGTGCGCTTCGGCCCGGCGCTGAAGCCCGGCCGCGCGATTCCGGTATCGAAGGCGGCGCTGATCGCGAACAGCGCCGACCTCGTTCGCCAGGCGCGCCGCGAGCTCGACGGCGCCGACGCCTATGTGGCGAGTCAGCGAAGCGCGATCGCGCGGCGGCTGCACGCCCCGACCGGGATCGACGCGCAGGCGACCGACGCCTGGATCGACCGGCGGCTGAAAGCGGGCAGCGACCTTTTCTCCGCGCTGGCACGGCGGCTGCCGCTCGCGCGCAACAGACATGAGTTTCTGGAGGGCGCGCAGGCGCTCAGCGACATCAGGAAGGAATTACTCCGTGACGGCTAATATCGAGAGCGTCCAGGCGCTGGGCGCCGCGATCGAGGGCGAGGTCGCCAAAGCGGTGTTCGGCCAAGCGCCGCTGACGCGCATGGTGACGATCGCGCTGCTCGCAGGCGGCCATGTGCTGCTCGAAGGCCCGCCGGGTACCGCGAAAACCCTGCTCGCGCAGGCCTTCGCGCGCGCGGTCGGGCTCGATTTCGGGCGTATCCAGTTCACCCCCGACCTGATGCCCGGGGACATATTGGGATCGAACCTGTTCAATTTCCAGACGTCGAGTTTCACCCTGACCAAGGGGCCGATCTTCACCGAGCTGCTGCTCGCCGACGAGATCAACCGCACCCCGCCCAAGACGCAGGCCGCGCTGCTCGAGGCGATGCAGGAACGCCGCGTGACGATCAACGGCGAGCCGCACGCGATGAGCCCGCGCTTCACCGTGCTCGCGACGCAGAATCCGATCGAGCAGCAGGGCGTCTATCCGCTGCCCGAGGCGCAGCTCGACCGTTTCCTGTTCAAGCTCGTCGTCGATTATCCCGACGCCGCCGAGGAACGGCGGATCGTCGCCGACCATGGCGGCCGCTTCAAGAGCCCCGCGGTCGCCGATTTCGGGGTCGCGCAGGTCGCCGATGCCAAGGCGATCGGTGCCGCGATCGACGCGATCGCGACCGTCCGCCTCGCCGAGGAGATCGTCGACTATATCGTCCGCCTGATCCGCGCGACGCGCGCGAGCGCCGACCTCGAATGCGGCGCGTCCCCGCGCGCCGCGACGTTGCTCGCGCGCGCCGCCTGCGCCGCAGCGGCGCTCGAAGGACGCGATTATGTGATCCCCGACGACGTCCAGCGGCTCGCCGCCGGGGTGCTGCGCCACCGCCTCATCCTGTCGGCCGCCGCCGAGATCGAGGGCCGCAGCGTCGAACAGGTCGTCGCCGACATCGTCGAACGCGAGGATGTGCCGCGGTGATGGGAAACGTCTTCGACAATGTCATGCGTCCCCGCGAAGGCGGGGACCCAGGGAAGGCTGGCGCACGGTCGCTCTGGGTCCCCGCCTTCGCGGGGACGCACGACGATGGGGCGGCCTGAAAGATGGCCGTCTACCCCACCCGGCGCGCGATTTATCTACTGCTGCTCGGTGCCCCGGTGGCGCTGGTGCTCGGGCTGATCCGGCCCACGCTGTGGATCGTCGCGCCCGCGTGGATCGCCCTGATCCTGATCGGCCTGTTGCTCGACGCGATGCTCGGCGCGAATCCGCGCCGCCTCGCGCTCGCGGCCGAGGCGCCGCATCAGGCCGGGGTCGGCGACCCCTTCGACCTCCGGCTCGTCGCGACCGGTCCCACGGTGCCGCTCCGCGCCGAAATGGCGCTCGCGCTCGACGAGCGGTTCGCCCCCGGCGGGCGGCTCGCGGACGAGATGCTCCGCGCGAGCGATTCGGATGGCGCGCTCGTCCGCACCCTGTCGCTTGCCGCATCGCGGCGCGGACAGGCGCGACTCGAGACGCTGTGGATTCGCTGGGCGGGGCCGTTCGGCCTCGTCTGGAAGCAGCGCCGCTTCGCGCTCGATCGCGTGATCGCCGTGGTCCCCAGCCTGCGCGCGGTGACCGAGGAGGGGCGCCGCCTGTTCCAGCGCGATAGCTGGTTCGGCCTTCGCCAGCAGCAGCGTCGCGGCGAGGGCAGCGAATATGAGGCGCTCGCCGAATATCAGCCGGGAATGGACCGGCGCGCGATCGACTGGAACGCCTCGGCGCGTCACGTCAAGCTGCTCGCCAAGGAATATCGCGTCGAGCGCGACAACCGCGTCATCCTCGCGATCGACGGCGGGCGGACGATGGCCGAGCCGGTCGGCGGCATGCCGCGCGTCGACCGCGCGGTGTCGGCGGCGCTGCTGCTCGCCTTCGCCGGGCTGAAGCTCGGCGACCGCATCAGCCTCTTCTCCTTCGCCGCCAAGCCGCAGGCGCTGACCCCCGCCTATATGCACGTCCAGGATTTCCCGGCGCTGCAACGCGCCGCGAGTCTGATCGACTATGCGCCTGTCGAGAGCAATTTCACCCTCGCGCTGAGCACCCTCGGTGCCCAGCTCAACCGCCGCTCGCTGATCATCCTGTTCACCGAATTCACCGACGCGACGAGCGCCGACCTGATGATCCGGGCCGCCGGCCGGCTGGTGAAGAAGCACCGGCTGCTGTTCGTCGTCATCCGCGACGACGAGGTCGAAGAGGTCGAGCGGCGGCGGCCCGAAAGCGCCGCCGACGTCACGCGCGCGAACGTCGCCGCCGCGATGCTGCGCGACCGGCAACTGGTGATCGCGCGGCTCCAGCGGCTCGGCGCCGACGTGATCGAGGTTCCCGCCGACGCGATGGGCGCGAGCGTGGTCGAGGCCTATCTCGGCATCAAGCGCCAGGGGAGCCTGTGATGCAGCCTGTGAGCGCGGCCGAGCTTCCCGCCTTTTCGACCAGCCGCTTCCGCGCCGAGCGCGAGGCCGACTGGATCGCTTTCGACCTGCTGCTGACCAAGCTCGAGCGGAAGGGCGCCGCGGCGCTGACCAGCGACGAATTGCTCCAGCTCCCGATCCTGTACCGCGCGACGCTCTCCTCGCTGTCGATCGCGCGCGCGACCAGCCTCGACAAGGCGCTGCTCGGCCATCTCGAGGCGCTGTCGATCCGCGGCTATTTCCTCGTCTATGGCGTGCGCGAGACACGGATCAGCCGCATCCGGCGCTTCTTCCGCTACGACTGGCCCGCCGCGGTGCGCGCGGTGTGGAAGGAAACGCTGATCATCGCGCTCGTCATCATCCTCGGTGCGCTGACCAGCTATGCGCTCGTCGCGAGCAACCCCGAATGGTATTATAATTTCGTCCCCGAGGAGATGTCGGGCGGCCGCGATCCGCACGCGACGGTCGATTATCTGCAATCGACGCTCGGCCACGGCAAGGCGGCGGCCGACGAGCAGAACAGCGGGCTCCACGTCTTCGCGACCTATCTCTTCACGCACAACAGCCAGGTGTCGATCCTGTCCTTCGCGCTGGGTTTCGCCTTCGGCGTGCCGACGATGATGCTCGAATATTATCAGGGCATCGGGCTTGGCGCGATGCTCGCGCTGTTTTCGGGCAAGGGGCTGGGGGTCGATTTCGGCGGCTGGCTGTTCATCCACGGCACGACGGAACTGTTCGCCGCCGCTCTGTCGGGCGCCGCGGGCCTGCGGATCGGCGCCGCGGTGGTCTTCCCGGGCGCGCGCGGCCGGCTGGAGGCGGCGGCCGACGCGGGGCGGACCGCGGGCAAGGTGATGATCGGCGTCATCCTGATGCTGCTCGTCGCCGGCGTGCTCGAGGGCTTCGGGCGCCAGCTCATCACCGACACGATGCTGCGCTATGCCATCGGCACGGTGATGCTGCTCTTCTGGCTCGCCTATTATTATATCCCGCGCCGCGAGGATGTCGCATGACCGCCGCCGCTCACGCGAAGCTGCGGTCGGCGCAGGCCAGGAAGGTGCGCGAATTCGTGACGCCCGAAGGCGTCGACCTGCAATTGCGCATCGCCAGCGCCGGGCTTCGCTTCGGAGCCTTGGTCGTCGATTTCGTCATCATCAACCTGGCGCTGCTGCTCTTCACCCTGCTCATGGTCTGGATCGGCTTCGCGGTGAAGGGCGGCGTCGCCGAGGTCGTCTGGATGCTCGGCGCGTTCCTCCTGCGCACCTTCTGGTTCATCGGCTTCGAGCTCGGGTCGCGCGCGGCGACCCCGGGCAAAAGAATGATGGGCATCCGCGTCGTCGCGCGCGACGGCGGACGGCTGACCGCCGACGCGGTCGTCGCGCGCAACCTGATCCGCGAGCTCGAGCTGTTCCTGCCGCTGATGATGCTCGGGGTCGGCGCCGCCGAGGACATGGTGTCGGGCTGGACGCTCCTTGCCGGCGTGATCTGGTCGCTGACACTCAGCCTGTTCCTGCTTTTCAACCGCGACCGGATGCGGATGGGCGATCTGATCGCGGGCACCTGGGTCGTGATGGCCGAGCGCGCCAAGCTCGACAGCGACATCGCGGCGGAGGCCGAGGCCGGGGCGATCCGCTTCACCGACGCCGAACTCGCGGTCTATGGCATCTACGAGCTGCAGGAACTCGAACGCATCCTGCGCGCCCGCGACCCGCGCGCGATGCGCGAGGTCGCCGACACGATCCGCGCCAAGATCGGCCGCCCGGTCGCCGAAGAGGATGACGTCTTCCTGCTTTCCTATTACCGGCAGCTCAAGGCCCGGCTCGAACGCGGGCTGCTGTTCGGCAAGCGACGTGAGGATAAATATGCCAGCGACTGACACGCTCTCCCCTTCGGTGACCGAGGCGCTGCACCGCCGTCGCTCGGTCCGCGCCTTCACCGACGCGCCCGTCGATCCCGATGTGCTGAAGGCGGTGTTCGCTGCCGCGCAGCGCGCGCCGTCGGGCGGCAACCTTCAGCCGTGGCAGGTCACGCTCGTCACCGGCGAGCCTTGGGAGCGCGTCAAGACCGCGGTCGCGGCGCGCATCGCAATGGGGCGCGAGGGTCAACAGGCAGAATATGACATCTATCCCAGAGGCCTCACCGATCCGTGGGAAAGCCGCCGTTTCGGCGTCGGCGAAGCGCTTTACGCCTCGCTCGGCATCCCGCGCGAGGACAAGGCGGCGCGGCTCGCTCGGTTCATGGAAAATTATCGCGGTTTCGGCGCACCGGTGATGCTTTTCCTCCACTGCTCGCGCATCATGGGACCGCCGCAATGGTCCGACATGGGGATGTGGCTGCAATCGGTGATGCTGCTGCTCGTCGAGCATGGCCTCGCGAGCTGTCCGCAGGAATGCTGGGCGATGTACGGACAGACGGTGCGCGAGACGCTGGGCCTCGGCGAGGATCAGATCTTGTTTACCGGCCTCGCGATCGGCCACGCCGATGACGGGCAGGCGGTGAACCAATGGCCGGTCCCGCGCGTGGATCTGAATGAGGTGATCGATTGGCAGGGTTTTTGAGCATGGGGTTTCGGACAATGAGCGGCAAGCAGGCGGGAAGCGCCCTCGCGATCGTCATGGCGCTGGCGATGGCGGGCTGCGCCGCGGTGCCGACGCCGCAGGCGCCGCCGCCCACCCCGGCGCCGCGCCCCGCGCCGGCGCCCGCGCCCCTGCCGTCACCGAGCCTGTCGTGGGAAGAGCGCGCGCTCAATCCCGGCGGCTGGCGCTATGACGCGGGCAGCCGCACCGCGACCTTTGCCCAGACCGGCAGCGGGGCCCCGCTGCTGACGATGCGCTGCGCCGGCGGCAACCTCCGTCTGACGGCACCGCTCGACGGCACCGTCGCGCTTCGCACCAGCGCGGGCACCGACCAGATCCGCTTCGACGGCGGCGCCGCGACGGTGCCCGGCCGCGACGTTCGGCTCGATCGCATCGCCTTCAGCCGCGGCCGCTTCGCGCTCGAATCGGGCAGCGGCGCGTTGACCCTGCCGGTGCAGTCGGAAATCGGCCGCGTCATCGAGGATTGCCGGGGGTAATCTTATCTCACGCGAAGGCGCGAAGAAAAACGGGAAATACTCACACAAAGACACAAAGAGGGTGGTTCACCATCTCAAGTGGCGCTTGCCGCCGCAGGCGGCCATTTCAAAGGCGCTTCGCGCGCGTGTTTACTGGCCGGAAGATGTGACGGCCCACTTCGTGCCTTTGTGTGAGGCTATCTTCTTCGCGCCTTTGCGCCTTTGCGCCTTTGCGTGAGATAGTTCTTAGTCCTCAAGCCCCCAGTTGCACCGTCCCGCCCCGGATCCAGCCCCAGCGGCACGGCCCCTGATATTCGCGCGCGTTCGCGACCGAGCGGCCGACGCCGCACATGTCCTCGTCGATCCCCGGCCCCGCGAAGACGATGCCGAACCAGGCGTCATCGTCGGTCGCTTCGCACACCGACACTTTCATGGTGCCCGCGAGCTTCGCTTTCACCGCGCGCGTTTCGCCCGGCGCCCAATAGACGTCAGTACCGCCCACCTTGACGCGGCTGGTGCTCGCGCAGGCGGGCAGGCTCGGTCCCTCGGTGCCGATCATCACCGCGCGGGTCGCAAGCGGTTCGCCCGCGACAGTGGGGGCATTGTCGGCGGGGGGTGCGGGCTGGCTGCACGCCGCGAGCGAGGCCGCGAGGACGATGGTGACAGAGGCCGGGAGACGATGTTTCATGCCGCGAAACTAGCCGCCGCGGCGCGCGCGCGCAACGGCCCATCCGAAAACGCCGAGAGGCGCATTTTCGCTTGGGTTTTGCGCCCCTCGACCCTATATAATCGATATGACAGAACCGAGTGAGAACGGCGCTAGCGAAAGCGCTTCCAAACAGCCCAACGCAAACGCTTATGGCGCCGATTCGATCAAGGTCCTGAAGGGCCTCGACGCGGTCCGCAAGCGCCCCGGCATGTATATCGGCGACACCGACGACGGGTCGGGCCTCCACCATATGGTGTTCGAGGTCAGCGACAATGCGATCGACGAAGCGCTCGCCGGGCATTGCGACCTCGTGCTCATCACCTTGAACAGCGACGGGTCGGTCAGCGTCGAGGACAATGGCCGCGGCATCCCGACCGGCATCCATGCCGAGGAAGGCATTTCGGCGGCCGAGGTCATCATGACCCAGCTCCACGCCGGCGGGAAGTTCGAGAATACGAGCGACGACAATGCCTACAAGGTGTCGGGCGGCCTCCACGGCGTCGGCGTCAGCGTCGTCAACGCGCTGTCGGAATGGCTCGAACTGACGATCTGGCGCGACGGCGAGGAGCATTGGATGCGCTTCGAGCATGGCGATTCGGTCGCCCCGCTCGTCGTCCGCGGCCCCGCCCCCGCAGGCAAGAAGGGCACGCGCGTGACCTTCCAGGCGTCGACCGAGACGTTCAAGAACGTCACCGAGTTCGATTTCGAGAAGCTCGAGCATCGCTACCGCGAGCTCGCCTTCCTGAACTCGGGCGTCCGCATCAAGCTGGTCGACGCGCGCCATGCCGAACATGCCACCCACGACCTCTTCTACGAAGGCGGCATCGCGGCCTTCGTCAAATGGCTCGATCGCAACAAGAATCCGCTGCTCCCCGATCCGATCGCGATCAGCGCCGAGCGCGATGGTATCGGCATCGACGTCGCATTGGAGTGGAACGACAGCTATTATGAAAATGTCCTCTGCTTCACCAACAACATCCCGCAGCGCGATGGCGGCACGCATCTCGCCGCCTTCCGCGCCGCGCTGACGCGCACCCTGAACGGCTATGGCGACAAGTCGGGGCTCCTCAAGAAGGAAAAGGTCTCGCTGACCGGCGAGGATATGCGCGAAGGGCTGACCGCGATCGTCTCGGTCAAGCTGCCCGATCCCAAATTCTCGTCGCAGACCAAGGACAAGCTCGTTTCGTCCGAGGTCCGCCAGCCGCTCGAAAGCCTGATGGCCGACCGGATGACCCAATGGCTGGAGGAAAATCCCGCCCATGCCAAGGCGGTGGTCCAGAAGATCGTCGACGCCGCCGCGGCGCGCGAGGCGGCGCGCAAGGCGCGCGAACTCACTCGCCGCAAGGGCGCGATGGACATCGCCTCGCTCCCCGGCAAACTCGCCGACTGTCAGGAACGCGATCCCAGCAAATGCGAACTGTTCCTCGTCGAGGGCGATTCGGCGGGCGGTTCGGCGAAGCAGGGCCGCGACCGGCATGTGCAGGCGATCCTGCCGCTCAAGGGCAAGATCCTGAACGTCGAGCGCGCGCGCTTCGACCGCATCATCTCGTCGAAGGAAGTCGGGACTTTGATCCAGGCGCTCGGCACCGGCATCCGCGACGAGTTCAATCTCGAGAAATTGCGCTATCACAAGATCGTGATCATGACCGACGCCGACGTCGACGGCGCGCATATCCGCACGCTGCTTTTGACCTTCTTCTATCGCCAGATGCCCGAGATCATCGAGAACGGCCATCTCTACATCGCCCAGCCGCCGCTCTACAAGGTCGCGAAGGGGCGGAGCGAGGTCTATCTCAAGGACGATAGCGCGCTCGAAAATTATCTCGTCGATGCCGGGATCGACGCGCTGCTGCTCGAAACGCCGGGCGGCGCGCGGTCGGGCAACGACCTGCGCGAACTGATCGAGCATGGCCGGCGGCTGCGCGCGCTGATGCGCTACGTCCCGCGTAGCCTCGACCATGGGCTGGTCGAGGCGCTGGCCTTCACCGGCGCACTCGATCCGGCGCTCGACACCGCGGGCCGCCACAGCGCCGCCGAGACGGCCGCCGCGTGGCTCGGCGCCGCCGAGCGCGCGCTGACCGGCGGCAGCGAAGCCGTCTGGACCGTGCAGGCGGTCGAGGGCGGCGGCTATACGCTCGAACGCCGCTGGCGTGGGGTCAGCGACCATCATGTCGTCGACGCCGCTTTCCTCGCGAGCCAGGAGGCGCGCCGCCTCCACCTGCTGGCGAGCGAGCAGGCTGAAACCTATGCCCGGCCCGGCCGGCTGGTGAAGGCAACCGGCGCCGCCGCCGTCGAGACCGACGCCGCCGAAGGCGAGGAAGAAGAGGTTTCCGCGGCATCGAACGCCAAGGCGAACCCGGTCACGCGCCCGTCCGAACTGCTCGACGCGATCTTCGCGCACAGCCGCAAGGGGCTGTCGATCAGCCGCTACAAGGGGCTGGGCGAAATGAACGCCGAACAGCTTTGGGAAACCACGCTCGACCCCGCGAACCGCTCGCTGCTGCGCGTCGACGGCGCGCAGGCCGACGACGTCAAGCTGATCTTCGAGCAGCTCATGGGCGACGAGGTCGAACCGCGGCGCGACTTCATCCAGACCAACGCCTTGTCGGTGGCGAATCTGGACGTTTGATACCATCCTGACGTAAATTCGGTTCGATCCAACGCGCGGCGGCTTGCTTAGACAGGCCGCCGCTGCTTTTGGCCCTCCACCGAAAAGGGGAGGATGTCATGCGGGCCTTTTCAGCCGTGCTGATACCGCTTCTGCTGACGGTTTCGGCCGCGGCGCAGGAAGCTCAGACCAACAACGAGACGGCCGCCGAGGTCGAGCAGGCGACCGAAATCGACGGCGGAATGGCGAGCTATTACAGCGACGAACTCGCCGGCAACCGCACCGCGAGTGGCGAACGATTCGACCCCGACGAGCTGACCGCCGCTCATCGCTCGCTTCCCTTCGGCAGCCTGGTTCGCGTTACCAATGTCGCGAACGGCGACAGCGTCGTCGTCCGCATCAACGACCGCGGCCCCTTTTCGCGCGGCCGGGTGATCGACATCAGCCACGCCGCCGCCCGCCAGATCGGCATGCACCGCAGCGGCACCGCGCGGGTGAAGCTGGCGCTGCTCAACAACGATTGATCGCGGAACCGGCACCCGGACCTGCGTCGGACGCTAATCGAACACCGACCATCCCGCCGCATAGGCGAAATGTTCGAGCGCGATCGCGCCGACGAGCGAGGTTCCCGCCTCGGTCAGCCCCGGCGACCAGACCGCGATCGACCCCTGCCCCGGCGCGATGCAGAGGATGCCGCCGCCGACCCCGCTCTTGCCCGGCAGGCCGACTCGAAAGGCGAATTCGCCGCTGTTGTCGTAATGGCCGCAGAGCATCATGATCGCGTTGATGCGACGGGCGCGGTGCGGCTTGACGACCTGTTCGCCGGTCAGCGGATCGCGGCCGTCCATCGCCAGGAACAGCCCGGCGCGGGCGAGTTGGCGGCAGCTCATCGCGATCGCGCACTGGCGGAAATAGACGCCCAGCGCCTCCTCGACCGGATGCCGCAAATTGCCGAAGCCCTTCATGAAATAGCCGAGGCTGCGGTTGCGCGCGCCGGTTTCGGATTCGGAGGCCGCGACCCCGGCGTCGATCACCACACTGGCATCGCCGGCGCGGGCGCGCAGGAAATCGAGGATTTCGGCCACCGTCGCATCGCCGCTGCGCCCGTCGATCAACCGGTCGGTGGTCGCGATCGCGCCCGCGTTGATCAGCGGATTGCGCGGAATGCCGTTCTCGCTTTCGAGCTGGACGATCGAATTGAAGGCGCTGCCCGACGGCTCGCGCCCGACGCTCTCCCACAGCGAACTGCCGAGGCGGCGGAGCGCGAGGGCGAGAGTGAAGACCTTCGACACCGACTGGATCGAAAAGGGAATGTCGACGTCGCCCGCGGCGTGGACGGTGCCGTCGGGAAGCGCGAGCGCGAAGCCGAAGCGGTTCGGATCAACCGTCGCCAGCGCGGGGATATAGTCGGCGACCTTGCCCTTGCCGCGGTGCGGCAACGCGACGGCATAGGCTTCGGCGACGCAGCGGGCGAGGTCGGCTGTCATGCGCTTTTCCTAGCAACTTCACTCGCGATTGCATGTATTTTCTTATTTGTGAAAATATTCTATAAATATGAAATCGATTGATTCGGGAGACATATCATGGCCGAGCATCCGCGCCCCAAGGGGCTTTCGAGCGCCGTCTGTTACAAGGACAGCAAGGCGGCGTTCCGCTGGCTGGAGGAGGCGTTCGGGTTCGAGCCCGTCTTCGTTCTCCTCGACGAACAGGGCAACCTCGCGCACAGCGAGATGGAATATGGAAATTCGACGATCATGATCGGCAACGAATGGTCGGACGATCACCGCAGCCCCGCGAACCTCGGCGGCAAGAACACGCAGACGGTGCATGTCCAGCTCGGCCGGGGCGAGGACATCGACGCGCATTGCGCGACGGCGCGCGCCGCGGGCGCCGACATCATCGCCGAGCCCGAGACGCAATTCTATGGCGACCGCACCTATCGCGCCAAGGATCCCGAGGGGCATATCTGGACCTTCGGCGTCACCGTCGCGGAAAAGACGTCCGACGAATGGGATGCCGAGGGCGGCTTCACGACCAAGACGCGGCTCGACGATTGAGCACCGCGCTCGACCGGATGCTGGGCGCGCTCGCCGATCCGAAACGGCGGCGCGCGATCGAACTGCTGGGGCAAAGGCCGCGAAGCGCCGGCGAGCTGGCCGACGCGCTCGGCCTCGCGCCGCCCGCGATGA
>Ga0182745_1003894_pt1 | contig 12635 bp, 9 predicted proteins | sample eDN3rd30CKraftBY_FD_128523 | JGI IMG/M metagenome (GOLD analysis project Ga0182745, IMG submission 128523) | Enriched backyard soil microbial communities from Emeryville, California, USA - eDNA 3rd pass 30_C Kraft BY (version 2) (version 2) | ecosystem: Environmental > Terrestrial > Soil >...
CAGCGCCGAAGGCGGCTTCGCCGAACTCGACCAGGTACGCGGCGTGTGGAGTTACGCGCTGAGCGAGCTGACTCGGGTAGGCGCCGACGCCGCCTGGCAAGACAGCAAAGGGCAGACCCCCAACACGCTGCAGACATACAGCGTTTGGGCCAACCGCCAGTTTTCGCCGTACTGGGACCTGCGCCTGTCGCTGATGTACAAGGAACGGCAGCAGGACCACGAAGCCGATGCGACCGCTACGATCGTTGGTTTGACGTTGACGTACAGGTACCCCGACATCTGAACTTCAGGCAGGTGGCCCCATGAAGTCTGACTACGAGCTCTCCCTCAGAGATTACATCGCCATTATCAAGGACCGAGCCCTGCTATTGGGGGTGAGCATCGCAGTCATTCTTGCCGCGACCGTGGCGGTCGCCGTGATGGTGCCGCCGATCTACCAGTCGACAGGTACCATTCTGGTGGAGTCGCAGCAGATTTCGCCCGAGCTGGTGTCGACCAACAGCACCAGCTTTGCCGATGAGCGTATCGAAGTCATTCGCCAGCGGGTGATGACCCGCGAGAACCTGCTGCGCATCATCGACAAGTACAACCTGTTCGCCGACAAGGGCAAACGCTTCAGCGAAACCGACAAGATCGACCTGATGCGCAATGCCATCGTGGTCGAAACCCTCACCACGTTCGTGCGCGGGCGCGGTGAAGCGACGGTCGCGTTCAATGTGTCCTTCGAGCACAGGCAGCCGGAAGTGGCCAAGGAAGTCGCCGACGAGCTGGTGACGTTGTTCCTCAACGAAAACCTCAAGCAGCGCACCGAGCGGGCCAACGAAACCACCGAGTTTCTGACCCAGGAGGCGAACAAGCTGGGGGCGGAGCTTGCCAGCCTGGAAAACCAGCTGGCGGATTTCAAGCAGGCCCACGCCAATGCCTTGCCCGAGCACCAGACCCTGCGCATGAACATGCTGTCGCGTTCGGAGCTTGAGTTCCGCGAGGTCGACCGTGATTACAAGGCCGCCCAGGAAGAGCTGCGTTACCTGGAGCTGGAACTGTCCGCGGCCAATGCCGGCCTGGCCACCAAGGGCGCCGAAGGCACCAGGGCGGCCAGTGCTGACCAGCTCCAGGACCTGCCGAGCCTGAAGGCCGAGTACGCCCGCTTGCTGACCCGCTACAAGGAAGCCCACCCGGATGTAGTGGCGGTCAAGCGCAAGATCCAGGCGCTCGAAACCAGTGGTGAGCGCACCATGGTAGCCTCCACGGTCAGCCTCGACGTTGCACGCGTTCGCGCCAAGATGAGCGCTGCACAGGAACGTATCAGATCGCTGGCCGAGCAGAAGCGCGAGCTGACGAAGAAGATGGAGGGCTACGAGGCCGAGATCCTCGAGGCGCCGCAAGTCGAGCGTGGCTTGGTGACCTTGATGCGTGACCATGACAACGCGCGCAAGAAGTACGAGGAAATCCGCGCCAAGGAAATGGGCGCGAAGATTACCGAAAGCCTGGAGCAGGAAAACAAGGCCGAGCGCTTCGTACTGCTGGAACCACCGCTGATGCCCGAGAAGCCGATCAAACCCAACCGCAAGAAGATCGCGGCCCTGGGCCTGGTGCTGGCGCCGGCAGGTGGCGGTGCGTTGGTGATGCTGCTGGAAATGCTCAACCAGCGTATCCGCGGCGTCGGCGCCCTGGAAAACCTGATCGGCAAGCGGGTGCTGGTGGCGCTGCCGTACATCGACACCAAAGCCGACATGGCCAGGCGCAAGCGCTGGCGCAACTGGCTGATCCTGGCGGCACTGGTGCTGGCGGCTATCATGGTAGTGCTGGTGCACGTGTTCTACATGCCACTGGATGTGCTGTTGTTCAAAGTCATATCTCGGTTTGCATAGGGAAAGCAGTGATGGACAGGATCAAGCCGGTTGCTGGCAATAATCTTCATCAGGTTACTCCGGGTACCCCCCAGGTAGTGTCCACCCCTGGTACGGCGCTGGCTGAAGTACCTGGCCAGTTCGACTACGTGACCACCAAGGTGGTGCCGTTGCGCGCGGAGCACCTGGAGCGTCATCGCATCGTGGCCTACAACAAGAACTCCCACATGAACGGGCCGATCGACCTGCTGCGCACGCAGGTGCTCAGGGCCATGGACGAAAACGGCTGGCGTACCCTGGCCATCACCTCGCCAACGCCCGAAGCGGGCAAGACCGTGCTGGCGATCAACCTGGCCATGAGCATTGCCCACCACACCACCAAGACCGCGTTGCTGGTGGACTTCGACCTGCGTCGGCCCAAGGTGGGCAGCAGCCTGGGCTTGCCAATGGACAAGGCGCTGAACGAGCTGCTGGCGGAGCAGGCCGAGCTGGAAGAGTGCCTGGTCAACCCGACCTTGCCGCGGTTCGTGGTGCTGCCCACACGGGTACCGGTGCCGTTGTCTACCGAAATGCTGTCGTCGCCCAAGGTGAACAACCTGATCAGCGAATTGCGCAACCGCTACGAATCGCGCATCTGCATTTTCGATTTGCCGCCGTTGCTCAGCTCGGACGATGCGATCACCGTGATACCCAAGTTTGACTGTGTGTTGCTGGTGGTGGCCAACGGCATGAACAACAAGAAGGAAATCGAAGATTGCCTGCATCACCTGGGGCAGGTGAACCTGCTCGGGACAGTGTTGAACAAGGCGGATGAGCAGCCGCGGACTTATTATTGAAGTGTTGGATTCGGGGGTTGCCTTGCAGCCCTATCGCGAGCTCCTACAGGGGAAACGCGATCCCTGTAGGAGCGGCCTTGTGTCGCGAAAGGGGCGCAAAGCGCCCCCAAAAATATCAACCTTGGCGCATCGTCCAGGGATACTGCAGCTCCCAATTCCAGGCATGCCCCACGATCTGCTCCAGCGAAGCAAACTCCGGCCGCCAGCCCAGCACACGCAGCGCCTTGCCCGCATCGGCCACCAGCCGGGGCGGGTCGCCAGCGCGTCGGGGGGCGTCGAGGGCGTGGATCTGCCGGCCTGTCACCGCACGGGCGGTATCGATCACCTGCTGCACCGAAAAGCCTTGGCCATTACCCAGGTTGAACGCAGCAGTTTCGCCGCCTGCCAGCAGGTACTGCACCGCCAGCGCATGGGCCACCGCCAGGTCAGCCACATGCACGTAGTCGCGTATGCAGGTGCCATCCGGCGTGTCGTAGTCGCGGCCGAACACCGTCACTGCCTCGCGCCGGCCCGAGGCAGCCTGCAGGATCAGCGGGATCAGGTGGGTTTCCGGTTCGTGGCACTCACCTAGCTGCCCCTCGGGGTCGGCACCGGCAGCATTGAAGTAGCGCAGGCACACCGACTTCAAGCCATAGGCTCTGTCGAAATCCTCGAGAATCTGCTCGACCATCCACTTGCTCAGGCCATAAGGGTTGATTGGCCCTTTGCCATGCGCTTCATCGATAGGCACATACTGCGGGTTACCGTAAACGGCAGCGCTCGAAGAAAATACCAGGTGCCTGATACCGGCATTCACCATGGCTTGCAGGAGTGTCAGGGTTGCCGCGACATTGTTCTGGTAGTACTTGCCGGGCGCGCTGACCGACTCGCCCACCTGGATGAACGAGGCAAAATGAAACACTGCGTCGAAGTGGCAAACGGCGAACAGCACATCCAGGGCCGCCTCGTCGACGATGTCCAGCTTGGCCCACTGGATGCCGGGGCCGGGCGAAACCAGGTCTGCCACCACCACCTCATGGCCGGCACCGAGCAGGTGCTTGACCATGTGCGAGCCAATGTAGCCTGCGCCACCGACAACCAGGAACTTCATCCGCACCTCCTGTGACCTGCTGTTTTACAGACGCAGTGAACCGTCCCTGAGAAGTACAGGTGGGATGATCAGCTACAGGTGCCTTGAGCGTAGATGGCCCTATGCCCTATTTCAAGAACAGCCAGTTGGACATGTACTGGCCGTCGAAACTGATGTGGTATTGCCCGCCCTGGTAGGTTGCTGGCAGGGCTTTCAATTGTGCCTGTGCATCCCGGGCGAACAGTTTCAGGCCGGCAGGCGCCTTGATCGTCAGGCTCCCTGCAAGGGGTTCGACGTTGAACGGCGTCTTGTAATCGGCCTTGGGCAAGGCGCGGGTGCCCAGAGACACCAGCAGCTCGCGCGACTGCCCCAAGGGTTTGCCGTCCAGGCTTTGCACCACGACGCTGGCGTAGGGCGTTTGCGTTCGCACCTCGATGGCACCCAGGCTGATCGAGCGGCCACCCAGCCAGCCGGTGGCCGCCTGGGTCAGCGGCGTGTCGATGGTGTAGATACCCTGTTGCCAGTTGCGCCTGAGCTCGCCGGTGTCGGTTACCGCCTCGGTGGCGTCGGCTGTCAGCAGCGATTGCCCCGGGTCCTGCAGCACCTGCGCGTCGGCAGGGATGGCGGCAGGCTTCAGCCAGGGCAGTTCCGGTGTCTGCGGCAGGGCGATCTGCAACTGGCCCTTTTCCATGGCCGTGCGCAACAGCGGCGAGTTGCGTGGGGTGATTTCCTGGTTGTACAGGGTGGCGGGCGATGGTGCGAATACGTAGCGGGTGCTGGCCTGCTGCACATCCGCACGGCGATAGAGCAGGGCGGCAGCGGGGAGGGTGGCGATCATCGCCGGGTCGTTGTATGCGTGCCAGTTGTCCGCCGTGCGCCAGCCTGGATTGAACGCTTGCTGGCTGTAGGCATACTGCAGCATGGCATCCCAGCCCTGATGGGCGGCGGTGCCGGCCACATACAGCGGCAGCGAGTGGCGGTCGGGCAGCGGGAAGGGCTCGGCGTTCCACTCCGTGACGGTCAGCGGCTTGCCCACCACCTGGGCGGCGGCGATCCAGTCGATCATGCCGTCGCTGGTCAGTGGGTTCTTCTCCAGTTGGCCAATGGCACCGTAGCTGTGGGCATCGATCACATCGCCTGCGGTGAGCGCCGGCAGCGCACTCAGGCCATTGCCGCCCCAGGTGCTGGTGGTGGCGATCGGCACTTTCACGCCCAGGCTGTGCAGGTGGGCGATCATGTCGGCGTTGAAGCGCTGCTCCAGGTCGTTGAGGAACAGCTTCGACGGGCCATGTTCCCAGGCACGCCAGGTGTGGTCGGCGGGCAGGTCATGCTGCCTGGCGAAGGCCTTGGCCGCCTCCATGTACAGCTGGCTGTGGCGGGGTACGCCCTTGTCTGGCAACAGGGCGTTACCGTAATGCTGGGTGAGGTCGTTCTCGTTGGTGATCAGCACCGCCGCGATGGCCGGGTCGTCCTTGTAGGCCAGGCCGGTGTACGCGTTCACATGGGTCAGGTACTGCTCGGCAAAGCGTTTCATCGCCTGTTGAATGCTGCTGTTCACATAGGCGTAACCCTTCAGGTCGACCCGGTTCTCGCCCTTGGCCAGCTCCTGGAAATCGTCAATGTTGTCGTTGGCGGTAAGTGCACGCTGCACGTGCATGTCCAGCCAGATATAAATGCCTTCGTCCTTGAGCGCCTTGATCCACAGGTCGAGCTTGCGCAGCGACTCGGCACTGAGTTGCTGGGTATCGCGCACCAGGGTACCGTCGCCAAACACGTTCGGGCTGACCCAGGGCGAGTCGTGGTGGTGCAGGCGTACCAGGTTGAAGCCCAGCGCCGACAGGCGTTTGGCCTGTTGGCGGATTTCGTCGTCGGGGCTTTTGAACAGCGAATAGGCGGACAGGTTGGTACCCCAGAAGCGCACCGGGGTGTTGTCCTCGAACATCAGCTGCTCGCCGACCGCCTTGACGAAGCCACGCTTGCCGGCGGGCTTTTCCGGCGCGTTGAGAAACGACAGGTCCACCGGCGAGGTGCGCCAGTCGAGCTGGTCATCGGGCCAGCTGGCGGGGTCGGCCAGGCCGAAGCGTTCGGTAGGGGTGGGCCCCAGGTCGATGTCGCCGGTGATGTTCAGTACGGCGTTGATCTGCTGCCGACCGGCGCTGATCGGGTCCTGGTAGAAGAACGCGCGTAACTCGGACGGGTTGCCCCGCTCGAAATACACCTTGGCCAGCGGCGGATCGAAGCGCATTTCGATGCGCCGGCCCTGGCCTGCCTTACCCCACGACCAACCGCGGTTGCCGGGCAGCAGCTGCGGGGCGCCCATTTCCCCGGCAATTTGCGCCGGGTCGAACTGGAACACCATGCCGCCGCCCATAACCCCGGCCTGGCGGCTGTGGGCCTGGAGGTCGAAGGCCCAGCTCAGGGTCTGCGCTTGTTCCTTGCGGATATCCGCCGCCAGGTCGAAGTCCAGCGCCTTGTTCTTGCCCTGCAGCGTGTAGTGGTAGGGGCCGTTGACCTTGAAGGCCGTGTCGAATCCGGTCCAGCTCCAGTCGGCCGCCCAGAAGTCGAACTTGGCTTTCATCATCGGCCCGCCACCGCGTGTCACCGTGGGCAGGCCATTCTGTTCGTCGACGCTGACCTGCCAGTCCGATGACCAGCCGGCCAGCGGCCACAAGGCCAGGCAAGCAAGGGCCGATACCCGCACGAAGCGGCGCAGGGGGAGCACATTCATAGTCTTTACCTGGGTTGGAGGCCGGTGTCGGCCAGCACGGGGGCCTGGCTGTTGTGAAGCCGGCGTACCATCTGGATATAGGCCACACCCAGCCCGGCGACAGACCAATACACCACCGGGATGAAGGTGATGCTGCTGACCGTGAAGATGATCACCAGAATGCCGATCAGCGTTGCCAGCAATACCCGGCCGAGCTGGCGTCGCTCGTCGTCCTTGTCGGCAAAGTTGCGCATGGCCTTGTGTATGCCCAGCAGCACGGTGGCGAAGAACGCCACGAACAGGCCAAGGCCGACCAGCCCGACCCGCAGGGCCAGGTTGATGTAGGTATTGACGATGTCGATGATGCCGTCGCCCTGGATCATCGCTTGCATTTCCGGGGTATTGCGGAAGTCGAACGAGCCGAACAACGGGTTGCGCTGGATGACGATCCACGAATTGTCCATCAGCCGCTCGCGGTAGGTGATGTTCTCTTTTTCGAGGTTGCCAATGAACGGCAGCAAGTCCAGCACCTTGTCGCCACCAGGCACGATGGTCAGCAATGGCAGCGCCAGCACGCCGGCCGCGGCGAGCAGCGCCAGGCGCTTGGCGGCACCTTTGCCCAGGGCGATGAACACCACCACGATGACCACGGCACCGATCCACGGGCCACGGGACAAAGGCGCGAACAGCCCGGCGGCCAGCAGCAGCGCGCCCAACGCACGTTGCAGGGGGCGGCGTACATAACCCTGGACGAACAGGAACAGGCCGATGGCCACGCTCATCACATAGCCCAGGGCAATGGCCTGCCCGGTGGTGACGCTGGCACGCAGCGAACCACCCCGGCTCAGGTAGCCGGACATGCTCCACGGCACGCCCATGGCGTCGACCAGGGCGCTGTACAGCAGCCAGTGGCGCACGTACTCGGCCACGGCGATCAACGCCAGGACGAAGGAGGCGAGCACGAAGGCCAGCAGTGTGTCCTTGAAGTCGCTGACCTGGCGTAGGCCGCGACTGGCGACGTAATACGGCAGGAACACATCGACATACAGGTACAGCGTCTGGCGCAGGGTATCGGTCAGCGTGGTTTCGCGCAGGTACAGCACGCTCATCAGCAGCAGGCCGGCCGCAAGCAACTTGTCGGGCCAGGTGCGACCGAAGCGCAGGGTGTCGCCTTGTCGACGCAGGACCAGTGCAGCCGGCAGCAGCACACACAGGGTCAGCAGGCGGATGTGGTTGAGGTCGACCAGGTAATTGACCACGCCAAACCCGGGCACCTGCACTGACGCTGGCGGGATCAGGAACAGCAGCATGTAGAACAGCGCCATCGGGTTGTGCTCGCGGCGCCCGGCGATGTACAGGATGACGGCACCAGCGCCCAGGTACAGCCAGAAACTGTGCGAGGCAAAGGCCAGCAGGGTGAGCAGGAACCACAAGTTGCGCCGGCGCTTGAAGTCGCGCAGCGGGATCAGGTCAGTGGCAGGTCGCCGCGCCAGCAGGAACACCACGCTTGCCAAAAACAGGATGACGATCAACGCACGAAAATGTTCAGGCATTGGCTATGTACACCTTTCCCTCGGTGGGCAACGGCTAGCATCGTGGCTAATTGAAACTATAGTGACTTTTAGCCAATCAGTCAGAGATTGAAGTCATGCCGTCGATTGATGTGCCAGCCGCTTCGAGCCTGCAGGTGCTGGCGTTTGGTGGTGTGGGCTGGGTGATCTGGGGGTTGCCCTGCATACCGTACCAAGCCTGGTATCGATCGTGTACGTGAATTGCAAGCTGGATATCTTCAGCCTCAAGCGTGAGGGCGCTTTGTGGGGCATTGCTTAAGTTTTTTCAACGGGTTGTAGTGCGGTTGGCTAGGTGAAACATTCATGGGTACAGGGCACGGGATCATGGGGAAGCTCACTTTTTGTACTGCGCAGTTGGGCCGTAGAGGCTTTCTTCAGAGTTGTGTCTTGCTGGGCGTAGGTGGCGCGGTGTTCGGCGCTACGGCGGCCGCTGCGAGAAAACCTGCCGAACAGTCCGGATTCGTGGTGATCAATGGCTGGGTATTGCCGTCCCGTTACTTTCGGAACGAGCACGCATGATCAAGGACTATCAGCAGCAGAAGGCGCTGCGTGACAGCTATGATTTCTGCATCATCGGTGCCGGCCCGGCAGGTATCACCCTGGGCCTGCGCCTGGCCGCCGCTGGCTGGAGCGTATTGCTCGCCGAAGGTGGGGGCCGTGAGTATTCACCGCACTCGCAAAGCTTGTACGCCTGCGCCTCCACCGGCCTGGAGCTGTATGCCGAGGAAACACGACTGCGTTACCTAGGTGGCACATCCAACCACTGGGCAGGCCGTTGCCGACCATTCACCCCCTCTGACTTTGCCATCGCTCCCCCAGGCGACTTGCCTGGCTGGCCTATTCCCTATTCGGAGATCGAGGGTTACCTGCCGGCGGCCATGGACATCGTCGACCTGCCGCCTGGGTCGAATTTTCATGCGATGAACGCCGGCCTCAATGGCGGTGACTTCGAGCCGGACCGTTTTCTGCTCAGCCCGCCAACGCGTTTTGCACAAAAATACGCCACGGCACTCGAGCAGACCAAAGGCCTGGACGTGTTCATCAACTGCAACTGTGTGGACCTGGAGTTCGACAAGGCTTCCGGCCACCTGGCCGCGGTGATCCTGTCCGACTACGAACGCAATCGCCAGCGCCTGGTGGCCAGGCATTTCATCTTGGCCACGGGCGCCATCGAGAATGCCCGGCAATTGCTCAACAGTGAATCGCTGCGGGCGGCGGGTGTGGTGAGCAAGGACGGGCTGGTCGGTGGCTGTTTCATGGAGCACCTGAATATCGACCTGGGTACCTTCATCCTCAAATCCGGGCAGGACCCCGAGCCGCGTCAGTATTACACCACCGATGCCTTCGTTGACGAGTACAAGGCGGGCAAAGGCAATGTCACGGCCGCCTTGCTGGCGGATGTGCAGACCTACGGGCGCACCGCCGAGGTCAAGCATTTTCTCGAAAACCTGGCCTGTGACATGGGCATCGCCAGCAAGGTCGCGTTCGTAGCCAAGTTCAGTTGCCCCGGTGACGGCGTCATCGGCACGATGATCGAACAGTTCCCCAACCTGCACAGCCGTATTTCGCTGCTGGACGAGAAGGACGAACTGGGCGTGGCCAAGGTCAACGTCAACTGGGCGCTGAGCGCCGACGACCGGCACACCATCAAGTGCATTGGCAGCGAACTGGCCAAGCAGTTCGCCGACATGGGCCTGGGCTACGTCAAGCTCAACGAATTCGTCTATGACACCTCGATACCGCTGCAGATGGCGCCGCATGCCCACCACATGGGCACCACGCGCATGGCTGCCTCGCCGCAATTCGGTGTTGTCGATGCCAATTGCAAAGTGTTCGGTACCGCAAACCTCTATGTCGCCGGCAGCAGCATCTTTGCCAAGGGCGGCGCTTCCAACCCGACCATGCCGTTGTTGCAGTTTGCCGTGCGGCTGGCCGACCACCTCGATGCCAAGATGAGAGCGGCCAGCGGCGCCGTTGCGTGATGCAGGTTGTACACGGGTTGAGTGCGCTGCGGTCAGCACCAAGAAGAATGAGACCGGCACGCCTCAGGGACACTCCAGATTGTTTTGATCGTGAGGCCAGGAAGCATGAATGGATGGATACGCAGAGCAGTGGCGCATTATGTCAATGCAACCGGGCGGGGAGGCTCGTTTTACAGGAGGTTCTGCAAGCCTTCAGGGCTTGAGTGGGGCGCTTACCTCACCCGCTGGGGTAACTTTCACTCGGTAGGTAGCAACTTCTATGTCAACACAGGCTGCAAGTTCACCGACCCATCGCTGGTGCGCATCGGTAACAGTGTGGGGCTGTCCGACTGCACGCTGATCGGCCATGACGGGGTGGTATTGCTGATCGAGCATCGCTTTGGCAAACACCTTGATTCCGTCGGTTTTATCGATATTCGGGACAACTGCTTCATCGGCCATGGTGCGATCGTCATGCCCCGCGTGACCATCGGGCCTGAATCGATCGTGGCCGCAGGCTCGGTGGTGACCAAGGACGTACCACCAGGCACGGTGTTCGGTGGCAACCCGGCACAGTTCATCTGCACCACCGAAGCGTTGATCGCACGGGTCGAGGCACGTTGCGAAGCCTACCCGTGGATCGACCTGATCAAGCAGCGCAATGGCGCCTATGACCCAGAGGTGGAACCGCTGTTGATGGCGCAAAGACGCCAGTACTTCTTTGGGGAGGGTAACAATGGCTAGCAAGCCTGTGGATGTCATGGTGGTCAATTTCAACACTGCCACGTTATTGCAACCGATGTTCGATGCGCTGCGCCGGGCCGACGGCGAACGGCTGGCCAGTTACCTGGTGGTGGACAACGCCTCGGCCGATGACTCGCTGCAGCGCATGGCCCAGGTGTGCCCTGAGGCACTGTTGCTGAGCAACAAGCAGAACGTCGGTTTCGGCCGGGCCAATAACCAGCTGCTGGCGCACCTGAAGGGCCGCTACGCCTTGCTGCTCAACACCGATGCCTTCGTCGCCGCCGACTCTCTGCAGAAAACCCTCGACTATATGGACGCCCACCCGGAGTGCGGTGTACTGGGGGTGCGCCTGGAGGGCCGTAACGGCGACCTGCAGCCCAGTTGCCGCTATTTCCCCACACCGATCAACGTCTTCGTCGGGCGTACCGGGCTGGGGCGCTTCTTCCCGGGCCTGAAAATGGTCGACGAAATGAGCTGGGACCACGCCTCGGTGCGCGAGTGCGACTGGCTGCCCGGCTGCTTCTACCTGGTGCGTCGCGAAGTGCTCGACCAGGTCGGTTTGTTCGACCCTCGCTACTTCCTTTATTACGAGGAGGTCGACCACTGCAAGCGGGTGAAGGAGGCGGGCTGGAAAGTGGTGTTCTACCCCCACACCACAGTGGTGCACATCGGTGGCGAAAGCTCCAAGTCGGTGGCCGAACTGGAGGCGGCCAGCCGGCAGATCTCTTCATACCAGATCGAAAGCGAGCTGCTGTATTTTCGCAAGCATCACGGGGTAGCGGGGCTTGCCCTGCACATGCTGCTGGTCACCCTGGGCGACCTGGTGCTGGCACTCAAGGCGCTGTTGAAACGACGCGGCTGGGGCGCGATACAGGCCTGCTGGCGTCACTGCCGGGCGACCTGGTCACTGCTGCTCAAGACCCGGTACGCCAGCCAACCGACAAGGTAGGTGAAGCCATGTTCGAGAATATACGTGCCGACCTGCGTGCCCACGGTGGGGACTGGGGCGCCCAGGGTTTCTGGGTACTGCTGGTGTATCGCTTTGGCCGTTGGCGCTATGGCGTGCGCCCGGCGCTGCTGCGCAAGTTGTGTTCGATCATCTACAAGGTTCTGTTTAAATTCGTGCAGATCATCACCGGCATCGAACTGCCCTGCGAGGTGGTGATTGGCCGCAACTTCGTCATCGACCATTTCGGTGGCATCGTCATCAGTGGCTATGCCCGGTTTGGCGATGACTGTCGCATACGCAACGGCGTGGTGGTGGGCTTGAAGAATGTCAGCGAGCCGATTGCCCCGGTCTTTGGCAACAACGTCGATATCGGCACTGGGGCCAAGGTGCTGGGCAGTATCCGCATTGGCGACAACGTGATAATCGGCGCCAATGCCGTGGTGCTGGTGGACGTGCCGGACAACTCCCTGGCGGTGGGTGTGCCGGCCACCATCAAGGCCAGGCAACCGGCCGCCGCGGCGCCTGTCGAATGAGGCCCATGACGACAGCGATCGGCGTGGTGGTCATTGGCCGCAATGAAGGCTCGCGCCTGGAGCGCTGCCTGCGTTCGCTGGTACAGGGTGCGGACAAGGTCATGTACGTCGACTCGGGCTCCACCGACGGTTCGCTGCAGTTGGCCCGTAGCCTGGGGGTGGAGGTGCTGGCACTCGACATGGGCGTCCCTTTCACTGCTGCGCGCGCCCGCAACGAAGGCTTTACCGCCTTGCAGCGGCTGCTGCCGTCGATGCGCCTGGTGCAGTTCGTCGATGGCGATTGCGAGGTGGATGCTGGCTGGCTGGCCACTGCGCAGGCGTTTCTCGCCGACCATCCACAGGTGGCGGTGGTGTGTGGCCGCCGGCGTGAGCGCTTCCCCCAGCGTTCGGTGTACAACTTGCTGTGCGACCTGGA
>Ga0182745_1003896_pt1 | contig 12630 bp, 9 predicted proteins | sample eDN3rd30CKraftBY_FD_128523 | JGI IMG/M metagenome (GOLD analysis project Ga0182745, IMG submission 128523) | Enriched backyard soil microbial communities from Emeryville, California, USA - eDNA 3rd pass 30_C Kraft BY (version 2) (version 2) | ecosystem: Environmental > Terrestrial > Soil >...
CAGTGTGTCATAGCGGCGGCCTTGCAAATTGGGGACATGGGGTGTTGCTAATCCATATCCTCCAATATGTTAGGCCGCCGCGCAACTAATTTATTCGGCGATCGGATGAAATATCCGGGCTAGCCATCGGCAATGATCAAGGGCCGGGCGGAAGGCTGGAAAACGGGTTGAGGTCATCCGCGACCAAGGGCCACCCGACCCTTTGCGTGATCCAGGTACGGCGAATCAGAGCAACGGCCCTGGGAAACTGGTTGGGCTGAACCGCGACGCATCTTAGCGCGTTCCAGGTCAGGGCCAATCCGAGGTCGCGACGATCACCCGCCCAGGCGCTTGCCTGTTCCAGGTCGGTCATCGCCTTGCTCCCCTCGTAGAGGTGGAGGTAGGCCCTGGCCCGGCCGAGGTAGGCGGCGGGCGCTTCGGGATCGAGACTCAGCATTTGAGTCCAGTCCGCCAGTGCGCCTCGCGGGTTGTCCAGCATGAGCCTGGCCTCGGCTTTCGCTCCGTGGATTGAGGGTTGAGCGGGGTCGAGCCGCGACGCCCGAACCAGGTCATTCAATCCGGCTTGGATCTTTCCCAGCCTCAGACGCGCGACCCCTCGAAGCTCGAGCAGTCTCGAGTCTTCGTGGTCGAGCTCCAGTCCGGCGAGGGCATCCTGCTCCGCCCCTGCTGGGTCACCGAGCCAAAGCCGGGTTTGGCCTCGGACCAGGTAGACACGAGGGCTCAGGGGGGCGAGCGCCTGGGCCTGGTCGGCTTCCTCGAGCGCCTTCTTTTCCTTTAGCGCGGCCAGGATCAACACGCGATTGAGCCGAGCGTCGAGCGCGTCGGCTGGGTTCGCGGCGTCCGCTTCGGTGTGGGTCAGGCGGTTGGCCACGACTTGGAGGTCGGCCGTCAGGGCCGAGCCGCCGAGGGGAAGCCGCGCCAGGTCCTCTGGTCGGCGAACCAGCCATGGGTCCACCCGGCCCAGCGCGAGCAACGTTCTGGCCCAGAGTCGCCGATGGCCGAATGTCGGATTGAGCCGGAACGCCGAGTGCGCATCGGCCTCGGCCTCCTGGAGATCCCCCTGGATCAGGCGGGCCAGGCCGCGGTCGGCGAGTGCCTGATCGTTCCGCCCCTGGCTCCGTTTGACCAGCATGTCGAAGTCGGATTCCGCCAGTCGAGTATTCCCCACCTGAAGGGCGAGGAGTGCGCGACCCTGTCGCGCTGGGTCATCATTCGGGTCGGTGAGAATCAGGGAGTCGTAGGCGGCCTGGGCCTTGTGCGTGAGCCCCAGGGCGGCATCCAGCGTGGCCTGGTTCAAACGAGCGGCTCGGCCAGGGTGGTCGTTTGGGTTCGTCGCGATGAGCTCTCGGTATTCACTCCGGGCTCCCGCGAGGTCGCCGAGCAACTGGCGCACATAGCCGAGCGAGAGGCGCGTGAGCCTCAGCTCGATACTGTTCTCTGGCTGTTTCTGTTCGCGCTGTAACTCCTCGAAAAGGCTTTTGGCCTGTTCGAGGTCACTCAAGGCCGAGGTCAACGCGCCTTGCTCTCGGAAGTGCTGGCCTCGACCCAGGTAGGCCCAGGGAGACTTGGTCGAAAGCGAGACGGCGATCCAGTAGTGCTTGAGGGCCTCGTCCGAGAGCCCCGACTCGCCCGCGAGATAGGCGAGATAATAATGATGCCAGTAATTCTTCGATTCGCGCCAGACCGCGCGTCGGAACCACTCGAGAGCCTGGACTCTCGCCCCTTCCAACTCCCGGACGAATCCCCACTGGAAGCAGGTCAGTGGGGCCACGTCGGGCGAGGGGATGACGTCCTGATCCTCGACGGGGACGGGCTGGCCCGCCCGTTCGAGCAGGATCTTGCGCATCGCGTGCCAGGGGCCTGGATTCCACGAGTCTTTTGAAGGGACATCCTTGGATTGGAGGATTCGTTCGCAGATCCGGATCGTCTTGTTGCAAATGCCGATGGCTTCCTCGAGCCTTCGCGGGTTTTTCGAAGGGTCGCGCGCGACCGCCGCCAACCAGAGGAAGAGGAGCTCGTTCACCTCGCCGTGCAGGCGAGACTGGCGGGCCGGGTCGAGCATCAACTGGTCTTCCCGCGTGGTCCAGTCGTGGTGAACCAGCACATAAAACGGCTCTAACGTCTGTTCGAGTCGATTATGGGTGTTCTCCAGGTTGCCCAGGAACCGGGTGAGACGGAATCGGAGTCGTTCCGCCCGCTGGAAAAGCAGGTCGGCATTTTCTCGGATCCGGCCCGTTTCTTCCGCGAGTCGGGACTTGACCCGCGCTTGCCGATGCTCCTCGGCGAATCGGCGCTCATCCGTGGCCAGGTCGCGGGCCGTCTTGAATTGAGTGGCGGCGGTCCGAAAATCGCCGTTCTTGAACGAGGTTTCCCCTTCGCTGATGAGCTTCTTGACATCGGCCCCGCGCTTCTCGTGATCGCGCCTTGATTTCTCGAAGATGCCAAACACCACCCCGAGCGCGAGCATGATGGGGACCGAGGCCGCGAGGGCCCGTCGGTTTCGATAGACCCAGCGGCCAGCCCGACTGGACCAGGGCTCTCGTGTGAAGCGGAGTGGGCGGTCCTCGGCCACGGCGAGGAGGTCCGTCGCGAGCTCCCCCGCCGTCCGGTATCGATCTCTGGGATCGGGGGCGAGGCATCGCCGCACGATCGCCTCGAGCGCGGCGGGCATGTCTGGGCGGGTTGCCCGGAGTGACGGAGCCCCTGCCCTGCGATCTTCCGCGGCCATCAAGAGCAGCTCGCCCGCCGACCGCGCCCCCTGAGGGGCCTTGAACGGACGCTTGCGCATCAGACTTTCGTACAGCAGAACGCCCAGCCCATAAATGTCGGAACGCGCGTCCACGCTCCGCGCGGATCCGTCGGCCAGGGCCTCGAGGTGTTCCGGAGCCATGTAGTCGAGGGTGCCCCCCAGCGTGCTGGTGGCGGAGTCAGGGTCATCGCCAACCGTTTCCCGGGCGAGGTTGAAGTCCAGGAGCATCGGCATGCCGTCGCTGGTTACCAGCACGTTCGATGGCTTGACGTCGCGGTGCAAGACGCCTCGTTCGTGAGCGTGCTCCAACGCCTCGGCCATCCGGCTCCCCCACCAGGCGATCGCCAGCGCGAACGATCGCTTGGCCAGGGCTCCCCGGCCGGTTGACTGGCCAGCGGAGGGAACCCGGTCGGTCCCGAGCCGATCGAGCGCCGAGACAAGCTCCGCGCCGGCGTGGGCGTTCTTCACTTCCGAATCGGCCAGTAACGAGGCGAGGGTCACACGCCCAAAATACGGCATGCAAAGCAGGTGCAGGCCGGTGGCCGGATCCGTGCGGGTGGAGTGGACCGGCACGATGTGGGTGTGCTGGAGCCTGGCCAGCGTCTGTGGTTCACGCGAACCGTTGCGAGCGACCTTCAAGGCGACCGGACGATCGGCGAGCTGACGCTCCTCGGCCAGGAAGACACGCGCGAACGCCCCGCGCCCCAGCTCTTGCACGAGGTGGAACCCGGCGATGGTCTGCCCGACCTCGGGAAAGGGAATCTCGTTTTGGGAAGATGAGACCCCACCCAGCGAGTGGGCCGCCGTCGTTTGCGCCGAGCCAACGAGTCCGTGGATATCGAACACCCGGCGCAACCGCGAAATGAGCTGGGGGAACCGCTCGTGATATTCCGCGGGACTCGGGGTTTCCTGTTCGTCCTCGCGCAGGCAGAACTCTTCGTAGATGAGGGCGACCAGGGCCTCTTCGCTCAGCTCGGGGTAACGTTGCTGATACCATTCGACCGAGACCTTATCGCCCGCCTCCCAGCGCAACGTCAGGTCGGCCCGGAGCAAGGCGAGTTGGGCCCCTGCCCGGTCCTGTTCATCCTTGGGAAGGAAGTCGGCGGGCTCGGGACGTTTGCCCGTCGACTCACGCCAGGCGGCTTCGTATCGCCTTGCCACTCGGACGGCGACGGGGGACGAGGCCTCCTCCCACGTCCGGCCCGATGCGGACAGGCTCATCAGCTCCCCTCCAACTCCAGCTCGGCTTCCATCCGCTTTCGTAAGTCTTCCAGGACGCGTTGCACCGTGCGTTCGCTAATCCCGAGCCGAAGGCCGATATCCTTGCTCGAGAGCCCTTGGACCTTCAGCTCCACGATGCTCCGCCGCTCTTCGGGAACCAGGTCACGCAGGCGCCCATACACCTCTCGCGCCTGGGCGAGCTCGCTCGGCGAATCCACCTCGGAGGGAAGCTCCTTGGGGCGGTTTCCATCCACCCACAACGGTTCCTCTCGATGCATATCCTGCTTCCGGCTGGCGGCTCGACGATATTCGTCGATCACTTTATTCTTCGCAGCACGGGCCAGGAACGCGACAAGGTGCCGCGAATCTTCAAACTCGGCCGGTCCGTTCCGAACCTTTCGAAAGAAGCTGCCCCAAACACTCTGGAGAAAGTCGAGCGAGTCAAACCGCGAGCGAAGCAACCTGGGCAATTGCCTGCGCACGACCAGGCGGACTTCGGCCTCGTACCGCGTCAGCAGTTCACGCGCAGCCTCTTCGTCCCCCGCCTGGATTCGAGCCAGGAACTGGGCGATCTCTCCGTCATCGTTCTCGTTCCGGAGCGGCTCGCCAAACGACATGATCCCTTGGCTCCCTCATTGAGCAAGCGGCATCGGTTGAACGTTAAGAGTGAAAGCTCCCTTGAGTCTTGCCACCGCTTCACCCACTTCTAGCCCTACCCTACCGATTCGTGACGTAACTTGGCAATGATTTCAGCCCGGAACCTCAACTTACGCGGCCCGGATCGTCTTGCCGTTGCTTCCTTTTTAATTCCTACGGAGTCCGCGTTTCGCCTTTTTCGGTCAGGCTGGTCCGCTGTGTTTGCCCGATGAGCCCAACGCCGACGGATCGACGGGTAACCACCCGGATTTTCCGCATTCAAAATCTTCCAATTGACGGCCCCACCTCGTCTTTGGTAACGTTCTAAAACTCAACCAACGGACACAATTTCATCGCGAATGTGTTCGTGAAAGATTCGACCAAAGGAGAGGTGGCTGAGTGGTCGAAAGCGGCGGTTTGCTAAACCGTTAAGGGTGTCACAGCCCTTCGGGGGTTCGAATCCCCCCCTCTCCGCTTGTTTTAGCATAAGCCCTTCGGCGAGAACGTCGAAGGGCTTATTTCGTTGATATAACGATGTTTCGGCATTTGGTGAGCAAGCTACTCCGTTATATTAGCCTGCGTACGCTCAAGTCTGGTCTGGCCATGACGTGCTGTCGCCTCACATTTCAGTTGGCTTCGCATGACGGACATGCCAAACTTTTGCGGTGGCAGTTCGTGCAGGTTGGTCTGCGTAAAGCAAGGTTAAGTCTTCGGAACTTGCTTGCTGTAGGAGAAGACGACCTAGGATGGGTAGTGGCGAGGAGTTCGGTTACGCTCTCGCCATTTCATACCGGCGCTCAGCGTTTCCGGAATTGCGCAACGCGGCTTCAGTCCGAACCTCGAAGTAACCCGTCGGCGGCTTTCGTGGAGCGCCCTTGACCTTCTTCAAGTTTCTCTTGGCGCGGTCGTTTGCGGCGTCGGTGCGAGTCGCCTGCTCAAAGGCGTGCTCGATGCTTCCTGGGGAATATTCCAGAGCGGCTTGAGCGATGGCCTCCCACTCCAGAATCTCGCTCTTTACGGCTGCCGAGCCTTTTTTCATCAGGGCCTGCTCACACAGCCTGATGCATTCTTCGTATAGGTGCGTGTTGAGCGCGTGGTGTGCGAGCATGGCGTATGGCCAGATGAGGGGGCAGTCCAACTGGACAGCTCGTTCGAGGTCCTTGATGGCTTGGTTGTACGATCCGTAGAGGATCATCCCTCTCGCTACGAGCAACCCATCATTGTCTGGGTCGAGTTGGAGTGCTGTCGTGTAGTGATCGACGGCATCCTGCCAGCGGCCTTGAAACTCGTAACCGAACGCCAAAAGACCGAGAGCCATCACGACGGTCGTCGTATCGATCTTCTTCGGCTCGTGTTCAGCGAAATACATTGCGTCCTTGAGGACCGGTTCGAGTTGGGCAAAAATGCGGTTCGCCTCCGCGTCCGAGAGCAGCCTGGCCGACATCAACTTGATCTCAGCGGCTCGAACGTAGATGACGGGAGATACCTTCCGATGGTCGTGAAGTATCTTTTCGGCTTCGATCAGAGCGGCATCTGGTTCCGCGCTGCTGAGCGAACTGAGAAACATCGCCGCGTAGTTGAAGTTGTTAGGGTCCAGCTTGTATGCGTGCTGGAAGAATAGAGCGGCTGTGGCTCTGTCGCCAGCGTCATACCAAATCAACCCACGAAGGTAGCTTGCCAAGGCCGGGTCAACGTAAGCTCGCCACTCCCTTAGAAGAGCAAGTGCCTTGTCCCACTCTCCTTTGTTCTTCGCTTCGTAGGCTCCAATTAAGCCGCTCTGTGCCTCTCTCGTCATCTGTTGCAAGGCGGGGGGCTCTTCGTAGATGGAGTAGAGGTCCTCCGCAACCCATCGTGCGCGGTCTCGCTCCGTCTCGGAAAGGGCTTCCCACGGCCCATCCGATGCATCGCGAATCGCATCAGCTTCGGGGCTGTCGTCTTTCCCTTCGGCGATGAGCCGATGCAGTGCGTGCGCTCCGCGAACGGTCGCGAGATAGCTAGGACCAAGCGTTAGTGATCGTGCTGCCATGTGATTAAGTCTCGTCTTCTACCCAGTCCGGTCTCGTTGAAGCAATGTGCCCCTCGAAAGTGGGAAACTGGACCATTTGGACTGGGGCTACGTTCCCGTGTGTCGCACTGTCGGGTTCGAGCGCTAGGTCGTTCGTAACTGCTCCCTGCACGAATGGGCCTGTTCCGTGCCGAAAGCAAAACGTGTTGTTGCTTCCTTGTGCTCCCGGAACGACGTCACACTTTCGTATCTGAATACGTTTATGATTGATGTCCCGCCAGTCCGGGGAGACTGACATCCCCTTGCCGTTCACCTGGACATTGTTTTGTGCGTCGATGTCCACATCAATCTTTGGCCTGACACCGAGGCTGTTCTGGGCGAGGACAGGCAAATTGTCATTCGCATCCTTCTTCATAACACGAAAAAAACGGGGCATGGTCTCTATTCCACGGCGAGTACTTGATGTCTGTTGTCATTTTACCGGGCATGGAATTGCCGTCGCCAGTGGGTTCGGTCATAGGTGTGTAGAACCCTGCGGGTCTTGCAGGCTAACCATGGGACTAAGCACCGTCATCGAGATTGTGCATCAGGAAGGGGAGCGACTCGTCGCCGCCCAACGCCAGCGAGCCCCTTCGATCTCGGACGACAGCCCAGAGGCCCAACGGGCCTTGCTGGGGCCATCGGTGGCTAGTGTGACCGATGAGCTCCACGACGTCCCGCCGCGCGTCGAGGACGATTCGGAGGAAGAGCAAGCGGAGTGTGTGGCGACGGGCTTTCCGGGTTCGGAGCCTCCGTTCCCAACCCTGATCCCCCAGGACCAACCTCGCGAAGTGGATTCGGGATTCGTGATCGTCGAACTGGACGAGGTCAAGACGAAGGCCCAACCGAGTACCGGTCGCGAAGAAGTTTGGACCTATACGCCGGTGGTGCTGGTGGCCGGGTTGCGCCAACTGTTCGCGGAAGCGACGGCTGAGGGCCTGTGGATGCAAGCGGGAGCCTTGCTCCTGGAGTGGGGTGTCGTCAGTGCTGAACGAGAGGGCAAGTCTTTGGCGATTTCTGGCACGTAAGGTTATCCCGGTTGCAACCTGGCGTTTCGACTGTTTCGACGATTGCGAATAATTCGAGGACATGGTAGACTTTTCATGTAGGCAAGACGTTGAGGAGGGAGCCAATGGCAACGCTGATTCCAGAGAATTCCGAGACGGTTGCTCCGAGTGAGGCCGATACCCGACTGGCTTTGGAGTCGAGCCGCCTTTTGGCGACCCACAAACTCGGCGACCAGTCCAGCATCCGCCTTCGGCTTGATGACGACGAGGCAGAACCGGTTACCGTGCCGGTATCCGCCGTGCGGTTATTCCTGCGCTTGCTCACCGAGATGTCTCGGGGCAACGCCGTCACCCTGATTCCCACGTATGCGGAACTGACCACTCAGCAAGCGGCTGATCTGCTCAGCGTATCGCGGCCCTACGTTGTGAAACTGCTTGACGAAGGCAAGATGCCCTTCCGCACTGTCGGGAAATTCCGCCGCATCCGGTTTGAGGACCTGATGGCCTACAAACGGAAGGATGACGAAATGCGGGCCAAATTTGCCGATGAGTTGACGGCTTTGTCCCAAGACTTAGGCGGTATGGGCTACTGATGGAATTCCCGGTCACCGCCGTTTACGATGCGAATATCCTGTATTCGGCCCCTCTACGCGACTTTTTTATCAGGCTTGCGTTAGCTGGGTTGGTGCGGGCACGGTGGACGGACGCAATTCACGAAGAATGGATGCGCAATGTTGTGCGGAACCAGCCCACCGTCACCCGCGAAAAAGCCGAAAAAGTGCGGGACTTGATGAACATGAACGTGCGAGATTGCCTCGTGACGGGCTACGAAAATCGGATTGATAGCCTGTCGCTACCCGATCCTGACGATCGCCATGTCCTCGCCGCCGCAGTCCATGCCGGTGCCGAAGCCATCATTACTTTCAACCTGAAAGACTTCCCGGCGAAGACTCTTGCCACCTACGGCATTGCGGCGATGCACCCAGACGAGTTCGTGGTGGCGCTGTTCGATGCCGCGCCTGGTTCCGTCCGCGACGCGGTCAAGCGGCAACGGGAGGGGCTCAAAAACCCTCCGAAGACGGCAGAAGAGTTGCTCGCCACGCTTGAGAACCAGGGGTTGTTTCAAACTGTGGCTCGGCTCAAGCAGTTCACCGAACTGCTATGAATCAGTTGCCGCATTCCATATGAGTTGATGCAATTGGTTTTGAGGTCAGATGAGCCGAGGTTCAAATCTCGTGCTCCGTTTCGGGATTACTGATCCGATCATTGTTTTATCGTCTTGCGCGGTAAATTCGATGCATCTCTCTGGGTCTGTTGGGATTGACAGGCGAATTCCGGCGGTTAAACTCGAAACAGGTCATTTTGATAATCACAAGTTGGATCGTTAACCATACCTGAACCGATATGCCTGATCAAAGTTGGCGAGACGCCATAGTTCAAGTTCTGCAAGGAAATGCAGAACCGATGCATTACACCGATATTGCCGAAGCCATCGCGGAACAGGAACTCCGAAAAGAGTTGGGAGCAACTCCAGCGGCGACGGTAAACTCGGTCATAACGACCTCGATGAAAAACGAGGCCGAGAATTCGCCTTTCCAACGCGTTGCCCGTGGCCAGTATGACCTCAGGCCTGTCGCCAGTGCGCAGACGGGCCAGCCCGCTCAGCCGGCACAGCCAGTTGAACTGTCTGTCGAAGAACCGGAAGAGACCGGCCTCATCAACGCTTTTGGTATGTATTGGAGTCGCAACAACGTCTTGTGGACGACAACGCCCCGCATCCTAGGTCAGCAGCAGCTCGGCAGCACTCCTGTGGATTTTTGCGCTCAGAGAGGCGTGTATCTTCTCCACGATGGGCGAGCCGTGGTGTATGTTGGCCGAACCACCGATCAACCGCTTGGCGTTCGGCTGCGTCAGCATATTTCTGACCGCCTGAACGGACGATGGGACCGCTTCTCTTGGTTCGGTGTCTTTCCTGTCGCGGAGTCAGGTGCCCTAAACACCGGTGCCGTTGGAGCCTACACTCTTGACATGCTCATTGTTACGATGGAAGCGCTTATGATTGAGGGAGTCGAACCGCCGCAGAATCGAAAACGTGGCGATGACTTCCGTGCCGCCGAATTTCTGCAAGTCGAAGACCCCGAAATCCAGAAGAATCAAATCATCAAGCTCATCGACGAACTCAAGAAGAAATTATGAACTGTGGCCTAACCATTCGCTGCCACGATTGGTTAGGCCGTGCCGCCGTCGCTGATCTTGGGGCGTTCATACGGCTTTTCCCATTCGTCGAAGCCTTTCCGCACACCTCGCCCGTATTATCTCGGAATTTGATCGCCAGCCTTCGCTCGTGTTCCTGAAACGAACGTGCCGATGCCATGCTCGGCGGCCGCGACTGCAACCTCTGGCGAGCCCTCCTTCCCTTCTCCCCCCCCCCCATCCGACCGAACAAATGCCCATCTTTCGCCTTTGTCCTGGCCACGTCAATGTCCGGTTTCCTGCTCACTCCTGTCCTCAGAATGACTTCCGAATACGGCCTTTGACGTAACTCTTGCGTCGCACAACTTATGCTAAGGCATGTTTTCATGGCATGTCGTCAAGATTTTTTCGCCCTTGACAACTTGCCCGAAGAGCAATCATGCCAGCGGGAGATATCATCTTCCCCGGGAACGATTCCGTGAGGCAATGACAATGCTCGCGATCGCGGCCTGATCCACGACCGGCGAGGGCTCAAGCGATGGCCAAGAAGCGTCTACGGCGCACCGACCACCCCGCCTCAACACTCAAGCCCGACGACACCGCCCAGGCTCACGGACGCACACTCAACCCTTATCACCTGGGAGCCCTGACGATCCTCGAAACCTTCCTCTCAGAGGCCCCGGCGCGAGGAGTTCCTCCGTGATCGACTGGCAAGGGAGGATCGCTCAAACACCAAATGGAAAACTCACCTTGACATCCTACCGCCTCCAAAGGACCGCGAGAACTGCGACTTACACCCAAAACAGACGGCTTGGCAATGTGCAGTTGCTTTTCGGATTGACACGAGTTATTTTGCTAAAGGGCATTGATTGACTGAACGGCCTTTAAACAACTGTCCGATAATGATTTCCGGCTTTTTGGAATATGTAAGTTTAATTATATGTATAATTTTATTTGGCGTGATTGTATGCTTGTTGCGTTGTGTATGGTTTTGGGGTCGATTCACTTGAGAGTGTCAAACGTCCGTAGTCTTGGCAGATGCGACGGGCCCGATCCACTCAGGCGTAGGTTCGTTGCCCAACTCAACGACGAGGAAACTTCACGTATCCTTTGCTCGCTGGGCGACGTTGAAAGAACTGGAATTGAGCACTATTTTCACGTGAGAACAAATGGGTGTGGATTACGTGTCGAATTTGCTGTGTTATTGATGGAAGGCAGTTGCCTCATGCTGTGTCAATAGCTTACGATCAAAAGCCATTCCCGGATAGTTTCTAGGAGCGGGCATGATGTTGCTATGGCTGAGGCCTTAGTCTGAAGAGGCTGGCCGCAATCAGCAGGGAAATTCAACTCAGCAGGAAACGTCGATGCCGAAAGAGATTCCCGAATGCCCGCAAAATCCGAACCCGAAGCTCGACGCCGTTCACCACTATGATATTGAGTTGGTGACTCCGATGTTCGGAGGAGGCATTGAGTCGCGGGTGAACGATTCAACGTTTCCGATTCGGCCGACGGCGATTCGCGGGCAGCTTCAGTTCTGGTGGCGAGCAACCGTCGGGGCTAAATACGCATCGCTGGCGGAACTTCGTGCCGCTCAGACGGAGGTGTGGGGTTCCACGGAACGAGCAAGCCGTGTGCGGATTCGAGTTGAGTTAATTGGAAAGCTCAGCGAGCCCACGGTCTGCGCGGTCATCAAGCCCAATATGAAAGGAAACGATCAGGTCTTTTGGGAACCGCCATTTGGGGGTACTGAACTGTCCTATGCTCTCTTTCCATTTCAGGGAAAACCGGCAAATCGGGAAGGGCCGAAAGTTGATCCCGCATCCTGCATCCACAAAGCCGGTTTCCGGCTGGCCGTAGATGCCCATAAGGACGTCGATTTCGCGAAACAAGTTGAACCGGCCATCTGGGCGTGGGTGAACTTCGGCGGATTGGGCGGCCGCACGCGTCGCGGTTGCGGCGCGATCTCTTGCAAAGCACTTGCCCCCAAGGATCACAGTGACCTGATCCGGATGTGCGAGGCTTTTGTGTCAAACACCGTCGCTCAGAGAGAGTGGCCGACGCTCGCCGCTGCCATCCTCGTCGGTGCTGAGATGTCCGACTCAATTTCCGCGTGGGATCATGTGATTGGGCGATTCAAACAGTTTCGTCAAGGAGTTGGGCTGGGGCGAAATCAGGGACAACAACCTAAGCGGCCAGGCCGGTCACGTTTCTCTGAACCGGAGTCAATTCGTCGAGAAACTGGGCTCCGTCCAAACCAGCATCCTCGACTTCCGCAAATCCCCGATAATGCTTTTCCGCGAGCAGAACTGGGGTTGCCGATCGTATTCCACTTTCAAGGGCAAGGCGAACCACCGGACACCGTCCTCTACCCTTCCGCAAGCCCTGATGGCCAGAAACGCGAGCGGATGGCGAGTCCTCTCATTCTGAAGCCTCTGGCCCTCCAGAATGGCAAGGTCGTTCCGCTTATTCTGCGGCTCCGAACACCCGATCTCGCGGCTGTGGACTTGAGAATCAAGAAAAAGGATCTTTCAGCATTGTCATCTGAGTTGGCGCAACAGGTTCGCCGAACGATGCAACCGAATGACGGTGAAGGGATGTTGCCACTCATTAGTCCAACGGTAATTCGCGATCCGCATCTGTCGAGTTATCCAAATTCACCGTGTCCGTTCCGCGAAGTGCATCTTCAATCGAGCCGTGTGAGGCGTCAAGCTGAGGTCATCGTCACTTACTCATCAGGGGGAAGCGATGGCCAACATGCAGCGAGATCCAAAGAAGGAAGC
>Ga0182745_1003905_pt1 | contig 12614 bp, 8 predicted proteins | sample eDN3rd30CKraftBY_FD_128523 | JGI IMG/M metagenome (GOLD analysis project Ga0182745, IMG submission 128523) | Enriched backyard soil microbial communities from Emeryville, California, USA - eDNA 3rd pass 30_C Kraft BY (version 2) (version 2) | ecosystem: Environmental > Terrestrial > Soil >...
CATCCGGTCAGAGCTGTTCCGGGCCCGAGGTGACGCCGCGGTGGAGTCGCGGCAGTGGGGGGTGGCGGCGGGCTACTTCGCGGCCTCGCGGAGCGAGGAGGACTCGCCGGCGGGGCGCTGGGGGCAGGCCTGGGCGGAGGCGCGTGCTTCTTCCCTGCGATGGACGCGGCGCTTCGAGGGCTCCATCCTGGCGCTGGCCTTCTCTCCGGATGGCGCCCTGCTCGCGTCGGGTGGATATGACGCGGTCGTGCGCGTCTGGGACGTGAGGTCCGGGGCCCAGGTGGCGGAGCTGAAGGGGCATGATGCGGAGGTTCACGCGGTCGCCTTCTCGCCCGATGGTCGGTGGCTGGCCGCGGCTGGCAGGCCCGGAGCGTTGTGGCTGTGGGATTGGCGGCAGGGGCGCCGGGCGTCGCTACTGTCCGGGCACACAGACGTCGTGCGAGGGTTGGCCTTCTCTCCTGACGGAGAACGTCTGGCGTCTGCGAGCCTGGATCGGACGGTGCGTGTCTGGAGTGTCCGCGATGGTGCGGAGCTGCTGCGCTTCTCGCACGACGACACGGTCATCGCCGTGGCTTTCTCCGCGGAGGGAGGAAGGCTGGTCTCGGCGGGCATGGACCGGACGGCGAGGGTGTGGGACCTGTCGACGCGGCGCGAGCTGCATCGCCTGTCGGGGCATGGGGACTCGGTGGAGTCCTGTGCGTTCTCGGCGGATGGCGAGCGGGTGATGACGGCTGCGGCGGACCGGGCCATCCGCTTCTGGAGCACCCGGACGGGCGCGCTGCTCGACGTGCAGCGCAGCGCCGGCTCGCTGTCCGCGGTGGCCATCGATGCCCACTTCCACCAGCTCATCCAGGCAGGCTGGGAGGGGCGGGTGCAGCGAATGGACCCCAGGGGTGGCGAGGTGCTGGAGCGGCTGGATGCGCATCGGACGTTCGTGATGTCCGTTGCGCTGTCTCCAGATGGGCGCACGTTCGCTTCCGGTGGAATGGACGGCGTCCTGAAGGTCTGGGAGCAGCCCGAGGTTCCGCCGGACGTCTTCGTGCGCGATGCGCCGGTCTGGATGGAGACGCTGGTCTTCGTGGGGCCCAACGCACTCTCGACGGGAGGGGAGGACGGGCTTCGCCGCTGGTCGCTTCCGCCCGGCGGCGAGCTGCAATCGCGGCTCGACTCACCGGACGCCGTGGGGGCCGTGGCCGCGAGCGTGGAGCGGGGGCTCGTGGCGGTGGGGACATTGAAGGGAGAGGTGCGCGTGAGGGACTCGCGGTCCGACAGCCAGGTGATGGCGATGCCCGCCGCACGCGAGTCCATCCGGGCGCTCGCGTTCAATCCGGAGGGCTCCCGGCTCGCTGCGGGGGCGGGACACGACATCCTCATCTGGGAAGTTCCCTCGGGCGCCCAGGTGGCCCGCCTGGTGGGACATCGTGGAAAGCCGTGGGCCCTGGCCTTCGATGCGACCGGGCGCCGGTTGGCGTCGGGTGGCGCAGACCACTCGGTGCGCGTCTGGGACGTGGCGCGGGGTGCGCAGCTGCGCGTCCTCGACGCGGGAGAGCGGGTCCGTGCGGTGGCCTTCCTCGAAACCGGCGCGCTGCTGACCGCGGGGATGCGCCAGCCCGTCCGGCTCTGGAGCGTCGACGACGGTCGTCTGCTCACCGCCATGGACGAGCGCACAGTGGGGGTCTTGTCACTCGCGGTGGCGCCGGGCGGGCGGGTGCTGGCCTCGGGCGGAGTGGGCGGTGAGGTGAAGCTCTGGCGTCTCTCCGATGGTGCGCTGATGGGAGAGGTCCCCGGGCAACTGGGCTTTGTCTCCGCCGTTGCCTTCTCTCCCGATGGCGGGTGGTTGGCATCGTCCGCCTCCGACCGGACCCTGCGGCTGCTGCGCTTCTCGTCATTGGCAGAGCCGCCGGCCGTGACAACGGACCTGTCGCCTGTCTTGCGCCGCCTGGGGCTGTCCTGGGATGCCGGCCGAGGCGTCTTCACCCTGCATTGAGCGCGCGCCGGGGCGCTGCCTCCCAGATAGAGGACGACCCTACCCAGCAGGCAGGCGGCCTGGGGGAAAACCTGCGTTCGTTTGACCTCAAAAGTATAGACGACATCCGCCTGACCTGTTAACGAATCGCCTCATTGTTCCTTGGGTGGACTGCCCGCGCGCCAGCGTCCTTGCTGTGTGTGCAACGGGAGAGGACCGCCCCATGTGCCAAGTCAGGCGCTCTGGATGTGCGTGGCCGTCCGTGGTCAGCGTGTATCCGTCGCCAATTGCCAGGAGTTGCGGTTGTCGACCCGTCTCGCGCGTTTCACTCATGCTCTTTTCCTGTCTGGATTGACCTGTCTCTTCGCGCCCGCCGCGCTCGCGGAGGAGGAAGTGGCCGAGGACGCGGACACGCTCAAGGTGGGAGGCGCGCTGCGCCTCAACGCCTTCTACAAGACGTGGCCGGGGGAGGAGGACAACCGCCGCCGCGGTGGCGACGTGGCCTTCGATACGTTCCGGCTCAACGTCGATGCGAGGCTTTCCAAGCTCTTGCTGTCGGCCGAGTATCGCCTCTATTCGGGGTACTCCATGCTCCACCACGGCTGGGTGGGCTATGAGTTCTCCAAGGCGACACAGCTTCAATTCGGCGTCCACCGCGTGCCGTTCGGTGTCCTGCCCTATGCCTCCCACAACTGGTTCTTCTCGCTGCCCTACTACATGGGCATGGAGGACGACTACGACCTGGGGCTCAAGCTCATCCACACCCAGGGGCCGTGGGACCTCCAGGTCGCCTTCTACAAGAACGACGAAGGCAACTTCACGGGCCGGAGCACGGACAGCGCGCGCTACTCGTATGACGTGGTGCAGGTGAGCAGCGCCAACCCGTCCGAGGCCTACCTGGGCGTGGAAAGCGCGAACCGTGAGAGCAACAAGGTCAACGCGCGTGTGGCCTACACCTTCCAGCACGGTGAGCTGGGCCGGACGGAGGTGGGGCTCTCGGCGCAGACGGGGCAAATCTACAACAGCGTCACCCGGCGCAATGGCCTGAACTGGGCCGGCGCGCTGCACCTGGATGGCTACTACGGACCGTTCAACCTCCGGATGGAGGTCCTGAGCTTCGGCTACGACTTGAAGAACCCGGCCGGCCAAGACGACTCCATCGTGACGATGGGCGCGTATGACGCACCCTACAAGATGGCGGCCCGGGGCACGGTCTACGCGGCGGGGGTCTCCTATGACGTGCCCGTGTCATGGGGCCCCATCTCCAAGCTCACGTTCTACGACGACTTCAGCCTCTTCGACAAAGCCAACGAGACGTTCGAGACATCCATGCAGAACGTGCTGGGCATGCTCATCACCGCGGGCCCGGTCTACACGTACGTCGACGTGGCGAGCGGGAAGAACCAGCCGTGGCTGGGGCCCAGCTACGGCCACGCGCTCGCGGAGGGAGACCCGAACGCCCCCTGGGAGACCCGCTTCAACATCAACGTCGGCTACTACTTCTGAGGCGTCCATGGAGAAGATTGAAGTCCGCGGCCTGCGGAAGATTTATGGCGGGCAGCCGGAGCGAGCCATCGCCCTGTTGGAGCAGGGGCGCAGCAAGCAGGAGATTCTGGAGGAGACGGGCTGCACCGTCGCCATCCAGGAGGCCTCCTTCGAGGTGAAGGCGGGCGAGATCTTCGTCATCATGGGCCTCTCCGGCAGCGGCAAGTCCACGGTGCTCCGCTGCCTCAACCGCCTCATCGAGCCCTCCGCCGGGAGCGTTCACGTCGACGGCGTGGACGTCACCCGGGCGGACAAGGCGGGCCTGCTGGACATCCGGCGCCGGAAGATGGCGATGGTGTTCCAGAACTTCGGCCTGCTTCCGCACCGCAGCGTCATCCGGAACGTGGAGTACGGGCTGGAGATGCAGGGGCTGGAGCGGCGTGAGACGCGCCCCAAGGCGCAGCACGCGCTCGAGCTGGTGGGGCTGAAGGGCTACGAGGAGAAGCTGCCGCACGAGCTGAGCGGTGGCATGCAGCAACGCGTGGGGCTGGCGCGCGCCATCGCCACCGACGCGGAAATCCTGCTCATGGACGAAGCGTTCAGCGCGCTGGACCCGCTCATCCGCCGGCAGATGCAGGACGAGCTGCTGGAGCTCCAGTCGCGGATGAACAAGACCATCGTGTTCATCACCCACGACCTGGACGAGGCGCTGAAGCTGGGCGGACGCATCGTCATCATGAAGGACGGGTGCATCGCGCAGCTCGGCACGCCGGAGGAAATCCTCACGCGGCCGGCGGACGCCTACGTGCGCGCCTTCGTGGAGCACGTGGACCGCACCAAGGTCATCACCGCGCAGAGCGTCATGCGGCGGCCCGAGTCCGTGGTGCACCCCAAGGACGGGCCCGCCCTGGCCGTCAAGCGCATGCGCGAGTCGGGCACCTCCACGCTCTTCGTGACGAACCAGGCGCGCAAGCTGGTGGGCCTGGTGCGCATCGAGGACGCGCTGCGGCTGATGTCGGAGAACACGCACAGCCTGGACGGGGCGCTCGTCACCGACCTGCCGACCACGTCGCCGGACACGCCGCTGTCGAAGCTGGTGGCGGTGGCGGCCACCACCCAGATTCCCATCGCGGTCGTCGCCGAGGACCAGTCCTTCCTGGGCATCGTCAGCCGCGCCACCTTGCTGGCCAGCATCGCGGGGGAGGCGAGCTGACATGAGCGCACTGAAGATCGGCGAGGGCTTCGAGGGGCTGATTGAATGGTTGGGCGAGCGCGGCGCGCCCGTGTTCGACGCCATCCGCTCCGTGCTCACGGCCTGCATCCACGGCCTGGAGTACGTGCTGCTCCTGCCGCCGAGCTACGCCGTCATCGCGGTGTTGATGGTCCTGGCCTGGCGGCTGTCCGGCCTGGGCACGGCGGTATTTACCGCGCTGGGCATGTTGCTCATCCAGGACATGGGGCTGTGGCAGCCCACCATGGAGACGCTGGCGCTGGTGCTCAGCTCGGCGCTGGTGGCGCTGGTGCTGGGAATCCCCCTGGGCATCTGGGCGTCCTACAGCCGCAACGTGGAGCGGGTGCTGCGCCCCGCGCTGGACCTGATGCAGACGATGCCCGCCTTCGTCTACCTCATCCCCGCGGTGCTGTTCTTCCGGCTGGGCAAGGTGCCGGGCGTGGTGGCCACGGTCATCTTCGCCATGCCCCCCGCCGTGCGCCTCACCAACCTGGGCATCCGGCAGGTGCCCGCGGAGGTCGTCGAGGCCGCCATCGCCTTTGGCGCGACGCCCCGCCAGACGCTGCTCAACGTCCAGCTCCCCATCGCCATCCCCACGCTGCTGGCTGGCGTGAATCAGACCATCATGCTGTCGCTCTCCATGGTGGTCATCTCCGCGATGATTGGCGCGGGCGGCCTGGGCGAGCAGGTCCTCAAAGGTATCACCCAGCTCCGCATCGGGCTGGGCTTCGAGAGCGGTATCGCGGTGGTCATCCTGGCCATCGTGCTGGACCGCTTGACTCACGCGCTGGGCAAGCCCCGGACGCGCTCATCATGAAGGAGACCCGCCCGTGAAGATTCCCTCGCTCAACCGCCTGCCCCTGCTGCTCACGGCCGTGGCGGGGCTGCTGGTCGCCACCGGCTGTCCGCAGGAGAAGAAGGCGCAGACGGAAGGCGCCGAGACGGCCGCCGAGAAGAAGAAGCCCGCGGTCCGGCTCGTCTATGTGAACTGGGCCGAGGGCGTGGCCATGACGCACCTGGTGCGGGCCATCCTGGAGGACCGGATGGGCTACCCGGTGCAGACCACCATGGCGGACGTGGCCCCGGTGTTCGCCTCGCTCGCCAACGGCGACGCGGATGCGTTCCTGGATGGCTGGCTGCCCGTCACCCACCAGAGCTACATGGAGCGCTTCAAGGGCAAGGTGGTGGACCTGGGCACCAACTACGAGGATGCCCGGATTGGCTTGGTGGTGCCGGCCGACATGGACATCACCAGCATCGAGCAGCTCAACGGCAAGAAGCAGGCGCTGAACCAGTCCATCGTCGGCATCGACTCGGGCGCGGGCATCATGTCCGCGACGGAGAAGGCCATCCAGGAGTACGGGCTGGAGCTGAAGCTGGTCCCCTCCAGCGGGCCGGCGATGACCGCCGAGCTCAAGGACGCCATCGCCAAGAAGCGGCAGGTGGTCGTCACCGGCTGGAAGCCGCACTGGAAGTTCGCGCGGTGGGACCTGAAGTTCCTGGACGACCCGAAGGGCGTCTACGGCGCCACCGAGTCCATCCACACGCTCACCCGCGTGGGCCTGGAGAAGGACCTGCCGGACGTCGCGGCGCTGCTGCGCAACTTCAAGCTGGATGACCAGCAGCTCGGCAGCCTGATGGGCGCTGTCGCCGACGCCGAGGACGCACCGGAGAAGGCCGTGCGCGAGTGGATGAAGCAGAACCAGGCGCTCGTGGACGGGTGGATTCCCAAGGCCTGAGTGACACCCCGCGCACCCCGGGGGGGGCCCGCCCCGGGGGCGCATGAAGCATCACCCGACGGTGGCGGGGACGCCCCCGTTCGCGCCATCAACGGGGGCCCGATGGCCCGTCTCGCCTGGGCTGACAGGCGGATGCGGGACGTGAGCCTCGCTCAGGCGGCCCGCTCCGCGCCCTCTGGAAATCGGCTTCGGGCCGTTGCGGCGTTCCGCGCGCGAGCCTCCAGGGCGACGAGCTTCAGGACACCGCTGCGGAGCTGATGGTAGATGTCTCGCTCCGTCACCCCAATCCGGATGGCATTGGAGATGTCATGGATGCCGTCCCGGGCTTCGGAGTGCTCGCCGTGCAGGCCACGGACGGCGAGGCCCAGGTCCGCGCAGAGCGCGTGGAAGTCCGGACGCCGTGACAGGCAGGGCAGCTTGATGAGCACCGACGCACGCATGGCCGTGCCCAGGTTCGTGGGGCACGTCGTGTGGTAGCCGAGCCGCTCGTCCCGGGCGAAGTCGAGGCGCTTCTCGAGGATGTCGAGCGCGGCCCGGAGCCGGCGGAAGGCCCTCGCGAGCCCGGAGCCCGGCTGCATGCTGATGATGCGCAGGGCGTCTTCTTCTCCGACCCAGACGATGAACCGCATGTCGGCGGTGTGGAAGATTCCTCGGTGGCGAGGCCAGTCTCGATTGACGCCCGCGCTGTCCAGGAAGCGGTCCCCCGGCTTGAACAGCACGTGCTGCTCCACCAGCTCGCGCCTGCGCGCCTCGGTCAGGCCGACCAGCGGATGGTACTCACCCGCGAACGCGCCCCGGAGGCTGGCGAGGACGTGGATGACCTCGGCCTCCAGCTCGGCTCGGGCGTGGGCTCCAATCGCCGGAGGAAAGGCATACCGGGCGAGGTTCCGGCCGACGCGTACCCGCGTGGACAGGATGAACTCGCCCGAAGGGTCCAGGTCATCCTGGGGCAGCCCATCGAGCGAGAAGTCGCTGTGCTGCCCCTGTAGCGCGTAGCCGGAGTGGTCCCGGATGAGCGGGTGGAACAAGGGGGAGAAAACTGAATAGGACTCGCTGTCGCCCGCGTAGACGCCCATCTGGGAGTCGTCATGGTCGAGGCCGCTCTGAATGGTCTTCTGGAGCGTCCAGCCGTTGCGCGTCGTGAGCTTTTCGAGCCGGGATTTCAGTTCGGGCGTGAGGTGCTTGTGCAGCAGCATCGAAGCACCGGTTGAGCAGGACATGTGCCACCGGGGACGGCTGCTCCGACGTGTGTGATTCTCACGGCTTGGGCCTCGGCGGCCGCCACGCCGCGCGGCGCTGACGCGTCAGCCATCGGAGTGACACGTCAGCGTGGGCGCCGACGTGCCGCGCGAATACCGCGGTCTGGCGCTGCTCGGGCGCGTGGGCCGCCCCGTGGCTCGCCGGTGGTCGCCGCCGGCGAGCCGTGAGGCCTTGGGCTACGGCGCCGTGGGCGCTCGCAGCCGGGGCGGCAGGTGGGGGCCGAACTCGATGACGTCGGCCTCCGGAGGCGGCACCGGGGCGTGTTTGAGCGACATGGCGCCACCCCAGCGCCGCACGGTGTCCTCGGCCTGGAGGCGTGTCGCGTCGGGGAGCTGCCAGATGGAGCTGCCGTGGTTGCCACCCGGGACGATGAACACCGGAGCGTCCTCGGCGTTGCCAATGGGGAACGCCGCCGCCGTCCACGGGTCCAGGTCTCCGTAGACGAACATCACCCGCTGCCCGTGCGTGACGAGCCAGTCCGCGATGTCCTGCATGGCCTGGGGCCGGAAGACCACGGGCACGCCGGGCGTCGAGTACACAGGCGCGACGTTCGTCCCCGGGAACTGGATGAGGCTGCCCAGGTAGGCCTCGTACGGTTTGGGCCAGCCCAGCTCCAGGCTCGCCTGGTAGTAGTACGGATGGTACGAACCGATACCGGAGCTGCCCTCGTCGGCGAACGAGGCCAGCCCCACGGTCCAGTCCACCATGTTCAGCAAGTGCTGGCTGGTGGCCTGGGGCCCCGGGAACTGGCCGCAGTTGTTGGGGGAGTCGTACTGCCAGAACGCGAAGTACGACTCGATGACGGCGTGTTCCAGCGCCCGCTCGAAGCCGAGCTGATTGTAGGTCAGGCCGTTGTTGGCCGCGTACGCTCGCAGCAGGTTCAGCATCTCCTCGCGCCGCTCCAGAACGGCCCGTTGGAAGGCATGGATGCGGTCACGGCACCAGGCCAGCTCGGCGCCGCCCACCGTGGCCTGGAAGGCCGGGAAGCGCTCGTCTTCGCCGAGCACGAGGGGCGCCACATAGGCCACCGTCGCATACACGTCGTCTGGATAGAAGCGGCGGTAGAACACCATCGTCTCTCCGCCCTTGCTGCCGCCGGTGGAAATCCAACGCGCGGAGTAGATGGGCTTGAGCGCCTCGACGACCCGGTGGAAGTCGGCGGCGGCCTGCTGGATGGTGAGCAGGCTCCAGTCCGCCGGCTCCGGGCGGCTGGGCCGGAAGAAGCGATGCTCGATGGAGAGCTGGTTGGAGGCCAGCAGCGTCGTGAGCTCGCGCCGGCCGGTCGCCAGGGACACGTAGTAGCCGCTGGTGTGGAAGACCATGGGCGCCGAGTCGGCCCGGTGCAGCAACGTCATGCGTTGCTTGAAGCGCTGGCACTCTGGACGCGCGTGGTCAGCCGGCTGGTCGTACTCCATGACGAAGAAGCGGTGGCCCGCGGGAACGCTGCTGCCATGGGGGTTCTCCGCCACGGTGAGCCCTGGAATCGCCCGCAGCCGGTCCAGGATGTCCGCGGACGGGTCCAGCACGACTGCCGGGTCGCCCGGTGGCGAGGTGCCCACATCCGGCGGGCCGAAGGGGCATTCGGGCGGCTCCGTCCCGGCATCACCGCTGCCCGCGTCGCCAGGCTCCGTGCCCCCGTCCTCGTCACCGGTGCCGGCGTCCTCAGGCTCCGTTCCGGCATCGCCGCTGCCCGCGTCCACCGGTTCCGCACCGCCGTCCGCTTCGCCCGTCCCCGCGTCGTCTGGTGGGGGGCCCGCGTCCTCCTGTGTCGGGCCCGCGTCGCCGGTGCCCGCGTCCTCATCCGGTGTCGTGCCCGCGTCCTCCGTTCCCGCATCGTCGGTGGAGGCGCCCGCGTCGCCGCCGGCATCGGTCGTCTGGGCTCCTCCGTCTGGAGTTGACCCGGGTGGGTCGTCGCCACAGGCGGACTGGGTCAACATCAGCAGCAACGGAAGGATGAGCAGGAGGGGGCGGGACGGGCTGTTGCGACGGACCATGTATCTCTCTTTGAGGGGACGCGAGCCTTTGAACATCATGCGGGGCTGACATTAACGCATCACGGAACGCTCATCGCACGTGCGGTGACCTTCGCCGCCGATGCCGTGCAGCCCGCCGTCTTGCCGCTCCAGGACATCACGCTCGATGAGGCACTGAAGGGGCGGCTGGACGCCACAAGGTGATGGGGGCTGCCCACGGACAGGCCCGCTTCGTCCGGTCCGAGGACACCCATCCCCAGGTGGCCACGGTGCAGCGGGGCGGGAAGACCGGAAGTTCTGGCGCGCCATCTACAAGCTGCATCACGCCCATGGCGGCGACAGCCTCAATGGCTGGCTTGGCAAGCTGTTTCCGTTCCTGCGCAATCACGTGACGGGGACGTATGATATTCCCAATCCCATGCTGGAGTCCCAGACGCCGGGAAGGCCAGGCACGACGGAGCTGGTGGGAGGGATTCACCTCGAGTTGCTCACCGGGACGGGGTGAGTGAAGGCGCGGATGGCCCTGACGGCGGGCTTCATGGGGGCCGTCCAGACCGCGGACGCGCTGGCGCTGCGGCCGGTGCCGGGCTGGGTCGTTCACGAGGACCTGGGGCTGGACGCCATGCTCCGGCGCATCGAGGACGAGCACGCGGTGGAGCCACCCCTGGACGAAGCCCACGATGGGAAGCGCTGGCGGAATGCCAGACAGCCGGGCGCCGGAGGCCCGAGCCATCCCTGGCTACGTGCCGGGCGCACGTGTCGACCTGCCCGCGTCAGGGGCCGCGCTACTCGCGCCTGAGCAGGACGGTGAGGGTTCCCGGGGCAGCCTCGCGGGGGCTCCCCAGGGAGATGCCCCGGAGCACCTTGTCGACGCACCGGGCGAGGGCGAGCGGCTGCTGCGGGGGCGTCCGCGCCCCGAGCACGACGCCGTCGGCGGAGTAGTCCAGCGCGTAGGTGTCTTGCCGGCAGGCGGTGTCCTCGCCCACGCGGGCGTAGCACCGGGCCAGCGCCGACGCATGCGCTTCGATGGACTCCGCAACCCAGCCTTCGCTGTATCCGTGGGGGGGCGGTGCTCCGCTGTCTTCACCGGTGAGGCGTGGCGCCTCGACCACCCGGATGAGGGCGCGCTCGTCGGCGGGCGTCATGTTCGAGGCCGCGAAGACGAGGCCGCCCGTGGTGGCGAGGCCCACACCCAGGGCGCCGCCCACCATGAGGAGGGTCTGCAGGCGCGCGGGAGGGGGCGTGACGTCCGCGGGCGCCGCCTCGGACGCCGGGGCTTCCTTCGTGGCGGCCACGGCGGCGAGCTCGGCGGCAGGGCGCGCGGGAGCCGGGATGGGGGCGGCGTGGGTCCAAGGCTCCAGCGCCTGGGCCAGCACCCGGGCATTCTCGAAGCGCTCGGCCGGGTCCTTCATCAGCGTGCGCTCCACCACCTGGGAGAAGCCCTCCGGCACCTCCGAGCGCACGCCACTGAGCGGCGTGGGCACCTGGACCAGGATGGCGGAGAGCAGGGCCACGTTGTCCGCCACGTCGATGGGCCGCCGTCCCGTCATCATCTGGTACAGGCAGGCGCCCAGCGAGTAGATGTCCGCGCGTCCGTCCACGGGGCGGCAGCGGACCTGCTCAGGGGCCATGTACGACGGCGTTCCCACCCAGGCGCCGGACTCCGTGCCCAGCGCGGTGGCGTCGTCCTCGTGCATGAGCCGCGCGACGCCGAAGTCCAGCACCTTCACCTGGATGTCCGCCGTCCCCGTGTCGACGAGGAAGATGTTGTCGGGCTTGATGTCGCGGTGGATGACGCCCGCCTCGTGCGCCGCCGCCAGCGCGGAGGCTACCTGGCGCGCGATGGTCGCCGCGCGCGCCACGGGCAGCGGACCTTCCTTCTTCAGCAGCGACTTCAGCGTCTGCCCCTGGAGCAGCTCCATCACCAGGAAGGGCGGCTCATCCGGCCCGTCGTGGAAGTCCATCACCTCGACGATGTGCGGGTGCTTCACCTCCGCCGTGGCCTGGGCCTCGCGGCGGAAGCGCGCGTGTACGGCGGGCACTCCGATGAGGTGTTGCTGGAGCACCTTGACGGCGACGGAGCGTCCCTCGTCCAGCTGCTCAGCCTCGTAGACCGTGCCCATCCCCCCTACGCCAATCCTCCGGCGCAGTTGATACCTCTGCCCCAGCACCGTATCGATCAAGGATGAGCGACTCATGACGCAACGTGTATACCCGAGCCTGAAGAAGAACGTTGGCGCCCATCCACCCGATGACGGATGCATGTGCCGTTGATTTCGCGGAAGGCCCTTCGCTCAGCGACCTGTCGGGATTGTAATTGTTTCAGGAGCTTCGTGGCACTGTTTCACCCGGGGTAGTGGTGACCCTTCATGGGTGGAGCCGCTTCGAGCGTGGCCCGTCGTGCTTCGGCCGCGGAGGTCTCCGAGTGGGTGGCGACGGGCGCGCGATTTCCTCTCAATCGTTGGGCTTTATCGATTTCTGAGACGGGATTCGCGAGGGGATTCCTGGACTTGGAGGGACTCGGCCGGGGTGTGCGCTCTCTCCGTACTGGGCCATTGACGTGGGAAGGTCCGCTCATTTCGATCGCCCCGCACTTGCGAGGGAGTCGGCGTGGCAGGACAGACGGTGGAATTGACCCAGGAGAACTTTGACCGCGTCACCGGGGGCCCCGGTTTGTGCGTGGTGGACTTCTGGGCGGAGTGGTGTGGCCCCTGCCGCGGTTTCGCGCCGACCTTCGAGGCGGCCGCGAAGCAGTTCCCGGGCATCACCTTCGGGAAGCTCGACACCGAGGCGCAGGAGGAGGTCTCCAGCCGCATGGAGATCCAGTCCCTCCCCACGCTGGTGGCCTTCAAGGAGGGGGTTGAGGTCCGGCGCGCCTCGGGCGCGATGTCCGCCGCTTCGTTCGCGAGCTGGCTGAGCAAGCTGGACTCGGTGGACCTCGCCGTCGAGCAGCAGCGGGC
>Ga0182745_1003906_pt1 | contig 12610 bp, 13 predicted proteins | sample eDN3rd30CKraftBY_FD_128523 | JGI IMG/M metagenome (GOLD analysis project Ga0182745, IMG submission 128523) | Enriched backyard soil microbial communities from Emeryville, California, USA - eDNA 3rd pass 30_C Kraft BY (version 2) (version 2) | ecosystem: Environmental > Terrestrial > Soil >...
GCCGTCGTTGCAGTCGCCCCCCGTGTGCACGTACTCCGCTCCAGGCGAGACACAGGACACGATGGCCGCGCCGCCGCCCACGCCATCTTTGTCGCCGTCCAGGTACCAGTCGCTGGGGGTTTCCGTGGCTTCGCACGTGGTAGCGATGCCCGACGAGTCGCAGACCTCGATGCCGGGACACTGGGCGGCCGCCTCGCAGGCGGAGCCGACCTGCGGGAAGAGCTCGTCGATGCGGCCGTCGCAGTTGTCATCCACGCCGTTGCAGAGCTCCTGGGCCCCGGGCCGGATGCTGGGGTTGTTGTCGTCACAGTCGTCGGCGGGGCCCGGGACGTAGCCCGGCTCGATGCCCCCGCAGAAGGCGAGCGGCGGAGCGTGCATGTCGCCGCGCCCGTCCTGGTCCTTGTCGGGATAGGCATACACGGCATCGGGCGCGTTGCAGATGACGTTGAAGTTCGGCCCGCACGCCCGCGTCCCCGGGCAGTTCGCACCTTCGATGCAGCTCTGCCCCAGGAGGAGCTCCTCCTGGTCGGAGACGCCGTTGCAGTTGTCGTCGACGTCGTTGCAGCGCTCTTCCGCGCCGGGGTGGATGTCAGGGTTGCTGTCGTTGCAGTCCGTGCCGCCGCTGAGCACGTCGACATAGCCGTCACCGTCGGCGTCCGAGGCCTGGAGTGACAGCGTCACCGGGACGGCCTGTCCGGGCGTGAGCGTCGCCAGGGCGCTGGTGCTCACCACGGCCGAGCCTTCGTCGCAGCTCCGCTCGTGCGCGAGCGCTTCGACCCGGACCGACGAGCCCCAGCCACCGGGCGCAATCACCGCGGCCACCAGGGAGCCGCCGGTGCGGTCCCCCTTGCCCTCGACAGACTTCGAGAGCTCCTTGCCGCTGCTCTCGTCTCGGGCCTTCACGAGCACACAGCCCGGCAGGAAGCCCGAATAATTCACCGTGACTTTCACAGCCCCGGGGCTTTCATCTTTCTTACAGCCGACCAGCGCGAGGAGAGGGATGAGCACCAGGATGCGTCGCATGGTGGGCAGTCTAGCGCGTCCCCACCATGCCGGCGCGTCCTCACGCGAGTTGCCCCTACCTCACGGACGGGTAGTCCGAGTGGACGACTTCCAGACGTGTATCGGCGGCGATGCTGGCGGGTGTGACCAACTCCAGGTCCAGCGGCACCCGTTTCCCGTAGCGCTCACGGAGCTGTTGTTCCAGCCCCTTCACCTCGAGCGAGTCCAGCCGCTCCAGCTTCCCGTACGTCACACCCGCGCCCTCGGCGTAGGCCTTGTGGACCAGCTCCGAGCAATACAGGGCGTCGTCCCCCCACCCGAAGCGCCAGTCGTACGGCTTGCCCAGGTGTGTCTTGGCCGCCGCCACCGCGCGCTGCCGCTGCGCATCGCTCAGCTCGCGAGGACGCAGCACCAGGATGCCGCCCTTCACGCCCCGGGCCTTCCACTTCGAGAACCGGATTCTCTGCACAGGCTGTACGGCCTCCACCACCCAGGCGCCCTGCTCCGTCACCTCCACGATACCCACATGTGACAAAGGGCTCTGCGTGGCCTTCTGGATGGCCTGGGACTGCGAGGAGCGCGAGGTGTGCAGGACGATGTCGCCCGTCTTCAGCCGGCCTTCCAGGTCCTCGCGTGGCGCCGCGGCCACGTTGTGGGCTCCCAACCACACCATCATCATGAGCAGCCAGCGCATCGCCATGTCCTTTCGCGTACCTACTCGTGTCCGCGGTGGAGCAGTGCAGCCCGGATGCCAGGAATTCATGGCGTGATGGGAGACCTCGTGGCGGCAGGAGGCCGGCGCTATCCCGGCTCTCGGCCGAGCATCACCTCCAGCTGGGGATGGTAGTGCCCGCCCCGGCTCTCGAAGAGCACCAGCCGGTCCACGCGCCCCTCGCCCAGGGTGGTCTCCGACAGCGCCTGGACGCAGGAGGCCAGGGCGGCGTCTCCCCGCGGCGCCCGCGAGCGCGCCAGCGTGAGGTGCGCGGTGTACTCCCGATGCTCGGGCTCGAAGCCCAGGGGCTGGAGCACCCGGGCGGTGTCCGCCTGCAAGGCCTTCAGTGCCTCCGTGGCGCCACGCACGTCGGCCCAGAGCACGCGAGGGTGCTCGGGAGCGCCGAACGCGCCGCCGCCCGCCACGGACAGGAGGAAGGGCGCATGCCGCGCGCCCACGGGTGTCAGCGCTTCACGGAGGGCGGGCAGGCGCGCCTCGTCCACATCCCCCAGGAAGACGAGCGTGAGGTGGAGCCGCTCCGTCTTCACCCAGCGGGCGCGGGGGGCCAGGGCGCGCAGGTGCTGTATCCGCGCGGCGGTGCTCGCCTCGATGGCGGTGCCCAGGGTGACGGCGGTGAACAGTCGCATGGCTCGGTGCTCCTGCGTCGATGGGCGGAGGGGCGGCCGTCCGCCAGCGTGTCTCAGCATAGGGGCTCGCCGTGGCGGATGCGTCACGCCCGCCGCGACGGCGCGGGGCCCGATTGGTGACGCCAGGGTGGCTGGGCTAGCGTCCGAGGGGATGCCGAAGCGCTATCACGTCGATGAGCCCCTCCAGAAACGGCTGAACGGTTGGCGGGCGCAGGTGGGGGAGTGGCTCAACCGGGTCCGGGTGGCGGGGACGGCGAGCTGGTGGGGGGTGGCGTGGGTGGACGACTGGCGCGTGCCGGGGTGGGCCCTGGCCGCCTACGTGCTGCTGGCGTTCGCGCTCTGGCTGGGGGCGCGGCGCCTGCCCGCGTTGGGGCGGCGGCCGGCGCTGGGCGTGATGTTCATCGACATGCCCGCCATCTGCTTCCTGCAGTGGCTGTCCATCCAGGGCGCGGAGTCCCGGGGCGTCGCGGCCCTGCTCACGCTGGGCGTGTTCATCACCCTGGTGGTCGTCGTGGCGCTGCTGACGCTGTCGCGCCGGGTCGTGGCGGTGGCGGCGCTGCTGGCCATCGGCCTGGAGGGTTGGCTCCTGCTCCAGGCGCGCCTGCCGCCCGAGTCGTTCCTCTCCGGCATGGTGCTGGTGCTGACGTTGGCCGCGCTGGCCGCGTCCTTCGTCGGCCGGCAGGTGATGGGGCTGGTGCAGGAGGTGGCCCAGGAGGAGGTGCAGCGCGAGCGCCTGGGCCGCTACTTCTCGCCGGAGGTGGCCCGCCAGATTGCCGAGCGCGGCACCGACGCCGGAAGCGGCGAGCACCGTGAGGTGACGCTCCTCTTCTCCGACATCCGCGGCTTCACCTCCATGTCCGAGCGCATGGACAGCCCCCACGTGGTGACGCTGCTCAACGAGTACCTGTCGCGCATGGTGGAGGTGGTGTTCCGCCACGGTGGGACGCTCGACAAGTTCATCGGCGACGGCATCCTCGCGTACTTCGGCGCGCCGCTGGAGCTGCCCAGCCACCCCCAGGCGGCCGTCGCCTGCGGGCTGGCGATGTTGGAAGCGCTGGAGGCGCTCAACGCCGAGCGCGTCCGCCGGGGCGAGGAGCCGCTGCGTATCGGCATTGGCATCCACACCGGACGCGTGGTGGTGGGCGACGTGGGCAGCGAGCGGCGGCGCGAGTACACCGTGATTGGTGACGCGGTGAACCTGGCCAGCCGTATCGAGGGGCTCACCAAGAAGGTGGGCGTCCCCATGCTCGTGTCCGGCGCCACGCAGGAGCGCTGTGGGGACGCGTTCCACTTCGAGCCGGCCACGCCCCTGCCAGTGGCGGGGAAGGCGCAGCCGGTGGCCACGTTCATGCCCCACACGGCCGCTGAGCGCGTGGCGGGCTGAGGGCCGGGCCACGCGCGCGGGCCGCCGGCGGCAGGTGACGGTGACGTCCCCGCCGCCAGCGGGCGTGACTCAGTACGCCTTCGAGAACACGATGCGGCCCGGCGAGGGCTCGCCGGTGACGACGCACTTGCCCGGCTCCTGCTTGAGGTCGAAGGGACGGCAGCGCGTCGTCAGGCCCGTCTCCTCCTTGATGCGCGCCTCGACCTTGGGGTCCAGGTTCCAGTGCGCCAGCAGGAAGCCCTGGTCCGCCTTCTCCTTCAGCTCCTCGTAGGAGTTCACCTCGAAGGTGTGCGAGTCGCGGAAGGACTTGGCCTTGGCGAAGAGGTCCTTCTGCATGGCGTCCAGCATCGCCTGCGCCTTGGAGACGGCCTCGCCCAGCGAGACGAACTCCTTCTGGCGCACGTCGCGGCGGACCATGACGCACGAGTCCTTGGCCAGGTCCTTGGGCCCCAGCTCGATGCGCAGGCACGTGCCGATGAGCTCGTGCTCGTTGTACTTGAAGCCCGGGCTCTTGGTGTCGTCGTCGTCCACCTCCACGCCCAGGCCCGCCTTGCGCAGGTCCGCGGCCAGCGCGTGCGTCTTCTCCAGCACCTGCGCCTTCTCCGCGTCGGAGGCCTTGCCGAAGATGGGGATGATGACCACGTGCGTGGCCGCCAGCTTCGGCGGGACGATGAGGCCGGCGTCATCCGAGTGGGTCATGATGAGGCCGCCGATGAGGCGCGTGGACACGCCCCAGGACGTCTGCCACACGTAGTGCTGCTTGCCGTCGCGGCCCTGGAACTGGGTGTCGAAGGCCTTGGCGAAGTTCTGGCCCAGGTTGTGGCTGGTGCCCGCCTGGAGCGCCTTCTTGTCCTGCATCATCGCTTCGATGCTGTAGGTGCGCAGCGCGCCGGCGAAGCGCTCGGACTCCGACTTCTGGCCGGTCAGCACCGGCATCGCCATGTAGTCCTCGGCGAAGGTCCGGTACACCTCCAGCATCTGCCGCGTCTCCTTCTCCGCGTCCTCCTCCGTCTCGTGGCAGGTGTGGCCCTCCTGCCAGAGGAACTCGGTGGTGCGCAGGAACAGGCGCGTGCGCATCTCCCAGCGCATCACGTTCGCCCACTGGTTGAGCAGCAGCGGGAGGTCCCGGTAGCTCTGGATCCACTTGGCGAAGCTGCGGTTGATGATGGTCTCACTGGTGGGCCGGATGACGTAGGGCTCCTCCAGCTTCGAGCCACCCGCGTGGGTGACGACGGCGAGCTGCGGGTTGAAGCCCTCGACGTGCTCGGCTTCCTTCTTCAGGTAGCTCTCGGGGATGAGCAGCGGGAAGTACGCGTTCTTGTGGCCCAGGTCCTTGAACATCTTGTCCAGGACGCGCTGCATGTTCTCCCACAGCGCATAGCCATTGGGCCGGATGACCATGCAGCCCTTCACGTCCGAGTAGTCGGCGAGCTTCGCCTTCTGGACCAGGTCGACGTACCACTCGGAAAAGCCCTTCTCGCGGGGCGTGAGCTTCTCGGCCATGTGCGGAGCACCCTTCGAAAGTCGTGGAAAGAGGACGGTTGCCTACGCTGGGGCCACCCGGAAATCAACGGCCCCGTCATCCCCGGCGCCGCCCGGCCTCCCAGCTCCATCCTCGCGGGGATTGTGTTTTTCGACCAATGGTCGAAATAATGAGCAGGGGTCGGATTTGCTTCCAGGAGGCAGCCATGTTTCGACAGGTGGCCGAGGGCGTGTATGCCCACACGGTGGAGTTCCGGTTGGGAGGGATGGACCTGGGGGGCCGGATGACGGCCGTCCGCCTGCCGGATGGGGGGCTGTGGCTCCACTCGCCCGTGCGCTTCAGCCAGGAGGTGCGGGCCGCGGTGGATGCGCTCGGCCCGGTGCGCTTCCTGGTGGCGCCCAACCTGATGCACCACCTGAGCCTGCGGGACTGGGCGGCGGCCTATCCGGACGCGAAGGTGGCCGCGCCCGCGGGGCTGCGGCGCAAGCGGCCGGACTTGCGCATCGACGTGGCGCTGGAGGACACCGCTGACGCCGGCTGGGCCTCCGTCCTGGAGCAGGTGCTCGTGCGGGGGATGCCGAAGGTGGACGAGGTGCTCTTCTTCCACCGCCCCACCCGGACGCTGCTCGTCACGGACCTGGCGTTCAATGTCCACCGGACGGGCTCGTGGCTGACGCGCGCGTACCTCAAGCTGAGCGGCGCGTGGCAGCGGCTGGCGCCCTCGATGCTGGTCCGCTCCGTCATCAAGGACCGGGCGGCCGTGCGCGCGTCACTGGCGCGCGTCCAGGCGTGGGACGTGGAGCGCGTGGTGGTGTGCCACGGTGACGTGGTGGAGCAGGGCGGCCAGGAGGCGGTGACGCATGCCTTCGCCCGGCTCTAGCGGTGGTGGCCGCAGGCCCGCGCCGGGCCGCCGCCGGGGACCTTCGCCGTCCGCTGGAGGCCCGGCCCCTGGCGCCGCGCCTTCCGAGCGCGAGGCCCGCAAGGCACGTCGTCAGGAGGGGCGCCGTCAGGCCATCCTCGCCGCGGCCCGGGAGGTGCTGACGCGAGGCGGGGTGGGGGCGCTGACGCTGGAGGCCGTGGCGGCGGAGGCGGACCTGAGCAAGCCCTCTCTCTTCTACTACTTCCGCTCCAAGGAGGACCTCGTCGGGGCGCTGGCGGTGGAGGGGCTGGAGCGGGAGGTGGCGGTGCTGGAGGCGGCGGTGGCGGCCGCTGGCAGCGGGGTGGAGGCCCTGGCCGCGCTGGTGCGGGCCCGGGTGGATTTGTACTCGGAGGACCTGGAGGGCTTCCGGGTCGTCTACCTCTGGCCTCAGTTGATGGGGCGTCAGTCCGAGGCCCACCGGGCCCGCGTCCTGGCGCTGAGTGGACGGCTGAACGACGTGCTCGAGGCGCGGCTCCACGCGGATGCGCGCGCGGGTCGCCTGGCGCCGGGGCTTCAGCCGCGTCGGCTGGCCAACGTGGCCTGGACCATGGCGCACGGGGTGCTGTCCCTGGTGGCCGGATTGGAGCACTCCGGGGTGGGGACGCGCTACACGGCGTCGCAGCTTCGTGACGAGTCCTGTGCGGTATTGCTGCGCAGCAGCGGCCGATAGGGCGGCTGGGAAGCAGGGGATCGGCGCGCTATGTAGAGGGCCTCTTTTTCCTGTGGTCCTCTTGGAGGCTTCATGCGGTCGTACCTTGCGTCTCTCGGGGTTGCTGGTGTGGTGTCGGTGTGCCTCGTCTCCGGTTCCGCGCTCGCCAACTCGTCGGGCATCAGCGGCAGAAGTGGCAAGGACGGAGCGAGCGTCACCTGTGCGGAGTGCCACTCGGGCGGCGCGACACCCACGGTGACCATCGAAGGGCCCAACACGCTCGCGCCGGGCGCCACCGGCAACTACACGTTCATCGTCCGGGGAGGGCCGGCCAGGGGGGCGGGCTTCAACGTGGCGGTGAGCGACGAGAAGGCCACGCTCAACGCGGTCTCGGGCTCGGGTGCGCGCAAGCTGAGCGGTGAGCTGACCCACACGACCATCCGGTCCTTCACCAATGGCGAGGCCCGCTTCGACTTCACCCTGGTGGCGCCGGCCGACCCGGGCCGCATCACCCTCTACGGCGCGGGCAACTCGGTGAACGACAACGGCACCGACGAGGGCGACGCCTCGGCCACCACCACGCTCGACATCAACGTCGGGGGCGACGGGGGCGCTAAAGACGAGGGCGGCTGCGCCGCCGCGGGCGGTGTCCCCCTGCTGGGCGCGGCACTGGTGCTGCTCGGCACCCGCCTGCGCCGCCGCCGCTAGAACTGCTCGTCCTCGGTCTGGAAGGTGGCCCTCAGTATCCGGAGGCCACCGAGGCGGTGAACTCCTCCGGCAGAAAGGTATCGAAGGACGGCGGCGGCTGCCTCCGGCCGGAGGGCAGCCGCGTCTTCACGCGCGAGCCGCCCGCGAGCCGCAGGATGGCGAGGGACACCAGCCCCAGCCCCACGGCGCTGCGCAGCGGCGCCGGACGGCGCGCTCGGCGGCGGGCGCGGTAGCCGCGAAGGCCCAGCGGCAGCAGGGCCACGGGAAGTGCCGCCAGCGCCAGGGCGCGCCAGCAGCGCCGGCCAGACGTCTTGGGTGCCAGTGTCGTTTCCATCAAAGAACAGATTGGGCGCGGCATGCGGCCCAGGGAAGGGCGGTCCGGTGTGGAGGCCGGCGGGCTCCCGGGTCGGGATGCCCCCATGCGAGGCGGACAGGGCCCCGCTGCCTTGCTCCCTGATTGCCCGATTGCCTGCCTGCCCTCCGCGCGAGCCTGGGAGGGCGAGGCGACAGGGCCTCCTTGGGGAACATAATATCGCGCCCCTCCCGACATGCGCCTCCGCCACCTCCTCCCCGTTCTGCTCATGATGGGGCCGCTCGCGTGTGCGACGGGCCCGGGCCATCGCGTCTCGACCGCGCCCGTCACCGCCATCCGCCGCGCGCCCGGAGAGCTGCGGGTGATGACGTTCAACATCCAGTCTGGCGCCCGGGGATTGGAGCGCGTGGCGCAGGTCATCCGCGCCGCGGTGCCGGACGTGGTCGCCTTGCAGGAGGTGGACGTGGGGTCCACCCGCGCGCGGGGCCAGGACCAGGCGGCGGAGCTGTCCCGCCTCACGGGCCTGATGCACCGCGCCCACTTCCGCACCACGGACCTGTTCGGCGGTGCCTACGGCATCGCGTTGCTCTCCCGCTTTCCGCTGGAGGCGCTGGCGCAGTACTCGCTGCCGGTGCCGCGTGGCGCGGAGCCGCGCACGCTGGCGCACGCGGTGATGGAGGTGGACGGGCGCGAGGTGAGCGTCTACCTCACGCACCTCATCCGCCGACCCTTCAATGGGGGCGCGCGCATGCGGCAGAGCGCCTACGTGGCGCGGCTGCTGGCCCGGGACGCGCGGCCCAAGCTGCTGCTGGGGGACCTCAACGACGGCCCCGACTCGCGCTCGACCCGGCTCCTGCGGCGAGGGCTGCGGGACGTGGCCGCCGAGACTGGCACCACGGGCGGCACGTATCCGCTGCCCTTCTTCCTGCCCACGCTGCGCATCGACTACGTGCTGGCCTGTGACGCCTTCACGCCCGTGGCCAGCCGGGTGCTGCGCGTGGACGCCTCCGACCACTATCCCGTGGTGGCGGACCTGCGGCTGAAGCTCGACGCCGCGCCGCCCGTGGTCGCGGAGCGCGGTGGTCCGGCGGCGGAGGTGGACGCCGCCAGCGAGCGCGCTACCGGCACCGCGCCTTGAGCGGGGCGCGGGCCGGCATCAGCCCACGTTGAAGCGGTACAGCACCTCGTTGTCGTTCCGGGTGAAGCCCTTGAGGACCTGGTGCTGGAGGTCCTGCGCGCCCAGGTACGTCAGGCCGCCGAAGGCGAAGCCCATGACGGACAGCTCGAAGTACGGGTGGGGCCGGGGCACGCGGGTGATGTGCAGGTCCGTGTGGCCCTGGCCAGGGAGGACGCTGAGGTCGCCGTCTGTGAAGTAGCCCTTCCAGATGCCAGGGGTGAACAGGAGGAAGCGCCGGAAGTCACCCTGGCTGAACATCGCCTTGAGCTGGCCCTGGCTCAGGGCGTACTCGGCGGACTTCACGCCGAACTGCCAGTAGGCGCCCGGGTTGTTGTTGTAGAAGCGCGCCAGCAGCTCGTCGTTGAGCCGGAGGAACGCCTCCGCCGGCATCCGCGAGACCGGCATCACCGGCTTGCTGAAGAAGGGTTCCTTCTTCGCGAAGTCGGTGATGAACGACTTCCAGGTCGCCTCGCCATGGGACTGCACCATCAGCTGTTGCCGCGCCAGGAAGGCGACGCCTTTGACTTCCATCTACATCCTCCATGAGGAGCGCGACGCCCCACGTCTGGGTTTGCCGGAGTGTGCTGCGAGTGTTTCATGAGACGGAGGGGCGCCGGCGCGGGCCCTCGCGTCCGCGCGGTCGTCAATCGAGCTGGAGGCCGCAGTCACTGCAGGCGCCTTCCAGCAGCGGTGCGGCGGTGCCGCATGCGGGGCACGGCGGCTCGCCGTCCTCCGGGACGGTCAGCGCGAGGGATGGGGCGCTTCCCTGGGGAATCAGGCCCTCGCGCTGGATGCTGTCCATCCAGCGTTGCTGGAGCAGGGCGGCCACGCGAGGGCCATCCTCGGGGCGCACCAGCACCTGGAACTTCGGGCTGCAGCCCGGCTTGCTGCACGCCTCGCGGTGGACGAGCGCCGGAACGTCCGCGCTCAGGCAGGCATCCACGAGGCGCCGCGCGTCCATGAGCGCCATCTCCGCGCAGGGAACCAGCTCCACGTCCGACAGGGCCTTTGTCACGTCTTCGGGGGTCATCACCCGGTGGATTGGAGCCCACCGCGTGGGCCGCGTCCAGCCCGCGCGGGGTGACATGTCCACCATCCGCATCACGCGCCGCGCCAGCACGGGTGGCAAGGGCGGCCCCGCGTGCACCGCGTGGGTCAGCGGGGTAGCGTGCCACGCATGTCACCCGCCGTGCCTGGACAACGAACCGGACGCTTCGCGCGGCTCCTGCTGGCCGGTGCTGGCGTGTTGACGTGTGGTGTCTTCGGGCTCGCGTGGGTGGTGGACCGCTTCGGCCAGCGCGAGCAGGCGGCGCCCGCGGACGCGTTGGTGGTGCTGGGGGCGCGCGTGCTGCCCGGCGGCGTGCCCTCCGGCGCCCTGCGGGCGCGCACCGAGCACGCGGTGGCGCTGTATCATCGCGGGCTGGCGCCCCGGCTCGTCTTCTCCGGTGGCGTGGGGGAGAACCCACCTTCCGAGGCGCGCGTCATGCTCGCGCTGGCGACGCGGCTCGGGGTCCCCGCGGAAGCGTGCGTGCTGGAGGAAGGCAGTCACTCCACCGATGACAACGCCCGGCTGACGTCCCGGCTGCTGCACGAGCTGGGCGCGCGGCGCGTGGTGGTGGTGTCGGACCCGTATCACCTGCTGCGCGCGCGCAACTCCTTCCGGCTGTATGGCTGGGAGGTGGCCACCAGCCCCGCGCTGGAGACCGAGCGCAACATCGACACCCTGGACCGCATCTACTGGACGGTCCGCGAGGCCGTGGCCCTGCTGCTGCACCCCCGCGTGCTGCTGGCGCGCGCGCCTACTCCTCCGGCACCGTGAGCGCGCGCAGCTCCCGGCCTCCACCCGGGAGCGCCACGCGGAGCAGCACGGTCTCGCCGGGCCGTGACTTCCGCAGGGCCCGCACCACGTCCTCGGCGCCGCGCACCGGCGTGTTCGCGGCCTCCACGACCACCATGCCGGGCTCAAACCCGGCGCGCTCGGCCATGGAGGCCGGGGCCACGTCCGTCACCAGCGCGCCGGACTCCGGCAGCTCCTGCGACTTCGCCATGCGCGGGTCCATGTCCCTCAGGCTCAGCCCCACGCGCTGCTCGGCGGGCGTGCGCGTGTGGTCGGGCGGCTTCCGCGCGGCGGCCCCCTCCAGGTCGGGCCGCTTGCCCAGCGTCGTCCTCACGTCGCGTTTACGCGCGTCCCGGTAGAACGCCAGCCTCAGCTCCGAGCCGGGGGCCTTCGTCGCGACCAGCCGGGTGAGCGCGCCCGCCGAGTCGATGGGCTTCCCATCCGCGGCGACGATGACGTCGTCCGGCCGGAGGCCGGCCCGGGCGGCCGCTGTCGCTTCGGTGACGCCGGTGACGACCGCGCCCTGGTGGACCGGCACGCCCAGGGCCGCGTCCAGGTCCGGCGTCATGTCCTGCACCAGCAGCCCCAGCCAGCCCCGGGTGACGGTGCCCTTCTTCTCCAGCTGCGGCAGCAGCGATTTGACGAGGTTGCTGGGCACCGCGAAGCCGATGCCCGCGCCGCCGTCCGCGATGGCGGTGTTGATGCCCACCACTTCGCCGCGCAGGTTGAACAGCGGCCCGCCGGAGTTGCCGGGGTTGATGGCGGCGTCCGTCTGGAGGAAGTCATCGAAGGGGCCCTCGTCGATGTCCCGCGCCTTCGCGGAGACGATGCCCAGGCTGGTGCTGGAGCTCAGCCCATAGGGGTTGCCAATGGCCAGCACCCAGTCCCCCACGCGCAGCGCGTCCGAGTCACCCAGCCGCGCCACGGGGAGGGGCTTCGCGCCCTCCGGCATCTCGAGCTGGAGCACCGCCACGTCGGTGAGCGGATCCGACCCCAGCACCTTCGCCTCCAGCTCGCGCCCGTCAGCGAGCTGGACCTGGATCTCCTCCGCGTCCTCCACCAGGTGGTGGTTGGTGAGGACCCATCCCTTGGAGTCGATGATGAACCCGGAGCCGATGCCTTCGCTCTCGGGCGCGCCGCCGAAGGGCGATGGGCCCTCGCCACCCCAGGGCGTGCCGCCCGGCGTTTTTCGCGTGGGCGCGCCCAGCCGCACCTCCACGTTGACGACGGCCGGGCTCACGGAGGCCACCAGCGGCGCGACGGAGGCGAGCGCCAGGGTCCGCCCAGGAGGCAGCGCGGCCGTGGGCGCGGTGGTGGAGGACGCCTCGGCGGGCTGCTCGGCGGACTGCGCCAGGGCAGGGGGCGGCGCCTCCGTCTCCCTCTGGCAGGCCATCAGCCCCAGGACCACTCCCACCGCCACTCCACGCGCGCGTCCCAGCATCGCCAACCTCCCCCTTCGCAAGCTGCGACCGCCGCGTGCCACGGGGGGGCCCTGCTCGCTCGGGCGCGACGCAAGTCAGGCCGTCCGGTGGCCAGGGTGGCGCGCCGAGGGTTCGCCGTGCCGTCAGGCCGTGCGCCCGCGCGGCGCGGCGGGCGTTGGCGGAGCGTCGATGCGTTGCAGCAGCTTCTCCAGGATGGAGAAGAGGGCCTTGCGGTCCCCCGCGTCGAGGATGCCCAGGAACTGGCGCATCCCCTGGGCGACGAGGCGCTCGAGCCGCTGCCACGTCGCCTGCCCCTCCTCCGTGAGGCGGCAATGGACGACGCGGCGGTCGGTGGAGC
>Ga0182745_1003907_pt1 | contig 12607 bp, 12 predicted proteins | sample eDN3rd30CKraftBY_FD_128523 | JGI IMG/M metagenome (GOLD analysis project Ga0182745, IMG submission 128523) | Enriched backyard soil microbial communities from Emeryville, California, USA - eDNA 3rd pass 30_C Kraft BY (version 2) (version 2) | ecosystem: Environmental > Terrestrial > Soil >...
CGAGGGGGTGGAAGTTCGAGCCGCCTTCGGGCGGGAACTCTTACGGGCGGTCATTGCCGGCGAGCATAGCACCCCAGGCGTCGCACCACCTCGCGGACGGTGTCGGGCACGAGATAGCGGGGATCCCCGCCGGCTGTGATCAGCTGGCGCAGCTCCGTGGAAGAAATTTCCAGCTGCGTCACCGCGTGCACGAAGATGCGCCCCGCGGGCGAGGCGTGCAGGTCGCGGATGCCGCCGGTGCCGCGGTCGACCATGACCTCCCCGAGGGGGCCCTGCGTCGGCGCCTTCCATCCGGGCCGGTGCGCCACGACGACGTGCGCGAGCTCGAAGATCTCCTTCCAGCGATGCCAATGCGGCAGGCCGAGGAACGCATCCATGCCGAGCAGGAGGCACAGCGGGCGCATCGGGTATTCGCGGCGCAGCTCGACCAGCGTGTCCACCGAGTAGGACGGGCCGGTGCGGCGGACCTCGCGGTCGTCCACGGTGAACCCGGGCTGGTCGGCCACGGCGGCCCGGACCATCTCGAGTCGCTGCGCGGCATCGGCGGAGGTCTGGTCGCGGTGCGGCGGGTTGCCGGTGGGCAGGAAGCGCACCTCGCCGAGCTTCAGCGCGTGCAGCAGCTCGAGCGCGGTGCGCAGGTGCCCGTGATGGATGGGATCGAACGTCCCGCCGAAGAGCCCGAGGGGGCCCTGGGGTGCCACCGGAACGCTCACGCGACGTTCCGCGGCAGCGCGAGGACGCGCAGTCCGGCGAGCTCGGTGGCGAGCAGCGCGAGCTCGTCCCAGGCATTGGCCTTGAGACGCCCCTTGATCGCGCGATCGGCGCGCGAGGCCCGCTCTGCCAGGCGCATGAAGGCGGGCCGGGCGCCGGCCTGGCGCAGGCGCTGCGCGGCGATGCCGGCGGCGCCCGGACTCGTCGTCCACACGGCGGGCAGGCGGGCGCCGGGATGCAGCTGCGACCAGAGATTGCGCATTTCGCGCAGGATAGCCCATAGCACCAGCGTCGGCTCGGTCCCCTCGGCGCGCAGGCTCGCGAGCACGCGGACCACCGCCGTCGCATCGCCGGCGAGCGCGACCTCGGTGAGCCGCGAAACGTCGAAGCGGTTGCTCGCGCTGACGCTCTCGAGCACCGCGGCTTCGTCCGCCGACGTGCGCCCGGCCATGACGAGCTTGCGGATCTCCTGGTCGGCGGCGAGCAGGTTGCCTTCGGTGAAGTCGGCGAGCAGCGCGAGCGCGCCTTCATCGAGCGAGAGGCCGAGCCGCGACGCCCGCCGGCCGAGCCAGCGCGGGAACTGCTCGAGCGGCACCGGATCGGCGGCGACGTGCACGCCGCGGGATTCGATCGCGCCCACCCAGGCGCTGCCGCGCGCGTCGCGATCGAGCTTCTCCACCACGACGAGCACCAGCAGCTCGGGGCCGGAGGCTTCGACGAGCTGCGTGAGCGCAGCCGCCCCGTTGCCCGGCTTGCTGCCCGGCATGCGGATTTCGACCAGCCGCTGGCTCGCGAAGAGCGACAGCGCCTGCGCGGACTGCGCGATCTCCGACCAGGCGGTGTACCGGTCGACGAAGAACACCTCGCGCTCCTCGAAGCCGCGCTTCCGCGCGGCGGCCCGGATCGCGTCGCAGGCCTCGCCGACCCGCAGCGGCTCCTCGCCGGCGACGAGCCAGGCCGGGGCCAGCTCGCGCTCGAGCAGGGCATCGAGTCGCTCGACGGTGGTACGCATGCCGCCATTGTATATTGTCGGGATGGCGACCCTCTTCGAACGCATCTTCGCGCGCGAGCTGCCGGCCGAGGAGCTCTACCGCGACGACGACATCATCGCGATCCGCGACATCCACCCACGCGCGCGCACCCACGTGCTCATCATCCCGCGCAAGCCGATTCCCTCGAGCGACGACGTCGCCGACGAGGACGCGCCGCTGATCGGGCGGCTGTTCCTCGTCGCTCGCGACGTCGCGCGGCGCGAAGGCATCGCACAGTCGGGCTACCGGCTCATCTTCAACTGCCGCGAGCACGGGGGGCAGGAAGTCCCGCACCTGCATCTGCACCTGGTCGGCGGCGAGCCGCTGGGCCCGATGGTCGCGCGGCGCTGACGCGCATGGCGAAGTCCCCGCGTCCGGCGCTTTATCCGCCGCTGCGGCCGTACCAGCGCGGTCGCCTGGCGGTCTCCCCGGTCCACACCCTCTATTTCGAGCAGAGCGGCAATCCCGAAGGCAAGCCGGTCGTCGTGCTGCACGGCGGCCCCGGCGGCGCGACCGACGGCGCGATGCGTCGCTTCTTCGACCCGAAGCGCTACCGCATCGTGCTGTTCGACCAGCGCGGCTGCGGTCGCAGCACCCCGCACGCGAGCCTGCACGACAACACCACCTGGCACCTCGTCGACGACATCGAGAAGCTGCGCGAGCACCTGGGCATCGCGCGCTGGCAGGTGTTCGGGGGATCGTGGGGCTCGACGCTCGCCCTCGCCTACGCGCAGATGTTCCCCTCCGCCGTGACGGAGCTGGTGCTGCGCGGGATCTTCCTGCTGCGTCGCTCGGAGCTCGACTGGTTCTACCAGAACCCCGAGGGCGCGGGCTCGATCTTCCCCGACCGCTGGGAGCCCTACGTCGAGCTCATTCCGCCGAACGAGCGGCGCGACATGATCCGCGCCTACTACCACCGGCTGACGAGCGACGATGCGACCGAGCGCGCAGCCGCGGCGTACGCGTGGTCGACGTGGGAAGGGGCGACGAGCTTCCTGCGCACCAACGCCGACTACGTCGCGAAGTTCGACGATCCGGACTACGCCGCAGCGTTCGCGCGCATCGAGTGCCACTACTTCATCAACGGCGGCTTCCTCGCCGCGGACGACCAGCTGCTGCGCGACGTCGAGCAGATCCGGCGCATCCCGGCGGTCATCGTGCAGGGCCGCTACGACGTGGTCTGCCCGATGCGCAGCGCGTGGGACCTGCACAAGGCCTGGCCCGAGGCGAAGCTCGTGGTCGTGCCGGATGCGGGCCACTCCGCGTTCGAGGACGGCATCTCGCGCGCGCTGCGCGAGGCGACCGACGCGTTCGCGCGGCGCAAGGCGGGCCCGGTGCGGCGCGTGCGTTCGCCGCGCAAGGCGCGGCCGCACCGCTAATCAGCCGCGTAGCCGTCCGGTGGGCCGGCCGTCGGCGTCGATGAGGCCGGCGGCGAGCAGCCAGTCGCGCGCGTCGGCCGCGTCCTGCTCGAACCACGCGCGCGTGCTGCCGAGCCGGAAGCTGTAGCCCCAGGCGTCCATGTCGGCGAAGGCGCGTTCGCGTCCGCCGCTCACGCGCCGCTCGTCCGCGAGCTGCTGGGTCAGCGCGATCTGCAGCCAGCACACGGCGCATTCCTCGGCGTCGTCGCCGCCCGCGTCGCGGTCGAGGCCGGCGCGACGTTCGGGTGTCATGCAGACGTAGTGGGCTGCTTCGTGGAGCACGGAATGCAGCGGCGTATCGGCGCGGGCGTAGAGCACATCGCCGCGCAGGCCCGCCTCGGCATCGCCCCAGTAGCTGCCGGGGATCGCCTCGGCCGGCGGCAGCAGCCGCAGGGTCAGCCCGTAACGCGCGAGCAGCGCGCCGACGGCCTGCCGGTCGATATCGGCGAGGCGCAACACCGACGCCGCACCGGCGTCGGTCATTGCGATTGCAGCGAGCCCAGCCGCCGGATCACGACGCTCGACATGTCGCGCGCCATCGCCGCGAGCAGCAGGTCCTTCTCGCGCTCCTTCGCGAGCAGCTTGCGTTCGTCGAAGCTCAGCACGCGCGTCAGCGTGAAATCCTCCTGCGGCATCAGCTCGCGCCCGTCGGGCCCGTCGACGGCGACGCGCACGTCGTGCGTCAGCTCGTAGTCGGTCGGGATGTTGCGCGAGGAAACGGTCAGCACCCGCTCGGTGACACGATCGCGCAGCACGCGGACGCGCGCGATGCCCGCGCCCGGCCGCGGCTCGAGGATGGCGCCCGCGCCTTCCAGTGCGCCGCGCAGGCTCGCGACGAACTCGCTCTGGCGCTCGTCCGCCTCGATCGTCACGCGCGACAGCGGCGCCGGGAGTCCCTGGCGGCCCTGCAGGTGGAAGCCGCACGCCGCGAAGAGCGGCAGCGCCATCGCGAGCAGCCAGTGCAGGGGCAGCCTTGCGCGCATCACACCACCAGGTTCACGAGCTTGCCGGGCACGACGATGATCTTGCGCGGCGCCTTGCCTTCGAGGAAGCGCTGCACCTGCGCATCGGCGAGCGCCGCGGCTTCCACCGCCGCGCGATCGGCCGAAGGCGACACCTGCACGCGACCGCGCAGCTTGCCGTTGATCTGCACGACGACCTCGACCAGGTCCTGCGCGAGCGCCGCGGGATCGGCTTCCCGCCAGCGCTCGGCATGCAGCGGCGTCGCATGACCCAGCTCGCGCCACAGCGCGTGCGTGACGTGCGGCACGATGGGCCCGAGGCACATCACCGCGATCTCCAGCGCCTCCTGGCGCACCGCGCGGCTGCCCTGGTGGCGACCGAGGCCGTTCAGCAATTCCATCACCTGCGCGATCGCGGTATTGAACACGCGACGGCGGCCGACGTCGTCCTTCACCTTGGCGAGCGTCTGGTGCGCGAGACGGCGCAGGTCGCGATCCTCCGCGGAGAGCGCGGTCGCAGCGTCGCCGCTGGCGCCGGCGCCGGCGCCGGCGGTGGACACGTGGTCGTGGCAGGCCTTCCACAGGCGTCGCAGGAAGCGATGCGCGCCCTGCACGCCTTCGTCCGACCACTCGAGCGACTGCTCGGGCGGCGCGGTGAACATCATGAAGAGGCGGGCGGTGTCGGCGCCGTACTTCTGCACGAGGCCGTTCGGATCCACGCCGTTGTTGCGGGACTTCGACATGGTGCCGAGCCCCTCGTGCGTCACCTCGCTGCCGTCGGACTTCAGGCGAGCGCCGCCGCCGGGCACGAGATCGACGTCCGCGGGATTGAAGTATTCGCGCCGGCCCGCCGCGCTCGTCCGCTGGAAGATGTGGTTCAGCACCATGCCCTGGGTGAGCAGCCGCGCGAACGGCTCCGCGTCGCGCACCAGCTCGAGGTCGTGCATCACGCGCGTCCAGAAGCGGGCATACAGCAGGTGCAGGATCGCGTGCTCGATTCCGCCGATGTACTGGTCCACCGGCATCCAGTAATCGGCGCGCGCATCGACCATCGCCTCGTCGTTGCCGCTGCAGGCGAAGCGCAGGAAGTACCACGAGGAGTCCACGAAGGTATCCATGGTGTCCGTCTCGCGACGCGCCTCCTGGCCGCAGCGCGGGCAGCGGCAACGCAGGAACGCCTCGCTCTGCGCGAGCGGATTGCCGCTGCCGTCGGGCACCAGGTCCTCCGGCAGCCGCACGGGCAGCTCCGCATCGGGCACCGGCACGTCGCCGCACGAGCTGCAGTGGACGATGGGGATCGGGCAGCCCCAGTAGCGCTGGCGCGAGATGCCCCAGTCGCGCAGCCGGTACTGCACGCGCTTGCGACCGAGCCCGCGCCGTTCGAGCTCGGCGGCGATCGCGCCGACCGCATCGCTCGACGCGAGGCCGGAGAAGGGGCCGGAGTCGACCGTCGTGCCGGCTTCGGCGTAGGCGTCCTGCCATGGCGCGACGACGTCGGTGTAGGCGCCGGTCGGCGAGTCGATGACCTTGCGCACCGGCAGGCCGTACGCCTGCGCGAACGCGAAGTCGCGCTCGTCGTGCGCGGGCACCGCCATCACCGCGCCTTCGCCGTACGTCATCAGCACGTAGTTCGCGACGAAGACCGGCAGGTCGGCGCCCGTCAGTGGATGCGTGACGTGCAGGCCCGTGGCGATGCCCTTCTTCTCGAGCGTCGCGACGTCCGCCTCCATCGTGCTGCCGCGACGGCATTCGTCGACGAACGCAGCGACCTGCGGATCCCGCGACGCCGCAACCGTCGCGAGCGGATGCTCCGCGGCGACGGCGACGTACGTCGCGCCGAAGAGCGTGTCCGCGCGCGTGGTGAACACGCGCAGGCGACCTTCGCCGAGCGCCGCCTGCGCGTCGGCGGCGTAGGGGAACTCGATGTCGACGCCCTCGCTGCGCCCGATCCAGTTCGCCTGCATCGCGCGCACGCGTTCGGGCCATTCGGGCAACGAGTCGAGGGCCTGCAGCAGCGCGTCGGCATACGACGTGATGCGCAGGTAGTACATCGGAATCTCGCGCTTCTCGATGAGCGCGCCGGTGCGCCAGCCGCGCCCGTCGATGACCTGCTCGTTCGCGAGCACGGTCTTGTCCACCGGATCCCAGTTGACGATGCCCGACTTCTTGTACGCGATGCCCTTCTCGAGCATCCGCAGGAACAGCCACTGGTTCCAGCGGTAGTACTCCGGATCGCAGGTGGCGATCTCGCGGCGCCAGTCGATCGCGAGCCCCAGCGACTTGAGCTGCCCGCGCATGTAGTCGATGTTGTCGCGCGTCCAGCGCGCGGGCGGCACCTTGTTCGCCATGGCCGCGTTCTCGGCGGGCAGGCCGAACGCGTCCCAGCCCATCGGCTGCAGGACGTTGCGTCCCTGCATGCGCATGAAGCGCGTGAGCACGTCGCCGATCGTGTAGTTGCGCACGTGGCCCATGTGCAGCCGACCCGACGGGTACGGGAACATGGACAGGCAGTAGTACTTCTCGCCGGGAGCGTTCTCGTCGGCGCGGTGCGCGCCGCTCGCTTCCCACTCGGCCTGGGCGGACTGCTCGACGACCGCCGGTTCGTAACGTTCTTGCATGGGCCGGCGAGAATACACGAGAGCGCCGGCCCCGCCTCTAGCGGACGGGCCGGCGCTCCCGCGGGTCGGGCCCCTACTCGATGCGGACCGGCAGGAAGATCTGCTGGCCGTCGCGCTGCACGAGGAGCGCCACGACCTTGCCGGACTTCTTCGCCGCGGCCTGCAGCTCCGCCACGTTCTTCACGCGGGTGCCGTTGACGCCGAGCAGGATGTCGCCGGGCTGCACGCCCGCCGCCTGCGCCGGCCCGCCCACGTCCTCGACGACGAGCGAGCCTTCGGTTTCCGCCTGGCGCTTCTCCTCGGGCAGCAGCGGACGGACCGACAGGCCGAGCTGGCTCTGCTGCTCCGGCGTCGCCGAGCCGGGGCCCTGCTCGCCGCCCTCTTCCTGCAGCTCCGCCACCTTGAGGTCGAACGTCTTGGTCGAGCGGTCGCGCCAGACCTCGATCTTCGCCTCGCCGCCCGGCTTGATGTTCGAGATGAGCGACGGCACCTCGCTGTCGCGCTCGATCACCTTGCCGTTGACCTTCGTGATGACGTCGCCGGCCTTGAGGCCCGCCTTGTCGGCCGGACCGTCCTTCTCGACCATCACGACGGCGGCGCCGCGCGGACGGTCGAGGCCGAAGCTGTCGGCGAGCGCGGCATCCATCGGCTGGATGCGCACGCCGATGCGGCCGCGCGTGACCTTGCCCGTCTTGATGAGCTGCTCGCGCACGCCGTTCGCGACGTCGATCGGGATCGCGAACGAGAGGCCCATGTAGCCGCCCGTCTGGCTGTAGATCTGCGAGTTGATGCCGACGACCTCGCCGTCCATGTTGAAGAGCGGACCGCCGGAATTGCCCGGGTTCACCGCGACGTCGGTCTGGATGAACGGCACGTACTGGTCGCCCGGCAGTGTGCGCGACGTCGCCGAGACGATGCCCGCGGTGACGGTGTTCTCCATGCCGAACGGCGAGCCGATCGCGACCACCCACTGGCCCGGCTTGATCTTGTCCGGATCGCCGATGCGCACGGTGGGCAGGTTCTTCGCGTCGATCTTGATCACCGCGACGTCGGTACGCGCGTCGGAGCCGATGACCTTCGCCTTGTACTCGCGACGATCGGTGAGCTTCACGGTGACGTCGGACGCGCCGCTCACGACGTGCGCATTCGTCAGGATGTAGCCGTCGGGCGAGACGATGAAGCCCGAGCCTTCACCGCGCGCTGGCGGCTGGTTGCCGCGCGGGCCGCCGGGCTGGCCGAAACGGCGGAAGAAGTCGAAGAACGGATCGTTCGGCGACATGCCCTGCGGGCCGCGGAACTGCGTCTCCTGGCGCTTCTCGATCACGCGCACGTTGACGACGGCGGGACCGAAGCGCTCGACGAGACCGGAGAAGTCCGGCAGCGCACGAGCCATGGCGACGCCCTGCGACGGGCCGGCGGGCGGCGTCGCGGTATCGACCGCGGGGGCCGCGGGCGCGCGTTCGGCGGCGCCGGCGGCGTTGGACGCCGGAGGCGAGCACCCGGCGAGCGCGAAACTGACGATCAGCGCGCCGAGGAGACGGCGGCTCCGGGAGTCCTGGGTCATGGTGGTCCTGTTCCTGTGCAATGTCTCGGAAATAGACTTGCGGCTCGCGGCGAAGGTTCCGGAACCGGTTGCCTCGTTCATGGCACCGCCCGCGGACGCCTTCAAGGGGCGGTGGCGCCCGATGCTGCGGCCGCGGAACCTGCGCGCCGTCGGCGGAGTCCCACAACGATCAACACGATGACGCTCGCGCCGACGACGGGCCAGTTTCCCGCCACGAGATAGGGCGTGTCACCCCTTCTCGGCTGCACGCGAGCGCGCAGCGTCGCGGGCTCGAATTCCGGGGCCTGCGCAACAATGCGCCCGTGCGGGTCGATCACCGCGGTGATGCCGTCGTTGGCAGCGCGCAACATGAAGCGCCGCGCCTCGATCGCGCGCAGGCGTGCGATCTGGAAATGCAGGCCCCGCGCGCTGCTGCGCCCGAACCACGCATCGTTCGTCACGTTCACGAGCAGCCGCGACGCACGCACCGTCGGCAGCTGCACGCTGCCGTACGCATCCTCGTAACAGATGCTGGCAGAGATCGTCGTGCCCGCCACCGACATCGGCGGCTGCACCGCGGCGCCCGGCGTGAAGTCGCCGTTGTCGGGCAGGCTCATCAGTCGTGCCCAGCGCCGCACGAACTGCGGCACGGGAAAGAACTCACCGAAAGGCACCAGGTGATGCTTGTCGTAGAACGCCGGTGCGTCTTCGCGGCCGAGCGCCATCAGCGAGTTGTGCCACGTCTCGCCATCGTCCTCGACGCGCATCACGCCCATCAGCACGTCGGCGCCCGCGCGGCGCGACTCGGACCACGTGCGGCCGAGGTAATCCGCGAGATCGTTCGCGGGCGCGGGCAGCGCGGATTCGGGCCAGATCACGAGCTCCGCGTCGAGCGCTTCGCGATGCAGGCGCGTATAGAGCTCGAGGATGTGCTGCGCGTTGCTCTCGAGCCACTTGAGATCCTGCGGCACCGCGCCCTGCAGCACCGCGACGCTCACCTCGGGGCCCTCGGGCCGCGTCCACTCGACGCGCCCGCCCCAGAAGGCGAGCGGCCAGGGCGCGAGCAGCGCGATCGCCGCGACGATGCGCGTGCGGCGCGTTCCGCGCAGCAGCGCGACGAGCGCTCCGCCCGCCACCAGCACCAGCGCGGAAAGGAGGTAGATGCCGCCCACCGGCGCGAGCTGCGCGAGCGGCGTGTCGGTGAGCACGTAGCCGAGCGACAGCCACGGGAAGCCGGACAGGAACCAGCCGCGCCACCATTCGACGAACAGCCACGCGGCGGGGATCGCGAGCATCGCGCCGATGCCCGCGGTGCGCGGCAGGAAGCGCACGACGCACCAGCCGGCGAGCGCCTGGTAGGCCGCCATGATCGCGACCAGCGCGGCCATCAGCAGGAACGCGAGCCACACGGGCGCCTGGCCGAAGCCGTGGATGCTGACGTAGAGCCACCACGTGCCGACCGCGAACGTTCCGGCCTGGAACAGGAACCCGAGCATCGCCGCCTCGCGCGCGGTGCGCGCGGACATCCACAGCGCGACGAGCACCGCGACGCAGAACGGCGCGAGCCACCACCACCCGAGCGGCGCGAACGCGCCCGCGAGCGCGACGCCGGCCGCGGCGGAGATCAGCCGCCGCCACGCGGCCGGGAGCGACGTCATGCGGAAGCGCTCAGGCCGCGCCGCGACCGCCGGCCGCAGGGACGCGGTCGTCGGCGGAAGGCGCCGGCTGGCGGACGCCGTCCTCGTCCCCTTCCGGCGGGCGCGCGGGCGCGATGACGCGCAGGCCCTCGACGCGTCGGCGGTCGGCGCGCATGACGCGGAATTCGAAACCCTCGATCGTCACGCTCTCCCCGCGGCGTGGCAGGCGACCGAACTGCTGCGTGACGAAACCCGCGATGGTGTCGGCGTCCTCGTTCGGGAATTCGGTGCCGAAGCGGTCGTTGAATTCCTCGATCGTCGTGCCGCCGCGCACCGAATACTGGCGCTCGGCTTCCTTGCGGATGTTGACCTCGTCGGGCACGTCGAACTCGTCGTCGATCTCGCCGACGATCTGCTCGATGATGTCCTCGATCGTCACGAGGCCCGCGACACCGCCGTACTCGTCGACGACGATCGCCATGTGGTTGCGGCCCTGCCGAAGCTCCTTCAGCAGCACGTTGAGCCGCTTCGATTCGGGCACGAACACCGGCTTTCGCATCAGGCGCTCGAGGTCCAGCGGCGCGTTGGGACCGGCGAGGCCGAGCCGCAGGAGGTCCTTCGCGAGCAGGATCCCGCAGATGTCGTCGCCGTCCGGCACCATCACCGGGAAACGCGAGTGGCCCGAGTCGACCACGGTCTGCAGCACGGTGATCGTCGCGTCGTCCCGGCGGACGACGATCATCTGGTCGCGCGGCACCATGATGTCGCGCACCGGCAGATCGGAGACCTGCAGCGCGCCTTCGAGCATCGCGAAGCCGTCGGCGTCGAGCAGCCCGTGCTCCTGCGCGTCGCGCAGCACCGCCAGCAGCTCGGTGCGATCCTTCGGACCGGCGAGGCTGCGGATGCGCTGGAACAGCCCCGTTGCGCGCGTGGAGCGGGACTTGCGCGGCGGCATCAGCGATTCCCCCGCGTGCGCGATGCGCGGCGGTACGGGTTGTCGAACCCCAGGCGCCGCAGCACCGCGATCTCGCGTCGCTCCATGCGACGCGCGTCGGCGTCGTCCTCGTGGTCGTAACCGACGAGGTGCAGCACGCCGTGGACCAGCAGGTGCGCCCAGTGCGCGCGCAGCGGCTTCCCCTGCTCGCGCGCCTCCTGCTTCAGCACCGCCGGGCAGATGACGACGTCGCCCAGCGGACGCGGGTGGACGTCGGCTGGCACCGTCGAGGGGAACGACAGCACGTTGGTGGGTTTGTCCTTCCCGCGGTAGTGGCGGTTCAGGCGACGGATCTCCGCCGGCGCCACCAGCCGCACCGCGAGCTCCGCGGCGCCGATGCGCGGACCGAGCGCGGCCCGCGCCCATTCCCCGAGCGCGCGGCGGCTCGGCGCGCGGATGCGCCTTGCTCCCTCGAGATCGACGCTCACGGCGTTCATGCGGCGGGGGCGTCCCGTCCGCCACCCATGCGCTCGCCGTGCGCCTCGTACGCCTGCACGATGCGCTGCACGAGCGGATGCCGCACGACGTCCTGCGCATCGAAGAAGCTGAATGCGACGCCCTCGACCCCGCGCAGGAACTCGAGCACGTGCCTGAGCCCCGACTGGCGGCCGATCGGGAGGTCGGTCTGCGTGACGTCGCCGGTGACGACGGCATACGAGCCGAAGCCGATGCGCGTCAGGAACATCTTCATCTGCTCGGGCGTCGTGTTCTGCGCCTCGTCGAGGATGATGAAGGACTCGTTGAGCGACCGGCCGCGCATGAACGCGAGCGGCGCGACCTCGATGACGTTGCGCTCGATGAGCCGCGCCACGCGGTCGAAGCCGATCATCTCGTACAGCGCGTCGTACATCGGGCGCAGGTACGGATCGACTTTCTGCGTGAGATCGCCCGGCAGGAACCCGAGACGCTCTCCCGCTTCCACCGCCGGCCGGACCAGCACGATGCGCCGCACGCGGTCGCTCTGCAGCGCCTCCACGGCGCACGCCACGGCGAGATAGGTCTTGCCCGTGCCGGCGGGGCCGATGCCGAACGTGAGGTCGTGGCGCTGGATGTTCGTCAGGTACTGGCGCTGATGCGCGCCCCGCGCGCGGATCTGCCCGCGCGGCACGCGGACGGCGCCTTCGGGACCATGCCGCGATTCGTGGGTCGCTTCGGGCAGCACGCCCGCGGGCGCGTCGTTGTCTTCCTCGCGCAGCGCGAGGTGGACGTCGGGAAGATCCACCTCGCCGTTGCCGCCGGCGAGGTCGAAGAGCTCACGCACCACGCGCTCGGCGCCGGCGGCACGCGGGCCCGTGGCGCGGAACTGGTTACCGCGGCGACGGAGCTCGACGCCCAGGCGCTGCTCGATGAGGCGAAGGTTCTCGTCGAGCGGACCGCAGAGGCGCGCGAGACGCGCGTTGTCCTCCGGCAGCAGCTCGAATTCGCGATCGGGCGTCACGGCAGCGTCCCGGCGTTCCTTCACGCGTTCACCGCGCACGCGACGGCGGCCGCCGCGTCGGCAGCGGGCGCGTCGGTGTCACCACCGAGCCAGCGTCCCCGCAGCGAATTGGGCATCGCGTCGGTGATCGCGACGTCGACGAACCGGCCGATCAGCGACGACGGTCCGTCGAAGTTCACCCAGCGGTTGTTCTCGGTACGGCCGGCCAGCTGCCGCGCGTCGCGGCGCGAGGGACGCTCGACCAGGACGTTCTGC
>Ga0182745_1003911_pt1 | contig 12603 bp, 9 predicted proteins | sample eDN3rd30CKraftBY_FD_128523 | JGI IMG/M metagenome (GOLD analysis project Ga0182745, IMG submission 128523) | Enriched backyard soil microbial communities from Emeryville, California, USA - eDNA 3rd pass 30_C Kraft BY (version 2) (version 2) | ecosystem: Environmental > Terrestrial > Soil >...
GAATGGAAGTGGGACGGCATTCGCGCGCAACTGATTCGCCGTCAAGGCGAGGTGGCGTTATGGTCACGCGGCGAAGAGCGTCTCGATGGGCGTTTTCCCGAGGTCGAGGCCGCAGCGGCAGCACTGGACTCGGATTGCGTGCTGGATGGCGAGCTGCTGGCCTGGCGAGAAGAAGAGGCTGCGCCGATGGCGTTCTCCGCCCTGCAGACTCGTATTCAGAGACGCAAGCCGGGCCCGAAGTGGTTGGCCGAGGCGCCGGTACGGATGTTGGCCTACGATTTGCTAGAGCTGGACGGCGAGGACCTGCGGGCGCTGCCGCAGTGCGAACGCCGCCTGCGGCTGGACGCCTTGTTGCAACGGCATCCCGATCCGCGACTGTGCCTGTCGCCTGTTGTGCAACCGTCCGGTTGGCAGGAAGCCGCCGCATTGCGCCAGGAGTCTCGCGAGCGCGGCGTGGAGGGCTTGATGCTCAAGCGAGTCGACGCGGCCTACCAGAGCGGCCGGCGACGCGGGGACTGGTGGAAGTGGAAAATCGATCCTCTGACGATCGACGCGGTGCTGCTGTACGCGCAGGCGGGCCATGGACGGCGCAGCACGCTGTACACCGACTACACCTTCGGCGTGTGGGACGGCGACATGCTGGTGCCCGTGGCCAAGGCCTATTCCGGCCTGGACGATAAAGAGATCCTGGCATTGGACCGCTGGCTGCGTGCGCACACGCGTGAGCGCTTCGGCCCCGTGCGGTCGGTCGAACCGGTTCAGGTATTCGAGCTGGGCTTCGAAGGCGTCAACGTATCCAAGCGACACAAGTCGGGCGTAGCGGTGCGTTTTCCACGCATCTTGCGCTGGCGGCATGACAAGCCGGCAGCCGAGGCGGACCGGCTGGACACGCTCAAGGCGTTGGCGCGATGAAGTCCGGTACGCGTGGTTGGGATGCGCCGCTTACCGCCTGGTTCGCGACGCGTGGCTGGAAGGCCGCACGCTTTCAGCGCGAAGTCTGGCGGCGTTATCTGCATGGCGAATCTGGCCTGTTGCATACCCCGACAGGCAGCGGTAAAACCTTGGCTGCGTTTGGCGGGCCCGTGTTGCAGGCACTGTCCGAGTCCTCGGCTCCGGTCAAGGCGAAAGGCGCCGGGCCGCGCGTTCTGTGGATCACGCCGCTGCGCGCGCTGGCCGCCGATACTACGCGGGCGTTGGCGCAGGTGGCAAAAGACCTGGATCTGGGTTGGACCGTGGGGCAACGTACCGGTGATGCCAGTGCGCGTGAAAAACGCCTGGCGCGCAAGGGTGAGATCGATGTGTTGGTTATCACCCCCGAATCCCTGGCGCTGTTGTTGTCTTACGCGGATGCTTCGTCGCGTTTTCGTGCATTGCGTTGCATGGTGGTCGACGAATGGCACGAACTGTTGGGAAACAAGCGAGGCGTCCTGTTGCAACTTTGCCTGGCCCGCTTGCGTCGATTGTCCCCGGGAGCATGTACCTGGGGATTGTCGGCCACGTTGGGTAATTTGGAAGAGGCGCGTGCCGTGCTGTTGCCGCTTGCGACCTCCAGTCCATTAGTGTCCGGCGTAAAACCACGCAAAGTCACCATTTCGTCCGTGCTGCCGCCGGTGGATCGTAGCCTGCCATGGGCAGGGCACCTGGGTCTGTCCCGATTGCCTGAGGTATACAAAAGTTTGTTCAAGGTGCGTGCCAGTTTGTTGTTCACCAATACTCGTGCTCAAGCCGAACTCTGGCACCGCGCACTGACGTCGATCTGGCCTGAGGATCCGGCCACGCTGGCGTTGCATCACGGGTCGCTCGATCCGCGGCTGCGGGCCGCTGCCGAGCAAGGCCTGCGTGACGGCACGATCCGTTGCGTCGTGACGACGTCAAGCCTGGACCTGGGCGTCGACTTTCCGGCCGTGGATCAGGTGTTGCAGGTCGGTAGCCCCAAGGGCGTGGCGCGTCTGTTGCAGCGCGCCGGCCGCGCCCGGCATCGTCCCGGCGAATCGGGCCGCGTCATCTGCGTACCTGCACAGGCTCTAGAGCTCATCGAATACGCTGCTGCCCGGCAGGCGATTGTCCGCGGCGAAATCGAGTCGCGTACGCCTTTGCGTGGCTGCCTGGACGTGCTGGCCCAGCACGCCGTGACACTGGCGCTCGGTGGCGGTTTCGATGCCGATGCGCTCTACGAAGAAGTACGCGAGACGCATGCCTATTCAGCACTGGCGCCCACGGACTGGCAGGCGGTGCTGGATTTCATCGTGCAGGGTGGTACTGCCCTGGCCAACTACCCCGAGTTTCGCCGTGTACAGCGCGACGCGGACGGCTGCTATCGTGTGCATGATCGTCGCGTTGCGCTGCGTCATCGTTTATCCATCGGCACGATCGTGGCCGATGGTGCGGTGTCGGTGAGGTATCTACGCGGCGGGACATTGGGGGCCGTCGAAGAAAGCTTCCTGGCGAGGCTTCGTCGGGGTGATCGCTTCCAGTTCGCCGGTCGCACTCTGCAGCTTGCACGATTGGAAGGCATGACGGCGTACGTGCGTCGCGTCAATGGCGGTGATGGTCCGGTGGCGACCTGGCAGGGTGGACGCATGCCGTTGTCGAATGAGCTGGGGCGCGAGGTGGAAAGTCTGTTTACGCATCCAGGCTCGCACCGCGAAATGCGCGCCGTCGAACCGCTGCTGAGTATCCAGCAACAGGTCAGCGCGCTGCCCGGGCGCGACCGCCTGTTGATCGAGCGACTCGATACGCGGCGTGGCATGCATCTGTTCGTGTTCCCGTTCTCGGGACGTGCCGTGCACGAAGGTATGGCGGCAATGGTGGCGTTGCGCTGGGGTAGGTTGCAAACCAACACATTTTCGTACGCCGTCAACGATTATGGGTTGATGTTGACGCTGGCCGAGCCGGCCGAGCTTAGCGAGCAGTTGTTGTGGCGCCTGCTCAATCCGTCGGGCGCCAGCGAGGATTTGCGCGCAAGCGTGAACCTGGGCGAGTTGGCGCGCCGGCAATTCCGTGAGATCGCGCGGGTCGCAGGTCTATTGACGCCGTCGTTGCCTGGCCGCGAGATGCGCTCCTTGCGCCAAGTCCAGGCCTCCAGCGGGCTGTTGTACGACGTGCTGCGGCGTTACGATCCCGACCATGTGCTGTTGGCGCAGGCCGATAGCGAGGTGTTGGAGCAGCAACTCGAAATGCCGCGGCTGATGGAGGTCCTGCGCGATTGTGCGCGGCGTGAGCTGATTGTGCGTGAGCCGCACGGACTGACGCCTTTGTCGTTTCCGTTGTGGACGGAAAGCCTGCGAGGACAGCTCAGCACCGAAACTTGGCGGGCTCGTGTCCAACGAGCCGCCCAACAGTTGGAAAAACGTTATGCACAGCGAGCCTGAGGGCGCATTCAGCACGCAACTCGCTGGCGAGCATGTGGTCTTGCTGAGCGAGCGCGCCTTGTTCTGGCCAGCGCGACGCCGACTGGTCATCGCCGACCTGCACCTGGGCAAGAGTCAGGTATTCCGGCACGCTGGCATCGCCATACCGCGTGGTACCACGCAGGACGACCTGGTGCGACTCGCCGGTCTGGTCGCGACAACGGGGGCGCGTGAGCTGTGGATCGTTGGCGATGTGCTGCACGGCCCAGCATCTCAAGCCCGCTGGCGCGATGTCTGGAGGCAGTGGCGCCTTGCGCATGCGTCGTTGGATGTGGCGGCGCTCGTCGGCAACCACGACCGTGCGCTTAACCACGCAGATCTGGGGTTGCATCTACTGGGCGAGGCCTGCGATGACGGCCCGTTTGTGTTTCGTCATCTGCCGCAGGCCGATACACAAGGCCGCCACGTGATCGCAGGACATATTCATCCGACAGCGCGTATGCCGGGAGTGCCGCGCCAGTGGCCGATCTTCTGGCTCAGGCGCGGCATGACTGTGCTGCCGGCGTTCTCCGCATTCACGGGCGGTTATCTGGTCGAGGCCAAGCGTGGCGAGACGTTGGTCGTCTGTGTCGAGAATACCGTGGTCCCCGTGGCGCCATGAGCGTTCGCCGGCTCAGGTATGCACGACTTCAACACGGGGAGCAGGCCCGATACTTCGTCATCTGGCGCATGACATCACGTTTCGCTCGCGATCGCCGCCTTCGGCGTACTGCGAAAGCTGATGCCCAGGCGGTTATAGGCGTTGATCAGGCCGATCGCAATCGTGAGGTCGACCAGGGCCTTTTCGCCGAGCACTGCGAGTGCGGCCTGGTACGCGTCGTCGGGTACGCCGGTCTGTGCCACGCGCGTCACCGTCTCGGCCCAGGCCAGCGCGGCGCGCTCAGTGTCGTTAAAAAGATCGCCGCCCTCGTGCCAGGCCTGGACGAGCGCTAGTTTCTCGATAGGCATGCCTTTCTTGATCAGATCACGAGTATGAGAGTCGAGGCAGAACGCGCAGTTGTTGATCTGCGATACGCGCAGATAGACGAGATCCACCAGTTCCGCAGGCAGGCCGCTTTGCATGACGTAGCCGTACACGCCGCCGAGCGCCTTGGCGCCGTTTGGGGCGACCAGGTTATGGTCTAGTCGTTGGGTCATGTGGTTGTCCTCGAAAGATATTTGATTGACAGGTGTGGGACCATTGTGTGTCCTCCATTCGAGAGCAAAGGATAGCAACGCAGTTGCCGGCCGTTATCCGCATTTTGAAGAACTCTGAGTTGCTTTTCGGAGAACATGCGATGCCTGATCGCCACGGGGAAGACAGGCGGTGCGCGTGACAAACGGCTCGACGCCTATGAAATGCGCCGCAGCTCTTGCGATGAAAAAATATCGCGATCCCAGAAAGGTTCGGTACCAAACGACGCGACGAGGAAATCAACGAATGCGCGCAGACGTGCGGGTACGTTCTTGAGCGACGGATAGACTGCGAAGATTCCTATGGGCGGTCGAATATGGTCGCGAAGTACAATCTCCAGCTCACCTCGGCCGATGGCGTCATGCGCGATGAACGTGGGTAGGATCGCCACGCCTTGTCCCGCAATGGCGGCCTGGAGGATGGCGTCGCCGTTGGAGAAGCAAAGCCTCGATTTCACCGCGGGCGAGACGCCGCCGGCGAAGCTCCAATAGCGGCTTTCGTCGATATTCCCATATCGGATGCCGGGCATGGCCACCAGGTCGTCCGGTTGTGTGGGACGTCCATATCGACGCAGCAGGGATGGGCTTGCGCAGCATACGTGGCGGATGGTGGCAATTCGTCGTGCCTTAAGCGTCGAATCACGCAGTCGCGAAATTCTGATCGCCAGATCAAAGCCCTGGTGGATGATATCGACAAGCTTGTCGTCGGTATCGATGTCCAAATGCAGGTCGGGGTGGGCCGCGACAAAATCACCGACAACATGGACGAGGCAGTGTGTCGTAAACGAAACCGGGGCCGCCACTCGCAATCGGCCACGGAGTTGACCATTACTGCCGCGGACAGCATCGGCGGCATCGCTAAGCTCGGAGAGGATACGGCGAGCACGCTCATAGAACTCCTGTCCGGCATCCGTGAGGTGGATCTGGCGAGTGCTGCGGTGAAGCAGAGGAGCCCCGAGTTGGGTCTCCAGATCACTCACGCGGCGGCTGACCGCGGATTTCGCCAGCTCAAGACGCTTGGCTGCGGACGCAAAACCGCCGGCGTCGACGACTGCGATAAAGGTTTTCAGTTCCTCGAATCTCATCGTGAGCTCCAAAATTATGCATACGCCTGGTCGGTCTTCGGTTGCAAGCCGGTGCGGCTGCGCATCCATGTCGCGCTGCGGGAAGGACGGCCGAGAGCCTGCTCGCCATCCACGAGTTTGTTAAGCTGTGCGCAAACCGATTTGCCGCTGTATGAAATTAAGGGTGTTTTAACCCGATTCCCATACAACATCGGAAGGTGGCCGCGCATGGACTACTACAAGTTGCCGGATATCGATCTTCGTCGCCTGGTGATTTTCAACGAGGTAATGAAGCGTCGCAGCCTCACTCTAGTGGCTGACGAATTGGGGCTGACGCAGCCCGCGGTCAGCCGCGCATTACAGCGTTTGCGCCACGAAATCGGCGACGCGTTGTTCGTCAGGACGCCGTTGGGAATGGAGCCCACGCCGCGTGCACTGGACATACAGGAACCTGTTACGCGGATTCTGACTGCCTATTTCAACGAGATCGCGAGTCAGGCGCCTTTTGATCCGGCGACGTCAAAGCGCATTTTTACCATCCAGGCATCGGATCTCGGTATCCTGATAATCATCCCCATGCTGGTTCGCGAGTTGAGAAAACATGCTTCGCAGATGCGTATTGATGCCGTGACGATGAGCCGAAAAGAGGTATTCAGCGCGCTGGAGTCCGGCGATGTCGACCTATCGATCGGTGCATATTCAGTGGCGCCGGAAGGAAATATTTACCAGCAGCGTCTATTTGATCAGGAATACATTTGCCTGGTGCGCAAAGACCATCCATTAGCAGAAAAAAAAGCACTGCCATTGGATGTCTATCTCGAGCAAACCCACATCATCATCCGGGCCGGAAAGACCGGCCATATCCATAGCATGGTCGAGTCAACGCTGCTCGAAGAGATCCCGGCACACAACATCGCCATGACTGTGCCGACATTCGCGCTGGCGGTGCAACTGCTGCGTGATACCGATCACATCGTCACGATACCGTCGGCGGCCGCGATGACATTCGGGCAAGCGTTCGGTCTGTGCAGTCTGCAGTGTCCGCTGACGCTGCCGCAATTCACGGTATTTCAACATTGGCATGAGCGTTTTGTGCACGATCCGGCGTCCAAATGGTTGCGTGGGCTGATCCACGAAATCTTTGGCGGTGACGCATTGCGTTCGGAAATGAAAGCCGATAATACGCGTCGAGTGCGACACTGAATACCGTCGGCTCGTCTCGGCTAAATGTCGATTGCGCATAATGTCGATAACCGGTTCGTAGTTGAGAAATGATTCACGGCTGACATAATCAATCCACCCCGCAAAGCAACGCGTCCCGCAAGGTTCGCGATTGCGGAAAAAAGCGGCCTGATCGCCCGATCCGTGTATCGACGGCAGATCGGGGAAATCAATCAATGACAGGTGGAAGAGACATGTCAAACGCAATGGATGGATCGCATCCCCGGCCGAATGTATTGATCGTGGGGGCTGGGCCGACCGGCCTGATTCTGGCGCATGAGTTGCTGCGACGCGGCGTCAGCTGCAGGATGGTTGAAAAGCGCCAGGGGCCGTCCGGTGCGACACGGGCCTTCACGCTGCACTCCCGGACCATGGAGATGTTCGATCACATGGGTATTGCCGAACGTATCGAGGATCTGAGAGAGATCTGCCCGGGCAATAAATTTCATTTCAGAGGATTGGGCGCTGTCGAACAATCGATGCCGGTACTGGATTTTCGCCGTCTGGCGAATACGCAATACAACTACTACGGCAAGGTCAATCAAAGCGACCTGGATCAGACATTGAGAAGCGCGCTGGCCACCAAGTACTCGTTCTACCCTGAGTATGGCGTCGAGCTCGCGGCCCTGCGTGAAGGCGACAGGGGGGTGCATGTCGACCTGGTTCATGCATCGCCTCGGAAGGCGACCGAGACTATCGCAGTCGACTGGGTCATTGGCGCCGATGGATCACAAAGTACGGTACGCCAGCAGCTTGGCGGCGAGTTCCGTCAGGCCGAACACGCACAGATGACCATGTCCATGGTCGATGTCTATCTTGACGGTTTCCGGGGTGAGCGGGAGTGGGTCAACTACTATGTCTCGGACAAGGGTTTCTTGCTCGCCACGGGGCTTCCCGGAGGGAAATTCCGCCTCTATCTGGCGGGAGATCTCGAAAAGCTATTGCAGGATAACGAACCGCGTGAGGCCTTTCAAAAGGGTCTGGACTATTTTGAGACCGGTGCGGCGATTCGCGCGATGGATTGGTCATCGAGCTGGGTGATCCGGAAGATCGTCGGGGACGTGTACCGCAAGGGAAACGTCATTCTGTGCGGTGATGCGACGCACGTGCATTCGCCGGCAGGCGGGCAGGGCATGAACGCCTGCATGCAGGACGCATTCAACCTGGGCTGGAAACTCGCTCACGTGATCCGCGGGTATGCCCAGGCCGGCGTACTGGATACGTATGCCACGGAGCGGCGTCCTATCGCCGAGCAGGTTACTGACGGGGCGAATCGCATGCATCAGATCCTGTTCAATGGGGAGATCGCGATCGCGGATCGATATAAGCTGACGCAGAATCCGGAATGGCACGACGAGGCTATCTACCGGATCTCGGGCCTGTCGCACAACTACCGGCACCTGTATGGCGATGGCCAACCAGGCCAGGCCGTCGGGATTCCGTTGCCGGGAGACCGTGCGCCGGACTGCGTGCTGGAGGATGCCGCGCCGCGTAAACGTCTATATGACGCGTTCAGGCACCCGTCTTTCACGTTGCTGATGACGCCGGCTGCTGGCGCCGATGGGAATGCGGACTGTGAACGGATCTACAAGGCGGTCACTCGACGGTTCGGTGAACGTGTCAAACCGATGCTTCTGGTCGACGATCAAAGGCGTACGTGCTTTGACTATGATCACACGCTCTATGATCCCGATCGTCGCGTTGCGGCGGTATATGGCAGCGCCGGGCAAATGGTATTGATCCGTCCGGACTTGTATGTCGGCTTTCGTTGTGGTCTGGCGGATGCGGACGCAATGCTGCAGCACATTTCCACCTGGCTGGTATCGGAAGTCTGCTGAGCGAAGCGGCATGAACGAATCTTGGCGGGCGCACGGCATGATCTGCCGGCGCCTCCTTTGACGTCGAGTGTGCTGGTTCGCGTTGATGCCGGCCGGCGCTCAAATCGGTGTTGTCATCGCGTGCGGGCGACTGCCGTGGTAGGCGGCTTCAAGCAATACGCGAATTCCGTCGCGGTGTAGTGGGCGTGGATTGGGATAAGGTGCGGCAAGCGCGGCGTCGGTGACCCGGTCGAGATCGCTTTCCCGCATGCCCAGTGCCTTCAGCGATGTCGGGGCATCGAGTCGCACAGCCAGGTCGAACAACCCCTGTGCGGCGTCCTCGGCTGTCAGCGCCTTGGCAAGACGGGCCATGGCTTGAGGAGCAGCGGGCGCGTTGTAGGCCACCGCGTGCGGCAGCACGACGGTGTGCGTCTGCGCATGCGGAAGATTCAGCATGCCGCCAAGGGTGTGGCAAAGCTTGTGATGAAGTGCAACGGATGTCGCCGCGAGCACTGAACCGGCCAGCCATGCGCCGTAGAGGCATTGACTGCGCGCATCGACACTTTCAGGATTGTCGGACACAATGAGTAGACCTCGCGCCAGCGCACGGACTCCTTCTTCTGCCATCATGGTGGTGATCGGATTGGCATTCTCCGCATAGAGCGCTTCAACGCAATGGGCGATCGCGTTGATGCCGCTTGTCGCGCTCATCGCGACGGGTAAAGTCAGTGTCAATAGCGGGTCATAGATTACCGTGCGTGGCAGCACATTGAGCGAGCGCCCGGTTTTCTTTTCGCCGCTCTCCGTCAGGCCGTAGATCGGCGTCATTTCGGATCCGGCGTATGTCGTCGGGACTGCAAGTATCGGAATGCTGGATTCCAGCGCGATCGCCTTGCCGAGGCCGATTGTCGAGCCGCCGCCGATCGCTACGATACCGTCCGCACCGATCTGGCTGGCGTAGGCACGAGCCTCGCGGGCAATTTCTATGGGTACATGCATGGCCGCTTTGGGAAACACCCCCGCGCACTGGGAACCGAGGGTTGCGCGGACCTTCTCGGCCAAATCCGATTGTTCGGGCGTACAGACCACAAGCGCGCGGCCTACCTGCAACTCGGCGAACTCTCGAGAAAGCTGCTCGAGGCTGCCCGCGCCGAATGCGACGCGTCCGGGCAGCGGGGCGTAAATAAAGCTTTTCTGGAACATTGCAACTCCGTATGCGTTCGGTATGAGTACGTTAGAAGATACGACGACAAGGCCCGCGCGGGGGCGCAGGCCTTGCTTTCAAGCACGGCTCGACTCGAGTCCGAGCAGTTCTATGCATGCACGATCATGACACCTGGGGTTCAGACTGGTGTTCTGACGCGCGTGAAGCGGTGGATCCGAGGTATCGCTCCATTTCGAACAGCGTTTCAGGGGGCGACTCGTACATTGGGTAATGCCCCGATCCCGCAAGAACCCGCAAGGTAGTGTTCCGGTACCAGCGTAACGTTGTTTGGTGAGCCGCCGCCGCCGTGCAATGGGGGTCGTGTTCGCCCACCAGGACCAGAACCGGCGTGTCACTCTCTGCCACATGTTCGTGAATGTCTGTTCGACTTGCATCGAGCGCATAGCTCTCGAGCGCCGCGTGGTCGATGGCGTTCCACGTTGATGCCACGACCGCACGGGCAAAGCCATCGGTGTAGCGGTTGCCGGTCCCGCTGTTAACCAGGGTTTCGCGCCCGGCGCGCGACTGCACGGCCTCTTGCATGAACGCGACACGTTGCGGATCGGCACCGGCCCCGTTTGCGCCAAGCCCGGCGATCGACACAATCGCATCAACGCGATTGGGCAATGCCACAGCTAGCATCTGGGCGACCAGCGCGCCGAGAGAATGGCCCGCCACCGCAAACCGATCCCAGCCCAGAAACTCCGCCAGACGGACTGCGTCGATGACGGTTTCACGCAGCGTATACAGGCCACGCTCGTGCCTCGCCTGGCCGTAGCCGCGGTATTCGGCCACTGCGTACTGGAAGGCATCTAGGTCGGCATAGCTCAGCATTTGGTCAAAGGCATCGCGCGTGCCGAGTAGCCCGGGGAAAAGCAGCACTTTGCGTGGACCGTGCCCGATCAGTTTGGACGATTTCATGAGTGCACTCCAAGATGGCGCAAAGGTCGTTTACACATGGATCGGATCCTCCACTTGCATCAGTTTGCGCAGCTCGTCATGAGACACATTGAACTGCGGTGATATCTTGAGCTCGGTGCCAAGTTGGGCCTCTTCTTCGTCCATCTTGAAGCCCAGCGATTTGGTGGCTTCGAACATGACGCCGCCTGGCGTGCGGACGTAGACCGATTCGAAGTAGCCACGATTTTTCCGGTCAGAGAAGTCCGTGAATCCCATGCCCTCGGTGTCGAGCTTGATACGTGACTGCGCGTCGTAGTCGTGTACATCGAATGCGCCGTGATGGACGATGCCTTCGGCTACCGTCCATTGACCCTGGCGCATGTCGGGTTCGTGGAGAACATCGAGTCGGCATCCGGCTCCGCCCGCGCCGGCTTCGTATCGTGTGAATTTTCCGTCTTGCTGCGTTTTGCGGAAATACCAGGCCTGCTTCAGGAATACGTCCATATCCTCGAATTCGCGTACCGTCGCCGTCCAATTGTGAAAACCACGCACGGCGTATTGTTCGGGCACGTACTCGGATTTCCATGGCTTGCGGGGGTCAGTCGGGTCCTCCACCACTTCGAAATCGATGCCTGCGTGCACGACGCGCAGGTACTTTTCGCCAAAGCGCTCCGATTCCTGTGTGATCGCGATGCCGTTTTTTCCAAAATGCTCGCGCCAGAAGTCGAGCGAACCAGCCGGAATCGAGTACGCGATCGCGGTGAACTGACCAGAGCCCTTGCGGCCTACGAGGCCGGTGCGACGCATCGGAAACGTTGTCATGACCGTGCCTGGCGTGCCGTCGGCGTCGCTGAAATAGAGATGGTAGATAGGGATGCGGCCATCGTAGAACAGCGTGCGTTTGATGAAACGCTGGCCGATGACCTTGACGAAAAAGTCAACATCTCCTTGAGCCGTCGAGGTGCACAACGTGATGTGATGCAGGCCTTGAATCAATCCGGTTTCCATGGCGTCTCCTTATTAGTGAATAGCCCAGTCGATGACAGACCGTTGTGTACCGACAGGCCTGGAGGCCAGTATGGATAACGACCGGGTGTGGCGCCAGAGCGACCTGGTAATGGGGAATATGCCAAACAGGCATGCAGGGCGGATCGCCCGTCGCGAGACTGATACGGATGTACAAGCATTTCGAGACGCTTCTTCTATTTTCCGCGAGCGATACACCGGACACTGTGGCTCTCAAATAGTGGGGTGTCGATATGAATCTCTATCTCATTTCTCTCGGCGCCGGCATTCTTGTCGGCGTGATCTACGGCCTTATCAACGTCCGCTCTCCCGCACCGCCGGCCATCGCGTTGATCGGCTTGCTCGGCATGTTGATCGGCGAGCAAGTCGTGCCGCTGGCCAAGCGGGCGATTTCAGGCGAGCCGGTCTCCGTTTCCTGGCTACGCGGTGAATGCGTGCCAAAGATCACGGGTGTAGAGCCAGGTCCCAAGCGGCCTCGAACATCAGAGTCACCTCCTAAAGCCTGAGTTCGTCATTAAAACGCTTTCTTTGCGCCCAGCGCATGATTTCGCGGTACCCCCGCACCACCCCGAGTTGTCCAGGAGATCACCATGTCAAATTCAAAGCTCGAACTGCTTACTGCGCAAAACAGTCAGCTCATTTTCATCGATCACCAGCCGCAGATGGCCTTCGGTGTGCAGTCAATCGATCGTCAGGTTCTGAAAAACAATACGGTTGCGCTGGCCAAGGCCGCCAAAGTCTTTAATATCCCGACCACCATCACCACGGTCGAGACCGAGAGTTTCTCC
>Ga0182745_1003915_pt1 | contig 12600 bp, 9 predicted proteins | sample eDN3rd30CKraftBY_FD_128523 | JGI IMG/M metagenome (GOLD analysis project Ga0182745, IMG submission 128523) | Enriched backyard soil microbial communities from Emeryville, California, USA - eDNA 3rd pass 30_C Kraft BY (version 2) (version 2) | ecosystem: Environmental > Terrestrial > Soil >...
ACGCCTCTGCCGGGGACGCGGCTCGACGAGATGGTGCGCGCCACTGGTCGGGCCTTGCCGGTCGTCGATGACTGGGGGCCTTGTTTCCAAAAGGCTCCGACCATCGAGACGGACGAGTTCACGAAGGAGGAGCTCGCCAAGTTCAAATGGACCTTCGATCGCCGGCTCGAGGCGAGCCAGGGGCCGAAGAAGCTCATCCTCAACGCTACGTACCGCTGCAACAATCGCTGCACCTTTTGCGCGACGGGGACGCGAACGCAGCTCGACGGGAATTTCGAGCGGCAGAAGGAGATCCTGGTCAAGTACCGCCGGCTCGGCGTCCGCATGCTCGACATCGACGGAGGTGAGCCGACGCTGAACCCGAACCTGTTCAAGCTCGTCGGATTCGCCCGCCGGATTGGCTACGAGACGGTGAACGTCACCACGAATGGCCGCATGGCGAGCTACGAGCGCTTCGCGAAGGAGCTGGCGACCTCGGGGGCGACTTCGATTCTGTTCTCGATCCACGGCCACACGGCGCAAATCCACGCGCAGAACGTCGGCGTCGCCGAGGCCTTCGAGCAGACGCTCGCCGGTGTGCGCAACGTCGTGCGACATGCGCCCGCGAACGTCGAGCTGGGCGCCAACGTCACGATCACCAAGTCGAACCATCGGTACCTGCCGGAGATGGCGCAGCTCGTCTGGGACTTGGGATTGCGCTGGTACAACATCCAGTTCCTAACGCCGTTCGGGCGTGCGACGCGCTCCGTCTGTCCCGACATGCAGGAGGCCGCGAACATCGCCATGCGCGTCATCGACGAATGGCGCGACCGGCTGAAGTTCCAGGTCATCAATCTGCCGTTCTGCTTCATGCCGGGATACGAGGAGTTCCTCGTGGGGGATCTGATGAAGCTCGAGCGGCACATGATCTTCGTCAACAACGACGAGGTGAATCTCTTCGAGTATCTGCGCGAACGCCGGACGAAAAAGAGCGTTTGCGAATCGTGTCCCCACTCGATCTTCTGCGGAGGGTTCTACGAGCTCGATGACGCGCCCGAGCCTCAATGGCTCGTTCGGCCGGAGGACTTGATCCGACCCATCTCCCGAGAGGTCGGGTGAGGCGAGGACGTGGCATGTCGTCCGCAATGCGCACAAGGCACGCACCGCGCGAGGTCATGCTGACGACGATCATGGTTTCGCCACAGAAGTGGATGGTACGTTGTATTCAGTGCCATTGAGGCACGGTTGACTGGAGTTGCCGAGCGATGATCGAAGCCCGTCAAATTGAGCCGAGCCCGGTTTCGCGAGCCGTGTCTCAGGTGTTGTCGGAAGGCTGGACGATCTTCGAGGGTGTCTATCCCCAAGACGAGGTCGACTTCTTTCGCAACATCCTCGTCGAAGGGTGGAAGTCCGTGGGTTCGCCCCCGTTGAAGGCTGATTCTCGGCGTCCGCTGGCTTCGAACATCGACGTCGGTCCTACCGGGATGGCCGTCCTCGAGCTCACGAAGAGGCATGCGGAAGCCGCCTCGCGGCTGTTCAAGCCGATCATCGTCGAAACGCTTCGCGGCGTCCTGGGGCGCGACATGCGATGCGAGCTCGCTGCGGGCATGCTGAGCGACTTCGATCGGCCGTTCTTCGATTGGCACATCCACACCGACGGCATCGACGACGCGAGAATCGGATACAAGCGACAGTATCGAAGGTTCACGAGGGCAGAGCGCGTGACGACGCTGCTCTACCTCGACGACATCAATGACGACAACGGAACGCTCCTGATTTACCCGCGAAAGGTCGACGACCCGACCGAGCCCCCGTACGACGTGCGACAGCACGATTGGGATGGGATGGTCGAGCTCCGGTGCCGCCGCGGAAGCTTCGTCATCCTCGAGCAGAATACGTGGCATGCCGTGCGGCCGAAGCGGGTACCTGGCCTTCGAACGTTCGTGGGCTGCTTCTTCGCAGCCGCTGATGCGACGCCGAGCCCGTTGTCGGAATCCCCGCTGCCGCTGCTCCCCTGACGGCGCGACGGTCACGTTCCGATTCGGATAGGGATTGGGACTCGACGCCTCCGCAATTGGCGGTGCGGCGTGCGATTCAAACGTCGACAACTGTCGCGCGTTAGCGCTTGAGCAGCGTCAGGTACACGTGACGCGGTGCGCCCTTGTGCAGCGTTTCCGAGAGCGTGCTGACGGACAATGGAACGGCCTGGACGAGCTCCCGAAAGAACCGCTCGCTCTCGGGATCATTGGCTCGCGAGGCATACGAAAATGCCACGCTGGCAGGAACGGGGGTGGGGAACTCGGCATACAGTGCCGCGCCGAGGCGTTCTTCGCGAGCGAGGCGGAACGAATGATAAAAGGTCAACTCGGGGCTCAGCAGGCCCATCTCCTTCAGGAACGGGACGAGGAGCTGGTGCCCATTCATTGCGCACGCTTCCTCGCACGACGTCTTGGCATAGAGCTTGTGCCCAGTAAGGCGTCCCGCGACGTAGTCCAAGCTGAGAATCTGTAGAGCGCTCGACGCGAAGGTGTCGCAATCGAGGCCGAGCGATCGGGCAGCCTCGAGCAGCGCGGCGGTATCGGGGGATTTCGTCCGCAGGTAGACCTTCTGTCGAACGCCGTCGTTGCCGACGTCGATTCCCAAGAAGACCTCGCGCTCGACGTCCGAGAGCCAGTCGTCGAGAAAACCACGATCGAGAGCGCCTGGAAGCTCGAACATCTCGAGAAGCTGTTGGGTCAGCGGCACGCGCTCCGACGGACGGCGATTCCGCGTCGTGGCGTTGACGCCGATGCGGAAGCTCCTCTGACCCAACGTAAAAGATGGCTCGATGAAATCGGGGGAGAGGTGTCCGTCACGCAACAGGGCGAGCAGCCGAGCGGATAGAGAGCGAACCGTTGGCTGGTCCGCGTACGGCAGGTGCCCGAACAGCGTCTCAAAGTGGGCGACGTGCACCGAGAGACCAGCCTCGTTGAACCGCGGGTCGAGGCCGCCCGGATCGCGTTCGAGCACGAGATGTGCGAAGTGCTGCAGGCATACGATGGCCTCACGTCCGACAGCTTCGGGAAGGGGCTCGTGAACGATGTTGAAGCTCGCCGTCGAGGCGAAGCAGCGTCGCGCGGGATCGCGTGGTTCCAGGACGATCCCGAAGCGATGGCCTTGGGCCTCGATCTCGACGTGGATACCGCGCCGGATGCTCCGAATGCTGACGATGCGGTAGCCGTCGAGGACGGTATCGGGACGCAGCCCGAGCCGATCGAGGAGGTCGAGTGCGTGATCGGTGGCGGAATGCGAATCGTCGGAGGCTACGGCAGTCATCGGTCGAGCGAGATGGGTTTCAACCAGCTTTCGACGGCGGCGGAATCGATCTCGAAATAGGCGCGCGGTAGGCCGTAACAGCCCTGCCGCTTCCCAGGACACGACTCGCAGGCGGCGCCGTACACGGCATCACCTTCCGTGTTGAAGCCGCGTTGGTCGTTGCTGAGGGCGTCGACTTGGAGCGCGTTCACATGCAGGCACATCGCTCGGGCAGGTTCCTCGGGATAGAGGCATGCCGGCGCATGGTGGATTACCACGTCCACGCCGAGCGTCTTGCCCAAGGCGACCGCTCGCGCCACGCGCTCGCGCAGGCCGGTGAGCGGAGGATAGAGCTCTCGAGCGGAGGTCATTCGCCCACGCTGGCTCGGCATGCCCAGCATGATTTCAATCTGCTTGCCCGTGTGATTGTTCGCAGCGACCCACGCGACGTAGTCTTCCAGGGCGTCGATGTTCTCGTTCAAAAGAATGCGATAGATGTGCGGTCGGACGTCGCGACGCGACAGCAGCATCTCGGCAACACGTACGTATTTGTCACCGACGCCGGGCACGTCCGCGAGCCGCCCGGCTACGTCCGGGCGATGGTCGTGGAGTGAAAAACGAACCCCCGTGAGCCCAGCTCGGACCAGCTCGTCGAGATAGCCACGACGCAGCAAGAGCACACCGTTCGTGCAGATGAGAATGCTCTGGAATCCGATGCCCTTGGCGTACGCGATGAGGTGAGGGAGCTCGGGATGCAGCGTCGGCTCACCGCCGATGAAGTCGAGCGTGAGATTGGCATTCGGGATGTGGCGACTTCGCCAAGCGTTTATCTGCGAGATGATTCGCTCGACGTACGTGCGATCGAAGAGCCGCTGATCTTCGCCCCCGTGCACGTTGCAATAGACGCATCGAATGTTGCAAGCCGGGCCGAGGTGAGCGTGGGCCATGGGCAAGTAGCTTTGAACCCACCGGCGTTCCTGCACATCGTCTCGCAACAAGACGAGATCGAACCGATATTCGCCCCCGTGGGCGACGACCTGCGGTTCGGGCATCTCCACGGGATCGTGTCCCGTCAGAGCCAGAGCGAGCTCACGTCGTGCAGCGCGCCGCCTTTCGCGTTCTTCGCGCGATCCCTCGCTGAGAAGCGGAAAGGTGACGAAGACCTGTGCACCCATGGATCGCAGGTTGCGGATGCCTGCAAGCGTTTGCTCGAACGAGCCGGGAGCTCGCGTGTGAGCATCATGGGTTTCGGCGTCCTGACCGAAGAGCTTTACGATGAACCGGCTGATACCCGCACCGATCAGCTTGCGCGCGAGCTCGCGATAGATGAGGAGGCGACCGTTGGTGACGAGCGAGATGGACGCCGGGTTCCTTGCACGCAGCTCGCGAATCCGGTCCACGAGGTCGCGTCGGAGCGTGGGCTCTCTGTCACGAAGAATGACGTGCTGCCCGCTTACGTTGGTGTCGAAATCGCTGTCGGGACCCTCGATCGGTTGGGTCAAACATTCCGCGCAGCCGTTGTTGCAGGCGCGCTTCGCGCTATCGTCGGGGCCGACATCGGGTAGGCGAAGCAGAAGCGGATGGCTCGCAGATCCGTCGCGCAGAACGGGAAGGCCGACACGGGCGCGTGCGGGGGCTAATGCTGGCTGCTCGATCCTGGCCACGGTATGTGTGTAGCATCGCCGTGGGCGACCGCAGAAGGTTGCGTCACGGACTCGGGCCGAAATGAGCCTATCGATTGCGTTCGTCGTTCCCTATGGAGAGCCCAGTGACGGCTTCTTCCCGGATACCCTCGTGGCCGAGCTGTGTGCGTCCGTCCGGAAGCGAGGGCACCGTGGACGTATCGTTCGCGTTTATTACGACGGCCGAGACCGTGCCCGGGACCTCGAGGTGGCGGATCGGCTGCGCCACTGGTTGGCAGAGCAAGACGCCGACTTGGTCGTCCTCGAGCGACTCTTCGATCCGGCACCGGTTCGCGCGCACGTCGAGGCGTCCTCGAAGCGTCGCGCCGTCCTCATCACGCGTGGCGATTCGTTCGATCCCATCGACGGCGTCGACCTCGTCATCGGCGCCCATCCGGGCGTGACCCGCACCGGTGCGACACGCCGAAGCCCGACCACGGCGGAGCTTTCGTCGGCATTCCTCCGGCTCGTGGATGCAATCGAGAACGAGCGTGATCCTCTAACGGTTTCGGGAGTTTCCGTCGTTCGCGAAGGTGAGCTGCTCGGCGGCTCCCCCATCGAACCCGCCGATCCCGAGAGGCCCTACGACGCGGTCGTCGAGCAGGACGTGATCTGTCTGACGGAACCGCCGCGCGTGGTTCGGAAGACGATCTTCGGCAACGCCGGCTGCCCCTACGCGGCCGACCCCGCCGACAATGCGCATTTCTCGGGCGTGAAGCTGCCGATGTCACCATTGCCATTGGCGCGGCTCGGCTGTGCCTTCTGTGGCATGGGGGGGGACTATCAGAAGCGACGCGACGACGAGGTGGTGCCCTTCCTCGTGGAGCAGGCGGCGTTCTGGACGTCCAAGGTGCCGGAGATCGAGGAGCTCGTCCTCAGCGACCAATACGCCATCCGTTATCTGGCTCAGCTCGTGCGCGATGCTCATTCGAACGGCGTGCGGCCCGTACGATGGCTATTCGCGGCGCGTACGGATTCATTCGTCCACGAGCGCAAGCGAGTCCTCGATGCGATCGAAGCCGCGCGGGCTACGGGGCACCACATCGAGGTCTACCTATCGGGCTTCGAGGCGTTCAGCGACGAGGAGCTCGACCGCTACAACAAGGGCGTCTCCGTCGCCGAACAGCTCGCCGCCATCCACACCATGCGGGAGCTCGCGGGCGAATACCCCGACGCGTTCTCCTATTCGCATGCCCGCGGACACAGTCTCATCCTCTGGAACCCCTGGACGCGCCCGGAGCATCTCGAGGAGAGCATTGGCAACATCCGTCGCCATGGCACGCGCGATCTGTTCTACGAGCTAGGACGCAATCGACTTCGCCTCTATCGGGACCTGCCGATTTTCTACGCAGCGAAACGCGATGACGTCTTGACGGATCGTTGGGAAGGGAGCGACGAGGGCGCTGCGCGTCGCAAAGGCTACAACGTCGAGCATCCGTGGCGGTTCCTCGACTCGCGGACGCGGCTTGCCTACGAGCTCGCGCGTTCGTTGCGTGAGCGCTTGGGATTGGAGACCGAGGCGGCGCAACTTGCCGCGATCGTCACGTACGTGAAGACCGCCGAAGCATCCGCCGACATTCGTGCGCATGTCGAGAAGGTCGCGACCGAGCTCGATGCGCTCGAAGCCGCCTTTTTGCATTTGGCGACCAACCGGCCGGACCAGGGCCGTCGTGCATCGAATCTTCGAGGGGCCCCCGTCCTCTTCGGTGGCGATTGCAACAACGCCTGCGCCACCTGCGCGAACCTGGAATGGTGGGTGGATCCCAAGCCGTCGGCCGTCCGGTCACGCATCGACGCCGCGCGCGAGACGGGGCTCCCCATCGTCTTGGCCGGACGCGAGCCGTCGATGGATCGCGGCTTTTTCGACTACCTCCTCCGAGCAAGAGGAGACGACGATCGCCTCGTCGCCGTGGTGACGAACGGGCGACGGTTCGCGGATCCGATGTTTGCCGACAAGGCCCTGCGCTCGGGCTTGCGCAGCGTGAGCCTCAAGCTCTTCGCTCCGGACACGGCCACGACAACGACGATCACGGGTGTGCCCGAGGCCCATGAACAGGCGCTCCGAGGGGCGATCGAGCTCGTGCGTCGTCGCCTTCCGTCGATGGAGCTGCGGGTTCCTCTTCATCGGCTGACGTTGGGGACGCTCGATCGATTCGCGGTGTTGGCGCATCGGATGGGTGTTCGGCAGATCCGCCTCGAATGCGCGCTCGACGCCGTGGGCATCGATGCGCTCGCGCCGGCCACGGCGGCTCTGGGCCGCTTGGAGAGAGCCTGCACGGAGCTCGGGGTAGCAATTACGGCCGTGCCGCTCTCGGCAGGGACGCGTTACTTCGACCGAATCCCGGGCAGGGCCTCGTAATCGTCAAAGCGTCCGGCGATCGCGGTCCGGGTTCCGTCACACCTCACCGTAGAAAGCTCGCCCAGGGCTCTCCCTCCGGGTTGACCAGAACGCCGCGCTTCTCGAACCCTTCCTTCAGGGCAACGAACGTCGCGGTCTCCCATCGCTCATCCAAGGCTTCCGCGCGCCCGAGCCGTCGATGAATGGGCGCTGCTCGCTCTTTTTCGAAAAGTGGACCGATGCGGACCGCTTGGATGTGCGGTGCGAGGAGATCGACGAGCCTTGCCGGCTGCATGGGCAGCATCGGCTGGACGATCGCGAACGTGCGAATGCCTTCCCGGCGCAGCGTCTCCAAGGTGGAAAGACGCGCCTCGATCGGTTCGGTCTTCGGCTCGAAGGCGGCGCGCACCGAGTCGTCGTCGGTCGGTATGCTCATTCCTACGACGACGTCGCGACAAGCTTTCAATATGGCCAGATCGTCGAGGACCAACGAAGCGCGCGTGAGGATGACGGGCGTGAACCCGCTATCGCGTAAGACGCTCAAGCAGCCGCGTGTGATGCGGTAACGCTTCTCGAGCGGCTGGTACGGGTCCGTGACGATGGGGCTCATCCGCACCATGCCTGGCGCCAATCGCGCGACCTCCTCGCGCAAGATGTCCGGCAGGTTCACCTTGACGTCGACCCAACGCCCCCAATCCATCCGCGGCTGCCCCGCGAGCGAGCGGCTGAAATCGGCTCGATGAATGGCGTAGCAGAACGGGCATCCGAGCATGCAGCCGACGTAGGGATTCAGATAGTACCGGCCGGCTCCTTCGGTGATGAGCGCTCGGCTCACCTCGATTTCGCGCACATCGATCCGACGTGCGTCATGCGGCGCATCGGGCGCGATGGGCAATCGCCCTTCGGCATCGCGCACTATGGATACGACGGTTTGCAAGAGCGCGTGCTCGTCGCGTCCGAGGTTGCCATCCCGACCGTCGAGCAATGCGTAATAGATGTTGAAACGCTGCGTCCTGGCGTAGCAGGGCCGCGACGGGTCGGCGGCCTCGAGCTCGACGAGGAGATGGGCGTCGGGGCCTTCGAAGCGCAACGTCACGCCCTGTTCCGTCTCCCATTCGACGAGGCGAAAACCGAGCGGAAGCCGCTCCGTTTGATGAAGCGGAGCGATCAGCTCGGCGATGCGGTCGCGCAGTGACTCGGAGGTGCGGCGAATGGCCATACGCCGGGCCCTCAGGTTCGGCTCGTGAATCGCAACAGCATCGGGACCCGTGCGTCGGCGACTCGAAAGCTCGCGAGGACCGAATCGTCGCGCCGGATCGTGAGAGCGCCATCGCCGAGCGTGACCTCATTGCCGGCATCGAGAATGGAGCCGAGCTCGGCGTATTGCCATGCGCTCAGCGTGTCCGGCCGGCCCGTTCCATCGTCGTTGGCTATCGCGGCGGCGTACCGAACGGAGCGCACGTCGCCGCGCGTCGTCGCGACCCCGACGAGCACGAAGAAGGTCGAATAGCGAAAGAAGAGAATGGGGCGCGACAGAACCGTGCGCAGGGTTGCGTAGTCCTTGGGGTTCGCGCGTTCGACGGCATCGAGCACGGCTCGCGCGAAGGCGAGGGCGCGCGGACACGTCATCGCGCACGGCACGAAGCCGACCGGCGACATCGTCGACAGCAGGTTCATCTCCCAGGGTGCGTCGCCGCCTTGCCCCTGTGGCGAGCGAATGGCCGTCTCGTTGATGCCCTCACGCTCGGCGAGCGGTGAGCGCTCGATGGCGACGAAATGTTCGACGCAACAAGGGGGATATCCAAGCGCCAATCCGGCGGCGCGAGTGCCCGAAGGCGTTCGGTCCTGCTCGGCCTCGGCGACCTTCTCGGCCTGCGTGCCGCGCGAGGCGATGACGTTGTAGAGCTCGCCCGCGTCGTCCGAGCTGATGGCGACGTCGAAGCGCTTCCGATAAGGCCCGGTGCGCACGGTGCGAAGGCCTCGGGACCGGAAGTCGGCTTCCAGCTCGCGCGCCTTCGACTCCGTCAAATCCTCGAACTTCGCCACGTTCCGCGCGCCGAAAAGCAGCGCGTAGCGGTCGACGGCGCGTGGCTCGAGGTAGCGAAGCATCGGTGCCGTGCGAGGCGGCAGCCGGGTCGGCACTTCCGTGGCGGGCCGTCGAACCTCGAGACCGACGGCGGCCATGAAGGCCTTCTGGGCAGCGTCCGCATCGCCGCGAGCCGATGCCGCGGTCACGCGATCGTAGAGCTCCGACAGCTTCATCCGATTGCTCCCGACGGCCGCCGTCACGCTTCACGACGGATCGGGACGAGCTCGTCCCAGCCGTAGCGTCGCGTGTAGTTCTTCCAAACGCCCTCGCACTGCCGGTCGTAACGGCACTCACGGCAGCTCGGCTGCTTCGTGCGCTCCGCCGTATCCAGGTCGTCGCGCGTCAGCAAGACCAGGCCCTTCCCCTTGCCCTCACCTCTGCGCTGCTCGGGCGAGAAACCATCGAGGATCGCCTGGCTCTCGACGTCGTAATGAAAATGCTTCTCGACGAAGCCTCGATTGAAATCGGGAATCCCCTCCGTCGTGCAGAAGGGGATGTCGACGAGAAATGCCATCACGCGCGGCTCGTCGATCTCGGACAAGAACGTGCGGAAACGCTCGGCGATCTCGGTGTACTTCGGAAAGATCTGCTCGAAATACGTATCCGCGCGCCCGTTGGCCTGCATCACGTTGAAGACGACCTGGTGGACGCCGCGCGATCGAAGGAAGAGATAAATCTCTTTCAGAAAAGGCAGATTGCGGTGGGTGAGGACCGTCGAGGTGTGGAGATCCACGCCGAAGCGCGCCAGCTTCGCGATGGAATCGATGCCGGCGACCGTCTGCTCGAAGCTGTCGGGCGTGCGCGTGAGCCCTTCGTGGAGCTTCTTCTCGTGCCCGTGAATCGAGATGTAGACGCGATTCAATCCAGCTTTGACGAGAGCGGCGGCGTAGGGAAGGTGAGCGAAGCGCCGCCCGTTCGTCATCATGCTGATGCGGTCGTATCCGAGCTCGCGCGCCCAGGTGACGAACTCGGGGAGATCCGGGCGCGTGGTCGGCTCGCCGGAGGTGAAGCAGACCTCCTCGGCCCCGCGGTGCCGTTCGAGCATCCAGCGGACTCGCTCCTTCGTCATGGCGGAGTTGTTGACGTAACGACCTTCCCGGTCCTCCTCCATGCAGAAGATGCAGTTGTTATTGCAAACGGCACCAATCGAGATGTGCAGCCGAGTACCTTGGCGCTCGATGCGCTCGACGACCGTCGGATCGGCTTTCATAGGCGGGAAGTGTCCGTCAGGGTCCCAGCGAAATCAAGGAAGGCTCGACGCTCAGCGCGGACGCACAGGCTTCAGCTCCCCGTCGCCGAACCGCTCCACGTAATCCCTCCGCAACCCGGGGCAGCTTTCGTCGTAAACGCAATCGGCGCAGCCCTCGGCCTTCACGCCCCCGGTCAATCGCGAGTCGCGTAGGTCGAAGACCTCGTCGGGCGTGACGACCCGGACACCGCCCGCACCGGGATGCCGCACGTGGTCCTCGTAGCCAGGAAGGAAGCAGCGCGGCGTGTGCAGCGTGACGACCTCGTACCCACCTTCGCGCGCCGCATCGAAGGCGCGGATGAGGTGCGGAACGACCTCGGAGATTGGCGGAAGCTGCTCGACGTTGCCCGCGTTGCCGTCGGTCAGCGAAACCAGCCAGAGCTGGAAGCTGCGCACGCCCACCTCCACGAAGGACGCGATCCACGCTTCGAGTCGCGGGACGGTGTCGCTCTTCAGGATGAGATCGAGGGTCGGCGCGAGCCGCCGTTCGACGAGGTTCGAGACACCGCGTTCGAAGCTCTCGAAGGCCCCCGGCAGGCGCGTCGTCTTCTCGTAGGCGAGCTGGCCGACGTCGTGCGCCGACACGTGGAACTGGTTCACCCCGGCTTCGACGAGGTGATCGAGGTAGGCGGCGTTCGAATAGCGAAGCCCGTTCGAAGAGACCTTGATGCTCGTGAAGCCCCGACGTTTCGCATAACGCACGAGCACCGGCAGATCCTTGCGGATCGTCGGCTCGCCGCCGGTGAAGGCGATGTCGCGAAAGCCGATCGCCGCCGCACGATCGATCTCGCGCGCCACGGCTTCCGTCGTGAGCGAGCGCCGCCGCATCTCGCTGGTGATCGTGCAATACGTGCAAGCCGCATTGCAGTCATAGCCGAGGACGATATCGAGCAGCGGCACCGGGCGTTACCGAATCACCGTCATCCGCTTCTTCGCGTCCATCCAGCCTTCCTTGCTCCACAGGCGGAAGATGATCTGGTGCGTGCACGACTCGAGCGGAACGGCGCCGAAGTCCAGCGAATCGTAGTGGTGGTAGCGGTTGTCGCTCACGAGGAAGACGTTGCCGTCGGTGACCTCGGTTTCGACCTTGGCCAGCGTCGTGCGGGGCCCGCTGCCGGTCGCGCGCATGTACGTCGTCCCGCCGATTTCCTCGATGCCGCAGCTGAGGTCGACGGGCTCGCCGCTGACGGGATCCTCCACGCGGACCGTCGCCTCGGCGCATCCGCGCTCCGTGCGCGTCGGCGTTCCGTTGATCTTGACGAGGTGTCCGTCGGCGTAGACCTGGTCACCGGGCTCGCCGAAGATGCGGCCGACGACGTAGCGCCCGGGCTCTTCGGGATGGGCGCAGCGCACCAGGTCCGCGAAGGTAGGCCTGCCGCCCCGCCGGGTGACCACCACGTCGCCGGGCGCGAGGGTCGGGACGATCGATGCGCCGAAGACGGGGTCGTCATCCGGAACGGTCCAGACGTCGAGGATGGTGGCCCGCAGGATGCCGGCGATGACACCGAGGATGCCGACGGTCCAGAGCAGCGCTTTGAGAAGGCCTCGCATGTCGCCGGAAGCTAACGCAACTCGACATACGAAGGTACTTCCGCGTTGGGGTCACGACGGAAAACGCGCGTTACGGGCGGCTTTCAAAGCTTCGGTGCGCGGACTTCAACCCCTGGGTTCGGAAATCGGAAGCGGTGCGCGCGGAATCCAGCCTCCGAGGTTGGAAATCGGAAGTGGTGCGCGCGAAATCCAGCCTCCGGGGTTGGAAATCGGAAGCGGTGCGCGCGAAGTCCAGCCTCCGGGGTTGGAAATCAGAGGCGGTGTGCGCGGAATCCAGCCTCCGGGGTTGGAAATCAGACGCGGTGCGCGCGAAGTCCAGCCTCTTGGGTTCGAAATCGGAGGCGGTGCGCACGAAATCCAGCCTCCGGGGTTGGAAATCGGAGGCGGTGCGCACGAAATCCAGCCTCCGGGGTTGGAA
>Ga0182745_1003918_pt1 | contig 12593 bp, 9 predicted proteins | sample eDN3rd30CKraftBY_FD_128523 | JGI IMG/M metagenome (GOLD analysis project Ga0182745, IMG submission 128523) | Enriched backyard soil microbial communities from Emeryville, California, USA - eDNA 3rd pass 30_C Kraft BY (version 2) (version 2) | ecosystem: Environmental > Terrestrial > Soil >...
AAGGTAGCTGGGTTTTAAAGTTGTATGTGTAAAATAAATCCACTTTGTACGGACAATGCAATTGCTGTAATAAAAAACATAAGAAGGCTTCTAAATAATTCAAGATAAATCAATGAGGCTGGGACAAACCCCTCTCTAGAATCTAAAAAGCCTGTGAATTTTACGAGGAGTAAAACTTCACAGGCTTTGATTATTTTTTTAATAAAATTAAGGACCACTTCTGATAAAATAAAGTTATCACACAAAATTTTCATCGTAACGAATGATTCTATCGAAAACGTAAAATCGATGTGGAGCCAGTTTTTGGATTCTTGAAGGCTAATTTGTGTTTTACTCGATTTTCTGTAGAAGGAAAATCGAGGGTAGAAAACAAAATAGGACTCGTGTTAATGGCAGTAATTTTATGAAAATTCACTGCCACCAACTAAGGTAATAGAAGATTTACACGCAAAAATAATAGAAAAAGGTGAATTTGAGTGCGCTCAAATTCACCTTTTTTATTATTTAAAGCTAGTTATGTTCAAGCCTCATTTTTTGCTTTTTATGTGGATATCTGAAAGGGTAACGTTTACCCTACCCCTAAGAAATGATGAGAATATCATTTCTTAGGAAAGTTTACTTAAAAAAGTCTTTATAATTAGGATTCTCTTCTTCCTCGATTTAATAAATAAAATGTTGACTTGAGTATAAATGGATAATATAATCGTAAAAAAGGGTAACGTTTACCTAAAAAATATAATCATTTTCTTTCAGGTATAATCTACAATATTTTTTGCTTTAGAGGTTTAATAGATTCCTAATATTTATGAAAAAAGGAAAACGTTTTACTTAACAATAATCCAAAAAAAGGCAGGGATTTACGATGGAAAAGGTTAGGGTAGGGATTGTAGGATTAGGAAGATTAGGAAGACAACATGCAGAGAATTTAGCGTTTCGCATACCAAATTGCGAATTGTATGCTGTTTGCAGTGTGATTCTAGAAGAAGTTGAAAAAGTCCAAAAGGAATGGGATATACCATACGCATATACCAGCTATGATGAAATGCTAAAAAATAAAGAACTGGACGCAATCTTTATTGCTTCTCCGTCAGGGTTTCATTGCGAACAAATCGAGAAAGCATTACATGCAGGTTTTCATGTATTCAGTGAAAAACCGCTTGGTTTATATATGGAGGAAGCATTGCGCGTTCAAGAAGTAGTGAACAAGCATAAAGACCAAGTATTCATGCTCGGTTTTATGAGAAGATATGACAAGTCCTATGCATATGCGAAAAAGAAAATAGAGGAAGGCAAAATTGGTGAGCCATACTTAATTCGCTGTTATGGTTTTGATCCTGCAAAGGCAATACATGGATTTATGCAATTTGCAAAAAATAATTACAGTGGCGGTTTGTTTTTAGATATGGCTATTCATGATTTGGATCTTGCCAGATGGTTATTAAACGTTGAAGCTAAACAAGTTTGGGCAATTGGCGGCGCTTATGGATATCCTGAAATAGCGGAGTTGAACGATGCAGAAACAGGGACTGCCTTAGTGAAATTTGAAAAAAATAAAATGGGGGTTTTTATTGCCGGACGTAACTGTGCACATGGATATCATATTGAAACAGAAATCATTGGTACAAAAGGTACATTACGAATTGGAACCATTCCTGAAAAAAATATGGTCACGGTATTTGATGAATCTGGTGCTGTAAAGGAATGCTCGGATGGATTTTTAGAGAGATTTGAACAAGCCTATTTAAGTGAGGTCGAAGAGTTTATTTCTTGTGTCAGAGAAAAGAGACAGCCTAATGTTACGGTTGAAGATGGAGTATTATCAACAGCTCTTGGTTATGCTTGTAAAGAGTCGTTTGAAACAGGAGAATTGATAACTGTTCAATCACCTTATAAAATTTTTTCATCTAATTAAATTCATAAATAGGTTCTTTTTTTAGACAGTTTGCTTTAGGGCAGCACTGTCTATTTTTCTGATGTTCATGGCTTTAAAGTGTTATAATCACAACATAAAAAAGGTTACTGGGAAAGAAGGGTCAATTATGAAGGTAACCATTCATAGTGTCGCTCAGGAAGCAGGTGTTTCGACAACAACTGTTTCGAAGGTGATCAATCATACTGGCAGCATTAGTGAGCAGACCAGAAAAAAAGTATGGGAAGCAATGAAAAAACTTAATTATTCTCCCGATGTAGCTGCAGCCTCATTAAGGGGAAAGCGAACAAAAGCTTTCGGCCTACTAGTTCCGGATGTTTCGAATCCATTTTATGCAGAAGTTGCAAGAAGTATTGAAGACCGAAGTCATGATTTTGGATATAACGTGATGATGTGCAATACAGATAATGATTCTGAAAAAGAGAAGAGCTATTTATCGCTGTTAACCAGTCAAAGGATAGATGGTCTGGTTGTAGCATCTGCTTTCCGAAGTCCGGATTTACTTGAAGAGATGCTGGATAAAGGATTCCCGATGGTATTATTAGCTTCAGATATTCCAAAATTATCCGTAAATACTGTGACTGTGGATGACTATAAAGGGGGATATTTAGCAACTTCCCATTTACTTTCCTTGGGCCACAAAAGAATTGCAATCATCATCGAAAATGTTCGTAGTAATACCGCGCGGATGGATGCATTTAAGGAAGCAATGCTTGAAGCGGACTTACCGATACCGGATGGCTTTATTGTAAAAACAGAAGCAACCATTCGAAAAGGTTACCAAAGCGGAAAAAAAATTCTTTCAATGAAAGAGAGGCCATCAGCAATTTTTGCGAGCAATGATTTATTAGCAGCAGGGGTATTACAGGCTGCTAAGGAAGTTGGTTTAAACGTACCACAAGATTTATCGGTTGTTGGTTTTGATAACACTGTGCTTTCTACCACAACATCCCCAATGTTAACAACCATATCACAGCCGATTAAACTAATGGGAGCGAAAGCGGTTGAATTGTTAATCGGGGAAATGAAGGAGGAAAAGATGAACAAGGAACGTTTGTTACTTTCTCCGGAATTAATTATTCGACAATCAACAGCTAAATTTAACATAGCCAAAAAATAAAATTTTTCCATGAGAAACTTTAAGGCAGGGCATCACTGGCCATAAAACCATCCATTTAAAAGGTCGAATGGAGAGATATTACAATTCGTAGAAGAACGAAAGGTCATGTGAAAAACACCAGCCCATTCCCACTGTTATTTTTTGAGAATAGGCTGGTGCTCATGTTGATATATCTTTTGGTTAACTTTTGGCGAAATACTTGAAAACAAAAACATTAGTCATGTACGCGTGTAATATTCTCGAATATCTTTTTTTCCCTACTTACCGTTGTTTTTCTTGATTCATTTGGCTAAAAACAGTAAGCGTGAAACATAACCTGTTGACTTGATTTTCTTTAAGTTTATTATTTTAATAAAACTTTCAAAAAATTACAAATACTTTTAAAATAAATATTGAATTCTCTCTTGTGAGGGGTTATTATTAATAGGGAAAGCGCTTAACCTATTAAATCTGTAATATATTAATTTCTTAATAGATTTAAAATAAGGAGGAAAACTATGAGAAAAATCCGATGGGGAGTTTTAAGTGCAGCTAATATAGCATACGATGAGCTTGTCCCGGCATTACGCCGTTCAAACCGTGCAGTGGTAACTGCTATTGCTTCAAAGAGTTCTGATAAGGTTAAGCGCTTTAATTTTCCTATTGTTTATCAAAAGTATGAACAACTAATTGAGGATCCATCCATTGATGCTGTGTATATTCCACTTCCCAATTCATTGCATGCTGAATGGGCTGTAAAAACAATGAAAAATGGAAAGCACGTTCTTCTGGAGAAGCCGGCTGCATTAACAGAAGCCGAAATGGAGTCAATCCACCATGCTGCACAAGAAAATAACGTAGTTTTTTTGGAAGCGTTTATGTATCAATTTCATTGTCAGCATGACCGTGCAAAAGAGTTAATCAACTCGGGAGTCATCGGTGAATACAGTCATATCAAAGCCCATTTCTCATGGATGCTCGAGGATCAGGGGGATATTCGATTAAATCAGGAATTGGGCGGAGGTGCTATGAGGGATGTAGGCTGCTACGGACTTCATGCAGTAACTCAAATGATCGGCTTTAAACCAATTCAAATCTCTATGAGCGGAAAGATTCATCCTGAATACGGTGTTGATACAACTTCCGTCTGTGTTTTAAAAGACGAACAAAATCGGATCGCTGAAGTGTCCGCTTCGATAGAACTCCCATTTATTAATCGCTATGAAGTAATAGGACCAAAAGGTTCCATAACAGTAGATTCCTCTTTTCGGCCTGACGTTTCTGATGATAAATGCGGAAAAATTACTATCAGAGATGAAAATAATAATGTTATTCTTTTTGAAAGATTGAAAGATGATCAATATTTAAGACAGGTTGAACATTTCCAAGACTGTATACTTAGTAAGGAAAATCCAGTATATAATTCAGATCACTCCATTCAAATGGCACACTATCTGGAAAAAGCCTACTGGTCATTGTCAAACGGATCTGTTATGACAAATATTAAACATTAGGATGGTAGTATTTTAAAATTTTTACAACATTTATCCAAAATATGTTCAAAGAGTATTCAAAATATTGTTGCATATTGAGAATATGATGATATAATTCTAGATAGAGGGAAAGCGCTTACCCAAAAAGTTCTCGTTACATTTAGGGGAAAACGAAGAAAGGGGATCAGATATGGTTGTACATACAAGGAGCCTCCTCGAAATAAAAGGAATTAAAAAAAGCTTCAATCAAAACCATGTACTAAAGGGGATCGACCTCGATGTAAAAGCTGGTGAAGTTCATGTGTTGCTTGGGGAAAACGGAGCAGGCAAATCAACTTTAATCAAAATTTTAACAGGCGCTTATCAAAAGGATGCTGGAGAAATTTACTGGGAAGGGAACCTGGTTCACCTAAATAACCCGGTTGATTCAATGACATTAGGTATTGCGACAATCTATCAGGAACTGAATGTTATTCCAGAACTAAAAGTATATGAAAATATCTTTCTTGGAAGAGAATTAAAACACGGCGGCAAAATGTCCTTGCTTAACCGCAGAGCAATGCGAAAAGAAGCAGAGCGCTGTTTGGAGTTGCTTGGGCAGGACCCAAAACTTGCAGATGAGCAGCTTGGGAAACTAGGCATTGGGCAGCAACAGCTGGTTGAGATTGCGAAAGCGATCGCACTGGATGCGAAATTAATTATTATGGATGAGCCGACTTCCAGCTTAAGCGCCCAGGAAGTAGAACAGTTATATAAGGTGGTCGAAGAACTTAGGAAAAAAGGAATCGGGATTATCTTCATTTCCCATCGTCTTGAAGAAATTAGGCACCTTGGTGACAGAATTACCATTCTACGTGATGGATTCAAAATTGCAACTTTACCAGTAAAAACAACTGAAACCGACCTCTGGATAGAATTAATGGTTGGACGTTCACTGGATGAAAAATTTCCAAAGCAATCCTTTAATTTGGGAAAAGAAGGATTCCGGGTTGAAAATTTAGTTGTAGCAGGCACAAATGAGCCGGTTGATTTTTCAGTCCGATATGGCGAAATTGTAGGGATCTCAGGACTTGTTGGCGCAGGACGTACCGAATTGGCCAGAGCGATTTTCGGTGTTGATCAACATAAAGGCGGGAAGGTCTTTATTGATGGTCAGGAAATCCGGATTAAATCTCCACGGGACGCTATCAACGCAGGAATTGCCTTTATAACAGAGGATCGCAAAAGTGAAGGCCTGTTGCTTGATATGACGCTTGACTTTAATATGGCCATAGCTAATATGGATAAGTTTAAAGGAAATACAGGATTGCTCGATTTAAAAGCAATGCGTAGAGAAGCAGTAAATTATGTGAAAGAGTTAAAAATTCGTCCAGGAAACATTGAACTTCACTCTCGGAACTTGAGTGGAGGAAATCAGCAAAAGGTTGTTATCGCCAAGTGGTTATGTACCCAGGCAAAGGTATTTATTTTTGACGAACCGACAAGAGGAATAGACGTAGGTGCAAAAGTTGAAGTCTATCGTTTAATGAATCAATTAGTTGAAAACGGTTCTATCGTCATAATGATTTCATCAGACCTTCCTGAAATTCTTGGGATGTGTGATCGAGTGTTAGTTATGAGTGAGGGAAAATTAACAGCAGATTTGCCGATTAGAGAAGCTTCACAAGAGAGAATAATGAAAGCGGCTACAGGAGGATGAAAAAATGAGTCAAGTTCAAGTCGTAACAAAATCTGAAACCGAATTACCAAAAGATAAAAACACATTTAAGAAAGTAATCAGTAAGCTGGGACCTCTATTAGCTCTTATCATCTTGGTTGTAATCCTTTCTTCCCTGTCAGATAAGTTTTTAACGGTTAATAACCTCATGAATATTGCCAGTCAATCTTCCATTAATGCTCTCCTTGGGATCGGAATGCTTTTGGCAATCTTGACTGCTGGGATTGACTTGTCAGTAGGTGCAATTCTTGCAGTATCGATTATGATTATGGGAATTGTAACCGTCAACATGCACATGAACCCGATTATCGGAATCATTGTTTGTCTGGGTGTAGGCACTTTCTTCGGTTGGATAAATGGAATTTTATTAACAAAACTGCATTTACCACACCCATTCATTTCAACTCTTGGAACACAATTTATAGGCCGGGGAATTGCCCTTATTGTAACTGCGGCTGCACCAATTGCAGGTTTCCCGCTTATGATTCAATTTGCTGGAAATCAATTCGTTGGTCCGATTCCAGTAAGCTTTCTTCTAGTAATTGTTGTTTATGTAATCTTTCATATTTTCCTCACAAGAACTAAGACAGGCCGCTATATTTATGCGATTGGTGGCAATCCGGAGGCCGCTCGTCTATCAGGGATCAAGGTTGATCGTGTGCTTATGATCGTTTATTCATTAAGTGGTTTGATGGCAGGTCTTGCAGGGTTAGTAATGGTAGGACGTGTTAACTCAGCATTCCCGCTTGCAGGACTTAACTATGAATCTGATGCGATAGCAGCTGTTATCATCGGTGGCGCCAGTTTCTTTGGCGGGGTTGGTACAGTTTCAGGTACATTAATCGGTGCATTAACAATTGCTGTTCTTCGGAATGGTTTAAACCTTCTGAACGTTTCTGCAGACTCGCAAATGGCTGTAATTGGAATCGTTATCATCGCGGCAGTTTATGTAGACGTAATCCGTCAACGCAGAGCAAAGAAAAAGTAATTCTTTTGTTTGTATCTTGTTCGCCAAATATCTATACAAAACGCGACTTCTTTATCACTATGTGGTAGTCATAAAACTTCATTAAAAACAGGAAAAGTGGGGGAATACAAATGAATACGAATAAAATTAAATTAGTTGGTGCTGCTGTAGCCTTATCCTGCATGACATTTATCGCCGGTTGTTCATCAAGTACTAGTAAAAGTACCAGCGCAACCGCAAGTAATAACAGCGATAAAAGCGTCACTGTTGTATTAAAAACATTATCAAGCCCTTATTGGCAATATGTCCAGGCTGGTGCTGAGGCAGCAGGTAAGAAGCTGGGGGTTAATGTAAATGTAGTAGGACCATCAGCTGAATCACAAGTTATGGAACAAGTTAACATGATTCAAGACCAAATCAGCCAGTCACCAAGTGCAATTGTTGTATCTCCATCGCAGCCAACCACGGTTGTACCAGTATTAACCAGTGCGGTAAAAGCGAAAATACCGGTGCTTTTAATTGATTCAGACGCTACATTTGATGGCAAAACTACCTTCATCGGTACGGATAATGCAACAGCAGGTGCTCAAGCAGGTAAATTGCTTGGTTCCATGCTTCACAAAGGTGATAAAGTTGTCCTTATTGCAGGAGCACTCGGTAACCCTGCCACTGACCAACGGATTAAAGGTGCTAAGGACGAACTTATTAAAGAAGGAATAAAAGTCGTTGCACAACAGCCTGCCGATAGCGACAAAGCAAAAGCATTGTCAGTTATGGAAAATATTATTGAGAAACACAGTGACGTAAAAGGTGTATTTGCAGCTAATGATGATATGGCACTTGGAGCATTGCGTGCGGTTCAGGCAAAACACTTGGATATTAAAGTAATCGGTACTGATGGTACTCAAGAAGCAGTTCAATCAATTCTTAGCGGAGGTCTTGCTGGTACTATTGCACAAAGTCCATATAATATGGGATACCAAGGTGTTGAAAATGCTTTAAAAGTAGCTGATGGCAAAAAGATCTCAAACCGCATCGACAGTGGAATTCAAGTTATTACGAAGGATAATGCTCAAAAACAACTTGATTTCTTAAAGAGTATTTCAAAATAATTAGTCCTGGTATTACCCCCAAAATTCCTTCATGGTAAAATGGTATCAAAATAGGACAGTTTAGAAGGAGTTTGAAAGTGGATGAAGCCGACGATTTACGATGTAGCTGAAAAGGCGGGGGTCTCCATTGCAACCGTATCAAAGGTAGTTAATAATTCAGGTCGGATCAGTGAAAAAACCAGAAAAAAAGTGACTGAAATAATGCGGGAACTTGACTATCAGCCAAGCAGTGTTGCAGCGGCATTAACAGGAAAGCAAACATATACGATTGGAGTTCTTGTTCCTGATATTTCAAATGCCTTCTTTGCAGAAGTTGGGCGGGCGTTGGAAAACAATGCACGCGAGATGGGCTATGCAATTATTATGTGTAGCACTGATTACCAAATTGAGCGGGAAAAGGAATATTTGGATCTTTTATTAAAAAAGCAAGTTGACGGGATTATTATCGCGACAGAGCAGGAAGATTGGAAGGTATATAAAAATCTACAAAGAAAAAATATCCCCCATTTAATGTTTTCAATTGATAACCTCCGTTTTTCATCACACATTGTTACTACTGATGATGTACGAGGTGGATATATGGCAGGCCGTTATTTATTAGATAAAGGACATACGGATATTGCGATCATAGCCGAATTAAATCGAGCCAGCGGACGCATGCGTTTAGAGGGATTCAAACAATCGTTAGCTGGTGAAGGGATTTCGTTAGAGGAAGAATGGACGGTCAACGCGATGTCTACTATTGACGAGGCAAAAGCCGCAGCAAGGAAAATATTTTCTTTAAAGGATAGGCCTACTGCTGTGTTTGCCTCAACAGATTTGATTGCTGCTATCCTTATTAATGAGTCCCGGAAAGTAAATATTCGTATACCGCAAGATTTATCAATTGTTGGTTTCGATAATACCATTTACGCTGAATTAGCAGATCCAGGTTTAACAACAATTGCTCAGCCGAAAGAAGAATTAGCCCACTATGCGATTGATCAGCTCTTAAAATTAATGAAAGACCCAACGATGCCACAGCAGCGGATCATGCTCTCACCTATGCTGGTAGAACGGAATTCTGTAAGAAGTTTAAAAAATATTGAAGGAAAACCCAGCTAGGTCGGGGTTTTTCCCTTTTAGAGTAAGCGCTTAATCACTTTAAGTTAAAATTAAGGAAATTCAAATAACTGATCGATGAAAATATATAGAAAATGTATAATCGTTGTTAAGGAAAACGCTTAACCGAATAATATTATTGGAGGAATCATTTCATGACTTCATTGACAATTGGGATTATTGGTGCAGGACGGATTGGAAAATTACATGTAGATAATTTAAGAAAGATACCACAAATTCGCATTAAAAGTGTTTCAGATGTTTTTATAGATCACCTTGAATCATGGGCAAAAGAAAAACAAATTGAGGTTTTAACAGCTGATTATCACGAGTTGCTAAATGATCCGGAAATTCAAGCCGTTTTCATTTGTTCACCAACCAATACACACGCTACTATCATTAAAGAAGCAGCTCTTGCCGGCAAAGATATCTTCTGTGAAAAACCGGTTAGCTTTTCAGTTGAGGAAACAGAAGAGGCATTGGCAGTTGTTGAAAAAGCCGGTGTAAAACTGCAAATTGGTTTTAACCGCCGCTATGATCCTAACTTCCGCAAAATTCAAACACTTGTGAAAGACGGCCAAATTGGCGAGCCTCATATTTTAAAAATTACCTCACGTGACCCGCAGCCACCAGGTGTTGATTATGTGAAGGCTTCCGGCGGATTGTTTATGGATATGATGATCCACGATTTCGATATGGCCCGTTATGTAATGGGTAGTGAAGTAGTAGAGGTATCAGCTGCAGGGGCAGTCCTTGTTGACCCGGCAATTGGCGAAGTAGGTGATATCGATACTGCAATCGTTACGCTAAAATTTGCCAATGGAGCTTTGGGAGTCATTGATAACAGCCGCCAGGCAGTGTATGGCTATGACCAGCGTCTTGAAGTTTTCGGTGCCAAAGGGGCAGCACAAGCCGATAACAATCGTGCCACTAATGTAGAAGTATCAACAGCAGAGAGTGTTACGAAAGAAAAGCCGCTTTACTTTTTCCTTGAGCGTTATAATCAAGCATATATCGATGAAGTGGTAGAATTTGCTTCCGCTATTCTCAAAAATACAGAAGTTAACTGTACGGGCTTTGATGGCTTACAAGCTCAGAAAATTGCAAAGGCAGCAAAAGAATCGCTTGAAAAGGGTGCACCTGTTCAATTAAATCAAGCAGCTTTAGTAATTTAATAGAAATGAAGAAATAAACTACGAACCTCCTAATAGTAGAGAAAATCATCCGCTTGATCTGCCGTTTTTAGGAGGTTATGTATTACTAAATGGCAAAGAGAAGAATAGGCCATTATTACAAACTCAGAACAAGATGAAGGAGGATATGATCATGTTTAGCGCAAATCAAGTAAAATTGGCCATTGCCCCAATCGGCTGGACGAATGATGATATGCCTGAACTCGGAAGTGAAGTGACCTTCGAGCAATGCATAAGTGAAATGGCACTTTCCGGTTTTTCGGGAAGTGAAGTGGGAAACAAGTATCCGCGAGACACAGAGGTTTTAAAAAAGGCCCTTTCTTTAAGAGGATTAGAGATTGCAAGTGCTTGGTTTAGTTCCTTTTTAACTTCAAAACCATTCGATGAAACCGCAAAAGCCTTTATCGAACATCGTGATTTTCTTCATGATATGGGCGCAAAAGTAATTGTTGTCTCGGAACAAGGCAACAGCATCCAGGGCCAAATGGAAACACCGCTATTTGCAAGTAAACCTGTAAATACTGAAGAAGATTGGAAGCTCTTATCGGAAGGGCTGACTCGCCTTGGCGACCTGGCGGCTGAAAAGGGCATGAAAATTGTCTACCATCACCACATGGGTACAGGCGTGCAAACCACAACAGAAATAGACTGCTTAATGGAAGGAACCGACCCTGAAAAAGTATCCCTTCTTTACGATACAGGCCATCTGGTATTCTCCGGCGAGGATCATCTGGCAGTATTAAAAAAATACGTTTATCGGATCCATCACGTTCACTTAAAGGATGTCCGTATGGATGTTATGGAAAGAGTACATAGTGAAAAAATGAGCTTTTTGCAGGCAGTAAAAGCAGGGGTTTTCACCGTACCAGGAGACGGCGTCATTGATTTCAAACCAGTATTTGAGATCCTAAGCGAAGCAAACTATAATGGATGGTTTGTAGTTGAGGCCGAACAGGATCCGGCAATTGCCAATCCATTCGAATATGCAGTGAAAGCAAGAGAGTACATCCGGGAAACAGCCGGGCTGTAAAGAAAAGAAAATCCCTTTTTAGTCAAAATAATAATTATTAAAAGCAAATGATAGCGATGAGTAAGGGCTGAGGAAGAACTCTTAAAGGGTTCTTCCTTAAGGTGGGTCAGGGGGAAAACTGCAGCTTTGTTTGTCCAACAATCTATTGAAAAAAGTAAGTCTGCCATCTAGAATGTATTTAAACATTAAAAAAATGTACAAGGCAAGTCGGAATAATGAAGAAATCAATAGACTATAAACCTTTAATAACTAAGATAAGTTGGATAGTCCCAAGGATGTTCAGATTTAATTAAAATATCATATAAAGCGTTTACATAAATTTGGAAAAGGAGTGCTTATATTGGATTTAAATAAATACCTATCCGGAAAAACTTCTTTGAATGATTATGTCCATCGTTTAAACCAAAATGGCGCTTCTTTTCAAATTCATTATTGGGGAGTCATGCCACGGCATTATGATAATCAATTACATAAACATTCATTTTTCGAAGTGTGTTATGTAGTGGACGGAGAAGGAACTTATCAAGATGATCAAAATACCTTTACTCTCCAAGAGAATACACTTTTTTTATCGAGACCTGAAATACTCCATCAAATAAAAAGCGAGAAGGGGCTGTCTCTCTTATACGTTGCCTTTGATTTACTTGAATCGGAGTCCAGTGAAAGCTGGATTAGAATCATGGAAACGGCCAAACAATGCTCCGGAGTAATTTTATATGAAGAAGATGTAATAGAAACTGCCTTATTATGGAAATCGCTGCTTATTCAGGCCACAAAGCGGCAGAATGAGTTTTTTGAAGAAATGCTTTCCAATATTGCTTATTCTCTTATTCTCTCCATCTTGCAAGATTTTGTCCCTGCTTTGAATAAGAGTAATCATAAACATGATCCTGAACAGCATTCCGTCCTCCTTACGCAGGCGCAGTTATATATTCATGACAATCTATCAAA
>Ga0182745_1003922_pt1 | contig 12587 bp, 26 predicted proteins | sample eDN3rd30CKraftBY_FD_128523 | JGI IMG/M metagenome (GOLD analysis project Ga0182745, IMG submission 128523) | Enriched backyard soil microbial communities from Emeryville, California, USA - eDNA 3rd pass 30_C Kraft BY (version 2) (version 2) | ecosystem: Environmental > Terrestrial > Soil >...
GCCAGCTGTGGCCGTGCCGTATTCGCCAGCTGTGGCCGTGCCGCCATTGCCAGCTGTGGCCGTGCCGCGATAGCCAGCTGTGGCCGTGCCGCCATTGCCAGCTGTGGCCGTGCCGCCATTGCCAGCTGTGGCCGTGCCGCGATAGCCAGCTGTGGCCGTGCCGTATTCGCCAGCTGTGGCCGTGCCGCGATAGCCAGCTGTGGCCGTGCCGCGATAGCCAGCTGTGGCCGTGCCCAGCGCGCCGGCCAGCGCGGCGCCGTTGTCTCCCGCGGAGACGAAGGCGCCAATCACGGCGACGCTCTGAGCGCGTGGTTCGTTCGCGATCAGATAGTCTGTGGCGCTCTTGCGATCGCCGACGAAGCGCACGATTCCGGCCGGGAACTTGCATTTCCCGCCGAGCATGACGATTTTCGATAGCTCAACTTCAACCACCAACCACTTCGCATTGTCACCGAGCCAACTGCTGGCAGTATGATCACCGGCTCCATACAGCCATCCATGCAGCCCGTGCCCGCAGCTCGGTTTCGAGTTCCAATCTGGCGCGATGGCTTCTTTTCCGACGCCCGGCCAAACAAACTCATAAGACGAAGACATGTTGGATGCACATGTGCGCAGCACCAGCACCGTTTCTGACTTCTTGGCCTTGGCGGCCTTCTTCGTTTTGGTCTTGGTCATCATTAGCTCCAGTATAAGTAATATTCTACTAGAATCAAGCACGCTTTTTCGTGACCGCGTCAATTTCGTAAAGCTCCCGCATCAGCAGGAACCCACGGCGTTCACGGTCCAGCTCGCCGTAATAGTGGTGAGCGAAGTCCGCGTGCTCCTTCGCGACGCGCAGCAAATGGAAGCCGGTGACCGGTCCCAGCTCCGGCATGACTTCTTCAATCAAGATCGCGTAGGCCGCGAGCTGATAGAGATAATCCCCATAGACAGCATTGCTGGTCTTCCAATCGATCAATACCAGCCTGCCATCCACGTCACGACCGATGCCGTCCCAGGTGCCGCCATATCGATGCGCCTCAGAAACTAAGCTTTTCTCGGTCATAATGACCTTGAGCTTCGTCTGTGCATTCCATTTCAGGAATTGAGCGAATGAATTGCGAGCCTTGGCGATCACGAACTCGTCGGCGTTGGCGGCAGTGTCAGGGAGCGGCTCGTCGGGCAGGTACAGCCGGCCAGCCAGCAGGTTCTGCTCGATCATATCGTGCGCGATGGTTCCGGCTTCCGCAGCCTTACCCACCACGTCATACAGATGAGCCGGGCCGGGGAGGTCTCGCATCGCGAGGTTTTCGTGTTCTCGACCCTGCTTGTAGGCCCATTGCACCAAGCCACCCGATTCCTTGAAGCGCGATAGGATCGTAGTCACGCTGGGGATCCTCTCCCCGGATTTTGTGCGGTATCCCTGTTTAGGCGTTGCCATTGGCGACCTCCCGCTCAAGCCGGCTAATCGTCTCATCGAAAACACGTAACGCCGCAGCGTGTCCGATGGTGTCGTTGACACTGATAATATTTTTTTGCTCTGGATAGAGGCGATTGGCGCTTTTATTAAGGCGATTCTCCAGATACGCCAGCGTTGTAAATCCATCGCCCGATTCTGCGACAGCCTTGCGTAAAGCGCCCAGTGAGCACCAACAGCAAGCGTGTCGGCTGGAAGAATCAACGCATATGAAAGAGGAATTGCGTGCGTAGGCCCGCTGAGTCCACCTCTCCGGATCGGAGATCAGCTCGCGTGCGGCGCGAGCGAACTGGAGTTCGGTGGCTATGCTCACAAGTTCACCCCGAAGTTTTCCAGCGCCGCTGCCTTGATGTTTTTGACGATGAAATCGAGAGTGAGCTTTTTGCTCAATCGTCCGGTTTTGGTGTAGACGTTTTCGGCATAGAAAATGTCATTGGATTGATCGTTGGTGAAACCGAACATTTCATCCAGCGAGTCCTGGTCGGAAGCGAAAGAAAAGATTTCTTTCACATATACGTAGCCATAGTCGGTGCTGCGGGTTTCGAAATCCGTTCGGAGCCCTCGCCGCCGGAAATAGGGCGCCAAACCGGCGCGGCCCGCCAAGCACAGCGTGGTTTGGCAGGCGCCAGCATAGATGTCCTTGAGTTTCGGCGCCTTCTTATCGCTTGAATCCGCCCATGAATCCATGTCAATCTTCGATCCTTCGTTACGAAACTTGGCAGCAACCTCCAGCAACTTTTTGACGTTACGGAGCTGTTCTCGCTGAGTATCGGTCAGGTTTTTCATGGCTTATCTCCCGTGTCTTCGGTGGTGTGAGTGTTATTTCGGCATCGGCGGTGAGTCGTAACGCTCCGCGGTCGCGTGGCCGACTTCCACAGCCTCTTTCGCGATCTCCCCGGCGTATTCCTCGGTGATCTCTGGCGGCGGATTCTGTTCAAGCGCATGCCGCAGCAGAACGTCCTGGGCGCGCAGCGTGGCCTCCTGAGCAAACCTCTGGGGGCTCATCGCGTCCGCAAATACAACTTGTCTCGGTGTCAGCATTCAGACCTCCCTGGCCAGTCCGGTCCAATCACCGGACTAGCAGTTTTCTACTAAATCAGATCAAATCAAAAGGGAATATCGCCCTCATCTTCGATAGATCCGCCCGTACCGTTGAGTGTGGCCGTAGCTTCGGCCGGCAGGCTGTCCTCAGGCTGCAGCTGGTTATCAATCCTTTCCCGCAGCCACTCCGGGACCTGCTCGTAAGCCGCCGCCTTCTCCTGAGGAGGCATTTCCTCCGAGTAGTAGATGTAATCGCCACTGAAGGAGGGCGCCTCCATTCCCTGCATCAGAGGCGTCACGGTCGCGACATTGGCGTATGTCTTTTCGCCCTTCGAATCGTGACGTACGTTGATGAGGCAGGGGCGTCCCAGGATCTTCTTCAGGTCGAAGTCTGCCGCCGTCTTTTCGTCGGGGAATGCCTTTCCGAACAAGGATTCCACATGCTTGCGCAAATTCGCCTTCTTGTTCATCGAGAAGGTATAGGTCTGCGTGATTGACATTGGCCTACCATCATCGGTCAGGGCGCCGGGCGTATGCCAAATCACCGCCACCTTGTATGCCGGCGAATACATCCCACCGGGCTGCAGCCCTAAATCGATCAAGCCGGTAATCACTGCGGAGTGCATACCCGCAGGTACCAGTTTAAAATCCCCTCCGGATTGTTGTCGTGCTTTCATCGTGTTGAACCTCCTGTGCTGATTCTCAAAAAGGGCGGAATGAAACCGGCGCCCGATACTCCCGGTCCTGTCGCGTAGCGGACCTGGAGTCTCTCCGAGCCGCGCTTGATGTACGGACCAACTTCGAGGCCATGCGACCGCAGCGCGGTCTGCACAACATCCAAAAGTGGCTCCGGGATTTCCACGCGCCGATACGTTTCAAGTCTTTTAATACTAGACATAAACAAATGAACCCTCTCATCAATTTCAACGTTCCGAGCGTCACGAGGGCCGGAAGAAGGATCAAGGAGCTTACTACTAAAACTAAAACCAAATCGGAAACCAAGTCGCTCATGGCAAGCCCCTTGATCTAAGCGTATAATACTAGAGTTAATCCAAATGAAGAATAACGGCAACGGAATCCCCGCGTCGCTCAACCTCACATCGGCCCCGCACGTCCCGACCAAAATCAAATCCATTGAGCCGGTACCGACCCGAGTCATGGTCCCAATCAACACCTTGAGCGTTCTCGCAGATCTTCACGATCTGATCATCGGAGAGGTCCCGCTCATCGTCGCAATCCAATTTAACCAGCCAAACAGGGCTTGTCACGGTTGAAGGCAACTGCTCAATCTGCATCATCATCACCCTTTTTATCGTGCTTATGGAAAATCGACGGTAAGAGGCTAATGATGGCGCCGGATAATGTCAAGTAGAAAACTACTCGATAGTTGTAAAATTTAGCGACGCGCTTCATAAAAAAGAAAAATCTCGGCCCGTCACTTATTCTCGGTATCGGTCAGCCGATCAAATACGGCACGCAGCGCATCGTCGCCATTGAGATAAGCGATAACAACGCGCTCCAGCTTGCGGGGGCTGGCACTCGAATTCGCGCGGCCCGGAATGAGTAGCTGCCATGCGGGGATCTGCATGGCCTTGGCGAAGGAGTGCAGAGACTCGACGCTCAGGCTCGTTCGCTCCCGCATCACGTTGTTGACGTGCTTTTGGCTGATGGCGTGATCTTCGTCGCCCGGGCGATTGAAGGACTGCGTTATCCGAGCTAGTTCAGCCTCGCTCCACTTGTTTGTCTCGAGAAGCTTGCGGAGGGTACTGGCGACCTGGCGGCGAACCTTCATGTTGACGATGCCCATAAATTCTCGTTTGGTTGCTTGGAAGCACTAAAATACTAAACCTGAGGCCGGGTTGCAAATTTTGCGATGCAGTACTGATCGTGGAGATATAGTAGTAAAATACTTGATATGTGTTATTATCCGCTCCAACATCGAATGGCTACCCGTGGGGTGGGCTGGTATCCACCCATGAGGGCAGCAGGCGGGGAATCTCGCTATTTGCCCGGTGCCTGTGCATGCACCGATACCAAATCTGCGCCCAGCGGGGGTTACTCGCGAGCTGGTGATTATCGCGTGACCGTGTTCGATGACTCACTGAGCAGCGACGCGTCGGGCCGTCCACTCTGTTAGGAGAAAAATCCTACCGGGGGTAGGGGGCCCGTGCCTCCGATCTACCGAGCAGGTGTTGAGATTTACGGGCTTTAAACCTTTACGGAGGGCCGCGGTGCTGCCAGGTCTCGCGAATCAAAACCGGAGGCCGGCGCCGGATGCGGATGCCTTTGACCGCGCAAATCCCTGGATTTTCGTTGGGACGCTCGATGGCCTGCGTCGAGCCCGGGCGAGGCGGGGTAGCCTGGTTGCGCCGTTGGACTTGGATCCGGCCTCAGTGGTCTGGCCGGTCAACGGACTATCCGCGGTGCTCGTTTTGACCACGGACGCCAAAGCTGATTTTTCGGCGAGGCTGGCCGGGTGCCTGGTTCGGGATGGCGCGGAGGTGGTGCTGGTTATTGGCACCGACCGCGGCCGGGAGTTGGGTCGGTATCAACGGGAGGTGATCGGATGAGCAATCAGTTGGGTTGGATTGGGGTGGACCTGGACGGCACCCTCGCGAAATACGATGGATTCAAGGGCATCAACCATATCGGGGAGCCGGTCTCGGCAATGGTGGACCGCGTGAAGTGGTGGTTGGCCCAAGGGAAGGATGTTCGAATCATGACTGCGCGCGTGTCGCAGAGCGTATATCGGCCCACACCCGAGGAGGTGTTTCGTACAACGTGCGCAATTCAGGACTGGTGCATGGAGCACATTGGTCGGCGCCTCAAGGTAACGTGCATCAAGGATTACGAAATGATCGAGCTGTGGGACGACCGTGCCGTGCAAGTCGAGCCAAACACGGGACGTCGTATGGATGGGAGGCACGAATGAGCCAAACGAAACTGGGCTCTTTCGTGGAGAGCTGGGCAAATATCGTCGTGGGATTTTCGATCAACTGGAGCGCAAACATGTTGATCCTCCCGCATTTCGGCTTCGACGTTTCGGCATCTGCAGCGTTTGGCATTGGCGTGATATTCACGGCGATTTCGTTGGTTCGGAGCTATGTGCTCCGTCGTTGGTTCAATGGCTTGAAATTCGGCAATGCGCCGAAGGAGGTAGCATGAATTACCGCAATTTTGTGGTGGGTGGCCAAGATCCGAAAAAGGATCATCCTGATAAAGAGACCGCGGAAACGGAGGCTAGGCGCCTTGCGCGAAAGACTGGCAGGCCCGTCCTTACCATGTTAGTGGTGAGCGAGACTAGGCCGGAACACACCCATTACGTGGACACGATCACGACCGACCATCGCAATGGTGTTCTCATGTGGGTTGGCGATCCAACGCGCCCTGCCCTGGCATCATTGGGCGACACATTGAATCTTGTTCTGGGGGCATAATGAGCAGCACCAAGGACCCGAATTGCCTTGTTTGCCGGCAACTCGTGTATGGGCAGATGTGTGGCGTTCATATGTATTCGCTGAGCCCGAGGGAGAGCACGAAACCCACAAACCCCAAAGACGCCATCGGCGTCCTCAAGGTACCGCTACACCTCGTGTCTGGCGTGGTTAAGGCATACCAAGCCGTGGCGCACTACCTGGGCAACGTGAAATATGGGGCCTGGAACTATAGGGCCGGTGGTGCTCGGGCGTCGGTGTACAGGGCGGCGCTGGAGCGTCACATGGATCGTTGGTGGGAGGGGGAGGAGCTGGACCCAGTGGACGGCACGCCTCACCTCGCGAACGCCCAGGCATGCCTGAACATTCTCATTGAGACGTCGGTCGGCAAGAATCTGGTCGATGACCGCCCGCCATCGCGGGATCTCAATCCGATATATGACGAGATCGAGGGAATGATGGCGAACATCAAGGAACGGTACGCTGACCGAAATCCGAGGCACTACACGATTGCTGATACTGGGCTTGACATGTCATAATCAAGTAGTATTCTACTCATGACTTTGAAATTGAGGGTGAGTAATCATGTCGAGAGTGGCTACAGGTTCGAAGATTCCGATTGCCGCGATCCGGGCCATCCAGGCTTCGGCTGAGCATCACGACATCCTGGCGGAGCGCTATGGCGTCAATCGACGGACGATCTATCGATACCAGAAGGAATCGATGCGCGATGCCGCGGACATTCGCGATCGTGAGAACGCTGAGCACCAGAGGCGGCGCGAGGAGAAGCGCCGCCTGCACACCAAAGCGGAGAAGGATCTGCGGAACCGACTGAGGCAGGAAATCGCAACAATTAACTGGAGGTGAGTCATGCAGATTGGGTTTTCGGGTTTGCTGTTTCTGATCTTTTTGGTGCTGAAGCTGGTTGGCACCATTTCTTGGTCGTGGTGGTGGGTGACAAGCCCAATCTGGATCAGCCTCATTTTTGTGTTCGTCGTGGCGATTGCCGTGCAGGCGGTGCCCGCGAGGTTCCGAAAGTCAACGGGTCGCCAGTGGTAAGGGATTAGAAGCCATGCCCATCAAGCACGTAATCGAAATCAACGAGGGCGATGTTTTTATCACGCCCGCCAAGGCGGCTCGATCGAGTTTCCGCCGAGTCGTTGGCGTGCTTGATGGGCGGGTGCGGTACAGCCAGGGGGGGATCAGAACAGGGATTGTCTGATGCGTACGTTTAAGCGATGGATTCGCGTCAACAACTGTATCACACCGAAGCAGCGCGTGACAGAAGTTTGGAGTTTGTGAGAAGCGATTTGGCATGCTGATTCTCCGGCCACATCAAGAGCGCGCGCTGGAGCGCCGCGCTGACCTCATGCGGTGCAAAAAAAAGCGCCTCCTGATCGTCTCCCCGACCGGAAGCGGAAAGACCGTCATTGCAGCCGAGTCTATCAAGCGAGAACCGGGCGAACCCACGCTGTTCCTGGCTCCACGTCGCGAGCTTATCTACCAGACGAGTCGCAAGCTTGCGGAGATCGGCGTCCCGCACGGGATCATCCTTGCCGGCGAGAAGAAGGGAATGAACCTGTACTCAAGGGTTCAGGTGGCGAGCCGTGACACGCTGATCTCTCGCGCCCTCCGAAACAAGAAACTCGTTCTCCCCAATTTCACTCGCGTCTATGTAGATGAGGCACATATCGGCTTGTCGGGTAAGTTCCAAAGCCTTGCCGCACTATGGCCCGATGCCACATTCACCGGTCTGACCGCCACGCCATGCCGATCAGACGGGAAAGCGCTTGGCATGTTCTATGAGGACATGATCGAAGTCGCGACCGTGAAGGAACTGACGGATCAGGGGTATTTGGTCCCGGCTGAATTCTACAGCGTGAGCGAGCCCGATCTCCGCGGCGTTCGCACCACCGCCGGGGACTATAACGAGGGTGACCTCAATACGATCATGAACCAGCCCAAGCTGGTCGGTGACGTGGTCGAGCATTGGCTCCAGCATGCGGCCGAGCGCCGCACCGTGGTGTTCGCGACCTCGATTGCACATTCACTCGCGCTCACTAAGGAATTCATCGAGCATGGGGTGAGCGCCGAGCATGTGGATGCCACCACGCCTCAGAACGCCCGCGATCAGATTTTCGAGCGATTCAAGCTGGGCATCACTCAGGTTCTGGTCAATTGCACTCTCGCGTCGGTCGGCTTCGATTTGCCGGATTTGGATTGCGTGGTGTTTGCCAGACCTACGAAATCCCTGGGTCTATACCTGCAGATGTTGGGCCGCGGACTCCGGACGGCGCCGGGCAAGAAGGATTGCCTGGTACTGGACCATGCCGGCAACTGGCATCGCCACGGCAGCGCTATCGATGATCGATTCTGGACGCTGGACGGTCGCTATGCCCTGGACGCCGAGCGCACTAAGGCGGCAAAGGAGAAGCGCCAGCAGGAATCGGGCGTGGTGGAAATTACGTGCCCGGTCTGCAAATACAGCTTCGAGGGGAGCCGGCAGTGTCCGAAGTGCGGCTATTGGTTCCAGCAGAAGGCCAAGGCCATCGAAACCCGCGAGGGCCAGCTCGTAAAGATGGACGGTAAGCAGAAGCCGGACACTCCCGAACAGCGTATGAAGTTCTTCCTGGAACTATCAGGCTATGGCGACATGAAGTCTTACAGCCCCGGCTGGGCCTCTCATAAGTTCAGGGAGAAGTATGGAGACTGGCCGGAATGGAAGTGGAAACAGCACGCCGAGAAACACGGCGGGCTCGATCCGTCCATCGAGACCATCCGTTGGGTCAAGAGCCGCATCATTGCTCATGCAAAATCCAGAAAGGCCAAGGAGCGGCGGGAGGAGGCGCTGCTGGACAACGTCCCTTATTAGTTGTGATATGCTAGTACAATATTACTAGATTGGAGGTGCGGTGAGTGCCGCCGAGAAAGCGAAACAGGCGCGGGCGCAGCTTATTGAGATCGATCCCAATTGCATTGCAGCGATCGATTCTTGCAAGGGCGTCTTCGGGGCAAAGCTCGTGTTCATCCGAGTTGCCGACATCGTTATCGGCGACGAGAAAAAGCATGAAACCGAGAACGCGGAAATGCGTCCGTTCGTCAGGTACGTGCGCCCCGAGGAAAGCCGGAAAGAATTCGAGCGGATCAAGCGAGAAATCGATTCGCGAGACGCAGCTCGAGACCGAGCTTCAGGACGTAGGTATCAGCGGCCACCAGCGAGAACACAAGTTCCACCCAAGACGCAGATGGCGTTTTGATTTTGCGTGGCCGGAGCGGAAGGTTGCGGCAGAGGTGGAGGGCGGCGTGTGGACGCGGGGCCGGCATGTGAGGCCGGCAGGGTTCATTGCAGATTGCGAGAAGTACAACGTCGCACAGATAAACGGATGGCTGGTGCTTCGGCTTGTGCCGCGGGACGGGTGGCTGGAAGAGGCAATTGAGTGGATCAAACAGGCGCTTAGCCTGCGGGAGGCGAGGACATGAAGACGATGGCAAAGGTGGGTGAAGTGGAGGTGGACGCGCTGGATCTCGGTGCGCTCTACAAGGCATACGAACCGATCATTCAGCGCCGAATTGCTGAGAAATCCGAGGAAGAGAGCGCCAGCGATGCGCTGCAGTATGTGACGACGCTGGCGTTCTCGGTCCAGTCAATGATTGGCGCGCTGTTGTTTCAGCGTAGCGAAATCGGTGTTTTTGACGGTGCATTGCAGCTGCTCTATGACGAATTGCAGGTTGCTCTTGGGCTTGCCAAGGCGCCGGAGCGGCCGGCGGGCTCCGGGATCGTGGTAGCCAAATGATCGTCCGGCTCATCATCGGCGCCGGCCTGGCAGCGACACTGTTCAAGCTGTTTGGTGCTGCCGGTTTCCGTGACCTGGCGTGGTGGTTGGTCACTGCTCCCATATGGGGGCCTGTGGTTGTTATTGCGTCGTGGCTCGTGATTTTGTGGATCTGGTTGGTAGCTCGATCATTCGGTGAACCAGTGGCGGAGGTGGATTATGCAAGAAGTTGGTAATCAGAACGTGGAGAGCGGCGAGCAGGAAGGCGTTGCTGTTGGGGTGATAAAGCTCGAGGGTACGGTGTACGAGGCGCCCCAGGCAGTGGTGACTGTAATTCCGGACGAGTTGCCGCCGGTGGTCGTGGGCGCGTCAGATGAGCAGCGGAATGCGCTTGTTCAGGATCTGACCGACCACATGCGCGATGCAGATTCTCTGCCGCATCTGTCCGCCGATGATGCTGCGGAGCTGCAGCGGTTGGAGCTGAACCTGCAGGCGCAGCCGACGAATTTCAGGGCGCAGCAGGAGCTGCTGAGCTTCAAGAGACTGAAGGGGATCGAGTAATGGGGCCGTTCTCATTCGAGGCTTGGCCTAAGATCCCGCGACTCAAAGCGCGGCAGGTCATCACCGAGAAGATCGATGGCACGAATGCTCAGATCGCGCTGTTCGCGATCAATAGCGACGCGGAATTGGATGCCGCAAGAAGCGACCCACTTTGCCTACGGGTCTTTGGTGGGTTGTGGAACGGAGATTCGCCCGTGGCCCTGTATGCGGGCTCTCGTTCCCGTTGGCTCGATACGTCGAGTAAGGGCGACAATTTCGGGTTCGCGAGATGGGTTCTGGATCATTCGGACGAACTGCTCTTGCTCGGAGAGGGTAGACATTATGGCGAATGGTGGGGGGGCAGCATCCAACGCGGGTATGGATTGACGGAGAAACGCTTCTCGTTGTTCAACGTGGCGCGGTGGAATTCCGACAATCCGAATCGACCGGCGTGCTGCGCGGTGGTCCCGATCATTCCGTTGGACGATCCGGACCAGGCGATGATGTACCTGGAGGAGCATGGAAGCCTGGCGGCTCCGGGATGGGCGAAGCCGGAAGGGATTGTTGTGTATCACACGGCGTCGCGCTCCATGTACAAGCGTACATTTGAGAATGATCAGGGAAAGTTTGCCCAGACTTAGTAATAAACTACTCGGAGGTGTCATGATCTTCAGGAAAACCGTCGATTCGATTCTATCGAGCGTGAATAAGAATATCCGTGATTTGCGTGCGTTCGCAGCAAGTCAGCGCTCCACATCCGAGCGGGAATATGCGGAGTCGGTTCGTTTTCTCGAGTCCTCGCTATCTCGAACCAGAGAAGCGGGGCGCGCGGAAAGCGTGGCAGAAAAACTCGAACAGCTAATTGCGTGAGGTGCCATGAACGAGAAGAAAGCAAAAGCGCTTCGTCGTGATCTGCGTATTGCATTGGGCGCGGAGCGCGATAAGCGAGTGATCGTGGCCGACCGACTTGTATTTCGGGAGCGCAAGTACAAGTCGCTGCGTCAAGTCATTAAGGAGCTTCCGTCTCCCGAGCTGGACGCTAACGGAAATCCGATGACCGTCAAGGTCCGATTTCACGTCATCGGATTGGACAGGGAATGTCCTCGTGCCGTGTATCGCAGCATGAAGAGGCTCGCGGCATGAGATGCCCAGTATGCAAGGATAAGAGCGAGGTCATGAACACGTACTCGCAAGGGGAGATCACGGTGAGGCGGCGCCGCTGCCTCAATCCGTCATGCCAAAAGCGTTTCAAGACCACCGAGCATAGCGGCCCAATCATGAAGAAGGAAATCACCACAGAAGACGTGATGGCCTCGCTCAATCTCAAGAAGTCTCGCAAGACGGCTGGCTTCGATCCCGAAGCGGTTGCGGCGGCGCTTGCCGTGGATCGTCGGCGAGCGATGATTCGGGACAGAGAGCGCCAGCGCGATCGCGACACCGAATGGGACGATGGCTTCGAGCCAGCGCCGCGTCGCCTGAATCGCGGTGAACTGCGTCGAGAGCTGGAAGGCATCTGACATGGACGGTTGGAGCATCAAGGCAATATATGTGTGTTGCTGTGATTGCAGGCCGAGAAGCATTCGGCATTTCTTTGGCTTATGCAAAAACAAACGGTGGAAGAAGATATGGCCGACAAAGAATTGAGCAAGAAGGCCGAGCGCCGCCAGCGCACCATTGAGTTCCTTGCGAGCGAGGACAGCCTGGAGGACCTGTTTGCGCATATTAGCGCTGGCCAGAGCTTGCGCGATTACTGCGTGGTCAAAGACATGCCGTATTCAACCGTGCAATCGGCGCTCCGGGGCACGGAAGCATTGGAGGCCCGATATCAGGCCGCGCTCGATGCCAGGAGTGATTTGCAGCGGGACAAGATCGAAGAAATCGTGGAGCAGGTGGAGCGGGGGGATATCGATCCCAAGGCGGCAGCTGTAGCGATTGGTGGTCGGCAGTGGCTCGCCAAGGTGATGAATCGGAAGCGCTATGGGGATCAACAGGTGGTGGACGTGGCGGTGACAGACAAGACCAGGCTTCATCTCGAGGCATTGCGTCTGTTGGCTCGCAGGCCGCGCGCCCAGGTCGAGGTGGCCCAGGTTCCGCCTGTGGCGTTGCCGGTAAAAGAACTGGACGCGATCGAGGCGGCGTTCGAGGAAATCAAAGCCCCCCAGGATCTTGATGGTTGAGATTCAGGATTTGACCGAGCTGTTCATTTTTCGCGAGGCACATGGAACAGGCAAGCCACTATGCTGCTCGACCGACCATGGCTAGCCTCGCGCTTTATCTGAGGTCCAGGGCTTCCACTATCCAGCCAGCCACGATAACGCCTAGAACAAGGCCAACCAGCGCGCC
>Ga0182745_1003925_pt1 | contig 12584 bp, 9 predicted proteins | sample eDN3rd30CKraftBY_FD_128523 | JGI IMG/M metagenome (GOLD analysis project Ga0182745, IMG submission 128523) | Enriched backyard soil microbial communities from Emeryville, California, USA - eDNA 3rd pass 30_C Kraft BY (version 2) (version 2) | ecosystem: Environmental > Terrestrial > Soil >...
CGTTTCCTGGGCGCTGTACGACTGGGCCAACTCGGCCTTTGCCACCACCGTCATGGTGGTGTTCTTCCCGGTGTTCTTCAAACAGTATTGGAGCACCGGGGTGTCAGCCACCGAGAGCACGTTCTGGCTGGCCATGGCCAACGGGGGGGCGAGCTTTCTGCTCGCGGTCATGGCTCCGTTGCTGGGAGCGGCGGGCGATCGGGGCGGTTCCCGTCGGAAATTCCTGCTGGGATTCACTGTGCTCGGGGTGGTTGCCACCGCCGGACTGAGCCTGGCTGGGCAGGGCCAGTGGCAATGGGCCGCCGTGCTGTTCGTCCTGGGATCGATCGGCTTCTGGGGCGGCATCATTTTCTACGATTCGCTGCTGATCGACGTGGCGCCGCGAGAGCGGCTGGACACGGTATCCGGGCTGGGTTATTCGATCGGCTACCTGGGCGGCGGCATCCTGCTGGCCATCAATGTGCTGATGACGCTCAAGCCTGGCCTGTTCGGACTGCCGGATGCGTCGGCTGCGGTGAAAGCATCGTTCGTCACCGTCGCCATCTGGTGGGCGTTGTTCTCCATCCCGATCTTCAGCTTCGTGCGCGAGCGCGGCGCGGATCGACCAAAGCCGGTGGGTGGCGGCCTGAAGGCCAGCTTCGTCGAACTGGGGAAAACGATACGTGAGGTACGCAAGTATCGCGCCGTGGTGTTTTTCCTCCTCGCCTATTGGCTGTACATCGACGGCGTGAACACCATCCAGAAAATGTCGGTGGACTATGGATTGGCCATTGGCTTGGAAACCTCCAGCCTGATCCAGGCCATCCTGCTGGTGCAATTCATCGGCTTCCCGGCCGCCCTGGTGTTCGGCTGGATCGGGCAGCGTATCAGCCCGGTGATCGGCATCTTCGCGTGTATCGCGGTCTACGCGGCGGTCACTTTCTACGCCACGGCGCTCGATAGTGCGGCTGAGTTTTTCGCCATGGCCATTGCCATCGGTTGCGTGCAGGGCGGCATTCAAAGCTTGAGCCGCTCCTATTACGGGCGGCTGGTGCCGGTCGACAAGGCGGGAGAGTTTTACGGGTTCTACAACATGATGGGCAAGTTCGCCGCGGTGCTGGGGCCGTTCCTGATGGGCACCACGGCGTTGCTGACCGGCAACCCACGGACCGCGATCCTGTCCATCGTGGTGTTGTTCATCGCTGGCGCGGCACTGTTGGTTGTCGCTGCGCGTAGTGCGCGCGGTACTGTTCCAGCCGCGGGTTGATATATGCGCATATTCTTGCCCTGACTACGAGTATCGTATGTTGCCAACAGTCCAGCAGATCGAATCCACGGCGGATCACGTTTACTCTGCGCTCGCCCCGACGCCGCAGTATTGCTGGCCACTGCTGGCGCAGCGACTGGGCGCCGAGGTGTGGGTAAAGCACGAGAACCATACCCCCGTAGGCGCCTTCAAGGTACGTGGCGGCCTGGTGTACTTCGCCCACCTGGCGAGCGACATAAGGGAAGTGATCACGGCGACTCGCGGTAATCATGGGCAGTCGGTGGCCTTGGCCGCGAAACGGCATGGGGTTTCGAGCACCATCGTCGTGCCGATCGGCAACAGCGTCGAAAAGAATGCCGCGATGCGGGCGCTTGGCGCAAAGCTGATCGAACACGGCGAGGATTTTCAGTCGTCACGGGAGCATGCCATCGTCTTGGCGGAAACATCCGGCGCGCACATGATCCCATCGTTGCATCCTTTGCTGGTCCAGGGGGTTGCCACGTATTCGCTCGAACTGTTTCGGGCCGTTGCCGGTCTCGATCGCCTGTACGTTCCCATCGGTCTCGGCTCTGGCATTTGCGGCGCAATTGCCGTGCGCAATGCCTTGAGCCCGGCGACCAAGATCGTCGGCGTGGTTTCCGCGCATGCGCGGGCTTATGCGCTGTCATTCGAATCGAAGCGGCAAATCGAATCGCCCGCTTCGACCACGCTGGCGGATGGCATGGCATGCCGGGTTCCACAACCGGAGGCATTGGAAGCGATCTGGAAGTACGTCGATCACATCGTGGAAGTGACCGACCAGGAGGTCGCCGAGGCCATGCGAGTCATCTATGAAAGTACGCATAACTGCGCCGAAGGCTCCGGCGCTGCCGCCATCGCCGCCATTGCCAAGGAGCGCGATCAGCTGGCGAATAAAAAGGTCGCCGCCGTACTGACGGGCTCCAACGTCGATCGTGAGGTGTTTGCCAAGGTCCTCGCTCGTGCACCAACATGAGGCGCCGACCCACCGGAGCATGACTATGCCTGGACATCGAATCTTCACCATCAAGTTTGCGAGCGTGTATCCGCTGTATGTGCAAAAGGCGGAACGCAAGAATCGCACGCGGCAAGAGGTCGATCGAATCATCTGCTGGTTGACGGGTTACGATCAGGCGGGGCTGCAACGCCAGCTCGCCCAGGAGAATGATTTCGAGACCTTCTTCGCTCAGGCGCCAGCACTGCATCCGAACAGCGCGCTCATCAAGGGCGTAGTGTGTGGTGTCCGCGTGGAAGCGGTCGAAGATCCGCTGATGCGGAAAATCCGTTATCTGGACAAGCTGATCGATGAGCTGGCGAAAGGCAAAGCCATGGAGAAAATCCTGCGGCAATAGCTCGCTGGTTCATGACGACGATTACGCCGGCGCACCTTCCGGCACCGGCTCCGGCCAGCGAGCGGGGTCGAGGCGATAGTAGGTGCGTAGCTGCTGATACAGTCTCGGGTGCTGTTGCTCCAGCTCACCCGGCTGGCTGAAGAACACCTCGGTGACTACGGCGAAAAATTCCGCGGGATCGGTGGCTGCGTAGGGATCGAGCAGAGTCGGCTGTCCGGTGCTGAGATTGACGTGCAGGCGCTCATACTCATCCCAGAAGACCGCGGACCATTGTTCGTAGGCGGCCTTGTCGCCCAGGCCGGGCGCGCCATCCATGGAGTCGTCCTCCATGTCCAGGTAGTGCGCGAATTCATGCAGCACCACGTTACCGCCGCCAGCGGCGGAGTGCTCGACGTCCTCCCACGACAGGATGATGCGCCGGGCATCCCACGCTTGTCCTGACAGCACCCGCTGCCCCTCGGTGATCAAACCATGCGGGCCATGATGAGTTTCCGGCACGATGAACGGGGTGGGGTAGATCAGGATGGAGTACAGCTCATCATAAAGATCCTGACGGGGCACGCCGGGGCGATTCAACACCAGCACGCAGGCATTGGCCGCGATCACGACACGCATGTGCTCGGTGACCTCCAGACCATTGCAGCCCACGAAAATTTTCTGGCGCACGAAAATCTGGACCAGGCCGTGCAGCCGTTGCTGTAACGGCGCGGGCAGCTTGCGATATACCGCCACGTCCCGTTCCAGCCAGGCCAACCAATGGGCCGGCAGCGGTTGCCGTGCCAGGGCGCTGCGTCGCCGGCGTCTGAGCACGGGGACGCCGACCAGCCAGAACAGAGCCACGGCAATGGCCGCGATGACAAGCAGGAATGGAATCACGTCGCGCCGTCGCTCTCCGGGGGAGTTCTCACTTCAGTGCGCCCGGTGGCTCACACTTTCAACCGCTGGATCAAAATTTTCAGCCGCCGCAGCTCGGCCTCTCCAGCGCTTGGCCCATAGCGTAGGCCGAGATATAGACGGCTGATTTGCGCCAGGGGTGCCGCCAGCTCCGGCCGTCTGCCGGCGACTCGCCGCAGATAGTCCTGCGGCCCTTCATGGAGTTGCCGGGCCAGGTCGACTCGGGCCAGGCGCTGACACAGCTGCTGGTAACTGCGGGCGATGGGATCGGCCCGTCGCGGACGGAATCGCCAGCCCAGCCAGGCGGACAGCAGGGTAAAGAACACCGCCAGCGCCAACACTAATCCCACCCCCAAAGCCTGCCAATCCGCGTCCTCGATGCCCAGGCCCTCGAGCAGGGCGCGCTGGTGTTCGGCCCCGAATTCCACCACCGAGTCGTTCCAGGCGGTGTTGAGGGCATCCCAGGCCAGCCGCAGCTTGACCAGGGCATCGTATTGGTTGATCAGGCGGCCCGGTACGGGTTCGCTTTCAGGCAGTGCCGCCTGCATGCCGCGTTCGATGCGCTCGGGAGCCACCGCCGCCGTGGGATCCACCCGTACCCAACCGCGGCTTTCCAGCCAGACCTCGGACCAGGCGTGGGCGTCGGACTGCCGCACGATCAGGTAGCCGCCCATGGGATTGAACTCTCCGCCCTGGTAACCGGCTACCACGCGAGCCGGGATGCCCGCGGCGCGTGCCAGGAACGTGAACGCGGAGGCAAAGTGCTCGCAGAAGCCGCGCCGCGTGTTGAATAGGAAGTCGTCGATCGAATCGGCTTCGAGACGCGGCGGTTCGAGCGTATAAAAGTACTCTTCGTCACGAAACTTGTTGAGCACCGCCTGTACGAATGCCGCTGGGTCGCCGCTCTGCGCCATCAATTCGAGCGCCAATTGTTTCGAGCGAGGATTACTGTCGCCGGTGCGGGTATCGATGTTGCGGATGCCGCTGGGCAGCGCCCCAACGAATTCATAGGCCGTGCTGGAGTGCAGGGTGAAGCTGGCGGGAGCCGCAATGGGTGCCCGCGCCAGCAGTTGCCGGTCGAAGGTGAGCCCGGTACGTTCGCCCGGCCAGTCGGTGACGGCGTCGAGGCCGAACACCCAGCGGCGGTTGTGGGGTTCCAGCGTGATTCGGTAGTTGTAGATGGGGCCGGTGGCGGTGATCGACTGTGCCGGGAAGAACCCTTGCGAACGGCGCCAGGTGCGACCATCGAAATCATGCAGCACCGGTCCGCGCCAGTAGCGTTGCGCCGGCGGTGGCAGTGGGCCATCGAACTTGACCCGGAAGGCCGTGGCGTCGGACAGGCTGAGCTCCGACACATCGCCGGGCGACAGGGTATCGCTCAGGCCGCTGGTGGCGCCGCTGCGTGCCGGTACCGCCCAGAACTGGCCAGGCAGCCGGGGAAAGAACAAGAACAAGGCCACGGCCAGCGGCAATGCCTGCAGCAACATCCGTCCGGTCAGCGCCATGGCCTCGCGCATGGCCATGGGCGCACTCTGATGAGTGCGCATCAAGGTCACGGTCAGCAGCCACGCGGTGCCCAGCATCCATGGCAACCGCAACAGCGACTGGTGGTACAGGAAGCCGGCGAACAGCAGGAAGTAGGCGACAAAAATCACCACCGTGAGATCGCGCGTGGTGCGTGTTTCGAGCAGCTTCATCGCCCCCATGATGACCAGGAAGGCGGTGCCGGCCTGCAAGCCGTTCAAGGTCCGGTAGGTTGCCAGCACCCCGAGCATGACCAGAAGCGCAATGGCGATGCGCAGCCACTTGGGCGGCAGCGGCCAGTCCCGCAATTCGATGATCAGCCGGACTGCGACTCCCAGACTCGCCATGGCCACGATCCATGGGCTCAAGTCGGGAACGTGCGGCAGCACGGCCAGTACGAAGCCGGCCAGCACCCAGATCAATTGCTGGGTGAAGCGGGGCAATGCTGCCGCGCCTGTCGCGCCTCGCCGGTTCATCATGACGGCGGGTTCTGGGACCCGGCCGCGGGGTCGAACAAAGCCAGTGCGGTCAGACAACGCTGACGATGCGCCGGACCGATGTTTACTGGCAGTTGCAGGTTCGGCAGCTTCAAGCCGAAGGCATGCCCGGCCGCGTGCGCGTCCTCGATCCAGCGGCATAGCTGAGACAAGCGCGCTTCGACGCTCAGCCCTGGCAGGCTGTTCCAATCCAGCCAGTGTGAGGTGACCGCTGTTCCTGCGTACACCTTGACTTGCAGGCCCTGCTGGCGGGCATAGGCTTTCCAGGCGATGCGCGCCGGCGCATCGCCTGGATGAAAATTACGCAATCCAGCGAAGTCCTCATCGCCGCGTTGGGAATCCTGTGCACCACCGACGTCCGTTTCCACCGGCGGGGGCACGGCACCGCGTGGCGCCGGCCGTGGATACACGATGCAACTCATGTCCATGTGCAGATAAGCCCAGGCGCGGAACAGGCCGAACGGATGCCTGGTGGCGACCTCGAAATGATCCAGCCGCAGCGAACCGCGTCGTCGCGCCGGCACTTCCACTTGCAGTACGGCGCGGCCCGCTGAGTCGATGCGTACTGGCATGGCCGTACCATGCTCGTTGCCGATCGTCAGTTCGTGCCGCGCCAGTGGGGAAAGATTTTCCAGCGCTATGCTGAAATGCGCAGTTTCACCGGTGAACACAGGTTGGCTCGCTGCGGAGGAGATCTTCAAGCCAGCCAGGTTGCGATGACAGTAATGCATTGCGGTGAGGCCCAGGGCGCCCAGCGTGAAAGCCAGGCCCAATGCCAGGTTGTTGGCATAGTTCATGGCGCCCAGGAACATGGAGAACAGCATCGCCGCAAACGCCACCCCCAGGCCGGTGGGCAGGATGTAGATGCGCCGGCCCGACAGCACGGTGGGATCGGTGTCGATGCCATGGCGCCGGCGCGCCCACACTCGGATTTTGCCGCGCAGCCGCCCCAGAAATCCGCGCAACATGATGACTAGCCTTACGGCACGGCTACGGCTTTCAGGACCGCCAGGCCGATGTCATTCGCGCTCCTGGTGTCGCCATCGTCGCGCAGACGCAGCCGGTGGCCGACCACTCCCGGCAGCACCGCCTGCACGTCCTCCGGCAGCACACCTCGGTGGCCATGGATCAATGCCCAGGCCTGGGCGCAGCGCAGCAAGGCGATGGCCGCCCGGGGCGACAGTCCGGTGACGAACCGTGGCGACTCACGGGTGTGGCGCACGATGGCTTGCACATAGTCAAGCAACGCGCTGGACGCGTGCACGCTCGGCACCATGGTCTGCATCAACAGCAATTGTTGCGGTGTGAGGGTCGGGCCGAGCGTGGCGAGCAGGTCGCGCCGATCCTGTCCGGTCAGCAGCTCGCGCTCCAGGCGGACATCCGGATAGCCCAGCTCCACCCGCATCAGGAACCGGTCCAACTGCGATTCAGGCAGGGGAAAGGTACCGATCTGGTACGCCGGGTTCTGAGTGGCGATGACGAAGAACGGAGCCGCCAGCGGATAGGTCTGACCGTCGGCGGTGACCTGTTGTTCCTCCATGGCCTCCAGCAGCGCGCTCTGCGCCTTGGGTGTCGCCCGGTTGACTTCGTCCGCCAGCACCAATTGGGCGAAGATCGGTCCCTTGTGGAAACGGAACTGGCTGGAGTCGCGCTCGAACACCGACACGCCAATGATGTCGGCGGGCAGCAGGTCGCTGGTGAACTGGATGCGCTGGTAGTTGAGCCCCAGGGTCTCGGCCAGGGCGTGCGCCAGCGTGGTCTTGCCCACGCCGGGAATGTCCTCGATCAGCAAATGACCGCGGGCCAGCAGGCAGGCGAGGCTCAGCCGCAGCTGGCGTTCCTTGCCGAGAATGATGCGGTTGAGCTGCGCGAGCGTGATGCTGATCAGCTCGACCGGATCGGCCTGGGTGATGGGCTTGGGAACGGAGGAATCCATGAGCACAGCCGCTGCAGCTGAAGTCGACCTAGTGTCGCGAGACTGGCGAGAAACGCAAGTGCGCAGTGCACAGCCCCTGGAGTTTACTACCGGTTATTGCAGTAGCGCGCCATAAACCAAGGGTCGCAGCCGCCCTACGATTTCGTCGGCTCGCGGCGCTCCCAAATGCTGGGTCATGGCCAGGATGACCAAGTCGGCCTTGGGATCGATCCAATACATGGTCGTCGCCGCGCCGCCCCAATAGAACATCCCGTCATTGGTGATGGTTCCCGCGGCTGCCGCATCCGTGATGACAGCAAAGCCCAAGCCATAACCCATTCCCTGCGGGAACTCCTTCGGCATCGGGATCGCTCCGGTATGGCTGCGGATCATGTAGCGAACCGTCTGCGGGCTCAGGATGCGCACGCCGTTCAATTCTCCGCCATTCAGCATCATTTGCGCAAAACGCCAGTAGTCCTCGGTGGTGGATACCATGCCGTAACTACCCCCCTTGCGCCGGTGGTTGACGGTGTAGCTGTTGACCTGATCGGGCTCGACCAGGAACCCCCCGCTGGCCGGATGCCCGTGCGCCCGATCGAGCGGGGAGAGCTTGCCGCCCTGGTCCCAGTAGACGGTTGCCAGGCGCGCCGCATTTTGCTGCTCGACCCAGAAGCCGGCGTCCTTCATCCCCAATGGACCGAACAGCCTGCGCTCCAGGAAGGCGTCGAAAGGCATGCCCGACAGCACCTCCACCAGGCGCGCCAGCACATCGGGACCCACACTGTAGATGAAGCGCTTGCCGGGCTGTTCCAGCAGCGGGATTCTGCCGAGCCGCTCGACCATTTCCTTGAGCGAGACATCGATGCCGAACACATCCGTCCGGTTGTATTCGACGTCCACCGCGTTTTTATCGAGGCCATGGGACAGACCGGCCGTATGGCGCATCAAATCCTGGATGGTCGGTGGGCGCTCCAGGGGAACGGTGTCGCCGATCGGAGAGTCTGGCGTGCGCAACACCTTGAGCTGCGCAAGCTCGGGCAGGTATTTCGCAACCGGATCGGTCAGCTGAAACCGGCCTTCCTCGTAGAGCATCATCAGGGCCGTCGTAGCCACTGCCTTGGTCTGCGAATAGAGGCGGAAGATCGTGTCGGTCCGCATGTTCCGCTGCCGGTCACGGTCCGCGGCACCCAGTGCGCTGAAATGCACGATCTTGCCGTGACGTGCCACGAGCGTGACGATGCCGGCGATTTCGCCTCGCTGGATGCTATCGGCGAAGAATTGATCGATACGGCTCAGCCGCTCGGAGGAGAAGCCGACCTGCTCTGGCTGAGTGCGCGGCAGATCGGCGGCTCTACCGAAGACCGGGCCCAACAGGGCGATAACGGTCGCGCACCCGAGTACCCATCGCGTTCCCATGAGCTTCCCCCCTTGTGAAGTGCCGTAGCTACCGATGCAACTGCGCGACGCGTCGCTCCTGTTCTTCGATCTGCTCGATTTCTCGACGAAAGTCGGCGATGCGTGCCCGTTCCTGGTCCACCACGGCGGGCGGCGCATTGGCGATGAAGTTCTGATTGCCGAGCTTGGTCTCGCAGCGTTTGATCTCCGCTTCCGTCTTGGCCTTGCGCTTGGCCAGGCGGCCCAGTTCGGCCTCGGGATCGTCGATCAGGCTGGTGAGCGGCGCGTGTACCGCCAGGCCATCGATGAGCTGCATGGTCGTGGGGGGCAGGGCGGCTTCGTCGGCGATCGGCTCGATCTCCGACACGTTGGCGAGAAACCGGATCAGTCCGGCGTTGGCTTCAATCAGGCTCCAATCCTCGCTGGAGCCCGCCTTGACGAAGATCGGGATCTGGCGCGAACGCGCCACGTCGAGCTGGCCACGAATCTGGCGCACGCCCAGGATGGTGGCCTTGAGTGGTGCAATGGCGCGCTCGGCATCCGCGTCGACGGCAAAGTCGGCGGGCTGAGGGTAAGGCTGCAGCATGATGGTCGCACCTTGCTTGCCGGACAGGGGCGCCACGGCCTGCCAGATTTCCTCGGTGATGAACGGCATCAAGGGGTGCAGCAGGCGCAGATAAGCTTCCAGCACTTCCAGCAGCGTGCGCCGGGCGCCGCGTTTCTGCGTGGCGCTGGAGGTTTCCGCCTGCAATGCCGGCTTGGACAGTTCCAGATACCAGTCGCAGTACTCGTACCAGGCGAACTCATACAGGGTTTGCGCCGCCAGGTCGAAGCGATACTCGTCGAAATGGCGCTGCACCTGCGCGATCGTGGCGCCGAGCCGCGAACGGATCCAGCGATCCGGGATCGAATATTCGCAGGGCTCACCGCCGGCGCCGTTGTCCTGGCCTTCGGTGTTCATCGACACGTAGCGTGCCGCGTTCCATAGCTTGTTGCAGAAGTTCTTGTAGCCGTCGATGCGGCCGAGATCGAAGCGGATGTCGCGGCCCATGGTGGCCAGCGCCGCGAAGGTGAAGCGCAGCGCATCGGTGCCGTACGACGGGATGCCGTCCGGGAATTGCTTGCGCGTGTTCTTTTCGATCTTGCTCTTGAGTTGCGGCTGCATCATGCCGAAGGTGCGCTTGGCCACCAGCGGCTCCAGGCCGATGCCGTCGATCAGGTCCAGCGGGTCGATGATGTTGCCCTTGGACTTGGACATCTTGTCGCCGTTCTCGTCGCGGATCAGTCCGGTGATGTACACCTCGCGGAATGGCACCTCACCGGTGAATTTCAGGCCCATCATGATCATGCGGGCCACCCAGAAGAAAATGATGTCGAAGCCGGTCACCAGCACCGAAGTGGGGTAGAACGTCTTGAGTTCCGCCGTGCTGTCGGGCCAGCCCTGGGTGGAGAATGGCCACAGTGCCGAGGAGAACCAGGTGTCGAGCACGTCCTCGTCACGCTTGAGCGCCACGTCCGACTCACCGGCGGCATGTCCAAGTTTGGCGCGTGCCTGCTGCTGCGCTTCCGCTTCGCTGCGCGCCACGTAGATGTTGCCTTGAGCGTCGTACCAGGCCGGAATCTGGTGGCCCCACCAGAGCTGACGGCTGATGCACCAGTCCTGGATGTTGTGCATCCATTGATAGTAGGTCTTGGTCCAGGTTTCGGGCACGAAGCGGATGCTGCCGTCCTCCACCGCCTTGATGGCGGGCTCGGCGAGCGGCGCGATGCGCACGTACCATTGATCGGTCAGCCAGGGTTCGAGCACCGCGTTGCTGCGATCGCCGCGCGGCACCTTCAGCTTGTGCGCCTCGATCTTCTCGACCAGGCCCAGCGCCTCCAGGTCGGCGACGATGCGCTTGCGCGCCTCGAAACGATCCAGCCCTCGGTAGGCCTCAGGCACCTGATCGTTCAGGGCTGCGTTGGCATCGAACACATTGAGCAGCGCCAGGTTGTGGCGCCGCCCAAGCTCATAGTCGTTGAAGTCGTGTCCCGGAGTGATCTTGACGCAGCCCGAGCCAAAGCTCGGGTCCACGTAGTCGTCGGCCACCACCGGGATCAGCCGGTCGGTGAGCGGCAGGCGAATCTGCTTGCCGACCATGCCCTGATAGCGTTCGTCGCCAGGGTGCACGGCCACGGCGGTGTCGCCGAGCATGGTCTCCGGACGGGTGGTGGCCACCACCAGGTGACCCGAACCGTCGGCCAGCGGGTAGCGGAAATGCCAGAGCTGGCCGTTTTCTTCCTCCGCCTGCACCTCCAGGTCCGACAGCGCGGTATGCAGTACCGGGTCCCAGTTGACCAGGCGTTTGCCGCGATAGATCAGTCCTTCCTCGTGCAACCGCACGAACACCTCGGTGACCGCCTGCGACAGGCCTTCGTCCATGGTGAAACGGTCGCGCGACCAATCCACCGAATTCCCCATGCGGCGCTCCTGGCGCGAAATGGTATCGCCGGACTGTGCCTTCCATTGCCAGACACGTTCGACGAATGCCTCACGGCCGATGTCGTGGCGATGGGTGCCCGCGGCGGCCAGCTGGCGCTCGACCACCATCTGGGTGGCGATGCCGGCATGATCGGTGCCCGGTTGCCAGAGCGTGTTGCAGCCCTGCATGCGATGCAGACGGGTCAGCGCGTCCATCAACGTGTGTTGGAACGCGTGCCCCATATGCAGCGTGCCGGTCACATTGGGCGGCGGAATGACGATGCTGTAGGGCCGGCCGCTGCCGGCGGGCGCGAACCAGCCGTGTTGTTCCCAGCGCTGATAAATCCGCTGTTCGATGTCGCCAGGGCTGTAAGTCTTGTCCATACCAACTCAAAGATTGTGGGAGTCCAGCTCGCAGCCACGTTCGCGGTAGCTCTTGTAGCGCTCGCGTGACAGACGCTTGTGTTCCGGGTCGACGTCGACGATCTCGGCGATGCGTTCGTAGCTGTCGAGTTCGGCAGGCAGGGCGGTGCTCAGATTGATCAGCAACTGTCGATGGTTGCGTGGCGCCGGGGCGGCGCCGATCAGGATCATGACGCGAGGATGTGAAGCCTCCGCGCCCTCGGTGATCTCGTGCGGCAGGAAGCTGCGGTCGTTGAACTGCCAGAGCATGTCATCGAGCCGCTGCGCCTGCGATGGCGAAGCCGTCTGCACGTAGACCCGGCTGCCTTGTTCGACCGCCTTTTCGGCCAGGCGGCACGCGACGCGCAGCTGCGCATCGGCGCCTTCCTGGGATAGCACGTAGAAGTCGACGCGGCTCACTGGTTGATCAGGAAGTCGACCAGCAGCGGCACTGGCCGGCCGGTGGCGGATTTCTGCGAGCCCGCCTGATAGGCCGTTCCGGCCACGTCCAGGTGCGCCCACTTCAGTCCGTCGGTGAACTTGGCGAGGAAGCAGGCCGCGGTGACAGCGCCCGCTTCGCGGCCCGCGATATTGGCGAAGTCGGCGAAATTGCTCTTCAGTCCCTCGGCATACTCCTCGCCGATGGGCATCGGCCAGGCGCGGTCCTCGGCACGCTTGCCGGCCGCCGCGAGCGCATCGCCCAGCGTTTCGTCGTTGCTGAACAGCCCGGACAGCACATTGCCCAGCGCCACGACGCACGCTCCGGTCAAGGTGGCGATGTCGATGACCGCTGCGGGCTTGAAGCGCCGCGCATAGGTGATCGCGTCGCACAGGATCAGCCGGCCCTCGGCGTCGGTGTTCAGGACTTCGATGGTCTGGC
>Ga0182745_1003926_pt1 | contig 12583 bp, 10 predicted proteins | sample eDN3rd30CKraftBY_FD_128523 | JGI IMG/M metagenome (GOLD analysis project Ga0182745, IMG submission 128523) | Enriched backyard soil microbial communities from Emeryville, California, USA - eDNA 3rd pass 30_C Kraft BY (version 2) (version 2) | ecosystem: Environmental > Terrestrial > Soil >...
CGCGCTGTTTGGCGAGTTTCCGGATGCATGGCGTCAGCTAAACTCCAATCCTTCACAATCGCCGCGCTCAATCCAAGCGGCGACGACGGCGCTGAAAGCGTTCACCCCGGGCGCGTAAGCGTCGCCTGTCAGCGTCGCCACAGCATTTTTCACATTGCCTTCATTGTTGAAATAGCCCGGAGTGCAATCTTCAAGGAAATCACTTGAGCTCATCGCCCTGTCGCGAATTTCTTTCACCCAGGCGGCCTCGCCTTCGGCGGTCGCTTCTACCACGCTCGCCCCACGCTCGCGCATTTGTGCGATGACATACGTTATCAGGCGCGCCTGAACATCCAGCATCGACGTGTAGTTCACCGAGATCCCCACCTGGGAATTCCCAATAAAGAACCAGTTGGGAACGCCATGCGTTGAATGCCCATGCAGCGTCCTGCGGCCCTTCTCCCACAGGTCAAACAATGATCGCCCCCCGCGGCCATTCACAGCGAACGGCATGCGGCGCCGGTAGGCGCTGCTGAATTCGAACCCAGTGGCGAAGATAATGCAATCGACCTCGTACTCAACGCCGTTGGCGACGATGCCTTTGGCCGTGATCCTCTCGACGCCCTTGCGCCCACTGGTATCGACCAGCGTTACATTGCTGCGATTGAAGGTCGGCAGATAATCGTCGCTGAAGCAGGGCCGCTTGCAGAACGTTCGGTACCACGGCTTGAGAGCCTCGGCTGTCGCGGCGTCCTTTACGATCGAATCCACTCTGTCACGCACCTCGTTTTGCTTTCTCGCGTCCACGATTTCCGACAACAACGCGACATAAGAGGGCGAAAGGCCGCCAGGCGTAGCGCCGCCCGCAAGCATCGAGTTCTGGAGATTCCGGAATATGTCCGTCCAGCTATCGTTCACCAGATCTTCTTTGAACGGCATGCCGCCGACAACATCGTTGAAATTGCCCTGGCGCTGCTTTTGCCAACCGGGTTTCAGCGAGCTCACCCACTTGGGATCCGTGGCCGAATTGCCGCGCGGATTCAGTGCGGATGGCGTCCGCTGAAACACATAAAGCTGTTTCGCGGACTTTCCGACCGGCGGCACGACCTGAATCGCCGATGCGCCCGTGCCGATAATCGCGACGCGCTTGTCCGCCAGCTTCGAGAGATCGGCCGAACTGCCCCCTCCGGTGTAACCGAAGTCCCACCGGCTGGTGTGGAACGCACGGCCCTGGAAGTCATCGATTCCGGGAATGCCGGGCAATTTGGGAGTCGTTCCCGGCCCTGAAGCGCAGACAATGCATCGCGCACTGATCGCATCTCCCCGGTTTGTGCTGACTTTCCAGACGAGGCGCTCCTCGTCCCAATCCATGGCGGCGACCTCCGTCTGGAAGATCGCCCTCTCGTAGAGCCCGTAATGTCTCGCTATGCGCTGGGCATGCGCGAAGATTTCAGGCGCGTGCGCGTACTTTTCCCGAGGAATGTACCCGGTTTCTTCAAGCAAGGGCAGATAGCAATAAGATTCGATATCGCACTGCGCGCCGGGATACCTGTTCCAGTACCAGGTGCCGCCGAAATCCGATGCGCTGTCGATGAGGTGAAAATCCTCGATGCCGGCCTCGACGAGCCGGCCCGCCGCCATCAACCCCGCAAAACCGCCGCCAATGATGAGCACGTTTGTCTCGATCGCAATCGGCTCTCGATCAACGCGGTCCACATACGGATCGCCGTCCTTGAAGCGGCTATACGCGCCCGCGGTGTGGATGAACTGGCCCTCGCCGTCCTCTCGGATGCGCCGGTCGCGCTCTTCGCGATATTTCCGGCGCAATGCCTGCAAATCGAAGTCCAAGCCGGCCAGCAACTCAGATTCCGGGACCGCGTTGGCGCCCTTTGTTTGGCTAGAACTCATGCGAGCAACCTCAATAACAATAGCACGTGCAAGTGCGCCGTGCGCGCGCCTAATTTTGATCGGGTGAAGTGATTCTGGGCGCGTCGTTCAATGCCGGCCCGCCTTGGCCCCACTGTTCTGCGCGGACCAGTACGCGTCTTTGAGCAGCCGCTTGTAGAGCTTGCCCGTTGGGTGCCTCGGCAGCGCCTCGTGGAAATCAATGCTGCGCGGGCACTTTATGTGGGAGAGCTTCGTGCGGCAGAAATCGATCAGCTCCGCTTCCAGCGCCGCACTCGCCTCCTCGGGGCGCTTGAGCTGGACGGCGGCCTTGACCTCTTCGCCGAAATCCTCATTCGGAATGCCGAACACCGCCACATCCAGAACCTTCTCGTGCATGATCAGCACGTTCTCCGCTTCCTGCGGATAGATGTTCACGCCGCCGGAGATGATCATGAAATCCTTGCGGTCGGTGAGATACAGATAACCGTCCTCATCGACGTATCCGATGTCGCCCAAGGTGGACCATCCTTGCGGGTTTCGCGCCGCGGCGGTTTTCTTGCTGTCTTTGAAGTATTCAAACGGCTTGCCGCCGCCGAAATAGACGATGCCGTGCTCACCAATGGGCAGCTCCTCGCCTGCGTCGTCACAGATGTGAATTTCGCAACCCATGGGCCGGCCCACCGATCCCCTGTGCGCCAGCCATTCGGCGCTGTTGAGCTGCACGAAGCCGTTGGCTTCGCTGCCCGCATAATATTCATGGAGGATTTCGCCCCACCACGCGATCATTTGCTCTTTGACAGGCACCGGACACGGCGCCGCGGCGTGAATCGCATATTGCTGCGAACTTAGGTCATAGCGCGCGCGCACTTCGTCCGGCAGCTTCAGCATGCGCACGAACATAGTCGGCACCCATTGGCTATGGGTGATGCGGTAGGTCTCGATACATTTGAGCGCGAATTCGGCTTCGAAGTGCTCCATGATCACCACCGCGATGCCGTGGCGCAGGCAGTTCATTGAGAAGCCAAGCGGTGAGGCATGATACATTGGCGCCGGCGACAAAAAGATCGACTTGTCCGTGGCTCCGTACAGCATCGTCATGATCGAGACGTAGGGTTCGCCCTCGCCATAGGGGAGATCGAGCAACGGCTGTCGAATGCCCTTGGGAAAGCCTGTGGTCCCTGACGAGTAGAACATGATCGCCCCTTCGCTTTGATCCGCGATGGGCGTCTCCGGCATGCGGGAGAGTGCTTCGTCGAAGTTTGAGAAACCTTCCACGGCGCCATCGACCATGAAGCGCCACTCAACGCCCGGGATGCGCCCGTGCAGCGACGACACGATCTCGCCCATGGCCCCTGAGGTGATGAAGGCGCGCGCCTCACAATCGTTGACGATGTAAGCGATCTCCTCGCGCTGCAGGCGCCAACTGACTGGCGTATAATACAAGCCGGCCCGCTGCGCGGCCCAGCAAATCTGCAGAAAACGCGGGTGATTTTCCAACATGATGGCGATGTGATCGCCACGCTTCAGGCCAAGGCTTCTGAAGAGATGGGCGCCCTGGTTGGCGCGCGCTTCGAGTTCGCGATAGGTGATCACCTGGCCGCTGCCGGCCATGATGTAAGCGGGCTTATCGGGTTGCGCCGCCGCTATTGCACCAGGATGCATCGTCTTACCTCCTCCCGAAAATGAAGCGTTCACCCATGTTGTCCCGGGCATCGCTCATGTGTTCGACGTAGCTGCGAAACGTGCCGTTGTAGTTTCCATCTTGGCGCCGGTTCGATTCACCTTCGAAGTTGTAGTAGCCAGGCGTGCAATCCTGATTCCAACTGGTTTTGCCACGATAGCGGATAACCTCCTGCACCCACGCCTCCTCCGATGCTTCGCTTGGCTCAATGGTTTGGAGGTCGTTGCGGCGGACGTAATCAATGCACTGGGCGATGTGATCGCCCTGGGTCTGCAGCATGTCCGTGAGGTTGAACTGAAAGCTGGCCTGGTAGCCGCCCATGATGAACAGGTTGGGATAGCCATGGCTGTGAATGCCGAACAGGGTGCGGATTCCGTCAGCGTACTTTTCGTTGAGATCGAGCGCCGCCCGGCCGACAATCTTGTTGTAGATGCCGGTCTTCTGAACTTCAAAACCCGTGGCGTAGATCAGCAAATCGACAGGATAAGCGTCGCCTCTGAACACAGGCCCCTCCGGAGCGATCTGGGTAATGCCTTCACCTTGGGTATCGATCAGACGCACATTCGGACGATTGAAGGTCGGCAGATAAGTATCGCTGAAGCACGGTCGCTTGCACATAAACATGTACCAAGGCTTCAGCGCCTCGGCCGTCGCCTTGTCTTCCACGATCTGCTCGATGCGCCGATGAATGCCCATCATATAGTCGATGTTGGCGTTCTCCTGCGCCTGTATCCGCTCCTCGCGCGACATCTGAGCCATTTTCGCCAATTGCGCGGCTGCGCTATCGACGGCGCCTGAAGACTTCGACGTCGGCACTTGACCTGTCAGCACGCGCTGCAGCAGCGGAAGTTCGGAATTGGCGATCGTTTCTTTTCGCCGTCTAGCTTGCCACCCCTTCTCCAGCGCGTCCGCCCAAGCCCTGTCGGTCGGGCCGTCGTCACGCACGTCGATCGACGATGGCGTGCGCTGAAAGACGATGAGCTGCTTGGCCGCCCTGCCAAGCTCAGGTATCACCTGCACGGCGGTCGCGCCCGTGCCGATGACGCCGACCACCTTGTCGTGCAGGTTCTCCAGATTCTCCCCTGTGAATCCGTAGTCCCAGCGTGAAGTGTGAAACGAGCGGCCGGCGAAGGCCTCCATGCCGGCGATTCTCGGAAGCTTTGGCTTCGACAACGTGCCGTTGGCGCAGATCACAAATCGCGCGCGCATCTGGTCGCCCCGATCAGTCGTCAGGCGCCATACTTGCGCTTCTTCGTCCCACGTCGTGGATGTGACGGTGGTGCTGAACACCGCCTTCTCATAGAGGCCGTACCGCCTCGCGATCGCCCGACAATGTTCGTAGATTTCAGGGCCGCGCGCATACTGCCTCTCCGGCACGTAGCTCATTTCATCCAGCAACGGCAGGTAATCGTAGGAGAGCACATCGCACGCGACGCCGGGATAGCGATTCCAGTACCATGTGCCGCCCACATCCGCGCCGCGATCGACGATCCTGATGTTCTCGATGCCCTTCTCACGCAGCCGCGCCGCGGTCAGCAGCGCCGAGAATCCTCCGCCAATGATCAGCACTTCAACCTGATCGTTGATCGGCTCTCGCGCTTCTGATCCGTGGGAAAATGGGTCAGTCTCGTAATGGCCGAGGCCGCCTTCGAGCTCGGAGGTAAACTGGGCCGTGCCTTCCGGGCGATACGCCAAGCGCAAGTCACGCTCGCGCGCAAACCTACTTTTTATGTCGTCATAATAAGATGGCGGCTTCTGCTCGGACACGAATTGCCCCTTTAAAATCGGTTGTGCGTATCGCGGCTGGCGGCGCGGCGAGCGGCTATCGAGCCGCCGCGCCTGCGCGCAATCGCTCACGCATGCGGCGCATGCCCGATATCCAACGCTCGTAATCCTGCGCCTTACGCTGAAAATAGACGCCCACTTCCGCGTGCGGGAGGACCATGAATCTGCGTTCTCTCATCGCCTCGATGCACAAATCGGCGACGAACTCAGGCTCAAGCACGCCGTCTCCCTCCACCTGTCCCTTGTCGGCTTGGTGAGATGGATCGTTCATGTCCTTGAGCGCATTGGTGCGCACCGCTTGCGGACACAACACCGATACGCCAATGCCCTGATCCGCATAATTGATCGCAAGCCACTCGGCTAACGCCACGGAGGCGTGTTTGGAAACCGCATACGCGCCGCCTGACTCAAACAGCGACAGCAAGCCCGCGGCCGATGACGTGTTCAGCAAATAGCCGCCGCCTCTCGAGATCATGCCGGGAATGACGGCTCGCGCCGCAGCAAGGTGCGCCCAAGTGTGGACGTTCATCATCCGCCGCCATTCGCTCGTGGGCGTCTCCAGCCCGGCGGACTGACCGTAGCCAGCATTGGACGCGAACACATCGATGCCGCCGAACTCTCGCTCGGCGTCCGCAACAAGTTGCTCAATCGCGGCCTCATCGCCGACATCAAGAACATCCGCGAATGCCTGCGGGCCAATCGAAGCCGCCGTTTCAGCAGCGCTCGCGCCATCCCGGTCCGTGCAGATCACCGCGCGCGCGCCGTGGTGCGCAAATCGCTGAGCCAGCGCGCGGCCAATGCCCGCTCCTGCGCCGGTGATAACCGCGACCTTGTCGTTGATTTCCATCCTCAACCCAATCCGCACGACCGGTCCAGGCAACGATCAAAGGATCAAGCCGGCGGCGCTGGAGCACACAATATGAGGGATGGTTTCACATTCGTACTCGCGTTTTGGCGCCGGCCCTCATGCCGGAAAAGCCGATATATTGTGGGTTTTTTGGCGTTTTGTGTTTGCGGTACGACGAATTATTGTTGGATGACCTCACGTTTTCAGGCCTTGGCCCGATCAGTGGCGCGATCATTGAGCGCTTCGCCGATGCGGTGGGCAATCTTCGCGCCCTCGTCATCGGTGAAGAATGGGGCCAGCTCTATGTCAGCACTTTCGAGCACATGCTGACGCTTTACCGCGAAGGCGGCGTCAATTTTGTCGGCGTCTTCCAGAATGCGGGCGCACAGATCGAAGCCAGATACGGGAAAGAACTTGCCCGCATCTGGAAGAAGGCTGTCGCGCACACGCTCTATCGCGGCCTTCCCGAAGAGGAAACGCTGCGCGAGATCGAGTATCTTTCGGGGCGCGTCGGCGTGATGGTGCGAGGCTTCTCGGTCTCTAATGCGCAAGTGAACGGCTCGGGCGACAATCTCGGTGAACAATCGCGCCCCCTGCTTCAGGTCGAAGATGTAAGGGTCGCCACCGGCGGGGAGCGTGCGCTGCTGCATTCGCGCGATGTAGGCTTTAGCCGCGTCGATCTGCCAAACTTCTGGGAACGGCGCGAGGCAAGCGGGCTGCTGCGCGATGTGAGGATGCGCCCGCATCCGCACGCCCATCTGCGTCAAACTGCAATCGCGCTTGCCCCGCCATCTGAAGAAGATGAATTGGAGCGCTTGATGGAATCCATCAGGGCGCGGCAGACATGAGCATTGCTTTCGGAGCCGGTCGGCGCATCAAAAAATGGAATGGCGGACGAGCCCGCTCACCCGAAGGGCCGCAACGCAGTGGAGGACGGCAAAGCCGTTGAACGGGATCGTCCGGCGTTCCACACACGGCGCACAGAACGGCGCGAAGCCATTGCTTTTAGTGAGTGAGGTAAACAAGCGAAGGGGCTTTAGCGCCCCCTCTGGTCAAGGCTGCCCTTCGGCGCTGCGCGGCCTTGACCATTCACCCCGCTCGCCGCTCAGGCAGGGTTGCAAGGAGGCTTGCAACCCAATGCCGACAAGGGAGCCGGGTCAGGGAAGCCAAGGCCCATGCGGAGAATGCGCCCCTTATTCCCCGCATATTAAGCGGATATTAAGCTGGACAAACTCCGCAAAGAGGCGCACAATCTCCGCATAAGATGCGGATTATGACCTATATCCACGAGCGAGAGGACTGGCCGAATTTCCGGTGGGATGAAACTCCCATCGGGGATCAATTGGCGGCGCTGCGCCATCGCCAAGGGCGGCTGCTCGGGCGCATGGAAGCGCTCGGCTTCGCTCTGCGCGAGGAAGCAGTTCTGCGCACGCTAACTTCAGATGTCATCAAGACGAGCGAGATCGAGGGCGAGAAACTCGATCACGATCAGGTCCGCTCCTCCCTCGCGCGAAGGCTCGGCATCGAGATCGGCGCGCTCACGCCAGCGGAAAGAAACGTCGAAGGCATCGTCGAGATGATGCTCGACGCCACGCAAAAATTCAAAGAGCCGCTGAGCGAAGAGCGTCTCTTCGGCTGGCATGCCGCCCTGTTCCCCACGGGGCGAAGCGGCATGAACAAAATCATTGTCGGCGATTGGCGCGATGATTCCGATGGTCCCATGCAAGTTGTCTCAGGGCCAATCGGACGCGAGCGCGTTCACTTCGAAGCGCCACAGGCGAAGCGCCTAAAAAAGGAAATGAAGGCGTTTCTCAAATGGTACAATGAAGGCCCATCGATGGACGCCGTTCTCAAAGCGGCGATCGCACATCTTTGGTTCGTCACCATCCACCCCTTCGCGGACGGGAACGGGCGTATCGCGCGCGCCATCGCCGATATGAGCTTGGCGCGCTCGGAAGATACGGCGCAGCGCTTCTATTCCATGTCCACACAAATCCGCGCCGAGCGCGGTGCGTATTACACCAATCTGGAGCGCACCCAGCGCGGCGATCTCGACATAAGCGTGTGGCTTACCTGGTTTCTGGGTTGCCTGGAACGCGCGTTCTTGGGGGCCGAAGAAATCCTCGCGGGCGTCCTGCAAAAAGCGGAATTCTGGACCAAGCATAAGGATGCCAGCCTCAACGAACGCCAACGCCTGATGCTAAACAAGCTGCTCGATGGATTTGAGGGCAAGCTCACATCAACGAAATGGGCGAAGATCGCAAAATGCTCTCAGGATACGGCAAGCCGTGACATCGAAGCGCTGATCAAGCTCGGCATCTTGCAAAAGGACGCCGGCGGCGGACGCAGCACGTCCTATTCGCTGATAAATCTACGCTGACATCTCAAGTGGACGCGCATCGGAGCAAGAAAGCGACGATGCGAGACGAGGGCAACGCGGCCCTGCGGCAAGCGATATGCGACCAAAAAAAGGAGAAGAAGGGCCGCGCTAGCGGCCCTTCGCACTCATTGTTTTGGCGGGAGCATAAGCAGCCGCATCGTGGGGTCGCGAGGCACGAAGTCGAGCGCGAGAGAGAAGCCTTGGCCGTTCTTTGACGGCCATGCTGCTCCGATGCGCGTCCACTTCGCGGCTTTGCCTTCGCCTATGACGGCGAGCACTTCGTGCGAGGGTTTCGAGCTGGTCGGCTCTTGGTCGGACATCTTGGTCTCCTTTGTTTGGGTTGAGGTCCGCGAACGGATCGCCTCAACCCAAACAAAGGAGCCGTCCGACCAAGGCCGCCGAGAAATCCCGCACGGCTCGTCTGCATAAGGCGAAGCCGCGAAAAATCTCAAACAACAAAGGAGCCTCCGCCGCACAAAGCGGCGAATGCGGCCGGTGCAGTAGCAGCATAGACGCTTTTGCTCAGCAACCAGAGCCGCGCGAAGGTCGTCCTTATCCGCCGTTGGATAGTTGCCGTAGTCGCTGTGCGCCTGTGCGCGATGCTGTGCCAGTCTCCTCGGCTCCGCCGCCTTAGTGATCATTCTCACGCATCCCCCTCCATAAAGTCGAGGAGTGTGCGCGCCCGCACAATTTCCGGATCATCCGGCCCTATCTGCAGCTCAAGGACGCTTGCTTGGCTCGTCGATCAGTATGTCGAACAATATGCCACAAAGGCCTTGGCTTCCGGGCAAGTTCGCGGCTGGGTGTTGAAGCGGCATTGGACGCCGCACTTCGGGAAACGCGCCTACGCCTCGATTACACGGTCCGAGCTGACCGAGCGGCTCAAGCTCATTGCCGCGTCGCCCGACCACGGCCCCGGCGCGGCGCTTGAGGCTCGGCGCTGGATCATGGGGCTCTACAGTTGGGCGATCAAAGAAGAGCTTATCTCGCACAACCCGGCAGTTGGACTCATCGGACGTGAAGGGCTTCGGCAAAAACCCGAGGATCTGCGGCCGCGCGAGCGCGTCCTCGCGATCGATGAAGCGCGCGCAGTCTACCGCGCCACGTTCAAGATGCCGGCCCCTTGGGGCGACCTTGCGCGCGTGCTGCTACTGTCGCTCTCGCGACTCAGCGAGTTTTCGAAGGCAGAGCGAGGATGGTTTGACCGTGCAGGCCGAAACCTCGAGGTCCCGGGCACGGGCCACAAAAATCGGCACCCAAAAACGATCCCGCTAACAGATCTGACTTTTGTCATCCTCGACGAGAGGCCCGTCGGCGAGAGCGGTCCGTATCTCTTCTCGACCACGGACGGGGAGAAACCCATCTATAGCTTCGCCGACAATTACGCGAACAAGCTTCGAGAACTCACGGCCGTCGAACTGGGGCGCGAGCTGCCGCATTTCACGCTGCATGACTTTCGCCGGTCTGGCTCAACTCATTTGACCGGATTGGGCGTGAACGAAGAAGTCGTCGAAATGCTGCTAGGCCACAAAATTAAAGGCGTGCGCGGCATCTATATGAAGCACAAGTTCCTTGAAGAGCGACGCAACGCGCTTCGTCTATGGGAGAGCATCCTAACCGCGCCGACCCCGGCCCCGGGTTGAAACCGAGCATCGTCGCAGTGAGGGACATCGACATCGCCCCGGCAATGGCCTGCAATCTCACCGTTTGGAAGGCGGCTAGATGGGATAACTCTTCTTCCGCCTTCTTTGCCCGCGCCCTGGAGTGTTCTCTAGCGCGCGCAAGGTTACGATAGTTACTGCATCGGATCGTAACCTTCTAATATCTGCCGCTAGGCCGATCACGATTGCGCAAAAATCACGCCCGAGGGTCCCAGCGCCCCAGACGGGCTGGCGCCGTAGATCCGAAGCGATTGCGGATGTCGCCGCGTCGGAGACGGCGCGCGCTGCTCATCGAAACCACTGTCGCGCGACGAGGCCTGCAGAAGGTGGCCTCCACAGCACCGCCGTGGTGAGCCCCCGGAGCGTCGCCACCGCCAGATTGTCGGTGCGGTGCTTGCGCGGACTTCTGCACCAGAACACTGCGCCGTCAGCGATTTTGAACATCCGTCATCGTACTTCTACCAAGCGTCGACGAAGCCATCGCAATCTTACTTACGTCATTGAGACTGCGGGGACGCATTGGCCTGCAACGAGGATATGATTTGCGCTCCCCATTGAACAATTGGAGACAACTACATCGCAGTCCTGTCAGACTCAAAATGTCTCCAATACGCGCGCATGCGCTTCGGCAACTATCTTTCTTGACGCTGCACTCACTCCCGCGCGCTTTGCCGCCGCCTCCCAATCGGATATCGCGGCGCGTACTTCGTCGATCGCAATGGTCGTCTGCTTGTCGGACAGGCCGTGGCGTTTCGCGAGGTTCTCGATATGGACTCGCGCTGGCCTGCGCCCCTCTCCTTCGACATCGAGATAGTGCTCACCGCCGGGACCAGCGGCATAAGTCAGATCATAGGCCGGCGCCAATCGCCAATCGCCTGATTCATCCATCAAGAACGCGTGCTGGCGCGTATGGTCGTCGCGATTGTGCGCAAGAACATTGAACACCATGCGCCGGAACGCGGCCACAACGTCATCGGCGCGGCGCGTGATGGCGCGCGTGGCCCGCAACAATGTATCGTAGCTCGATGGGGTTTGCGGCGGAGACTCAATCGCACCAGACAAGGAGAGCATGTGGAGGCGCGCGCCTGGTTCCGGACGATCAAAGCGACGCGTCGCGAAATAGCCCGGCCCCTTCTTCGATGCGATGAGCTTGTGTTCGGGGACGTCGATGCCCGCCGCACGCGCCATGGACGCGTAGGCGTATTCGAGCGGCCCGATATCAATGGGATCTTCGGGCGCGCGAAATTTTACGATCCAGGCGGTGTGGCCCGGCGCTATTTCACCCGATCCAACTGAAACATTGCCCGCGTCGTCAAAACCGACATGGACTTTGGGCCGCGCGCCGCCCGAGCCGCCAGCGAGCTTCGCCAATGTCTCAGCGAGGTTTCCATCCTCGCCACTCAAGATCAAAGCTGCTTCATCCGCCAGCGCATCGAGGTCGAGCGTCTCAACCTCGCCGCTTGGCGTTGTCGCCGGCTCAAATGCGAGCGCGCCCCTGCCGGTCTCGCCGACAAGCGCCAGTTGCTCAGCAGCGGTCAGCGAGGCGATGTCAACGCCAAGCTTGGCGAGGCGTTTGCGCATTACGAGATAGCCCCAACCTTCGGGCAATGCGTCGGCCAAGAAACCGTGCAGGCCGTTGAAGTTCCGTGTGCGCGCCGCGTGAAGTCCGGGCTCCGGCGGATAGTAGAGCCCCGCAGGATTAAGCGTGCTCGCTATCAGCTCCGACGACCATTCAAGTTGTGCGAGAGAGTCACTCATGGCGAGGCGCCCAACCGGCACCCGCGCACGCGCCACGTCGAATTCCAGCGCGATGTTGAGAGGTGCGCCGCGAGGCAGTCTCATGGTCGCTTCGCCTTGCGCGCACGCGCCCGCTGAGGACGCTTGAGTTGGACGGCCTCGCGCTGCTGCTGCTGCAGCAACTCATCCATGCTCCGCGCGGGAGGCAGAGGGAAAAGATCGCGAAGTCTGTCCTCACACCGCAGCGCAACCGCGACGTTGATCAGACTTTCAATCGTACCCTGCCCCTCCGTCTCCATCCGCCTTAAAGTCCGCACCCCAATTCCGGCGCGGCGAGCCGCCTCCTGCTGGGAGTAGTTAAAGGCGACCCGGCGGGCGCGAATGGCCTCGCCCAGGTCGCTCAGAAGCTCCGCGGGAACCTTCAACATGAGGTCATATATGGCCTATTATAGGCCGGATGTCAACGTAAGAGGCCATATTTGGCCGATAACCAACCCAGCGCCGCTGTCTTCAGGCAGCCAACGCGCCGCGATGCCTCAGAATCTCGCGCGCGGGCCCAAGCGCCCATACGGGCAAGCGCCGCAGATTGGTGGCGAGTGCAGATGTCGCTGCGTCGGAAGCGGTGC
>Ga0182745_1003927_pt1 | contig 12583 bp, 14 predicted proteins | sample eDN3rd30CKraftBY_FD_128523 | JGI IMG/M metagenome (GOLD analysis project Ga0182745, IMG submission 128523) | Enriched backyard soil microbial communities from Emeryville, California, USA - eDNA 3rd pass 30_C Kraft BY (version 2) (version 2) | ecosystem: Environmental > Terrestrial > Soil >...
GCCTGCCGATGCGTAGGAAAACTTGCCATCCCTGGATTTGATGAGCGCGAGCAATTCCTTCAGATCCTTGGCGGGAGTTTCAGGATGCGCCACCAGCACCAGCGGCACGCGCAACAGGTTGGTGATGGGTATCAGATCCTTTTGCGGATCGAACGCCATTTTCTTGTACAGGCTCGGATTGATGACGATCGGAGAGCTCGACGTGATCAGCAGGGTATTGCCGTTGGGTGTGGAGCGGGTCACGGCCGCGGTACCGATGTTGCCGCCGCTGCCGCCGCGGTTATCAATCACGAAGGTCTGCCCCAGCGCCTCGGTCAACTCCTTGGCGACCGGCCGCGCGGCGATATCCGAAGGTCCGCCCGCCGGCCACGGCACGATGATGGTGACCATGGAGTTGGGCCAGGATTGTTGCGCCAGCGCCCCCACGGAAATGGCGGCTGCGGCTGCGGCGAGAAACAGCGATTTGGCAAAACGAGGAATGGGTCGCATATCGGTATCCTTATCTCCAGTTTTTCGAGGAAATGGCCGCGTGGAAAAGCGGCTCTCGCCCCATATTCATCGGGCCAGGACGACAAGCCCTGACCCCCAGGCTGTTCATTATAGTTCGTTGGAACACACCGTCCATGCTTATTGGTTTTTTCAGAAAACTGTTAACATTTCATGCCGCGTGAAATGTCATGCAAGAAGAATATACCGATCCCAGGGAAATAAAAAGCTCTTGCAAAAACGCCCAGTTCCGCCAGCGCGGCTTGGAGGCGCAGACAAAATTGCGTAGAATCTCCGGCCATGCGGGTGTAGTTCAATGGTAGAACGGCAGCTTCCCAAGCTGCATACGAGGGTTCGATTCCCTTCACCCGCTCCACTGCGACTTTCCATGGGATTCCCTTCCATGGATGTGTTGCAAGTGATTGTCACTATTCATATTTTTCACAATCTCTGATCCTGTGCCATCCAGCACAAGCCACTGACAGCCGGCAGGCCGTACTCACTGGCCAATTTCGACGGCCTCTACCTCTACGTTTCCCTCGTCGGCATCGAGGCTTGATACTTCCGCTATACCTGGGTCGACAAGCGCAATCGCATCGCCCTGAGTAATTACCCAGCGCTTTCCCTGAAGGACGCTCACAAGCTGCGCGATGAAGGCAGTTCGCTGCCGGCCAATCTCGCAGGAATTGGTGGTGGCCAGCACAGGCCTGGGTTGTCAGCTCATCGGAACGCCATAGCGTTTGAACAGGGCCTCGAAGAACGCCTTCACGTCGGCCTTGGCTGTGGACGCCTGCAGCTCCGCAGCCCCGAAGCGAAAGGCTTCATAGCCGGCGCGCTTGAGTTCGCGGTCGGCCTTGGCCATTTGCGCATAACGCTGCATGGGGTGTGGCTCAAGCTCGCAGTGCCATGGCGCGCAGCAGCGCATCGATCAAGGTCGCGTACTCGCCGTCGCCGAGTGCTTCCGCATCCAGACCGAGGTCCACATCGAGAGTACCGACGTGGGGCATGTCCTCGTTGGCCAGCAACAGCCAGGGTACCGCACCGCCGATGATGGCGAACTTGCCTTTGAAGCTGCCAAGTATCTGGCCGATCTCGATCAGCACGGATTTCACGGCCGCGGTCGTGCGGTCGTCATATTCGGCGGCCGATTGTGGTTCCTGGGGTGGTGTCATTTGGGCCATGAAAGCTTTTCCTGGCGTAGGTGGTCGGCGGCCTCGGCGCCGCGTTCGCCGGCAATGGAGAGGTCGAGGTAGGTCTGAACCGCGCTCGTACAGACTGCGCCCGGCGCAGGTTCAACTGTGTCGGCGAGCAGTCCTAAGTCCTTCGGCACGGTGACGACCACGTTCTCGCCCTTTAAGGTGGGTGCGAGCTTCAGTGCTGCTTGGAGCTTGCGCAGGCCTTCCTTGTCGGCGAAGAAGTAGTGCGTGCCGGTGCGACCGTAGGGCAAAAGCCACTGGGCTGCCGAGAACGATGCGAAAGCAGCACGTCCGGGACCGTCGTCAGCGCGCATTGCGGTACGGGCCGCGTCTTCGAACGTGCTGCCGTGCAGAGGTGTGTAGAACCGCAGACGTTCACCTGGCGGTGCGGTGTAGCTGTCCCGCCATGCGTCCAGCAGTGCATCGGGTTCTGAGAGGACGAGACCATCATCCGAGACGCGTGCCCATTCCCGATTAAGCAAGCCGGTGCGCACATTGCTGACGTGCCCCAGGCTGACCCCGGAGATTTCCGACAGCTCGGTAACGCGCCATGCACGGCCGGGCTCGCGCAGCATGACGCGCAGAACCTGAGCCGACTTTGGCCTAAACAGCGACTTGAGTTCGCGTTGTTCGGCCACCGGCTTGTCCGCCACCATGCGCTCGATGAACACGCCGCCAAAAGCGATCCGGGCGTTGCCCTCTAGATCGAGATAGCTGACGTCCTTCTCTTCGCACAACCGCCTCACCGCGGGTGAGATGTAGGGAGCGATGAAGACGGGCGTCGCCTCGGGGGCTCGCTGCGCAACGTAGTTCCGTAGTTCCAGTAACGCGGACCGGGCGTACCGCGGTTGCCCGTTCGACTTGTACTCGCAGATGAGCCGGTGCCGCCGGCCGTCCACCAGCAGCCGGGCGATCAAGTCTGGCTCCCAATCGCCGGACACGGTTTCGGATTCGATGCCTTCGATCTGAAGAATCGGGATCTTTTCAAGCAACTGGCGCAGCGCGTCACCGGCTAGCGCCTCCGCCTCTTTCAGAGAATTGGGGGTTTTCAGCATTCGCTGAAAATACAACATTTCCTGAAAGTTAATGTAGATATTTCACTGACTGGCACTATTTCAACGCTTGATGAAATTGTTGCTTGTAGTGAAAGTCTCTGTAGACGGAAGGAGCAATGGAGCACCGACCTGCTCGCCGCCCCGCCATCGTCACGCTGGTGCTGGCCTTGCTGTCCGGCTTGATGCTGATCGTCTGAGCCACCCGGTCATATCGGCTTCATCCGAGCGGCCAGGTCCGGCACCTGCTGCGCATTCCGGCCTCGGGCTCGGCGCGCATCAGCGCGTTCGCGGGCGTTTCGGAACGATGGGGCTGAACGCTGCCTGGGCCTTGGCCTGGCGTTCAATCTGGCGCGAGATGCTGCCGCAAACCAGATCGCACAGTGTATAGACGGACTTGTCAGCGATGTTGTAGATGGCGCTGTTGCCGCGGCTGGTGCGCGTCACCAGGCCGTGCTGGGTCAGCAGCGCCAGATGGCGCGAGATGTTCGCCGAACTGGAGCCGCATAACTGGGCGAGCTCGCCCACGCTGCGCTCCTCCTTGCGCAGCAGATTGAGAATCTGCAGGCGTGTCGGCTCGGACAGCGCCTGGAAATACGCCGCCACCTGCGCCAGGGCTTCGTCGGGAAGATCTTCCATACCTGTACATACCGGAATTTGAGATGGTGACATGATGCCTCGAATCGGATCTATTTGCATGTGCATATGCGCACAATACTACTTGACTATTTAACTAAGTGCGCAAATAATGACGATAATTTCACTTGGATCCGGCCTGTAATCCAGGCCGCTCGTCAGAAGGTGGCTTCCATGCACGATATCCGCCCCGCACTCTGGGTCGCAGCTCTCGCCCTGAGCACGAGCCTGGGCAATGCAGCGCCAGCGCAGCCGTTGCCGACGATACTGGCCGAGACCATGGCTGGCCCAATGGCGACGGCCTTCGACGCCAGCGTGGAAGCAGTGCGCCATACCGTGGTGGCTGCGCAAGTGCCCGGGGCGATCGTGCAGCTCCATATCCAGGCTGGCGATCGCGTGCAGGCTGGCCAGTTGTTGCTGCGCATCGATGCCAGGGCCGCCGACCAGAATGTTGCGGCGAGCACGGCCCAGGTGCAGGCGGCGCATGCCACGCTGGCGCTGGCGGCCAGAGATTTCGAACGCCAGCAGCAGCTGTTTCAGAAAAATTACATCAGCGCGGCAGCACTGGAACGCGCCGAAACGATATTCAAGTCGGCCCAGGCCCAGGCCAGCGCCCAGTTGGCCCAGGCCAGCGCGAGCCGTACCCACAGCGGCTATCACGCGGTGCGCGCACCCTTTGATGGCGTGGTAGCGGATGTGCCGGTGTCCTTGGGCGATATGGCCATGCCCGGCCGTCCCTTGCTGACCTTATACGATCCGGCCGCGCTGCGCGTTACCGCTGCCGTGCCACAGTCGCTGGCGACATCGGCTCCGGACCATTCCCAGCTGCGTATCGAACTGCCCGGAATGCCTGCCGGGCGCTCATGGATAGCGCCGGTCGAGGTTCAGGTCATGCCCACCGTCGATGCCGCAACCCACACCGTGCAATTGCGCGCCACCTTACCGAAAGACATGGCCGGCGCAACGCCGGGCATGTTTGCGCGCCTGTGGCTGCCGGCAGCACACAGCGGCAGCGCGGCGACGGTGCAAGGCAGATTGCTGGTGCCGCTCCAGGCCATCGTGCGGCGCGCCGAGCTGACCGCGCTGTACGTACTGAATCCGGATGGCAAGCCGCTGCTGCGCCAGGTGCGCCTCGGGCGCAGTATCGACGGCCGCGTCGAAGTCCTGTCAGGACTGATGCCAGGCGAAGCCGTCGTGGCCGATCCGCAAGCGGCGCCGGGTTTGCGCTGAGGCCGCCATGACGCCACAATCCACACACTCCGGCGCCATGGGTATTTCGGGGCGTATCGCCGCATATTTCCAGAGTGCGCAGATCACGCCGCTGCTGGCCTTGCTGGCGCTCCTGCTGGGCCTGTTCGCGGTCTTTGTGACGCCGCGCGAAGAAGAGCCACAGATCGATGTCACCATGGCCAACGTGCTGATTCCGTTCCCCGGGGCGGCCGTGGCCGATGTCGAGCAAATGGTGGCGATTCCCGCCGAGCAGGTATTGAGCCAGATCCTGGATATAGAGCACGTGATGTCGGTGTCGCATCCCGGCCTGGCGGTGCTCACGGTCCAGTTCAAGGTCGGCGTGAGCCGCACCGAAGCTTTGGTGCGGCTATACGATACCATCCACGCCAACGCCGACTGGCTGCCGCAAGGCCTGGGTGTGCTCGAACCCATCATCAAGCCCAAGAGCATCGACGACGTTCCCATCGTTACCCTGACCCTGTTCAGCGAGAACCCCGAGACCGGCGCCTTCGACCTCGAACGCGTTGCCCATAGTATCGAGGCCGACTTGAAGCGTGTACCCGGCACCCGCGAGGTTGCCACCATCGGCGGTCCGGGACGCGCGCTGATGGTGGAAATCGACCCCGTGCGTATGGCGGCCGTGAGCATCACGGTCCCCGATCTACGCCAGGCGCTGCTGTCGGCCAATCTCGGCCTGCCGGTCGGGGATTTGATCACCGGCAACCGCGCGCTGGCGTTGGAATCCGGACCATTCCTGCGCAACGCCGACGAGGTTGCCGGCCTGGTGCTTGGCGTGCATGGCGGCAAGCCAGTGTTCCTGGGCGACGTAGCCAGCGTGCGCGATGGCCCATTGCCGCCGCGCCGTTCGGTCTGGCATGGCGTCGGCGCCCGCGATGGCGCGGCGCCGGCCGAGTACCCAGCGGTCACCATCACAGTGACGAAAAAAGCGGGCGAGAACGCCATCGATGTAGCCAATGCGGTACTGGAACGGATGCATGGCTTGCGCAACACGGTGATTCCGGATGCGGTCCAGGTGGCTGAAACCCGCAACTACGGCGCATCCGCGCACGACAAAGCGCAGACGCTAATGCAAAAGCTGTTGTTCGCCACAGCTTCGGTAGTCGCGCTTGTGTATTTTTCCTTGGGCCGGCGCGAGGCGGCCATCGTCGGCAGCGCGGTCATCCTCACCCTGACGGTGACGCTGTTCGCTTCGTGGGCCTGGGGCTTTACCCTGAACCGCGTGTCGCTGTTTGCACTGATCTTTTCGATCGGCATTCTGGTCGACGATGCCATCGTCGTGGTCGAGAATATCCACCGGCATCAGGGTTTGTATCCGGGACGGACGCTGGCACAGATCATTCCCGGCGCGGTCGATGAAGTCGGAGGTCCGACCATACTGGCGACGCTGACCGTGATCGCAGCCTTGCTGCCGATGGCCTTCGTCACCGGCCTGATGGGACCTTACATGAGCCCGATCCCAATCAATGCCAGCATGGGCATGCTGCTGTCCCTGGCGATCGCCTTTGTTGTCACACCCTGGCTGGCACGACTGTGGCTGAAGCCCGTACCCGTCGCTGTGGGCGAGAATCCCGCGCACCCGGCGCAGCAAGCGGCCGATCAAGGCACGGCCGCGCGGCCTTCCGGCTGGCCCACCAAAATCGCGCCTATCTTCGAGCGCATCTTCCGTCCGTTGTTGGACGATGGTCGTGGCGCGCGCAACCGCGCCCTGCTGGGACTGGGTGTGGCGCTCCTGATCCTGGCATCGCTGGCGCTGCCAGCCACCGGGCTGGTGCTGTTGAAGATGCTGCCCTTCGATAACAAGTCCGAATTCCAGGTCTTGGTTGACATGCCCGCCGGTACACCGCTGGAACACACCGCCGCGGTATTACGCGAGCTTGGCGGCTATCTGGCCACGGTGCCGGAAGTCACCGATTACCAGGCCTATGCCGGCACCGCGGCGCCGATCAACTTCAACGGCCTGGTGCGCCAGTACTATCTGCGTTCCGGCGGCAACGTCGGCGACCTCCAGGTCAACCTGGTGGAAAAAAGCCAGCGCAAGGATCAAAGCCACGCCGTCGCGACCCGCATCCGCCCCGAGCTGCAAGCCATCGGTACGCGCCTTGGTGCCAACGTCAAGGTCGTCGAAGTCCCTCCCGGACCACCGGTGCTCGCACCCATCGTGGCCGAAATCCATGGCCCCGATGCCGCCGGACGCCAGCAGGTCGCCAAGGCGGTGCGCGCGGTGTTCGAGCGCACCGCCGGCGTGGTCGATGTCGATGACAGCAGTATCGCGGCGGCGCCCCGGATACTGCTGACCGTGGACCGGCAAAAGGCCGGTATGCTCGGCGTGCCACAACAGGCGATCGTCACCACGCTGCGCGCCGGCCTGGCGGGCGAGACCACGACCTATCTCCACGATGCCAGCAAATACCCGGCGGCCGCGATCCTGCAACTGCCACCCGAGCTGCATGGCGATCTGGATGCCCTCCTGCAGCTCGCGGTGCGCAGCAGCGGCGGCCAGCTGGTGCCGATCCGCGAACTCGTCACCATCACCGACAGCACCATCGAACAGCCTATCTACCACAAGGACTTGCTACCGATGAGTTTTGTTGTCGCCGATGTCGCCGGAGTGCTGGACAGTCCCCTTTACGGCATGTTCCAGATGCGCTCCGAGCTGGCGCGCATCGCAACCCCCGGCGGCGGCAAGCTGCGGGAGTATTTCCTCAACCAGCCCGATGACGCCTACCGCGATTATTCGCTGAGGTGGGACGGCGAGTGGACCATCACGTACGAAACCTTTCGCGATATGGGCCTGGCCTACGCCGTTGGCCTGGTCCTGATCTATCTCCTGGTCGTGGCGCATTTCGGCTCATACCTGACACCGCTGATCATCATGGCGCCGATACCCTTGACCATCATCGGCGTGATGCCGGGACACGCCATTCTAGGTGCGCAATATACCGCGACCAGCATGATCGGTATGATCGCGCTGGCCGGGATCATCGTGCGCAACTCCATCCTGCTGGTGGATTTCATCAAGCTGCAGGTGCGCGCCGGCGCGCCCTTGAAGGAGGCCATCGTGCGCTCGGCCAGTACGCGCGCCCAGCCGATCATGCTGACTGGCCTGGCTGCCATGCTGGGCGCATTCTTCATCCTGGATGACCCGATCTTCAACGGCCTGGCGATTTCGCTGATATTCGGTATCTTCGTCTCGACCGTGCTGACGCTGGTGGTGATTCCCATCCTGTATTTCATCGCCTACCGCAAGCGGCCAGGCGCGCTTACGGGCGCAGGTATATCCGGCCCGACTTTCAATCCGTCGTCCAACTCTGCTTCGATTCAAGGAGAAATCACATGACTTCCTGGCAAATCGTCCGCCTGATCGCGGGCATTTTCATCCTGCTGTCGCTCGCTCTGGGCATCCCTGGCAGCCCGCTATTCGTCAGCCAGTGGTGGCTGGCCTTCACGGCCTTCGTCGGCGCCAACCTGCTCCAAAGCGCGCTGACCAGGTGGTGTCTGATGGAATCCATCGTGCGCAAACTCGGCGCGCGCGCGGGAGCATAGCCATGAACATCGTCTGTGCAGACTGCGCCGCGACCAACCGGGTTCCGCAGGAACGCCTGAACGAACAGCCGGTATGCGGTCGCTGCGGCGCCGAACTGCTGACGGCCAAGCCAGCGGCGCTCAACGATGCCAGCTTCACGCGCTACACCACCTTCAACGATGCACCGGTGCTGGTAGATTTCTGGGCCGCGTGGTGCGGTCCTTGCCGGATGATGGCACCCCAGTTCGCGCAGGCTGCGGCGCAGCTTCCCGAGGTACGCTTCGCCAAGCTCGACACCGATGCCAACCCACAAGCCAGCGCGGCAGCGCGAATTCGCAGCATCCCAACCATCATCCTCTATCTCGGCGGGCGCGAAGTTGCGCGCCACTCGGGCGTGATGGCCGCGGGGGATCTGGTGCGCTGGGTACGGGGCCAGCTTGCACCCATGGCATGATTAATTCGGCGCGGCAGCGCGCCAACCGATCGTAAGGAGAAGTTCATGGTCCTGTCCCTGCTGCGCGGCGCCTGGCGCAAACTGAGCGGCGCACCGCCCAATCAAACGGTGCTTGAAATGGCGCGCGCCAATGCCTTGCTGATCGACGTGCGCTCGGCCCAGGAATTTTCCTACGGGCATATCGAAGGCGCGCTCTGGCTGCCGCTGGATCGTATCCGCGCCGACATTGCCCGGGCTATTCCCGATCGCAGCCAGGCGCTGATACTGTATTGCCGCTCCGGCGCGCGCTCGCGTCAAGCACGCGCCATCATCGCCGAGCTGGGCTATGATCATGCGATCAACGGCGGCGGGATGGCCGCCCTGCGGGCGCTGCTGAAACGCCCGCTGGTTCGGGGCCCCGACTGAGCATCGGCCGGCGCAACCCTTCACGCTCACCCAAGCAGTTCCTTGCCGATACAGGCGCACTTCTGCCTACACATTTCTGGAAGAATTTTTCATGACGTCCGCTTTCACCGATGCCGCCGCCACCTGGAACCAGCGTTTCTCCGATCCGGATTACGTGTTCGGGCGCGAGCCCAACGAATTCCTGCGTGTCCAAACCCCGCTGCTGACACCGGCCGGCCGGGTATTATGCGTGGCCGATGGCGAGGGCCGCAACAGCGTCTGGCTGGCGCGCCAGGGGATGCGGGTCGAGGCTTTCGACGTGGCCGAGACCGGCGTGGCCAAGGCCCGCAAGCTGGCCGAGGAAGCGCAGGTTTCCGTGGACTATCATGTATCCGATTGCGATAGCTGGGAGTGGCGGGACAATGCCTATGACGCCATCGTCGCGATCTTCATCCAGTTCGCCGGCCCCGACATGCGCGCGCGCATGTTCGCCAACATGGTACGCGCCCTGAAACCCGGCGGCTTGCTGATCCTCCAGGGCTATACCCCCAAGCAACTCGAATACAAGACCGGCGGGCCGGGAGAGCTGTCGCATCTGTACACAGCCGATCTGCTGCGCGAGGCCTTTGCTTCATTGGAGACGGTGGAATTGACCGAATACGAAGCCGAACTCAGCGAAGGCGCGCGCCACGCCGGCATGTCCGCCTTGATTGGCCTGGTGGCGCGCAAACCCTGATGCCGGCCTGGCACCTCCCATGAGTCCGCGACCTAGGCGGGCAGGCGCCGCGCCTGCCACCAGCCGGCCACGGTATACAACAGGATAGTCGAGCCGATCAGGCCCAGGCCGAACACCAGCGCGATCAGGAGCCAGTCGGCCGGACCGCCGGCGTCGGTGAACCCCGACGAAGAGACCTTGACCATCAACACCAGCGCCAGGGCCCCACCGAGGACGCCCAGGGCTTGCGCGCGCAGCATGCGGCGCGATACCACGCGCCTCTCGCGCACCAGCAATGCCGCAAAGCCCGTCAGGCCAAGTACGACGATGACCAGCAACAGCCACAGCAGCGGCCCAAGCATTTCCTGGAAGATCGCCAGCAGGATGAAGGGATCGAGTTCTTTCATGATGGCTTCTCCTCAGGCGCGGCCGCGCAGCATGCTGATGTAGGTGGGTTTCAAGCCCATGGTCTTCATGACCCAGCTAATCCAGAGTTCTTCCAGCGGCGCGATCACGCCGGGGAAGGATGGCACCAGGTTGTTCTGGTAATCGAACTCGACCAGCATGGCCCGGCCCAGGCGTGTGATCAGCGGGCATGAGGTATAGCCAGTGTAGAGCGCTTCCGAGGTCTTGCCGGCGATCTCGGCAACCAGGTGATCGACCGCGACCGGCACCTGCCATTTCACACTGGCGGCGGTCTTGCCCTTGGGGACGCCGGCGATGTCACCCACGCCAAACACGTTGGGAAAGCGTACATGGCGCAGCGTTCCCTTGTCGACTTCCATCCAGCCCTCGGCCGCCCAGTTGCCGGTCTGCCAGGGCAGCGGGCTGTTGCGTATGACATCGGGGGCGCGCATCGGCGGAATCACGTGGATGAAGTCGTAGCCCTGCTCTTCGGTGCCTGCGGGCGTGGCGAAAGTAGCGATGCGCCTGCCCGGATCGATGGCCTTGAGCACGCGATCGTAATTCACTTCGATGCCGCGCTCCTGGAACAGCATGCGCACTTTTTCCGCGACGATGGGAACACCGAACAGGCTCTTGTTATTGGCGTTATAAATGATCTTGGCATTGCCGCGCTGGCCACGCCGGGTCAGGTAGTCCTCGGTCACGAAAGTGTATTTCAGCGGCGCGCCCGCACACTTCATTTCGGTATTGGGACGCAGGAATACGCCATCGCCACCCTGGTCGGCAAAGGCTGACATGGCCTGCCAGGTGGCCTGGGCCGCCGCCGGGCTGTGATAGATGCTGCCAATGCCATCCTTGCCGATCAAGCCTTCTTCCATGCCCTCGATCATGCCGTATTCCAGCTGCATGCCGGTGGCGACCACCAGGAAGTCATAAGGGAAGGCCTTGCCGCTGTCGGTGATGACCTTGTTGGCCAACGGATCGAACTCGGCCACGCGCTCCTGCACCAATTCGACCTGGTCGGGCACGTACTCGGCCGTGCTCGACACCACATAGCTGGCCGGCTTGATGCCCGCGCCTATCAGGGTGAACCCGGGCTGGTACAAGTGCTCCTTGCGCGCATCGATTAGCGTGATCCGCACGCCGTCGAGTGCCTTGGCCAGGCGCGCCGCCGTGGCCAGGCCAGCGGCGCCCGCGCCCGCGATCACGACGCGCGCCGTGGTCTTGTGCTTGCTCGCGGCCTGCGCGGGAGCCGGCTTGAGCGCGGCGCCTGCGACCGCCGCGGCGCCGAGCATCAGAAACGCGCGGCGTTCCCTTTGCAGTTGGGGAAGCGCCTCGGCGCCGGCGTGGTGCTGCTTGTCAGGTTCCATGGTTTCACCTCATTCATTTCGGAGCACAGTACATGTCCCAAAGCATGCGCATGACGCGCATGACGTTTTCGTTGGCCAGCTGATAGTAGACGTACTTCCCTTCCTTCTCGGTCACCACCAGGCCCTCCTGGCGCAGCACGGCCAGTTGCTGCGACAAGGTCGGCTGGTGGATTCCTGTGCTGGCCTCCAGCTCGCCCACGTTCTGGCGCGTGGACGCGATCTGGCACAGCAGCATCAGGCGGTCTTCGTTGGCAAGGGTCTTGAGAAAGGCACAAGCTTCTCCGGCATGCGCACGCAATTGCTCGGGCGCCTTCGGATCACCCTTCTTGAACGATGGCATCGTAGTTACTCCCGACAAATGAATTACAAAATTATAATATATATATTTGTATAATACAAATGATGAAAATAGCTGCCGCCCCGGCACGGTGGCGGCAGCCTGGTAACCTGGTTCAGGATTTTTTGGGATGCGGGTCCGGGGCCAAGCCCTCGCCGCGGAGCGCGTCGTCCTCCATCATCTCGTACCACATCGCGTTGAGAATGGCGAAGGCCGCCGCCAGGGGCAGGCCAAGCATCCAGGCGAAATACCACATGGTGTATCTCCTATGAATATTGGTTAGAGTGGTCAATAGGAATGGCCCTTGCCGCCCTCGATATCGTCCGCATCGACCTTGCCGCGCAGGACCGAGAATACCCAACTGGTGTAGGCCAGGATGATGGGCATGAAGATGGCGGTGGAGACCAGCATGATGAACAGCGTCAGATGGCTCGACGAAGAATCCCACACGGTCAGGCTCGCCGATGGGTTGACCGACGAGGGCAGGATGAAGGGAAACATCGATACGCCCACGCTGGTAATGATCGCCGCGATGCCCACGCCGTTGACGAGCAGCGCGGTCAGCGGCCAGCGTGCGCCCAGGCACAGGCCGGCAAGCGCGGGGCCGATCAGGCCCAGCGTCGGCACCAGCCACAGCACGGGATGCGCCAGGTAGTTGGCGAACCAGGCACCCTCCTGCGTTGCAACGCTTTTCAGCAAGGGGTTGGAGGCGCCGGTCATGTCGATGCTGCTGGTGATCGCGTATCCCGTCACGAAGTTGGCCAGCAGCACGCC
>Ga0182745_1003928_pt1 | contig 12582 bp, 9 predicted proteins | sample eDN3rd30CKraftBY_FD_128523 | JGI IMG/M metagenome (GOLD analysis project Ga0182745, IMG submission 128523) | Enriched backyard soil microbial communities from Emeryville, California, USA - eDNA 3rd pass 30_C Kraft BY (version 2) (version 2) | ecosystem: Environmental > Terrestrial > Soil >...
AGGCGCCGGCGCCCGATCTGGCCGACCAGGTGATGGCCGCCTGCCGGACGCAACTGGCCGGCTTCAAGGTGCCGCACGAGGTGCGGGTCGTCGCCGAGCTGCCGCGTTCGACGCTGGAGAAGATCAACAAGGCGACATTGCGCAAGATGCTGGCGGACGAGCAGGCCTGAGCATCGCGGGCCGGCGCCGCGTGTGGCGGCGCACGGGCGGATCACCGGGGGCGCGACAGGATGGGGCGGTTGTGACGCAATCCGTTTTTGACGACATCCCTGGAGCATCCAATGAGAAGAGTCTGGTCTGACGGCGTGATCGCCGGTTCACGCGCCGCCGGTTTTCTGGCTGCGGTCCTGCTGGCGGCTGGCCCGGCCTGGGCGCAGCCAGCCGGCAAGACGTCCGCGCCGCAGATCGTCGATCGCTGCGTGCTGGTGGTGGATGTGGCCAGCGGGGCGCGCGTGCATCGTGACGGCGATTGCGGCGCGCGCCATGCGCCCGAATCGACCTTCAAGGTTCCGCTGGCCCTGATGGGCTTTGAGACGGGGCTGCTGACCGGTCTCCACGATCCGGTATGGCGTTACGACGGATCATTCCAGGCGCCGCAACGCGACCACAAGGACGTGGACCCGGTGATCTGGGAGCGTGATTCGGTGGTCTGGTTTTCGCGCGAGCTGGTGAAGCGGCTGGCGGCGCGCGATGGGGCCGGCGCTTTCGGCGCCTGGGTTGCCCGGCTGAACTATGGCAACCAGGATGTTTCCGGCGATCCGGGGAAGAACAACGGCCTGACGAACGCCTGGCTGTCATCGTCGCTGAGAATATCGCCGGAGGAGCAGACGACGTTTATCCGCCGCCTGTTGCGCGACGATTTGCCGGCTTCGGCCCGGGCCATGCAGCTGACCCGCGACGCTCTCCCCGAATTCGCCGCCAGCGACGGCTGGACCATCCACGGCAAGACCGGCAGCTCCGCCCTGGCAAAAACCGCGGGCGGGCGGCAGGGCCATGGCTGGTTCGTGGGTTGGGCGCGGAAAGACGGCCGGACGCTCGCCTTTGCCGTTCACGAGACGGCGCGGAACCTGTCTCAGGGGGAATACGTCGGCCCACGGCTGCGCGCGGAGACCGTGCGCGGCTTTTCCGGCTGGCTCGAATAGGGCTCGGGCCAGAATCACATCCGCGCCGTCAGGCGAGACGGGTGCAAATCCCGGTCCGGGCGACCGGTTGGGCGCCCGGGAAGAACGCGGGCTTCAGGTCGCCGGCGTGTTGCCCTTGCGGACATAGCGCAGCACGCCGATGACGTGGCGGGCGACGTCCGCCGGCGACATGTGCGATGACGGGCGATACCAGATGACCGCGCTGTTCAGCGCGCCAAGCACATGCAGGCGGAACAGGTTGCGGTTGATGTCGTCCGGCAGCTCCAGCGGCTCAATCAGGCTGTCGAACAGCCGGTCATGCTCGTCGCGCGACTGGATCAGGCGCGGGCGCACGCCCAGCAGGCTGGGCGGGAATTTCACGTCCAGCACCGCCGTCCGGTCTCCGGTCAGCAGGGTTTCACAGTGGGCGATGGCGGCGGCCTCCAGCCGGGCCCACGCCCCCTCGACGCCTTCAATCGCCTTGCGCACCGCTTCCGACACCATGCGGATGTTGGCGTCATAAACGGCGACGAACAGCTCTTCCTTCGAGGCGAAATGGTAGTACAGCGAGCCGGATAGCAGGCCGGTGGCGGCGGCGATCTCGCGCATGGAGGCGCCTTCGAAGCCACGGGCGGCGAACAGTTTGCCGGCTTCCGTCAGAATCTGCTTGCGGCGCTCCGCTGCGCCCGCGTCCGAGCCACGCTCACTGTCCTTGCGCATACGTCCCGTCGATCTGGCCATACAACCTCCACTACGCGCCACGCCGCGCCCGGGGAAAGGCGCGTCAGGACGAAGCCTGCCCTGAATAACAAGCCTGGGGCTCGTCCCGTCTTCCTGTCCTGACGCGATTTTCTGGCGGCGCCAGTGTTGCGGCGCGCCTGAAAATGCCCTGGCCAGCAGCACCCGGTCGCGGGGGATGCGACGGAACTGTCACGTCAGTCTAACAAACGATAGGTTGACGGGCTAGCGGCATTGACCAATATCGTTTCGCCTCTTGGTCTTCCATCCCACATCGGTTACAGGCCAGTGGAACTGAACAACGCGAAAGGCCCGTTCGCCGATCGCGCGACGGAGAAGAGTGGCATGGATATCAACGGCGTTTCCGCGATCGTCACCGGCGGTGGTTCGGGCCTCGGCGAAGCGACGGCCCGGGCGCTGGCGGCGAAGGGCGCGAAGGTCGCCATCGTCGACCTGCAGGACGACAAGGCCGCCCAGGTCGCAGCCGACATTGGCGGCGTCGCCGTGCGCGCCGACGTGACCAGCGAAGCAGATATCCGCGCCGCGCTCGCAACCGCCGCCAGCGCCCATGGCGTGGTGCGCGTCGCCGTCAACTGCGCTGGCGTGGCGCCGGCCGCCCGCGTGGTCAGCAAGAAGGGCGTCCACGCGCTCGACATGTTCCAGAAGGTGGTCAACATCAATCTGATTGGCACCTTCAATGTCATCCGCCTCGTGGCCGAGGGCCTGATGGAGGCGGAACTGCGCGACGGCGAACGCGGCGTGATCGTCAACACCGCCTCGGTGGCGGCGTTCGACGGCCAGATTGGCCAGGCCGCCTATGCCGCCTCGAAGGCTGGCGTCGCCGGCCTGACCCTGCCGGTCGCCCGTGACCTCGCCCAGTATGGCGTGCGCGTCTGCACCATCGCGCCGGGCCTGTTCCTGACGCCGATGCTGCTTGGTCTGCCGGAAGAGGCGCAGAAGAGCCTTGGCGAGCAGGCGCCGTTCCCGTCGCGTCTTGGCAACCCGTCTGAATACGCCAGCCTTGCGGTGCAGATCGTCGAGAATTCGATGCTGAACGGCGAGACCATCCGCCTCGACGCCGCCATCCGCATGGCGCCGCGCTGAGTATCTTCCGGCAGGGTGCGCGCTGCCCTGCATCGGAAAGAATGCATCAAAGCGACAGGGCAAAACCGGTTCCACGGGAACGGATTTTGCCCTGAGCAGGGTCTGCGCCCCCTGAGGCGCGCGTATCGGGCGGAGCGCTCCTGGCGGGGCTGCCCGCCATTGTGGAAGGCGCGGACCCATGCGGGCCGTGTCGCAGGGGAGGAAACATGACGCTCGAACGCATGAAGCTGACCATCGATGGCCCGGTCGCCATCCTGGCGTTCAATCATCAGGAAGTGCTGAACGCGCTGTCGCCCAAGCTGCTGCAGGATTTCAACACCGCGCTGGACGCCATCGAGGATCCGGCCAACGGCGTGCGCTGCCTGGTGCTCACCGGCGAGGGCCGCGCGTTCTGCGCCGGCGCCAACCTGCAGGGCGATATGGGCAAGCGCGAAGGCGGCAAGATCGACGCTGGCGCGGCGCTGGAAACTGTTTACCACCCGATCCTGCGCCGCCTGCGCAATCTGCCTTTCCCGATCATCACCGCAGTCAACGGCCCGGCCGCTGGCGCCGGCATGAGCTTCGCCGTCATGGGCGACCTGATTGTCGCCGCCCGCTCGGCCTATTTCATGCAGGCGTTCCGCCGCATCGGCCTGGTGCCGGACTGCGGCTCCACCTGGCTGCTGCCGCGCCTGATCGGCCGCGCCCGCTCGCTGGAGCTGTCGCTGCTTGGCGACCGTCTGCCGGCCGAGAAGGCGCTGGAATGGGGCCTGATCAACCGCGTCGTCGATGACGGCGAGGCGCTGAACGAGGCCCTGAAGCTGGCGACCGAGCTGGCCAATGGCCCGACCGTGGCCCTCGGCCTGATCCGCAAGCTGTACATCGAATCGACCGACAACAGCTTCGAGGAGCAACTGGATCTGGAGCGCCAGTCCCAGCGCACCGCTGGCCGCGCCCAGGACTTCGCGGAAGGCGTGCAGGCGTTCCTCGAAAAGCGCCCGGCCCAGTTCAAGGGCCGCTGACGGCATGCCGCGTCCGCAGCCATGCAATGTTGCGGCGCCTGAATGATCTGAAAGCCCTGGCGAAAGCCGGGGCTTTTTGTTTGACTGACGCATGCGGAAACAGGCCGGGCCATCCCGTGCAAGGCGCCCGTCCGTCGGACGTCCCACACGACGCGCAACGGCTGCGCGAAGAACGCCACAAAACAAAAACGGCAGAGCGGGAGCCCGGTCGGCGTGAACGGGTCCGCTCCCTGGGAGGACACATGAATTTCAAATACATGAAGCTGACCCTTGATGGTCCTGTCGCTGTGCTGGCGTACAACCGGCCAGAGGTGCTCAACGCCATGTCGCCGGAATCACTGGCCGAGTTCGGCGAGGCGCTCGACGTCATCGAGGATCCGGCCAGCGGCGTGCGTTGCGTGGTGCTCACCGGCGAGGGCCGCGCTTTCTGCGCCGGCGCCAATCTGCGCGAGCGCGCCTCCGGGGACGCGCCGGAGGCAGGGGCGGTGCTGGACACCTCCTACCACCCGATCCTGCGCCGGCTGCGCGACCTGCGCTGCCCGCTGATCACGGCGGTCAATGGGCCGGCGGCCGGCGGCGGCATGGCGTTCGCGCTGATGGGCGACCTGATCGTCGCCGTCCGTTCGGCCTATTTCATGCAGGCGTTCCGCCGCATCGGCCTGGTGCCGGACTGTGGCTCCAGCTGGCTGCTGCCGCGGCTGGTCGGGCGCGCCCGCTCTCTGGAGCTGTCGCTGCTGGGCGAGCGCCTGCCGGCCGAAAAGGCGCTGGAGTGGGGCTTGATCAACCGTGTCGTCGATGACGGCGAGGCGCTGAACGAGGCGATGAAGCTGGCGCGCGAGCTGGCCAATGGTCCGACCGTGGCGCTCGGGCTGATCCGCCGGCTCTATGCGGAATCGAACGAGAACAGCTTCGAGGAGCAACTCGACCTGGAGCGTCAGTTCCAGCGCGCCGCCGGCCGGGCCAGCGATTTCGCCGAAGGGGTGCAGGCGTTTCTGGAAAAGCGTCCGGCGCGGTTTACCGGACATTGAAGGGCGTCCTGGCCTGAAGGAACAGGTTTCGCGGGCATGAAAAAGGGCGCTCTCTGGAGCGCCCTTCGTTCGTTCAGGTCCCGGCCGCGGCTTACTCGGCGGCCTGACGCGCGCCTTCCGGCAGCGTGCGGGCGTCGAGCACGATCACATCCGCATCCGGCTGGCTGGCGAACAGGCGCTGCACCAGGTCGTTGCGGCGCTCCAGCGTGGCGCGCTGGTTGATGTAGCCCTTGTCGGTGATCTCATTGCCGTCGACGGAAGGCGGCTCGGCCATGAGCAGCGCCCGGGCGATGCGGGTGCTGGAGCCGGGGTTCTCCGCGTTGTAGGTCTTCAGGCCGTCGCGCACCGTGGCGATCACCGCCGGGTGACGGATCAGCTCTTCGGCGCCGGCTTCCGGCAGCCCGGCGATCTGCCGGCAGGCCATGACGTTGGGGAATACCAGCAGGGCGATGTAGTCCTTGTCCTGGCCCGCGACCACCGCGTCCTGCGCCGCCGGCGACATGGCCGCGACGGCGGCGACGCGCAGCGAACCGACATGGACGAAGGTGCCGGTCATCAGCTTGAAGTCCTCGACGACGCGGCCGGCGAAAACGAGGCCTTCCTCCGGACGGTTTTCGTCGACCATCACGCCGGCGTCGCCGATCTTGTAGAAGCCTTCTTCGTCGAACGCCTTCTCCGTCAGCTCCGGCTGGCGATAGTAGCCGGGGGTGACGGTGACGCCGCGCAGGCGCAGCTCATACTTGTCGCCGACCGGAACCATCTTCAGCTCCATGCCGGCGAAGGGCAGGCCGATCAGGCCGACGCGCTCGGTTTCCCAGTAGGTGTAGGTGGCGGTCGGCGCTGTCTCCGTGCAGCCCCAGCCGGTGGAGAACACATAGCGCTTGCCCGTGTACTTCACCGCCAGGTTCTGCATGCGGGTGTACAGGTCGTCCGGCAGGGTGGCGCCGCCATAACCGAGCTGGCGCAGGTCCTTGAAGAACGCCTCGCACAGTTCGGAATCGCGCTCCATGGCCGACACCAGCGCGGCGAAGCCGGCGGGCACGCTGCCGTAATAGGTCGGCGAGACTTCGCGCAGGTTGCGGATGGTTTCGTCAAACTGGCCAGGGAGTGGCCGGCCGTCGTCGATGTAGAACGAACCGCCGTCGGCCAGCACCGAGTGGAAGGTCGAGTTGCCGCCCATGGTGTGGTTCCAGGGCAGCCAGTCCAGCACCGTGCGCTTGGTCTCGGACGGGTCGCGCGGGCAGGCCTGCTGGCCCATGGCGACGTTGGCGGTCATCATCTGCTGGGTGTTGATGACGGCCTTCGGCATGCCGGTGGAGCCGGAGGTGAACAGCAGCTTGCCGATGGTCTGCGGGGTGATGGCGGCGATCGACTCCGCCACGGCGCCGGTCACCGGCGTCTTTTCCAGGTCGGCGTAAGCAAGGCTGTCGACGCCAGGAGCCGGGCGCTCCACGTGGACGACGGCGACGCCGGTCAGATCCAGGGTCTTCAGGGCGTTGGCGAAAGCCGGGCCATCCTGAACCATGATGACGCCGGGCGTCAGCAGGTCGAACACATGCTTCAGCTTGGTGAAGTCCTGGCTCATCAGCGAGTAGCCAGGCGACACAGGCGCAGCCGGCAGGCGCGCCTGCATGGCCGCCTGGGTCATCAGGGCGTGCTCGATCGAATTGCCGCTGAGGATCATCACCGGGCGGTCTTCGGCCAGCCCAAGGTTGAGCAACGCCTGGGTCAGGGCGTCGACGCGCTGTTTCGCCGCGCCGTAAGTCACCTTCTCCCAGTCGCGGTTGGGGCCGCGACGCTGGGCCAGCCACACGGCGTCGGGCGCCTCGACGGCCCATTTCGCCAGAAACGCCGGGATGTGCCGCTCATAAGCCTGAAGCGGAATGCGCTGCCGCATGACCATGGAGCCGTCGGCGCGACGCTCAAGGTCGATATCGCGCGGCATGAAGTTCAGTTTGTGGAACGGCGGCAACTGGCTTCCGGCCATGGCGTCTCTCCTGCAGACCTTTGCTGGACAAGCATCAACCGCCGCGCCGGATTGAAAGCGCGTCGCCGTGCCCAGTCATTCTGGTCGCAGACGATATATCTGAATGGCGGTACACGCCAGTACTTCGCTGGGAATGCTGGCGATAACGCCCATTCGCGGAGCGCGTGGCAGGGCGCGTTTTCCAGGTGGACAACAAAAAAACGCCCGGGTTGCCCCGGGCGTTTCCACATCGCGATATTTCGCCGGATCAGGCGACGGCGGCCGGGCCCTTGGCCTCCTTCGGCCAGTAGCGGTCACGCAGGATGCGCTTCATCAGCTTGCCCGTCGGCGTGCGCGGCAGCTCCGGATCGAAGTCGATGCTCTTCGGGCACTTGATGGGCGACAGCTTCGTGCGGCAATACGCCATCAGCTCGGCCGCCAGCTCGGGGCCGGCTTCATAGCCGGCGGCCGGCTGCACGACGGCCTTCACTTCCTCGCCCATTTCGGCGTTCGGCACGCCGAACACGGCGGCGTCGGTGACGGCGGGATGGCCGATCAGCGCGTCCTCGGTTTCCTGCGGGTAGATGTTCACGCCGCCGGAAATGATCATGTAAGACTTGCGGTCGGTCAGGAACAGATAGCCGTCCTTGTCGAGGTAGCCGACGTCGCCGAGCGACGACCAGCCGTGCTCGTTGTAGGCGCCCTTCGTCTTCGCGGGGTCGTTGTGATAGCTGAACTCAGGCGCGCCGGCGAAGTAGATCTGGCCGATATCGCCCGGGCCTTCCAGCTGGCCGTCCTCACCGACGATCTTGATCTCGCCGACCAGGGCGCGACCGACCGAGCCGGGACGCTCCATCGCTTCCTTCGAGTTGATGATGGTGACGCCATTGCCCTCGGAGCCGGCGTAATACTCGAGGATGATCGGCCCCCACCATTCGATCATCGCCTTCTTGACCTCGGCCGGGCAGGGCGCGGCGGCGTGCACGGCGCTCTTCAGCGAGGAGATGTCGTACTTCGCGCGGATGTCATCGGGCAGCTTGAGCATGCGGATGAACATGGTGGGCACGAGCTGCGAGAAGGTGATCTTGTACTTCTCGACGAGGCGCAGGTACTCCTCGGCGTCGAACTTCTCCATGATAATTGAGGTGCCGCCATAGCACATGATCATCATGTTGAAGCGCATCGGAGCCGCGTGATAGAGCGGCGCCGGCGACAGATAGACGGTCTCGCTGTTGGCGCCGCACATCGTGCCGACGAGCGCGTTCAGGAACGGGTTCAGCTCGGTGATCGGCGTTCCCTCGAACGGCTTTTTCACGCCCTTCGGCCGGCCGGTGGTGCCGGAGGAGTAGAGCATGTCGGGACCAGTCACCTCATCGGCGATCGGCGTCTCAGGCATGGCCTTCACCGCTTCCTCGAAGGACTGGAAGCCGGGAGCGACGCCGCCAATCATCAGGCACACGGTGTCGGGGCTGAGCTGCTTGCGCAGTTCTTCCGCACGGTCGGCGAACTTGATGGAGGTGATGAAGACCTTCGCGCCGCAGTCGCCGACGATATAGGCGATTTCTTCTGGCTGCAGGTGGGTGGAGATGGCCGTGTAATACAGGCCGGCGCGCTGGGCGCCGAACGCCACCTCGTAGAAGCGCGCGCTGTTTTCCAGCACGAACGCCATGTGGTCCTGCGGCTTCAGGCCAAGGGACCGGAACAGCTGGGCGACCTGATTGGAGCGGGCCTCAAGCTGGCCATAGGTCACGGTCTCGCCGGTGGCGGCCATGATGTAGGCGGGTTTGTCCGGATTGGTCCGGGCGTGAATGGATGGGTGCGTCACTTGGGCCCCTCACGGTCTTTGAAGGTCACTGAATTGTTGGCGCGGGTTGCGCGTAACGGACCAACAGGCTGAACCTTATGGCCGCCGTCCTTCCGCCTGCGCCCTGACAAGCACGAACGCCCGCGTTGCGCAAGGCGTCCGGCAGTCAGGCGGGCGATCCGGCCGGTTGGCGGATCGCCGGCTCCGTCGCCTTACTTGATGAGCGGGCAGCCGCCTTCATTCACCGGGCGGATCATTTCGTCGCCCGGAATGCTCCTGACAACTTTGGCCAGATCCCACTCGGATTTGACGTCGGCCGGCGCCTTCACTTCAAGCAGCAGCATGTCGCGGATCACGCGACCGTCCTCGCGCAGCTTGCCGTTCTTCGTCATGAAGTCGTTGATCGGCAGCTCGCGCATTTTCGCCATGACGGCCTTCGCCTCATCCGTGTTGCCGGCGTCGATCGCCTTCAGATAGTGCGACACGGCGCTGTAGACGGCAGCCTGGGTGTGCGCCGGCGGGCGCCCCATCTTCGCTTCAAACCGCTTCGCGAAGGCGCGGCTGGCGTCGTCGGCGTCCCAGTAATAGCCGGCGAGGAACACGGCGCCCTGGGCCAGCTCGGAGCCGATGCCCTTGGCGTTGATGATGGTGAAAATCGGCACAGCCAGCTTGACGCCCTTGCGGGTGACGCCGAACTCGGCCGCCTGCTTGATCGAGTTGGTGGTGTCGGCGCCGGCGTTGAGCAGGGCCAGAACCTGGGCGTCGGCGCCCATGGCCTGCATCAGGAACGACGAGTAGTCGTTGGTGGCGAGCGGCGCGCGCACTGCGCCGACGACATTGCCGCCGTTCTGCTTCAGCGTGCGGGTCATGTCGTCCTGCATGGCGTGGCCGAACGCATAGTCGGCGGTGAGCAGGAACCAGTTCTTGTGCGTGTCGTCGAGCAGCGCCTTGGCCAGGCCCTTGGCCAGCGAATAGCTGTCGTACAGCCACAGGGCGCCGTTCGGCGAGCAGGCCTTGCCGTAGAGATCGGCGTGGGCCGAGCCGACATGCAGGGCGACGCGGTTGGTGTCCTGGACGAGCTTCTGGATCGCCAGCGACACGCCGGAATTCGCCATGTCGACGAAGACGTCGACCTTGTCCTGGTCGATCAGCTTGCGGGCGTGGGCGAGAGCGACGTCAACCTTGAGCTGGTGATCGACGGAAACCAGCTCCACCGGCTTGCCGGCGGCCTTGCCGTTGTGATCGTCGATGGCCAGCTGCGCGGCGACCACGGAGCCCTTGCCCGAAGTGTCGGAATAGGCTGACGACTGGTCGTTCATGACGACGATGCGAACGACGTTATCGGAGATTTCAGCCTTCGCGCCGAGCGGGGCGGCGCAAGCCAGCACGGCGATGGCGCCCAGCAGGCGCTTCTTGAATTGGTTCATCAGTTCCCCCAGCGCGCCTTTTGCGGCGCGTATCATGACCTCTGGCTTCCGCGTCGCGAACACCGCATTTTCTTCACGAAAAGTGGCGCCCACCTTTCTTGAAAATGCTCTGGCGCGCGGAATCGGGCAGCTTGCCGCCGGTCTCCGTGGAACTGTTTCTTCCCTGTGCGCCGTCCATTCCGTTGCGCCCTGGGCCGGTAAAGCCGCCTCTCCTGACAGGTCGGAGGGCGCTGCCTGATCCAGTGCGGACGCTGGACGCGCTTGTCGCGTGGCTCCGCCGGAGCTTCACGAAAGTCCCGGCGGGTCTGACCGGCGCGGCGACGTGCGTCGCGCCGGAAGATGCAGATGTCAGATATTGCGGCCGATCAGTTCTTTCATGATCTCGTTGGCGCCGCCGTAAATGCGCTGCACGCGGGCGTCGGTCCACATGCGGGAGATCGGATATTCACGCATGTAGCCGTAGCCGCCGAACAGCTGCAGGCACTCATCCATGACCTTGCCCTGGGTGTCGGTGGTCCACCACTTGGCCATGGCCACGGTCTCCACGTCGAGCTTCTTCTCCAGCACAAGCGCGGTGCAGTGCTCGACAAAGGCGCGGGCGACGCGTGCGTGGGTCTTCACTTCCGCCAGCTTGAAGCGGGTGTTCTGGAAGTCGGCGATGGTCTTGCCGAACGCCTTGCGGTCCTTGACGTACTGGGCGGTCAGTTCATAGGCGCGCTCCATGGCGGCCACGGCCTGCACGGCGATGATCAGGCGCTCCTGCGGCAGCTGCTGCATCAGGTGGATGAAGCCCATGCCTTCACGTTCGCCGAGGCGGTTGGCGACGGGCACGCGCACGTCGTCGAAGAACAGCTCGGAGGTGTCAGCGGCGTGCTGGCCGATCTTGTCCAGGTTGCGGCCGCGACGGAAGCCCTGAACCTTGTCGACCTCGACCATGATCAGCGAGATGCCCTTGGCGCCCAGCGTCGGATCAGTCTTGGCGACGACGCAGATCAGATTGGCGGTCTGGCCGTTGGTGATAAAGGTCTTCTGGCCATTGATGACGTACTCATCGCCCTCGCGGCGGGCGGTGGTCTTGACGCCCTGCAGGTCGGAGCCAGTGCCCGGCTCGGTCATGGCGATGGCGCCGACGAGCGCGCCGGAGGCCATGCCCGGAAGCCAGCGGTGGCGCTGCTCTTCGTTGCCATAACCATAAACGTAATGGGCCAGGATGCCGGAATGCACCGAGTTGCCCCAGCCGCCGACGCCGGCTTTCACCTGCTCTTCAACCAGCACCTTCTCGTGCAGGAAGTTGCCGCCGGCTCCGCCGTATTCCTCTGGAATCGAGGCGCAGAGCAGGCCGTACTCGCCCGCCTTGTTCCAGACATCGCGATCGACAACGCCCTGGTCTTCCCAGCGCTCCATATGCGGAACGCACTCGCGCTCGAAAAAGCGGCGGGCGGTCTCGCGGAACATCGCGACGTCTTCAGGCTCATTGGCAAGGGCGAACTGGCTCACGGCGGCTTCCTGTCTTGCAGTTCTCCCGCGCGTCCCCGCGCCTTGTTTCCGCTATTGGCGGACGACGCGACGGAATGCTGCGAGGAATAGGCGGATCTGGGCTGCTCTATATCTATCTAACACTTGCTTGGCAATCGCGGCGCCGGACCATGTCTCGCCGCCGCCAGGATCCGCCGGCGGCTGGGCGGCCGTGCCGTGATCAGACTGTTCAGCCCTGCTGATCCTGCGCGCCAATGGCGATGGTGGCCACGTCATGGGTGCGATTGCGAATGGTGAACACGGACGTGCCCGGCTCCAGGCCGCGACGCAGTTCCGACAGCTCGAAGCGGCCTGCGAGGCGGGCGTGCAGGCTGGCGATGTCGGCGGCGCGCCACGACACGCCCCACAACTCATCGTCGTCCGACGCCTTCTCCGGATCCTCGCGGCTCGCGACCTCGATTTTCATGTCGCCGCAGCGGAACAGGGTGACGCGCGCGCCCATCTGCCTGAACGTGCGGTCGAAGCGCAGGCTCAGGCCTATCTGCGCGCCCCAGAAGGCCATGGCGCGGGTGGGATTGGCCGAACGCAGCACCAGATGGTCGACGCCGACAACGGCGCCCGCGCCGGCAAGCCCGGTTTCAGCCTCACGACGCGTGTCGCGGGCCGGAACCGGCTCCAGCGTCACTGGCGCGCCGTGGCTGGCGGCGCTGTCGAGGCGCAGGCGCGGCCCGTCCGGCCCGCTCTCCCGGGTCCAGGCCACGCCGCGATTGTCCAGCAGCCTGGCGGCGCGCTCCAGGTCGTCCACGCCAAACGCCATGCCGCAAAGTCCTTCTCCGCCAGAATGCGGGAGGATGGCGCCGGCGGCCTGCAACAACACGTCGGTGTTGGCGAGGCGGAACCTGGCGCTGTCAGCGGCG
>Ga0182745_1003934_pt1 | contig 12563 bp, 9 predicted proteins | sample eDN3rd30CKraftBY_FD_128523 | JGI IMG/M metagenome (GOLD analysis project Ga0182745, IMG submission 128523) | Enriched backyard soil microbial communities from Emeryville, California, USA - eDNA 3rd pass 30_C Kraft BY (version 2) (version 2) | ecosystem: Environmental > Terrestrial > Soil >...
GCGGCCGGCGCCGGTGATCAGATCGGCGCGCGAGCGGCCAAGGAGCTGTTCGCCGGCGCGGTTGAAGAGTACGTAGCGCAGATGCTGTGCCTCCTTGGCGAAGACGGTTGCCGGAATGTTCTCCAGCAGCGATTCCATAAAGTGATTGGCTGGGGGGTCTACGCTCGTGCTGCGCCGCCACGCCGCTGATGAACCATCCAACACAGAAAGCGCCGGCGTGCGGGTTATGTTTCGGAGCACCGGTCTGCCCGAAAGGCCACGTCACAGCCCGGCGTCGCGCTACTACTCTCGCGCCACTGTCGCTGCGCATCGCGGATGCGTTGTGCGATGCCACCGGAGCCGGGGGATGGAACGAGGGGTAATCGTGGGCGGAATACTGATATCGATCAGTTTCCTGCTGGCTGTCATGCTGAATCGCTCGGCGGTGGACAGCGCACCGGTGCGCGGCGTCGATGCCGAGGCTCGTGGCTCTGCCGCTCGCGTCGCACCTCGTGCGTCGGCAGCCAACCCACCGATTGACTCGCAGTCGCCTGTCCGCGCCGTCGAAGCAACACTCGAACCGTCGGAAGGCACCAGCGGCGCTGGTCGGCGTGACGATTGCTTTGAGAAAAACACGGCACCCGCAGCTGCTTCGCAGAAACGCTCGGACGATTGTTCGTCGTAACCTGCGCGTACCAAACATTGCGGCGATGATTCTCTGGCACCGGCGCGACCACGCTTCACTGTGTCGCGCATTGACCGCACGGATGAGCTACCCTCGCGCAATGCACAGAAAAAAAATCGCGTCTTCGCTGATCGTCATTGCCGCCGCTTGCGTTTCGCTCGTTGCCTGCTCGCCGCCGCCGCCGGCCGGCTCGCCGGAGATTGCGCTCTCCGGTCCGACCATGGGCACTACTTATTCGGTCAAGGTGGCCTCGCCGCCGGCCGGCATCGACAGCAACGCCGTGCGCGTCGCGATCGACGACGTGCTGGCGCGCATCGATCTGGACATGTCGGGTTATCGCGACGATTCCACCGTGTCGCGTTTCAATGCCTCGACTTCGACCGACTGGTTCGCAGTCTCGGAAGACCTGGCGAAGGTGGTGAGCGAGTCGCTCCAGGTCAGCGAGCTTTCGCAAGGAGCGCTGGACATCACGGTCGCGCCGCTGGTGAACCTGTGGGGAATGGGGCCGGCCGGCGAGCAGGCGCAGCTGCCCTCGGATGCCGAGATCCAGCGAGCATTGGCGCGTACCGGATATCGCAAGCTGCAGGTGCGCATGTCGCCGGCGGCGCTGCGCAAAGAGATACCGGAACTGACTATCGATCTGAACGCGGTCGCGCCGGGCTACGCGGTGGATCTGCTGGCCTCGCGCTTTGCATCGATGGACATCGGGAACTTCATGATCGACATCGGCGGCGAAGTCCGCGCGCGCGGTCTCAATGGAAAAGGGCAGGTGTGGCGCATCGCGGTCGAACGTCCCATCGATGCGGAGGAGGAGCCGTATGCCGTCGTTCGGCTCGACGATCTGTCAGTGACCACTTCCGGTGAATATCGTCACTACATCGTGCGCGACGGGCATCGCTACTCGCACACCATCGATCCACGAACCGGCCGGCCGGTGGAGCATGATCTGGCTTCGGTGGTGGTCGCCACCGGGACGGCATTGCAGGCGGACGCGTGGGCGACAGCTCTGAACGTACTCGGGGCGGAGGCCGGATATGCGCTGGCGCGCGAACGCAACATGGCCGCAATGTTCATCGTGGCGAGCGGTGGTGAGCTGCACGACGAAATGACCGAGGCTTTCCGCCGGCTCGTGATAGCGGAATGAGCCTCGCTCCCGGGGCGGGGATAGATGGACCTAGAGCGTCGCGGTGACGGCCTGCAACGTGGTGCCGATGCCGGCGTGAATCACCACGTCGGCGATCTCGTCCATCTGGGTGGGATCGCGATTCACGATGACCAGTGCCGCGCCGTTCTGGCGCGCACGTAGCGGAAAATCCGCAGCCGGGAAGACCGACAGCGACGAGCCGAGAACGACGAAGAGATCGCATTGCATGCTGGCTTCGTGCGCCCGCTGCATCGGCAGTGCCGGCATCTGCTGGCCAAAGGAAATGGTGGCCGATTTGATGATGCCGCCGCAGCGTGCGCACGGCGCCACCGTACCGGTCTCGATGAACTGCTTTTCGATGTCGGCGAGCTCGGACCGGGTCTGACAGCTCAGGCAGCTGGCGTAAGTCGCGTTGCCGTGCAGCTCGATGACCTTGCCGTCCGGCACGCCGGAGATCTGATGCAGGTTGTCGACGTTCTGCGTGATCACCGCCGTCGCCCGGCCGCGGTGGATGAGATCGGCGACGGCGTAATGACCGCTGTTCGGCTGTGCGCCGACCCAGCCGTCGTGATTGTCGAAGCGGCGCCGCCAGGCTTCGCGGCGAGTTTCCTCCGAGGCGATGAAGTCCTGGAAATAAATGGGCTGCATCCGGCTCCACACGCCGCCGGGGCTGCGGAAGTCGGGGATGCCCGATTCGGTGCTGATGCCGGCGCCGGTGAAGAAGACGGTATTGCGGCTGGCGCCCAGGAGTTTCGCGAACGAGGCGATCGGGTCGGCGGGAACGCTCATCCGCCGACTATGTGGGCGGATGATGGATTCGGCAAGCGCGGTGGGCGTCCTGATCCGTCCTGGGAAGAGGGATGAGAGCAGCGGCTGTGGCTCTTCGATCCGTTGGCAGCGCTGGCGGGCCGCGTAGCGGGATTTGCTACAACGCCGGTGCCTTCGGCACCTGTTCTTCCTTGGCGGTCGCTTCCATCTTGGCAGTCGCCTGCATCTCGCTGAGCAGGGTGTGCTCCAGCCACTCGTTCATGGTGATCATGGTGTTGCGCTTGGTGACCAGGCGATCCGAGCCGATCGGCGAACCCAGTGTGTGGATGCCGATGATGACGCCGGTGCGCTCGTCGATCACCGGCGCGCCGGCCGCTATGCCGCGCGCATCCATGTCATGGATGAAGCCGGTCAGGCTCGACAGCGGCATGCCTTTGCCCTTGCGCTCGTACACGGTGCCGCGGCTCTTGCTCTTGAGTGAATCGGATTCCAGGTCGGTGCGGAAGCCGACCATCAGCACCGGCGCCGCCGCGCCCGAGAATTTGCCCAGCGGCATCGTGCGCTGCGCATAGTGCGACGGTTCGCTCAGACGAATCACGGCGAGATCCTTGGAAGGCTGACCGAAGGCACCGGCCTCGGCTTCCCACTGGGTCTTGATGTAGGAAATCGGGATGCGTTCGCGGATCTGGCCGAGCGAATCGGTGCTGGTGTAGACGCAGTTCTCGGGCGCGGTCCACACGCCGTCGTCCTCGAACGTGTGCGCCACGGTTACGCCGATGTCGAAAGCGCCGACCAGGAATGCCGTGGCCATGCGCCGCTTGCCGTTGACGGAGCAGATCACCGCGCCCACGCCACTGAATGAATGGTATTCCTGGCTCGACAGCGTATTGCGGCGTGTGGTGTCGCCGGCGTTGGAGACCTGCAATGTCGCAATGAAGTCGGCGAGGCGTTTCTCGCTGTCCGCGCTCGCGGCGATCGGCGAAAGCGAACACCGTGAGCCGGTCTGGCACAGACCGGATGCAGCATGAGCTGCCGGCGACAGCAGCGCGCAGGCGGCGATGAGTGCCGCGGCCGTGAGGAAAACGACCTCGCGGCCATCCAGGGATGACAAGGCCCGCAGACGATTCGTTATCTTGCGCATGCCCGAAAAGTTACCGGTGAGCGATATGCAAAGCCGTACGCCAAGGCATCGATCGGGGATGAGCGCAAGCCTTAAAGCCGATCGCGGTCGTGCCCGTACGTGAGCGCAGCCTAGAGGCCAAAGATCGGTTTGACGGTGATGAAGCTCAAGGTTCCTTGCGCGGGTGTACGTGACTGAGCTGCGTATCGAGCGCGCAAGGAGCGGGCGGCATGGAATGCGCCATGAAAGGCCGGAAGCGTCTGCACGCTTCCGGCCAGAGCTTTGCCTGTCCCTGGTTGTTAGCCGTTGTTGTTAGCCGTTGCCGCCGGTGAGCCGGAAAGTAATCGCCACCTGCGTCCACGCGACCACGGACTGGCTGCCGTTGGTGGCTGCCACGAAGCGCCAGCGGCGCACCGCATCGATGGCGGCCTGGTCCAGCCGCGCGAAGCCGCTGCTCTTCACGATCTGCACTTCGCCGGGCAGGCCGCGTTCATCGACGAGGATGCGTAACTGAACGCTGCCTTCTTCGCCGGCACGTCGTGCCGAGGGCGGATAAGTCGGGTCCACCCGCCGACTGACTTTCAGGCTCTGTGCCGCTGCGGGCGGTTGCGCCGGCGGCGTTTCGGTGGCCTGGATCGCGTTCTGTGAGGGTGGCATCGGGACCTCTGCCACCGGGATCACCGGTTCTTCGGGCGCGATCACCGGCATGGGCTGGACGATGGGGTCCAGCGTGTCGTTGATGACCGGTTCCTTCGGCGGCAGCGGTTCGGGCTGGTGCGTCTGCGGTTCCGGGATGAAGTTGGCGACGATGGGCTGCGCGAACTGCGGCGCCTGGATCACGCCCATGCTGACGGACAGCAGGTAAGCGATGAGCAAGTGCACGCCGATGACGGCCGTGGCCGGACCGGAACGCGCCAGGGCGCTGGAATGACGGCCCGAGGACAGCGGATGGGACATGGTTGCCTCCGTCTTGCGCAAAGAAGCCGATCGCTTCTGTTCTCAATGAACGACGGTCATGCCGCAACGGGGTTGAAGCGCGCGAAAATTTCTTCGCGCGCTGGAGCGTTCGAAGGCGGAAAAGTTCCGCGGCGCCCGGCTAAGATGGCGCTCGGGTGGCCGATTCACGAACCCCGCAGACGTGAGTGTCGAGACAGAACGAAGATGACCTCCGAGACGACCCTCAAGCCGACCGCGACCGGACTGTTGGAAATGTCACGCCAGCGTTTGCACGAAGCGCGTGAGCAGGACGACGCGGTGTGGCCGAGCATTCTCGACAATCCATCGACAGCGGAATCGTTGCCGCGCGTCTGGGCCAGTAGCGAGTTCGTCGCGACCAGCTGCATTCGCGATCCGCAGCTGCTGGCACGCCTCATCGAAGACGGCCGATTGCTGGAGCCGGCGACGGACGACTGGATCGGCGAGGATCTGCAGCGACAGGTGACGGCCACCGCCGAGCCGGAGCTGATGGAAGGGCTGCGACGTTTTCGCCGTCGCCACATGGTGCGCATCGCCTGGCGCGACATCGCCGGCTGGGCGGATCTGGATGAGACACTGCGCGACCTGTCGGCGCTGGCCGATGCTTGCATCGACTTCGCCTATCGACGCATGTACGAGCAGTTGACGGCGCGCTACGGCACCCCGCGCAGCGAAACCAGCAACGAGCCGCAGCCGCTGATGATCCTGGGCATGGGCAAGCTCGGCGGCCGCGAGCTCAACTATTCCTCGGACATCGACCTGGTGTTCCTGTACCCGGAAGAAGGCCAGACCGATGGTGCGCGCGCCGTCGACAACGCCGAGTTCTTTCTGCGGCTGGGGCAGAAGATCACGCAACTGCTGGCGGCTCCGACGGTCGACGGTTTCGTGTATCGAGTGGACCTGCGCCTGCGTCCGTTCGGCGACAGCGGCCGTGTCGCAGTGAGCTTCGGCGCTTTCGAGAACTACTTGCAGCAGCACGGCCGCGACTGGGAGCGCTACGCATACGTCAAAGCGCGAGCCGTTACGGCGCAGGAACATTTTGCTGCGCTCTACGACGAGACCTTGCGTCCGTTCGTCTATCGCCGCTACCTGGACTTCGGCGTGTTCGAGTCGCTGCGCGACATGAAGGCGATGATCGCCAAGGAAGTCGAGCGGCGCGAGCTGCGCGACAACATCAAGTTGGGCCCAGGCGGCATTCGCGAGATCGAGTTCATCGTGCAGGCCTTCCAGCTGGTCCGCGGTGGCAACGATCGGCGATTGCAGAGCCGCGAGCTGCGGGCCGTCCTGCCGTTGCTGATCGGGCAGCGGCGACTGGGTCGCGAAGCAGTGGCCGAACTGGATGCGGCATACCGCTTTCTACGCATCGTCGAGAACCGGCTGCAGCAATGGAACGACGAGCAGACTCACAAGCTGCCGGCCGATGACCTGGCGCGCGAGCGTCTGGCGTTGTCGCTGGGCCTGCCGGACTGGGAGGAGGTCGTGGCGCAATTGACGGCGCACCGCGAGCGGGTGAGGGAAATTTTCGCTCAGACCGTCTTCGGCCCGACCTCCAATTCGGCGGAAGCGCAGCCGGCCGGAGCCTCGGACCTGAATCTCGACGGCTCGGCCGACGATCGCGAACGGGCGCTGCGGCAACTCGGCATCGAGAATGCGGCGGCGCTGAACGAGACGCTGGAGCAGTTGCGGTCCTCGGCCTACTACCGGCGCCTCGACGAAACCGGTCACCGACGCCTGCGCGATGCGCTGCCGCGCATTCTGAAGAGCGTCGCGGCGACGGCTGAACCAACCGTCGCCTTCGGCCGGATTGCCCGCATCCTGGAGATGATCGGAGGCAGAACCGTCTATCTGGCCCTGCTGAACGAGAACGCGATCGCGCTGCGCAGGCTGGTGCAGCTGTGCGCCCGGAGCCAGTTCCTGGCGGACCAGGTCGCGTCGCATCCGCTGCTGCTGGACGAGCTGATCGACGAGCGCCTGATCGAAGAGCCGCCGAGCCGTGCGCAGTTCGCCGAGGACCTGGCGTCGCGCCGTGGCGCGATGCAGGGCGAAGATCCCGAGCGGCAGGTGGAGATGCTGCGGAATTTCCAGCGGGCCGCCATCTTCCGGGTCGCGGTGGGCGACCTCATGGGGCGGCTGCCGCTGATGAAGGTCAGCGACCGGCTCACCGACATCGCCGAGCTGATCGTCGATGAGGCGTTGCGGCTGGCCTGGGCGCAGATCACCGAGCGCCACGGCATTCCGCAGTATGGCGAGGAAGCCGGTGTGCTGCGGTCCGCCAGCATGGTCGTCGTGGCGTACGGCAAGTTCGGCGGGCTGGAGCTGGGGTACAGCTCGGATCTGGATTTGGTGTTCCTGCACGATTCCAGTGGCGAGGTGCAACGCACCGATGGCCGCCAGCCGGTCGATAACAGCGTCTTTTTCCAGCGCCTGGCGCAGCGGCTGGTGCACCTGCTGACCGTACATACCGCGGCCGGCCGGCTCTACGAAGTCGATACGCGGCTGCGTCCCGCCGGCAATCGCGGGCTGCTGGTGCAGACCATTCAGGGATTCCGCGAATACGAATTCGAGGAAGCCTGGACCTGGGAGCATCAATCCCTGCTGCGCGCCCGTGCGGTGGCCGGTGAGCCCTCGCTGCGGGCGAGCTTCGAGGAGGCGCGTATCGAGGTGCTGCGCAACGCCGTGCGCCGTGGCGACCTGCGGACCGAAGTGCGCAACATGCGCGCCAAGATGCGGGACAACCTGTCGAAGGCGGGAGAAGGGCAGTTCGACCTGAAGCAGGACGCCGGCGGCATCGCCGACCTGGAGTTCCTGGTGCAGTACTGGATGCTCAAGTGGGCCGATCGCTATCCGCAGATCGTGACCTTCTCGGACAACATCCGGCAGCTGGAAAGCCTGGCCTCGGGCAACCTGGTGCCGCAGGCGCGGGTGGACTTCCTGGTCAATACCTATCGCAGTTACCGCGAGCGTCTGCACCACCTGTCGCTGGACGGGGCCGGAGACGTGCTGGACGCCACGGAGTTCGTCGCCGAGCGGCGCGGCGTGATCGAGATCTGGGACGAGGTCATGGAGGCTGCGGACTGAAATTCCGTCAGTCGATTCAGCCATTTCCCCAAATCCACCCCGTCCTGCGCTCAGGGTTCTCCGGGAGCCTGCGCCACGGCGGCTCAATCTGCGATAATCCGCCCGAAATCCGTTCCGCGAGACTCATCGCCCATGTCCACTGCCGAATCCGCGTCCAAGCTGCTGCAGCCGAACGCCCAGAACCAGTACAACGTGACGCCCGCGGATCTGCCGCTTTCCTGCCCCATGCCGGGCATGTACCTGTGGAATTCCCATCCGCGGGTGTTCCTGCCCATCGAGAAGACCGGCTGGGCCAAATGCCCCTACTGCAGCGCGGAGTACACGCTGCAGCGCTAGGTAAGGCGCTGTCAGCGCCGGTGCAGCGTTTCCACGATGCCGGCCAGTCTTCGTTCCAGTAATCGCGGCCGGTAGGCGATGCGATAGCCGTGCGGACCGTCGACCATGTCCGGCAGCGGTTCGATCGGTTCGAAGCTGGTGGTCGGCTTCATGGCGATGCCTTCAGGCCCGGCGCGCTGGATCAGCAACGTCAACTCGTTGAGATGCATCAGGAAGTCGGCCGGCATGGGCTGCGAGCGACCCTCGCGGATCGCGCGGGCCATCTCGGCGATGCCCAATAGCTTGTCCAGAGCGTGAATCTCCCGGCTGCGCAGCCAGCTCACGAACCGATGCTTGAGCGAGCGGCCGACGCCGCGCTCCGACTCGACCGCGTGGGATTTCCAGCGGCGTATCAGCGGCAGCTTGCGCCCGCCGATGCCGAAAGCCCGGCCGAGCAAGGTGTGGTTGCGGATGGTGTGGACCTTGCGGGCGCTGAGGCTGACCCGCGAGAACCGCTCCAGACGCACCGGCGAGCGATCGTGAAAAACATTGTCGACGCAGATCTCGCCGCTCTCGCCGATGACGCGGAAACGATGATCGCGAGGCGCAACCCAACTGCAAGTCAGGCGCGCCGCGACGCCGTTGGCGAAGGTCAGGCAGGCGACTGAGAAGTCCGGCGTATTGGCGGGCGCCAGCGGCGTGTCGGTCTTGTGCTCGACCAGGGTCTGTGAAAGGGCCGATACCGACAGGACCGGACCGAACATGGCGCACATCCACACCAGGTGATAGCCGGCGTGCTCGACGGTGCAGCCTTCCTGGAATTCCTCGGCGTAGGGGAACGGCGCGCCGGTCGGGCTCTGCACTTTCTCCAGGCCCATCAGGTGGGCGGGGTTGTCGTCGAGTTCGGCATAGACCAGCACCGGTTTGCCGATGGCGCCTTCGCGCACGGCTTTCCACAGGGTGCCGACCGCGTCGCAGTAGAGATTGCAGGGTGCACCGGTGAGCACGCGTGCGCGCGATTGGGCGAGAGCAAACAGCTCGCGACTTTGCTCGAGATCGGTGGTCAGCGGCTTTTCGGAGTAGACGTGCTTGCCAGCCAGCAGGGCGCGCTTCACCGTGTCGTAATGGGATCGGATGTTGGTCAGGTTGACCACGATCTCCACTTCCGGGTCGGCCAGCAGCGCTTCGTAACTCGGATAGACCCGGAAGCCGTAGTGCCGGGCGACCGTTGCGGCGCGTGTGGCGTCGATGTCGAAAACGCCGCAGACCTGCAGCTCCGGATGCGCCCAGGCGGTGCGCATGTAGATGTCGAACACGTAACCGCAGCCGACGTACGCGATCTTCATGGCCGGGCTTGGTCTCTTATGCCGGGGCGTTCCCCACGGATTCGTTCGATAGCGCCTGGCGGATCGTATCCGAGGTGGCGGCCACGGCGATACTGTCGCTCAGCGGCATGTTGGCGCTTTCCAGCGCACCGCGCCGCACGCAGGCGCTCACTTCGTCCGCTTCATAGTGAAAACCGTTGCCTGCATAGCGATAGTCGAAACGGCGGCCGCGGCCGCGGCTCGACCGGCCGGTGCGTTGGGCAATGTTGTGAACGAGGCCGTGCTGGCGCGCGCGTGCCCGCCAGCCGTACTGTGCCTGCTCGGCGCGACGCGGGGTCTCGTGCGAAATGTGCAGCCCGTAGGGCCGCACGATCGAGCCGCGCACGCTGATCATTCCGTCGCTGCCCAGGACCTGGAAGTCGTCCGGCGCCCAGGCGCGCAGGCTGACGAAGAAGGAACCGATCACGCCGGATGAGTAGCGCAGCTGGAATGCCGCATCCTCGTCGACGCCGGATGGACCGATCGTGCCCAGGGCATGCAGCAGCGTCGGGGTGCCGAACAGCCACTGCGCCAGCGACAGCGGATAAGGGGCAAGGTGGGCGATGGCGCCGCCACCGAGTGCGGGATTGAACATGCCGTTCGCGTCATCCGGCACCTGCGAGGTGCCGAAGTTGCCTGCGACCAGCCGCGCTTCACCCACGCTGCGGCTCGCGAGCTTGTCGCGCAGGGCCTGTGCGGCAGGCAGGAAGCGCGTCCACAACCCCTCCATGGCGAACACTGAGTTCGAGTGCGCGGCCTCGGCGATTCGCACGGCTTCGGCCGCGCTCGACGCGAAGGGTTTCTCGATCAGTACCGGGATGCCTGCCTGGATGCAGAGCAGCGCATGCGCAGCGTGTTCCGAAGGCGGAGTGGCGATATAGACGGCGTCGACGCCGCCTGCGGCGGCTGCTTCGGCATAACCGGCGATTGCACGGCCCACGCCCAGGCCGGCAGCGAACTGCTGCGCTTTCGCCAGCGACCGCGACGCGATGAACGTTGCTTCAGCATCGCGCGCGGCGGCCAGGCCGGCGACGAATTTCGCCGAGACAGCACCCGTACCGAAGATGCCCCAGCGAAAGCGCGCCATGCGCTTACCTGTACTCCTTGTAGCTCTTCTCTTCCACGATCCGTGAGCCGAGCCGGGTATTGATCTGCCGCTTCACTGCGGCGCGTTCGTCGTTGGTGACATAGACAGCGCGCGCCAGCTCGATGAACTGCGCATCGAACGCCTGGGCGCGCTCCTTGTCGCGGATGTCGTCCTCGATCACCCAGAGCTTTTCGTTGATGCGCTTGAGCGCTGCCCATTCGGTCTCGATGCTGGTCGTGGCGTGGCCGGAGCGTGCCCAGGTTTCTTCCAGCAGCGCCAGCTCGGTGCGCACGTTGGCGACCTTGGCCGGATCGCTCATGCGCTCGGACTTGATCTGGAGAATGGTGATCTTGTCGATCAGCTCACCGGGGGAGATGGGAACGAGAATATCCTGCATGAGAACCACCTTGCTGCGAGGGGGCGGATTGTAAGCCAGCGGCGCTCGAGGTTCTGTCGCCCACTTGCGCATTCAGCCATTCCAGCCACGTCTGGAACATGAGCACGTTCCACAGATGTGTATGCCATTTGCGACGGCCGGCCAGAAACTCGCGCCAGATCGTCGCAATCGGCCCGGGCTGGAAATGACCCTCGCGCGCCAGGCGGACCGGATCCAGCTGCTGTTGCGCCCAGTCGCGCAGCGCACCTTTGAGCCAGCCGCTCACGGGGGCGCCGAAGCCCTGTTTCGGGCGGTAGATCAGCGGATCGGGCAGATAGCGGCGCAGCAACTGTTTCAGCAGCCATTTCTGCTGGCCGTCGCGCAGCTTCATCTCCAGCGGAATCCGGAATGCCAGTTCAGCGACACGATAGTCGAGCAGCGGCGCGCGCGCTTCCAGGCCGACGGACATGGTGGCGCGATCCACTTTCGTCAGGATGTCTTCGGGCAGGTACGTCATCAGGTCCAGGTACATCAGCTCGTGCGCTGTGTCGGCGCGTTGCAGCTGCTGGGCCGGGTCCGTGAATGGAGTCGGATGCTCGCGGCCGTTGCGTACCACCGCTTCAGGAATTCGCCAGCGCGATACGCGATTCAGATATACCGCCGCAGCCGAATCGGCTTGCAGCTCGCTTGCCAGCTGCCCGAGCTTGCTGGTGCGCGCTTCCACCCGTGCATAGCCGCCCAGTGCCGTGCCTGCCAGGCGCCGTAATGCCGTAGGAACGCGTTGCTGCCATTGCCAGACATCGAGCGCGCGCTGATAGCGACCGTAGCCGCAGAAAAGCTCGTCACCACCGTCGCCTGACAACGCAACCGTGACACTCTGCCGTGCCAGATGCGCCACCAGGTACGTCGGGATCTGCGAGGAATCGGCGAACGGCTCATCGAACATCTGCGGCAGTTGCGGCACCACTGCGAGTGCGTCGTCGCCGGTCACATACAGTTCCGTATGGTCCGTGCCGAGATGAGCCGCGACGGCGCGTGCTGCGCGGGCTTCGTCATGACGCGGATCGTCGAATCCGATGGAGAACGTGCGCACCGGGCGTTGCGACTGCGCCTGCATGAGCGCGACCACGGTCGAAGAGTCGGTGCCGCCGGACAGAAATGCACCGAGAGGCACATCCGCATGCATGCGCAGCGCGACGGCATCGCGCAGCAGCTGATCGAGCTGCTCGATCGTGTCTTCCGTGCTCAACTTCAGGGGGTCACTGAGCGCGTCAGTGAGCACCTGCTGCGCATTCCAGTAATAACGGCTTGCAGCGTGCGGCGAAAAGTTGCTCGCACCGCGAGCCACGTCGGTGGCGCGCAGTGAAAGCACGGTGCCGGGCAGCAGCTTGAAGACTCCCGAAAGAATCGACCACGGCGCTGGCACATAGTCATGACGCAGGAACAGCGCCAGTGCCCCCGGATCGACACGCGGCTGTAGTTGCGGATGCGCCAGCAGTGCCTTGAGCTCCGAGCCGAACAGCAAGGTGCGGCCGGCCCAGCCATAGTAGAGCGGCTTCTTGCCGATGCGGTCCCGAGCCAGGTGCAGCACGCGCTCTTCCCGATCCCACAGCGCGATGGCGAACATGCCGTTGGCGCGGCGCAGTGCTTCGTCGAGACCCCAGGCTTCGAC
>Ga0182745_1003937_pt1 | contig 12561 bp, 12 predicted proteins | sample eDN3rd30CKraftBY_FD_128523 | JGI IMG/M metagenome (GOLD analysis project Ga0182745, IMG submission 128523) | Enriched backyard soil microbial communities from Emeryville, California, USA - eDNA 3rd pass 30_C Kraft BY (version 2) (version 2) | ecosystem: Environmental > Terrestrial > Soil >...
AACAGAAGAACCAGAAGCGGAAGAAACACCAGCTGTTGAAGAAACAGAAGAAGTAGCAGAAGAGCCAGCAGCAGAAGAAACACCAGCTGTTGAAGATACAGAGGAAGTAGCAGCAGAAGAAAAACCAGCTGTTGAAGATACAGAAGAAGTAACAGAAGAACCAGCAGCGGAAGAAACACCAGTAGCTGAAGAAGTGCAAGCAACAGAAGAAGCATCAGTAGCTGAAGAAGTATCGGCAGCAGAAGAAGTACCAGCCGCTGAAGATACTAATCTAATCGATGAAAGTTTTGATTATATCGTAGAAGGCTATCAAAGTCTTACTGAATATTATCAAACGGTAATTGAACAGTATTTGACTGAACCAGTTGCTGCTGAATCAACAGAAGAACCTGATTCTCTTGCAACAATTGATGTAGAAGCCGATGTATCTACTGAAGTTGGTGAATTAGATGCACCAGAAACACCAGAAACACCAGAAACAGTAGAAGCACCGGAAGTTACAGAAGTACCAGAAACAGAAGAAACACCGGAAGCTACAGAAGTACCAGAAACAGAAGAAACACCGGAAGTTACAGAAGTACCAGAAACAGAAGAAACACCGGAAGCTACAGAAGCATTAGAAGTAGCAGAAACTACAGTAGCACCAGTAACTGCAACAAGAACAGCACGAATTGCTAGAATTGCAACACCAGTTGCAACAGCAGCACCGGAAGCAGTCTCTGTTGAAAATGTAAGTGCAGAATTGACTAACGATGATAGTGTAACTTTAGAAAGCACGGTTGTTGAAGAAATTGAAAACCAAACTTCTGAAGTAGAAGTACCAGAGCAAGAAAGCGTAGAGTCAGTTGAAACTACAGAAGCAGAGGCTGAAGAATCAGTAACTGAAGAAGTAACTGCTGAACCAGAACAAGCAGATCAAAATGCGGTAGAAGAAACTAACACTACAAATGTAAAGGAAAAAGTGATTGGGTACTATCAAGGACTAGTATCTGCATTCGCTAACCTTTTAAACTTACTAAAATAAGAGTAACTTACTAGCATAATTGATTGCAAGATTGGATTGGAACGTATAAAGAATAAGGTGGGACAATCCTTCCTCTAATTTAAAAAGCCGGTGCATTTACTATTAGTAAAATGCACTGGCTTTTAAATTACTTGTGAATAGTGATTAACCGTGATAGTTAATCAAGATATTACTGATTGCAAGATGGAAAACCAGATATATCCGCAATCATTGAGAAATCATATTGTTTTAAAGCGTACTGTGTTTGATACAGATATTCAATAACAAGTAATTTTCCATTTGATACTCCACACAATATTCCAGATGTCCCTTGACCATTTGCTAGAGATATTCCGATTGGTTGACCCATTAAGTAGTTGATCTTATGTTGCCATGGCTGCATTGTCATCAATCCTTTCGGAATATTTTATGCTCTAGATAATGAGATGTCACATTCAAGCAGTAACTCAAAATACTGCTATTTTATATGAATAGTTAGTGAAAGAATTTATCTTTCTCCGTCGATAAGGAGAAGGTAATCGTAAATACTCAATAGCAAACCTACCCAGAAACAGACTCTATTTTCCCCTGCCTATTTTTCAACAACAAAGCCCCAACTACTACAACAACCAATGCAACCCCAAGCCCTAGCCAAATACTTGTCGTAAATCCAAGTACTAGGAATCCAATGATCGAAGCAACGCTAGAAAGAACCGCATATGGCAATTGCGTCATCATATGGTCGATTGGATGAACTGAGCTGCCGATTGATGCAAGAATAGTAGTGTCAGATAATGGCGAGCTATGTTCACCGAAGACTGTTCCAGCTAAAACAGCACCGATGATTGCGATTAAGAATGTGATGTCAATTGCAGCTACAATTTCAGCTCCGATGGGAATCATAATGCCTGCTGTACCGAGTGTGCTGCCGATTGAGTAGGAGATGAATGCTGCAAATACAAAGAAGATAACAGGTAGCCATGCAATAGAGATATTGCCGTGAATTAAAGAGGCTAGGTATTGGCCGACGCCTAGTGATGAGATGATTTGCGCGGTTACAAGTGCTAAGAATAGGATTGTGACACTTGGAAGCGTCGTTTTGATTCCTGAGTAGATTGTCGTTGTCAGGTGGCTTGCAGAAGTTTTGTTCAAAATTAGTCTTAGTAGAATCACAATGTTAGCAGAGATGGCCCCGTATAATAGGGAGGTGATAATATCTGTATTTTTCAGTAATTCCATAGCTGAATTCGAGCCTTCAGGAGCACTGCCAATTGTCACGGCCGTGATAACTGTTACTAGAATCAAAGTTAGGACAGGTAAAAGAAGGTCCATCATTTTGCCATCACGTCTTGTTGGAAGCTTTGATTCTTCTGCTCCAGGAATGAATCCATGCTTTGTATCAAATAAAATATTTTGTTCAACTGCACGTTTTTCATCGCGATGCATCTGTCCGAGATTAATGCCCGTAAAGGCAACAATAACTACTAACACAATCGTTGTGATTGTATAAAAGTTTGCAGGAATGGCGATCAAAAAGGCCTCAAGTGCTTGATAATCTCCAATATGATTCGATTCTAATACGCCATTAATAATCGAGATAATGAAGGCAGAGAGACCGGAAACAGGAATAAGAAGGGCTACTGGAGCAGAGGAAGAGTGGATTAAATAGGCTAATTTTGAATGTGAAACCTTGTATTTGTCTGTAACCGAGCGCATCACCGTTCCGCGGAAAAGACAGCTAAATGCATCATCAAACCAAGTAAATAATCCGAGAAAGATCGCTGCAAGCTGGGATTGAGCTCTCGTTTTGGCTACTCGTACGCCCCATTGAGCGAAAGCATTGATTCCGCCAGAAAGGTAGAGAAGTGAAGAAAGGATTCCGATTAAAATAACAAAGATTAATATCTTGCCATCCCCAGCTAAGACTTCAACGCCATAGTTGTAAACATTGATGACACTGTCAAACACATTCCAATGATTGGATAACAGTGCCCCTAACACAATCCCTACACCTAATGATAAAAATAAACGTTTCGTAAAAATTATAAGGGCAATCGTAACAATAGGGGGGATAAGGGAAAAAATAGTACCTTCCATATTAAACCACCTCCATTAGTTTTTAACCTCAATTCATTTGTAAGCGCTTGCGATTCTTCTAAAAGAATCATTCGTGAGAAAAGGCGTAAAAGTGCTGTCATTTGGACTAACTAACGCTTTTCACGAATGATTTTTGTTTAAATTTTCAAGTGAAGTAAGAGATTAAGAGATTATGCGAGTCGATTTACTAATTTGCCTATACCTTCTACTTCACAAATGATTTCATCACCTGCCTTTAACCAGATTTTTTCTTCTCGACCTAAGATGACCCCCTCAGGAGTGCCAGTAAAGAGAACGTCTCCAGGTTCCAACGTCATAATCTTTGATAAATCGCTGACCATCTCGGCAATCGGGAAAATCATAAGTTTTGTATTGGAGCTTTGGCGCAACTCACCATTCACCCAGCATTTCAAATCCAGATTTTGAGGATCCGGAATATCCTCAGCTGAGACGAGATAAGGGCCAACAGGTGCAAACTTATCAATTGCTTTTCCGTACATCCACTGAATACCTCGGAATTGCAGCTCGCGAGCCGATAAATCATTTCCTACCGAATAACCAAAGACATAATCTAGCGCTTCTTCTTGCGAAACATTTTTTGCTTGTTTCCCGATGACAGCTACCAGCTCTACTTCGTAATCCACTTGTTCCGTGATGGAAGGTGGCACAATCTCCTCTTCGTGCGCGGCCAAACTGTTCTCGTATTTAGGGAAATAGATAGGGAAATCAGGGACGCTAATATTTGCTTCCTCTACATGAGCACGATAATTTGCACCAGCGCAAATAATTTTTCCAGGATTTTGGACAGCCGAAACGTAAGTAATTGAAGCTTCCTCTATAAATTCGTTTGACAGGGATAGGACTTGCTGAAGCTGATCTAATCCCTTTTCTCCTGCTGCAATAACTTCATTAATCGTAATAGGTGCATCAATCCCTTCTTTTTCAGCAGTCGCACGTACATCTACAATCCCTTTTTCTGTGACAATTCCCAATTTAACCCCATCCACCGATTGAAACGAAACAAATTTCAATGCATGCACCATCCTCTGCTCTAATTTTCTTTATGGTAATAAAACAAACTTGCAGCTAGGAATCTTGTTGTAAGGAATTATATAATTCTAAATTACTATTTAGAACATAATAAAAAAATTAAAAATTGAGGTGTGGAAGCTACTTGAAAATAGGAAGTTTAAATTGAAAATGAAGCCATAATCACCTGCATATATTGAAGTTAATAGGAGGGAGGAGAACGTTTGCCCAACATAGGATTTAGAATTATACAAAGCAGCCATAAGTATAATGAAGAACTGCTTTCGAAATTTCATCCACTAGCCACTTCATTACTTAGCGATAATTTGAATCGGCTGTATGCAATTGGACCCAATATCCGTCCTTTTCATCAAGTGGGAAAGCTGATAGGCCATGCCTTTACAGTCAAAACCAGACCAGGGGACAACTTAATGGTACATAAGGCAATAGACATAGCACAGCCGGGAGATGTGATTGTAGTAGACGCGGGGGGAGATTTAACGAATGCCATAATAGGTGAAATTATGGTTAGTTTAGCTAGTAAAAATAGGCTAGCTGGCTTTGTTATTGATGGGGCAATAAGAGACTCTGGTTCAATTAATCGAGGAACATTCCCTGTATATGCACGAGGTGTAACCCATCGTGGTCCATACAAAGATGGACCAGGCGAAATAAACGTTCCAATCTCCATCAACGGTATGGTTGTGTGTCCAGGAGACATTATAGTGGGCGATGAAGACGGCTTAGTCATCATCTCACCACAACATGCAGAGCAAATTATCCAATTAGCCGAACAGCAGCAGCAAAAGGAAATGCAAATGCTGCAAGCCATCAATGACGGCACCATCGACAGAACTTGGGTAGATGAAATCTTAAAGCAAAAAGGGTGTGAAGGAATATAAAGTAATTTAAGGAAGGAGTTGTCTCAATGTACCTGAGGCAATATTCCTTCTTTACCTAATGTTCAAAAGAATTTTTAGAATTGAGTACATCTAATGATTAACTAGAAAATGATACTCGCACAAATTAGTGCAGGTATGCTTTTTCTAGTTTTCTATTTGAATTGCTAAAAGTCTATTAACGTAAGCTACTGATGAGCTGTTGAATAAGCGGTTTCCCCAAATTCTCTAATCGATCATTATTTAACTGTAAACCCCAAAAATAAATGACTCCAAATATACTCTGTACAAGTATTTTGTAAAAAATATGTGTGGATTCAATGTTTCTAATAGAGTTATCTTTTTTTCCATCTTCAATAATTTCTCGAAGAATTATATACAGTTTACGTTCTTCATTTGTAAAAAACGTGTGATCATTACTGATAATGGCTGCGGAATAGATGACGCGCATCAACTCTTTTCCCATTTCTTCCTCTATGCAACGAAACACTGAATAGCAAAAGGCTTCTAATCTTTCTTTTGCAGTAGAATATTGTGACTTTAACTCATTGTGGATTTTTATATAGTTTTCATCCAACTCCATAAAACGCATCATGAAAATACTTGATTTCGAAGGAAAGTGTTGATAAAACGAGCCCTTGGAGGTTTTGCTTTCCTTTACAATTCGATCTACTGAAACGTTATCATACCCTTGATTTTTAAATAATTCGATTGCTACGTTCATGATATGGCGTTGCGTTTGAATTCCTTTTGCTGTTTTATTCTCTAAATTCACCATTTTTTCTCCTTAAATAAATTTTTTTGTTGGAATATTCTTATTTTTAGGTTAATATGATTGTATCATTAGACTGCAGTCTAGTCAAAGGGGGATGGAAATGGAAAAACTAAAGAATGTAGAAGATTTAGAACCATTATTTAGGGACAATTTACGTTTATTAGTCGGGGGGTTCGGTATTTCAGGTACACCATTAACATTATTAGATGCTGTAGCAAAATTTGAGGCAGGAAATTATGAGATTGTTAGTAATAATTTAGGGGATGACGGTAAAGGACTTCACAAAGTTTTTGAAGCAGGAAAAATCGCCAAAGCAATTGGTTCTTTTTTCACGATTAATAAAGAAGCAGTTGTCGCTTGGTCAAAAGGGGAACTGGCTATTGATTTACTGCCACAAGGGACTTTAGCAGAAGCAATCCGCTGTGGAGGTGCCGGGATAGGTGGCTTTTATACACCCACTGCTGTTGGGACAAGACTGGCAGAAGGGAAGGAAGTTCGTGAAATTGATGGTGTACGGTATTTATTTGAAAAGGCAATAAAAGGGGATATTGCCCTCATTAAAGCATCGAAGGCAGATAAAGCAGGCAATTTAGTCTATCACACAACTGCTCGAAATTTTAATCCACTAATGGCCACTGCGGCAGAGGTAGTGATTGTGGAAGTGGATGAGATTGTGGAAATTGGAGAGTTGAGTCCCGAAGAAATCGTGACACCGCACATCTATGTAGATTATGTAGTGGAAAGCAAGTACGTGAAACTTGGGGGTGCATATGTTGAAATTAGATAGTCGAGAAATCATTGCAAAGCGTATTGCAAAGGAACTAAAGGATGGGGACGTCGTTAATCTGGGGATTGGGATTCCAACACTTGTTTCTAAATATATTGGAGATAAAAAAGTATATCTCCAAACAGAAAATGGATTGCTTGGGATGGGGCCACCTCCAACTGAGGATGAAATCGATATTGATTTAATCGATGCGGGGAAAGCGACAGTAACTATAAAGCAGGGAGCTTCCTTTTTTGATAGCGCTTTCTCATTTGGAATGATCAGGGGGAACCATATTGATATAGCTGTTTTAGGAACACTCGAGGTTGACCGTTATGGGGAGATTGCCAACTGGTCTGTACCAAATCTACCAATTTTGGGTGTGGGCGGTGCAATGGATTTAGTAGCCGGTGCAAAGAAAGTCATTGTAGCTAGTACTCTTTTTACAAAGGATGGCTCTCCTAAATTAGTAGAATCGTTGACACTTGATTCAAGTGGTGAACGCCGGGTGGACCAATTTGTGACGGAATATGCAAGTTTTACCTTCCAGGATGGTGATATTTTCATAGATGATCTTTATGGAGATTTGTCATTTGAAGAGTTAAAGAGCCGCATTGGATTGCCGTTAAAACAAAAATAGCATAACAGGGGGGAAATGGTATGTGGAGTATAATAACGATAGTGATTTCGTTAATTTTATTAATCACATTAGCTTTACGAGGATTTAGTATCATCATTATCGCTCCTGTTGTAAGTTTATTTGTCATGGTAACGAATGGATTGCCAATTTTGGAGACGTTCCAAGGTGCGTATATGACGGGATTTATCGGCTATGTTCAGAAATACTTCCTCATCTTTTTATTTGCAGCAATGTTCGGTAAGCTGATGGATGATAGTGGTGCAGCCCGCCAAATCGCAAATCTTTTACTGCGGCTCATAGGTAAGGATAGTAAATATAAAGTATTGGTAGCCATTATGATTATATGTGCATTCTTAACGTACGGCGGTATCAGTCTATTCGTCGTCATTTTCGCCGTATTGCCTATCGCAAAGCCATTATTCAAAGAATTGGATATTCCATGGCATCTATTCATGGCACCGTTCTTTACAGGTATCGGGACATTTACGATGACAATGTTGCCGGGAACACCTACTGTACAGAATATTATCCCGACTAAGTATCTTGGTACAACTGTTACAGCAGCTCCTTTACTTGGGATTATCGCAACAGTTTTCGTTATTGCGATTAACTTATGGTATATGAAGTTTGCTTTAAAGCGTTCAGAACAACGCAATGAAACGTATGCAGGTATGACAAATCCTGATAAAGATAGCAAAGAAGGAATTAAGGATCTCTTTGAAGGTCGTCCATTGCCAAATGCGATTGTGAGTCTAATTCCACCGATTGTACTGCTAGTCGTATTGAATATTTTTAAGGTTGACATTGTTTACACGCTTATGGGAGTTGTAGTACTTACAGTTATTTTATTTTGGAGAAACATCGAGATTAAGAAGAATTCCATTAATGAGGGCGCGGTATCAGCCGTACTGCCAATTATTAATACAAGTGCAGATGTTGGTTATGGTTCTGTTATTGCCATTACGGCAGGTTTCAGTATTTTCAATGATATGATGACGGATATTCCCGGCAGCCCTCTGATTTCACTTTTCTTGGCAACAACAGCACTTGCCGGAATTACAGGTTCTTCAAGTGGGGGACTAGGAATTGCGATGGAAGCGTTATCATCAACTTACTTGAAACTTGGACTAAATCCAGATGCTATGCATAGGGTAGCTGCAATTGCCTCGGGAGGGCTAGATTCATTGCCTCATAATGGAGCTGTAATCACTATATTAGTAGCATCAAAATTAACGCATAAAGACGCTTACAAGCATGTCTTTGCTACTTGTGTAGTTGCACCGCTAATTGCAAGTATCCCAATGTTGATAGCAGCGGTCTTATTCTACTAGAACTAAAGGAGGAAGGAAGATGATTCAAAAAGTTGGAGTTATAGGAGCAGGAACAATGGGATTTGGGATTGCCTTTCAATTTATAACAAATGGTATGCCTGTTGTCTTGCAGGACATTAAAGAAGAATCTTTGCAGTTGGCAAGTGAGAAGCTAAAAACTTATTTGAACATTTTTCGTGAGGAAGGGAAATTGTTTGAGGATTCAGATGAAGAAATATTAGACCGATTAAGTTTCACAACAACTATTGAAACTGTTGCTGAATGTGATTTGGTCATTGAATCTGCAACGGAAAATCTTGCACTTAAACAGAAGATTTTCGGACAACTAGATGAAATTTGTGCAGAGCATACGATTTTGACATCCAATACGTCAAGCTTAAAACTATCGGAGATAACTCAATATGTCGAAAAACACAAGGATAAAGTAATGCTAACTCATTTCTTTAACCCCGCACATATTGTTCCACTTGTGGAGTTATTAAAAGGTCCAGATACAAAACAGGAGATCTATGATGAAGTGAAGATACTTATGGAAAAAATAGGCAAGGTGACAATTGAAGTTCGAAAGGAGATGCCAGGTCTTGTAGCGAATCGTATTCAAACGGCCTTAGCGCGGGAGGCATTATCCTTATTGGAAGATGGGGTTGTCTCTGAGAAAGATTTAGAGAATGCTATATTCGCAGGACCTGGATTTCGATTTGCCACAAGTGGGCTGTTGAAGATTATGGATTTTGGCGGATTAGACGTTTGGGACATTGTCATGGATCAGTTACAACCAGAAATTGAATCCAATGTGCGCTCGTATGACGTTCTTAAGGAGAAGAGAGAGCAAGGGAATCTAGGTGTTAAATCTTCTAAAGGTTTCTTTGACTATCCAGGAAAAGGCTTGAATGATTACGTAATAGATCGGGATCGGTCATTAATCCAACAACTAAAAACTTTTTATAAAGTACAAGGGGGATTACAGGATGCGTAATATTTTAGTGACGGGTGCAGGCGGCGGACTCGGATCAGCAATGGTCAAGAAGTTTGTGGAAGAAGGGGATTATGTATTCGCCGCAGATTTAAATGTGGAAAATGCACAGGCAGTGGCGCAACTATATCCAGGAAAAGTGGAGGCACTTGAGTTGGATGTTTCCAATGCTGAATCTGTTAAAAGCGCAATAGACTATATTTGTAAGGAACGAGAACTCCATGTTCTTGTAAATAATGCCGGCATCCAATATCGAGCAAAGATTGAAGATTTTCCGGAAGAGAAGTGGGACCTGCTTCAAAATGTCATGCTCAAGGGTCCATTCTTAATGACGAAATATGTGTTTCCTTATATGAAAAAACAACAGCATGGGCGTATTGTGAATATTTCTTCGGTTCATGGTGAAATGGCAACACCAGAAAAAGTGGCATATGTTGCAGCGAAGCATGGAGTCGTTGGATTGACGCGAGTTGCAGCACTTGAAGGAGCAATGCATGGCATTACAGTGAATGCGGTTCTACCAGGTCCAGTAAAAACACCTTTACTTGTGAAACAATTACAAGATCTTGAAGAAAGTAGAGGAATGACTGAAGGGGAAGCTTTAAGTGAAATCATATATCCAAAGCAAGCAATGCAACGTTTTATTACAGCTGAAGAAATAGCAGATAGCGTATACTTTATTTCATCTAAGCATGCGTCAGGCATAACAGGTGAAACATTAAGTGTTTCAGGCGGGATGTAAAGGGGAGGATGACAAGGATGACAGCATATATTGTAAATGGCAGCAGAACGGCATTTGGCAAATTTGGAGGGGCATTTAAGGATATTACGGATATTGAACTTGGTGTTGCTGCTGTAAAAGAAGCGTTGCAGCGTTCAGGAGTGGAAGCAGCACAAATTGATGAAATTATATTCGGCAACATTATCCATACAACGACTTCCTCGGCATATTTGGCTCGTCATATTGGCTTGAAAAGTGGATTAAGGGAAGAAAGTACGGCACTCACGGTCAACCGTCTTTGTGGATCCGGCTTACAGGCGATTATCTCGGCGGCACAAGAAATTGAACTCGGGAATGTACATGCAACTGTTGCTGGAGGGACTGAAAACATGAGCCAAGCACCTCAAGTATTACGAGGTACTCGCTTTGGCTCCCCAAATAAAGCGCCAATAGTGGAAGATATGCTATGGGCTACTTTATATGATGAGGTAGCAGGCTGCGGTATGGGAATGACAGCTGAAAACTTGGCTGAAAAATATGGCATATCACGAGAAGAACAAGACGCTTTTTCCTTTACTTCGCATAACCGTGCAGCTGAAGCCAGACGGTCCGGGCGCTTTGCCGAGGAAATTGCCCCTGTATCGGTAAAAGTAAGAAAAGGCATTGTGGAAGTTACGGCGGATGAACATATTCGGGAAGAAATTTCGATGGAAGACTTAGCAAAATTAAAGCCGGCATTTAAAAAGGATGGATCTGTTTCAGCAGGTAATGCAAGCGGGATCAATGATGGTGCGGCAGCAGTTGTGGTTGTATCAGAAGCTTTCTTACAGGAGCATGGCTTAAATCCTTTAGCTAAGATTGTCACTTCAGCCACGGCAGGTGTAGACCCAACGATTATGGGGATTGGACCTGCTCCAGCAATTCGTAAAGTATTGAAGAAAGCTAATTTAACACTAGAGGATATTGGATTATTCGAACTCAATGAAGCCTTCGCAGCACAGTCATTAGCAGTTATAAAGGAACTAGGGATTGATCAAGAAATTGTTAATGTAAATGGAGGGGCTGTGGCACTTGGGCATCCAGTAGGGGCGAGTGGGGCACGTATTACTTATTCCCTTGCACTAGAGATGCAAAAAAGGGGGATTAAATACGGCATAGCAAGCTTATGTATCGGTGGTGGGCAAGGAATTGCTATTTTGCTAGAGAATCCAGCTATGTCATAGAATTAAGATTAAAAAACAAAAGTAGATAACCTTAGGAAAATGATACACACCTTTAGCAAGAATTCAGGTATAGGTACCTAAAATTCTTGTTAGAGGTGTTTTTTTCTATGAGAACTTCAAATTGTTGTTTATAAGTTGAAAAATAGGATTAAAGAGCACGCAATTGAACAGCTTGGAAAGTTGAAGATTCCTGGAATTGTGCACAAAGCTAGTATAACAACGGGTAAAAAAGAGTGTACAGGACCTAAAGTGGCTGAGCATACCGAAACGGTTTACAGGAATATGTGCATTTACAAGAGGATGAAATTCATCGTTCGAAAGAAAAAGGAATGATAAATTAAGAAAGGAGTGGCAAATTCGCCACTCCTTTTTGCTTATTGTTGCGCTTTTTCGATGAAGGCCTTGATGATGTCGGATTTAGCTGAGTAATCATCGCGGATTTTTTTCGCAATGTCATCGTAAAGGGAAGTATCCACATCCTCTAAGATTTCAACACCTGCATCCTTTAAAGTTTGCAGGTTTGTTTCTTCTCTCGTAAGTGCTTCCTGAACGCCCCAATCGACAGCTTTATCTAAAGCTTCACGCACTATTGCCTGATCTTCAGCTGATAAGCCATCATAGACTTTTTGGCTCATGACGATAACAGTCGGGAACGTCATTTGATTGGTTAATGTTAGGTAGTTGGCTTGTTCATAATATTTCTCTGTCACTAAAGCATCAAGGTCGATGTCGATTCCATCAATTACACCTGTTTGCAGGGATTGATATACTTCAGTTAAAGGCATTGAAGTTGGTCCAGCGCCGACTTCTTCCCAGTATTGCTGCATGGCTGGAGAACCAACGATACGAATCTTTTTACCCTTCAAGTCTTCTGGTGTTTCCGCAAAACCATCTTTCATCAACACGTGGCGGTTTCCTGCAAATGCAAAGTCCAGGCCGACTAGTCCTTGAGAGCTTAAAGTGTCAAGCATTGCTTTGGCTTCATCCGATTTACGCATTGCCACAGCATCCTCTAATGTGTTAAATAAGTAAGGCATAAACCATCCATTTAACGACGCTTCTCGCGTACTCATATAGGCGTTAGTCATAAAGCCGAAATCGATT
>Ga0182745_1003939_pt1 | contig 12558 bp, 13 predicted proteins | sample eDN3rd30CKraftBY_FD_128523 | JGI IMG/M metagenome (GOLD analysis project Ga0182745, IMG submission 128523) | Enriched backyard soil microbial communities from Emeryville, California, USA - eDNA 3rd pass 30_C Kraft BY (version 2) (version 2) | ecosystem: Environmental > Terrestrial > Soil >...
GACCGTGCGGTCATTGCCGTGCCCGTCGGACTACTCCGTGCCGGACTGCCGGTGCTCGATCCTGCTCCTCCGGAAGCGCAGCGCACAGCGATCGGTCGCATCGGTTACGGGGCGGGCGTCCTCGGCAAGATCTACCTGCGCTTCCCGCGCCGCTTCTGGCCGGAGTCGCCGAAATGGTTCGGGCGGCTTCCCGACTCGCCGGAGCGGCGCGGTGGTTTCAACACCTTCGTCAGCCACCAGCAGGAGACCGGCCTGCCGATCCTCCTCAGTTTCTGCAACGGTCATACCGCGATTCATCTCGACCGCGAGGCGAGCGACGCGGAGGTGACGGGCGTGGCCATGCGATCCCTGCGCGCGATGTTCGGCGAGAACGTTCCCGAGCCGGAGGCGATGGTCTTCCCGCGCTGGCTGAGCGATCCCTGGTCGCGCGGCGGCTATTCCTATCCTGGTGTCGGCAGCGATCCCGACGACTGTACTGCCCACGCCCGCCCGTTGGGAAATCGCGTGTTCTTCGCCGGCGAGGCGACGGAGCCGGTCGAGTACGGCACGGTCCATGCGGCTCTTTGGTCGGCCGAGCAGACCGCGGAGACGATCTTTCGCCTCGCCACCGGCACGCCCGCGTCGCGCGATGCACGGCCTTGGGCTGGCGCCCGTACTGGCGCGGGCCGGCACAATGCGGGATAAGCCCTCATGACCCTCGCCAATGTTCTTTTCGTTCTCGTGCTGGTGTCTGCGTTTGCGACGCTCGGAACGCTGTTCGCCGGCCTGATCAACATGAGCCGCAACCAGGACGGCAACATCGAGGGCAGTCGCCGCAGCAACCGCATGATGTGGTGGCGCGTGCGCCTGCAGCTCCTCACCGTGGTGCTGATCCTCCTTTGGTATTTCGCGAGCAGGAGCTAGGCGATGGCCGTCACCCTCAACCGCATCTATACGCGCGGCGGCGACACCGGCATGACGTCGCTCGGCCGCGGCGAACGCGTGGCCAAGCACGATATCCGCGTCGACGCCTATGGCACGACCGACGAGGCCAATTCGGTGATCGGACTGGCGCGTAGCGCCATCACGCGCGCCGGCGGCAGCGATCCACGGCTCGCCGAGGCCGATGCGATGCTGGCCCGGATCCAGAACGACCTGTTCGATCTCGGCGCCGATCTCTGCACACCCGAGGGCAAGACCAAGCGCGACGAGCAGGCCCTGCGCATCGTGGCCTCCCAGGTCGAGCGCCTCGAGCACGAAATCGATGCGATGAACGGCGAGTTGCAGCCGCTCAAGTCTTTCATCCTGCCGGGCGGCAGCGAGACCGCGTCGTGGCTGCATCTCGCCCGGACGGTGGCGCGGCGGGCCGAGCGCTGCATGACGCATCTGGCGGCCGAGCAGGAGATCAACCCGGAGGCGATCAAGTACATCAACCGGCTGTCGGATCACCTGTTCGTGCTGGCCCGCCGGCTCAACGACAATGGCGCAGCAGATGTGTTGTGGGTGCCGGGCGGGGCGCGCTAGCCGGCAACCTGTTGAAAAGCCGGGAAAAAAGCTTCCACCCTGCGGTCTTGTGCAGTGCGCCATAGCCTTGACATGATCGGCTCAACACCCCTACACGAAAACCCCTTCGCCGGACGGGTCGGTCCGGCCTCAACTCACCGATAGGCGCAACGCGATGAAAGTGCTGGTCGCGGTCAAGCGGGTCATCGACTACAACGTCAAGATCCGCGTCAAGGCCGATAACACGGGTGTCGAGACGGCTAACGTCAAGATGTCGATGAACCCCTTCGATGAGATCGCCGTTGAAGAGGCGATCCGCATGAAAGAGAAGGGCGCCGCGACCGAAGTCATCGCCTTTTCCGCCGGCCCGGCACAGTGCCAGGAGACGATCCGCACGGCGCTCGCCATGGGCGCGGACCGCGGCGTGCTGGTGCAGACCGATACCGAACTGCAGCCGCTGGCCGTCGCCAAGCTGCTGAAGGCCGTGGTCGACAAGGAACAGCCCGGCCTCGTCATCGTCGGCAAGCAGGCGATCGACGACGACTCCAACCAGACCGGCCAGATGCTGGCCGCGCTGCTGGGGTGGTCGCAGGGCACCTTCGCCAACAAGCTGAACGTCGCCGACGGCTCGGTCGAGGTGAAGCGCGAGGTCGATGGCGGCCTCGAGAACATCAAGATCAAGATGCCGGCCGTGATCACGACCGACCTGCGCCTCAACGAGCCGCGCTACGCGTCGCTGCCGAACATCATGAAGGCGAAGAAGAAGCCGATCGAGACGCTGGCGCCGGACGCGCTGGGCGTCGATATCGCGCCGCGCCTCAAGACCCTGAAGGTCGAGGAGCCGCCGAAGCGCAAGTCCGGCATCAAGGTGAAGACCGTCGCCGAACTCGTCGACAAGCTGAAGAACGAAGCGGGAGTGATCTGATCATGGGCGTTCTCGTCGTCGCCGCGCATGACGGCAAAGCTGTCCGGGCCAACGTCGCCAACGCCGTCGCCGCGGCGGGCCAGATGGATCCGGACGTCACGGTCCTCGTGGCCGGCAGCAACTGCGACGAGGCGGCCAAGTCGGCTGCGTCGATCGCCGGCGTCACCAAGGTGCTGCAGGCCGACGATGCGGCCTATGCCAACTGGCTGGCCGAGGACATCGCGCCGCTGATCGTGAAGCTCGCGCCGAACTACAGCCACGTCGTGATGGCCGCCGATTCGGTCGGCAAGAACATCGCGCCGCGCGTTGCCGCGCTGCTCGACGTCGCGCAGGTCTCCGAGGCGATCCAGGTCGTGTCGCCCGACACGTTCGTGCGGCCGATCTACGCTGGCAACGCGATGGCCACTGTCCAGACGGCCGACAAGATCAAGATCGTCACCGTGCGCCCGACCAACTTCAAGGCGGCAGCGGGCGGCGGTTCGGCGGCGATCGAGAAGATCGGCGGCGAGGGCGCCAAGGGCCTGTCTTCCTACGTCGGTGCCGAACTCTCCAAGAGCGAGCGCCCCGAACTGACCAGCGCCAAGATCGTCGTCAGCGGCGGTCGCGGCCTGCAGAGCGGCGAGAACTTCAAGATGCTCGAGACCCTGGCCGACAAGCTCGGCGCCGGCCTCGGCGCCAGCCGCGCGGCGGTCGATGCGGGCTACGTGCCGAACGATTATCAGGTCGGCCAGACCGGCAAGGTGGTCGCGCCCGACCTCTACATCGCCATCGGCATCTCCGGCGCCATCCAGCATCTCGCCGGCATGAAGGACAGCAAGACGATCGTGGCGATCAACAAGGACGAGGAAGCCCCGATCTTCCAGGTGGCCGACTACGGTCTCGTGGGCGATCTCTTCCAGATCGTTCCCGAGCTCACCGCCGCGATCGAGAAAAAGTAAAGTAACCCGAGGGTACCCATCATGATCAAGCGCATCGGAGTCATCGGTGCCGGCCAGATGGGCAGCGGCATCGCCCATGTCTGCGCGTTGAAGGGCTTCGACATCCGTCTCGCGGATGTCGACCAGGCCCATCTCGACAAGGGCCTCGATGCAATCGGACGCAACATGGACCGGCAGATCGGCCGTGGCATGATCCGTCCGGAAGACAAGGATTCGGCGCTCAACCGCATCTCGACCGCCACCGACTACAAGGCGTTCGCCGATTGCGACCTGATCGTCGAGGCGGCGACCGAAAACGAGGCGGTGAAGCGGGAGATCTTCAAGAAGGTCTGCGAGGGCCTGCCGGCCAACGTCCTGCTCGCCACCAACACCTCGTCGATCTCGGTGACGAGGCTCGCCGCCGTCACCGACCGGCCCGGCAAGTTCATGGGCATGCACTTCATGAACCCGGTCCCCCTGATGGGGCTGGTCGAGCTGATCCGCGGCATCGCCACGGAGGAGGAGACCTTCCGCACGGTGCGCGAGGTCGTGGTCAAGCTCGACAAGAAGCCGGTCAATGCCGAGGATTTCCCGGCCTTCATCGTGAACCGCATCCTGCTGCCGATGATCAATGAGGCGGTCTATGCGCTCTACGAGGGCGTCGGCAACGTCGAGGCGATCGACACCGGCATGAAGCTGGGTGCCAACCATCCGATGGGCCCGCTCGAGCTGGCCGACTTCATCGGCCTCGATACCTGCCTCTCGGTCATGCAGGTGCTGCACGAGGGTCTGGCCGATTCCAAGTACCGGCCGTGCCCGCTGCTCGTGAAGTATGTCGAGGCCGGCTGGATCGGCCGCAAGGTCAAGCGCGGCTTTTACGACTATTCCGGCGAGCGCCCGGTCCCGACGCGCTGACGGGGTGGGCGGCGCGATGCGTATCGCCGTCCTGCAGTTCGCCCACGAGACGGTGACGTTCCTCCCGAACGACACCACGCTCGCCGATTTCACCTATCCCGGCTCGCCGGCCAGCGGCGAAGCGCTGCTGGCGCACGATCCCAGGTCCTACATGGGCGGGTTCGTGAAGGTGGCGCGCGAGTATGACGGTGTCGAACTGGTCGGCATCGAATCGCCGCTGTGGCCGCGCACCGGCACCGGCTCGGGCTGGATCACGGAAGAAGCCTACGAGACCTTTGTCGGCCGGATGGTCGCCGGTCTGAAGGAGCAGGGGCCGTTCGACGGCGTCTATCTCAGCCTGCACGGGGCGATGGGCGTGCGCGGCGTCGCGCGACCGGAGGCCGACATCGCGCGGCGCGTGCGCGAGGTGGTCGGGCGCAAGGCCTTCATCGTCGGCACCTTCGATCCGCACGGCAACGAGGATGCGGCGTTCCTGGCCGAGGCCGACATGGCCTTCACGGTCAAATACTTCCCGCACTACGACAGCCACCTGCAGGGCGAGCGCGCGGCGCGCATGCTGGTGCGCGCGATCCGCGGCGACTACGTGCCCGCCACGGTAACGGTGAAGGTGCCGATCATCACGCCGACCGTGCTGCAATGGACCGGCGCCTCGCCGTGGATGGACCTGGTGCAGCGCGCCCTCGTCTGGGAAGCCCGCGAGCCCGACGTTTACGTGAATGTCTTCTTCGGTTTCCCCTTCGCCGACGTGCCGGACGTCGGCCTTTGCTTCCAGGTCATGACCAACGGCAATGCGGCGCTGGCCCAGAGGGTGGCCGACGACATGTCGTCCTGGGCCTGGCGCCGTCGTGACGCGCTGCTGAACACCGCGAAGGTCCATCCGATTCCCGAGGGCGTCCGGCTCGCCAAGGAAGCCATGGCGCGTGGCGAGACGCCGGTGGTGCTGGCGGACCATAGCGACCGGTCGGGCTACGCGACCTGGATCCTGAAGGAAGTGATCGATCAGGATCTGTCGGACGTGCTGATCGCCACGATCGCGGATGCGAAGGTCATCGATGCGCTGAAGGTCGAGGGCGTGAAGGTGGGCGACCCGTTTGATCGTGAGATCGGCGGCCTTGTCGACGAATCGGCCGGCCAGCCGGTGCGCGTCACCGGCAAGGTCGTAGGCGCGGTGGAAGCGTATGGCTCACTCTGGGTGAGCGTCGGCTTCGGCCGCGGCAATGTCGTGCTGATCAGCCGCTATCTCACGCAGATCATGGAACCGTCGGATCTCGTCTGGTTCGATCTCGCGCAGTTCAAGGCGATCGCCATCAAGTCGCGGGTGCACTTCCGGCGTGGCTTCGACGATAGCGGCTTCGCCCGGACCATCCTTCTCGTCGAGCCTGTGGAGCCGTTCCTCGGCACCGTGCGGCTCGACGGATTGCCCTATCGCAACGTCGACCTGAAGAAATTCTATCCCTACGGCGACGTAGATTTCCCGCAAGCGAGACATCCATGACCAGCCCGCTCTTCCGACCCTTCGCGACCAAGTCGCTGTCGCTGCCCAACCGTCTGGTGATGGCGCCGATGACGCGCTCCAAGAGTCCCGACAGTATCCCTGGCGCCGACGTCGCGGCCTATTATCGCCGCCGCGCCGAAGGCGGCGTCGGTCTCATCATTACCGAAGGCACCACGGTCGACCGGCCGGCTGCCTCCAACGACACCAACGTGCCGGACTTTCATTCCCCGGCAAGCCTTGCCGGCTGGCGGCGGGTGGTCGAGGAAGTGCATGCCGCCGGCGGCAAGATCGCGCCGCAGCTCTGGCACCAGGGCATGATGCGCAAGACCGGCACCGGCCATCATCCCGAGGCACCGTCGGACGGTCCGTCCGGCCTGTCCGCGTCCGGCAAGCCGGTCGGTCCGGCAATGAGCGAGGCCGACATCGCCGACACGATCGATGCCTTCGCGCGGGCCGCCGGTGCCGCCCAGGAGATCGGTTTCGATGCCGTCGAGATCCACGGCGCGCATGGCTACCTGATCGACCAGTTCTTCTGGGAGGGCGCGAACAAGCGCGACGACGTCTGGGGCGGGGACTTCGTCCAGCGCACGCGCTTCGCCGCCGAGATCGTGAGGGCGATCCGGGCGCGGGTCGGTGCCGACTATCCGATCATCTTCCGCTTCTCGCAGTGGAAGCAGCAGGACTTCACGGCGCGGCTGGCGCTGACGCCCGACGAGCTGGCGCGTTTCCTCGAGCCGCTGACCGAGGCGGGCACCGACATCTATCACTGCTCGACGCGCCGCTTCTGGGAGCCCGAGTTCGAGGGATCGACCCTCAACCTTGCGGGCTGGACCAAGAAGCTCACCGGCAAGCCCACGATCACCGTGGGCTCGGTCGGCCTCAAGGGCGCGGATTTCGTGCAGACGTTCCGGACGCGCGAGGATTCCGAGATTGGCGATCTCGGCGAACTGGAGGCCCGGCTGGAGCAGGGCGAGTTCGATCTCGTGGCGGTCGGTCGCGCCTTGCTGGCCGATCCGCAGTGGGCGGCCAAGGTGCGTGCGGGCCGCTTCTCCGAACTGGCGCCGTTCTCGGCGTCGTCGCTGGCGACGCTCGCTTAAGATACCGCGCCAATCAGGGAGACGTCGCATGCCTCCGTTTTTCAAGCCTCTCCTCGCGACCGCCATGCTCGCCAGCCTGGCGCTGCCGTTTTCGCCGGCCGAGGCGCAATGGGTGTTCGTCGCCCGCAAGGCGCTGGGCCGCATCCACCAGATGACCGAAGGTGGCCAGCCGGACGGCCGGCCCGGCTACGATTTCGCGACGGTCCTGCTCGATGCCCACGCCGACAAGATCTTCTCGACCGCGCTCGACCTCGCGCGGAAGAATCCCTCGGTTCGCATCCTGATGCAGGACCCGGGGGCACGCCGCCTCCAGATCGCCGAGGGCGACCGCACCGCCACGCTGAACGTCGTCCCGTTCAACGACGACGTCTCCCAGCTCATGATCGCGGGCCATGCCGGCGCGGGCGAAGGCTCGACCGCGTCGCTGGTCGTCCAGGCGGTGCTGCGGGTCTGCAAGGAAATGGGCAAGCACTGCGAAGTGAGTAACTGACGTCACGCGGCCCAGTCGAGGCCGATGTCGAGGACGCTGGCGCTGTGGGTGAGCCAGCCGGCTGATATCAGGTCGACGCCGCTGGCCGCGATGGCGGGTGCGGTCTGCGGCGTGATGCGGCCGGACGCCTCGGCGATGGCGCGGCCGTCGATCATCTGGACCGCTGTGGCGAGCTGGTCGGGGGTCATGTTGTCGAGCAGGACGGCGTCGACGCCGGTCGCCAGCGCTTCTTCGAGCTGACCCAGCGTATCGACCTCTACCTCGATCTTCACGAGATGACCGACGCCACGTCGGGCCGCGAGGATCGCCGGCCGGATGCCGCCGGCCACGGCGACATGGTTGTCCTTGATGAGGACGCCATCGTCGAGGCCGAAGCGGTGGTTCATGCCGCCGCCCACGCGAACGGCGTACTTCTGCAGGGCGCGCAGTCCCGGCATCGTCTTGCGGGTGCAGCAGATGCGTGCCTTGTGACCGCTCACCGCCTCGACCAGCGTGGCGGCGCCACTGGCCACGCCGCTCAGATGTCCGAGGAAGTTCAGCGCGACCCGCTCGGCGGTCAGCATGCCGCGCGCCGGACCGGCAATGGTGGCGATGCGGTCGCCCGGCGCGAGCGGCGTGCCGTCGGGCCGTTCGATGGCGATCTCGATCGACGGGTCGACCAGCCGGAAGGCCGTGACCGCTGCGCCGAGCCCTGCCACGACGCCCCGCTGGCGCGCGACCAGGGCCGTCTTCGCCCGTGCCGTCGCCGGCACGATCGCGTCGGTGGTGAGGTCGCCGGCGCGGCCGAGATCCTCGAGGAGGGCAGCGCGCACCACCGGTTCGACCATTAGGTGCGGAAGGGAGGGGATCATGGTCATGGCCTCAGATTTCCAGCATGCGTTCGACGGCCCGCCGCGCCGGCGCGGCGACGCTGGGGTCGATCGTTACTTCGTGTTGCATCGTTTCGAGCGTCCGGCGGATTTTCGGCAGGGTGATCTGCTTCATGTGCGGGCAGAGATTGCACGGCCGGATGAACTCGACCTTGGGATGCTGCACGGCGACGTTGTCGCTCATCGAGCATTCGGTCACGAGGACGACCCGCGCCGGTTGCTTCGCATCGACATATTCGGTCATCGCCGCGGTCGAGCCGGTGAAGTCCGATTCGTCCACCACCTCGGGCGGGCACTCCGGATGGGCGAGCACGACGATGCCGGGGTGGCCAGCGCGCAGCTGACGGATATCCTGCGCCGTGAACCGTTCGTGCACCTCGCAGTGGCCGGCCCAGGTGACGATCTCGACGCCGGTTTCGGCCGCGATGTTCTGCGCCAGATACTCGTCGGGCAGCATGATGACCTTCGGGACGCCGAGGCTCTCGACGATCTTGCGGGCATTGCCAGAGGTGCAGCAGACGTCGCTCTCGGCCTTCACCGCGGCCGACGTATTCACATAGGTCACGACGGGCACGCCGGGATAGCGCTGGCGCAGCAGCCGGACGTCGGCGGCGGTGATCGAGGCGGCGAGCGAGCAGCCGGCGTCGAGGTCGGGGATCAGCACCCGCTTGGCCGGATTGAGGAGCTTGGCGGTCTCGGCCATGAAATGGACGCCGGCCAGGACGATCGTCCCGGCATCCACCTTCATGGCCTCGCGGGCCAGCGCCAGGCTGTCGCCCACGATGTCGGCCACGCAGTGGAAGATCTCGGGCGTCTGGTAGTTGTGCGCGAGGATCACGGCGTCCCGTTCCCGCTTCAGGGCCAGAATGGCATCGATGTTCTCGGCGAAGGCCGGCCATTCGATCGAGGGGATCACCGATTTCACGCGGTCATAGAGCGGTGCGGTGCGGGCCATCAGGTCCGGCGAAAAGGCTAACGACATCTGACACCTCATTATGCTCAATGGGAGCATTAATTATTTATACTAAGGATGAGCATTAATGGCGTCAAGTTTTCAGATCGGGCGGGAGAGGGGGAGCTTGCTGCCGAGGACAGCGCGTTCGAGGACGACCTCGCCGCGGAAGCGGAACAGCTTGGCCGGGCGGCCACGCGCCTCCGCGGTCGACGCGCCCGTCGGTTCGACCAGCCCCTGCGCGTCGATGAGCCGGCGGAAATTCTGCTTGTGCATCGGCCGTCCCGCCAGCGCCTCGACGGCACGCTGGAGCTGCAGCAGGGTGAATTCGGGCGGCATCAGCTCGAAGAACACCGGCCGGTATTTGATCTTGGCCCGCAGCCGCGCGATGCCGGTGGCGAGGATCCGGCGATGGTCGTGGCGCATCGGCATGCCCGGCACGGGATCGGTTTCGGAGTGTCTCGCTTCCGGCACCAGACCGGCCTCGTAGAGCAGCTCGTAGCGCTGCAGGACCATGTCCTCGTTCCAGGTCTCGGCGCTGTCGCCAAAGCTCACGTCGACCCGCTGCTGCCGCTCCCGTCGGCTCGCCGCGACGCCCCCGGCCTCAACCCACGTCGCGAGCTTCGGCAGGATGGTTTCCGCGATCAGCGGCGAGGGGCCCGCTCGCCAATCCTCCCAGGGAAAATAGCGATACCAGCTGCGCCATTCCGGATCGCGCGCGCCGGCCGACAGGCGCTCGCGGGTGAGGCCGAGATAGCTGATCGACACGACGCGCCGGCGCCCGTCCGAGGCCGGCCGGTCGCGGTCGGCGAAGGTGTAGAGCTGCTCGACATAGCCCAGCGGATGGTTGGTCTGCCGTTCGACCCAGGCGCGCACACCGCTCTGCAACGTCGGATGCTCGGTCGCAAAGGGGCCGGACGGCAGGAGCGTGCCGTCCTCCAGGGTGAGCACCAGCGGCTGGTTCGCCGTCAGGGCGACCAGCACGGCATTGAGTTCGATGGCAACGGCGTCGGAAGGCGCGGGAGGCGGCGTCATGTCCGCCGCATTATGCACGAACCCGGCGCGACCGGGCGTTCCGTCAGCCCTTGTCCTTGGCCTTGCCCATCGCCGCCTTCATCAGGGCGATCGATTCGGGCATGTCCCAGTCGGCGTCGCCCTCGATGCGGCCGAGTTCGCGGCCCTGGGCATCGACCAGGATCGAGGTCGGCAGCAGGGTGACGTCGAGACCCTGCATGGTCTTGCGGCCCTTGTCGAAATAGATGCCGAGATTGGCGAGCTTCTGGTCCTTGTAGAAAGGCGCGACCTTGGGCTTGGTCGGGCCGTCGATCGACAGCGGCACGATCAGGAACTTGTCCTTCGGGAAAGCCGCCTGCAGGCGGTCGAGGCTGGGCATTTCCTTCACGCAGGGCGCGCACCAGGTCGCCCAGAAGTTCAGAAGCACGACCTTGCCTTTGAAGTCGCCGAGCTTCATCGGCTTGTCGTCGGCGTTCTGGATCTCGAGGTCGGGCAGGGGCTTCGGCGTCCTGGCGATCTTGAAGCGCTCCATGGCGCCCTTGGCCATGTCCGGCTTGACGCCGGCGAATGCTTGTCCCGCGAAGACGGGCAAAGCGAGGGCGGCCAGGCCGCCTGCCAGGACCGACCGTCTGCCGGGGAGGAAATCTCGCTGGGGATGTGCCATAAGCCGCGTTCCTAAAAGGATATATGGCTGAATTCATGGCACGGAAGAACACGACTGCGCGAGCGGCCAAGGGTGGCTCCAATCGTCGCTCCAACACGATGTGGGGCGGCCGCTACAAGCTCGGGCCCGCGGAAATCATGGAGAAGATCAACGCCTCCATCGGTTTCGACCGGCGGCTCTACGCGCAGGATATCGCGGGCTCCGTGGCGCACTGTGACATGCTGGTGGCCCAGGGGATCCTGACGGCCAAGGACGGCCGCGACATCAAGCGCGGCCTCGCCCAGGTCAAGGCCGAGATCGAGAGCGGCAAGTTCAAGTTCTCGACCAAGCTCGAGGACATTCATTTCAACGTCGAGCAGCGGCTGACCGACATCATCGGGCCGACCGGCGGGCGGTTGCACACCGCGCGCTCGCGCAACGACCAGATCGCGCTCGACGTGCGCCTCTGGGTGCGCGACACGATCGACAAGTTCGAGGAGATGCTGCGCGACCTGCAGTCCGCCCTGATCGACCGCGCCGACGAGTATTCGGCCACCATCATGCCGGGCTTCACCCACCTGCAGACGGCCCAGCCGATCACCTTCGGCCATCACCTGATGGCCTATGTCGAGATGATCGGCCGCGACCGCAGCCGGTTCGCCGACTGCCGCGCGCGTCTCAACGAATCGCCGCTGGGCGCCGCGGCGCTGGCGGGCTCGCCGCATCCGATCGATCCGCGCAAGACCGCGAAGGCGCTGGGCTTCGACCGGCCGATGGCCAACTCGCTCGATGCGGTGTCCGACCGCGACTATGTCGTCGAGTTCATCGCCGCCGCCTCGACGACCGCCGTGCACCTGTCGCGCCTCTCCGAGGAGATCGTGATCTGGTGCTCGGCGCCGTTCCGTTTCATCTCCCTGTCGGATGCCTTCACCACCGGCAGCTCGATCATGCCGCAGAAGCGCAATCCCGATGCCGCCGAGCTGACCCGAGCCAAGGTCGGCCGCATCGTCGGCAGCTTCGTCGCTCTCTGCACCATCCTGAAGGGCCTGCCGCTGACCTATGGCAAGGACATGCAGGAGGACAAGGAACCGCTGTTCGACGCCGCCGATTCGCTGGAACTGGGCATCGCGGCGATGACCGGCATGATCCGCGATCTCAAGGCCAATCCGGAACGCATGCATGCCGTCGCCTCGGCCGACTATTCCGTTGCGACGGACCTCGCGGACTGGCTGGTGCGCAAGGTCGGCCTGCCGTTCCGCCAGGCCCATCACGTGACCGGCCGTCTGGTCGGCATCGCCGCTGACAAGGGAATCGACCTCGACAAGCTGTCGCTTGAGGAAATGCAGGCGGTCGAGCCCAAGATCGACCGCAGCGTCTATCGCGTGCTGACCGTCGAGGCCTCGGTCAATGCCCGCAAGAGCCTGGGCGGCACTGCGCCCGCCAACGTCGAGCGCGCCGTCGCCGACGCGCGGCGTCGCTTTCTGGGCAAGGCCGGGGGACGCGCACGATGAGCTTCTTCGCTTACAAGGAGGGCGAGATGCACGCCGAGGGCGTCGCGCTCGCCGCCATCGCGGCCCAGGTCGGCACGCCCTTCTACTGCTATTCCGCCAGCGCCCTGCGCGCCGCGTGGAAGGAGTTCGCCGACGGCATCAAGGGCATGAACGCAAGCGTCGCCTACGCGATGAAGGCCAACAGCAACCTGGCCGTCATCCGCCTGTTCGGCGAGATGGGCGCCGGCGCCGACATCGTCTCCGTGGGC
>Ga0182745_1003942_pt1 | contig 12557 bp, 15 predicted proteins | sample eDN3rd30CKraftBY_FD_128523 | JGI IMG/M metagenome (GOLD analysis project Ga0182745, IMG submission 128523) | Enriched backyard soil microbial communities from Emeryville, California, USA - eDNA 3rd pass 30_C Kraft BY (version 2) (version 2) | ecosystem: Environmental > Terrestrial > Soil >...
TCTAGTCACCCGAATCTGAAGTTCGTGTCATCGTTTTCTGGCAGAAGCGTTTGACGGCTGCGAGGATTTCATCTGCGGATTTGACCCATCGGTAGGGCCTGGGGTTTTCGTTGTATGTCTCGATGAAGGCGTTGATGTCGGCCTCCAGTTCGGCGGTAGAACGGTGGACGCCGCGCAGCAACTGCTTGCGGGTCAGTTCGGCAAACCAACGCTCGACCTGATTGATCCACGATGCTGAGGTGGGTGTGAAGTGGACATGCCAGTGTGGGCGGCGCGCGAGCCATGCCTTGATCTTCGGGGTCTTGTGGGTGGCATAGTTGTCCATCACCAGATGCACGTCTCGCTCTGGCGGCATGGCCGTGTCGATCCGTTTGAGGAAATCGAGGAACTCGGTGGCGCGATGGCGCTTGTAGCATTTGCCGATCACCGCCCCGGTCGCGATGTCGAGCGCGGCAAAGAGCGATGTCGTGCCGTGGCGGACGTAGGTATGGGTCCTGCGCTCGGCCACGCCGGGAGCCATCGGCAGGACGGGCTGTTCCCGATCAAGCGCCTGGATCTGGGATTTTTCGTCCACGCACAAGACGATGGCCCGGTTCGGCGGTGCTGCACCACATCGCTCTGGGTCAGTTCATAGAGCAGATGCTCGCTGTCGACCTCGCGTTTGCCTGACTGGACCGCGCGTTCGGCGGCGCGTTGCAGGATCTCGCGCGCCTGTTCGCTGAAATGCTGTTCCAGATTGACGGTTTCGCGATCCTGCTCAGGCCGACCCAGAGGAGCCTCTGCGCCTGCGAAGAAATCGTCGAAGAGCCCGCCCCGGAACAGGGATTCCAGGGGCGACAATGCGCGCTGATGGCGCGAGAGCTGCTGATAGTGATAGTCGCAAACATTCAGCTGGCGGCGTTGGCCGTCCTGAACCACGGCGACGCGCACCGATGCCGGGCGCTGGCCGCAAATATCGCACATGAGTTGAGCCATCTCAGGTCTCCTCTGGAAAAGTGGGGATCGCGGTAGTGATCTGCTGTCTTCGCAGATTGCCGCAAACTGCCGGATCAGCTGTGATTTCGATCAATCCAGCCGGCGAATTTCAGCATGAAGCCGCTCAGGAATTTCTCGGAATCGGCATTTGCGATCCCGCCATCGGCATCGAGCATCTTGTCGACATGCCCCAGATAGGCCTCGGGCTGCTGCAGCGTCGGCACGTCAAGGAACACCAGCGATTGCCGCAAGTGATGGTTCGCCCCGAAGGCCGACAGCCCGCCCGGCGAACAACTGACCACCGCACCGGGCTTCCCGGCCCAGACGCTTTGCCCGTAAGGCCGCGAACCGACATCGAGCGCGTTTTTCAGCGCGGCGGGGACGGAGCGGTTGTATTCCGGCGTCACGAACAGCACCGCGTCGGCAGGGCGGATCCGGTCGCGGAACGTTGTCCACGCCGCGGGCGGCGTCCCTTCTTCGAGATCAGGATTATAAAGCGGCAGATCGGCGATTTCGACGATCTCCGCCTTGAGGGTAGCGGGCGCGAGGTCGGCAAGAGCCCTGGCGATCTGACGGCTGAATGAGCCCTTGCGCAGGCTCCCGACAAGGATAGCGACATTGAACGTGGTCATGGTGCGTCTCCGGTTTGATCAGAATTCTTCGTAACGGGCCGGGTCCTGGTCGCGCAGGCGACCATCCGGGCGGGCGAGCGTGGCGATCTGCGCCATATCCTCGGGCGAGAGCGCGAAATCGAAGATCGCGAGGTTCTCGGCCTGCCGCGCGGGCGAGGCCGAACGGGGCAGCGGCAGCGAGCCCAATTGATGATGCCAGCGCAGCACGACCTGGCCAACCGAACGCCCCAGCCGCTCGGCAATGGCGGTCAGGACGGGATCCTTCAGCAACTCGCCGCGGCCAAGCGGGCTCCAGGCCTCGGTCACGATGCCATGCGCCTTGTCGAAGGCGCGCTGTTCGACCTGCGGAAAACGGGGATGCATCTCGACCTGGTTGACGACCGGGGCGATGCCGGTCTCGCTCATGATCCGCTCCAGATGCGCGGGCAGGAAGTTACTGACCCCGATGGCACGGACCAGCCCCCGCTTGCGCGCCTCGATCAGGGCGCGCCAGGCCTCGACATAGAGCCCCTGTTTCGGGTTCGGCCAGTGGATCAGGTAGAGATCGTAGTAGTCGAGTCCTGCGCGCCAGATGGACTCTTCGATGGTCGCCAGCGCCTCGTCATAGCGATGGTGCCGGCCAGGCAGTTTCGAGGTGATGCGCAGGCTCTCGCGCGGCAAGCCGGAACGGCGGATCGCCTCGCCCACGGCACCCTCGTTTTCGTAGTTGAAAGCGGAATCAATCAGCCGGTAGCCACTATGCAACGCCGAAGTGATTGCCTCGACGCCTTGCGTGCCGTTCAGACTCCATGCGCCGAAACCCACGGCAGGCAGGGCTACACCGTCTGTCAGACGCAGTTCGGGGATATTTGCCATCTCATGCTCCTTGATTTTCCCGATCCGTCATACGGATCACCCGGCCCCGACATCGCCGAGCGCGACCCCAATGCCGAAGACGATGGCACCGCCAATCACCACCTGAATGATGGTCCTGATCAGCTTGCCCCCCATGAAACGATAGCGGATCCAGGCAATCACAAGCAGTTCGACCACCACGACGACGTAAGCCAGCCGCAGGGCAGTGGTCATATCCGGGATCAGGAAGGGAAGCGTATGCAGCATCCCGCCGAGTCCGGTCGAAAGGCCTGTGATCATGCCGCGACGAACCGGTCCGCCGCGACCAGTGATCGAGCCGTCATCTGACAGGGCTTCCGCGAGGCCCATGCTGATCGCCGCGCCCAACGAGGCCGCAAGCCCCACGAGGAAGGCGTTGAATGGCTTTCCAGTGACCCCCGCCGCGGCAAAAATCGGCGCGAGGGTCGATACCGAACCGTCCATCAGCCCCAGAAGGCCGGGCTGAATCTCCTGGAGCACACGTTTGCGTTCGGTGGCGGATGGAACATCGACTGGCGTTCCGGTCATCTGACATGTCTCCCTGGGGCGCATGAGCAGGAGCCCATTTCGAAGTTCGAAAAGAGGCTAATGGGTCTAACGCAAAGAAAGCCCTTCCGGATCCCGGAAAGCGATTTGCTTTCCCGGTTTGCGCCAGCCCAATCATTTCTCTTCTTGAGTCGGGGATATGCTAGCTCACGAGAGATAAGTTGGAAAATGAATTGAATGACTTCAAATAAGTCGAAATGGGAATGGAAGTTCTGAAGGGTTCCGGCTGACTTGATCGAACGCGTCAGCGCATCTCACCTCCAGCAGCTATCTCTGATTTGACACAAGTCGGATCGTGCGTTTTATCTATAATTATGACCCACCGACCACCACACCCTCCGCGCGAGACCATCGCCAACCGCATCGCAACCGCGCTGTCGGAGCGCATCATTGCAGGAACCATCCGGCCCGACACCCGGTTGCGACAGGATCATATCGCTGAAGAATTTGGCGCCAGCCATGTCCCGGTTCGCGAAGCCTTTCGGCAGCTGGAAGCACAGGGCCTCGCGATCAGTGAGCCGCGACGCGGCTTCCGCGTGACATCATTCGACGTCGCCGAACTGCGTGAGGTCGCGGAGATGCGCGCCGCGCTGGAAAGTCTCGCGTTGCGTCATGCGGCGGCTCATCTCACTCCTGACCTGCTGGCTGCGGCCGGCAAAGCCACAAGTGCCGCCGAAAGCGCAGGGAATGTAAGGGATTGGGAGGAGGCGAACCGCGCCTTCCATCGCATGTTGCTTGCTCCCTGCGGGATGCCCCGCCTGATGGCCAGCATCGACGATTTGCACGCCGCCAGTGCGCGCTTTCTGTTTGCCGCATGGCGCTCGGACTGGGAGGCGCGAACCGACCATGATCACCGGGCCATCCTCTCGGCCCTGAGGCAAGGTCGGACGGATCTGGCCTGCCAGGTTCTGGCACGGCATGTGGGGTGGATCGGTCGCACCCCTGCAGCCAGAACAAATCCAGAATTATCAATCGGATGGAAGAAGAAGGTATAAATTATCTATACTTTGTATTGCCCAACAGGAAGAATCTGCCCTTCATTATAGATAATTAATGAAAGGGGTATCTTCATGCATTCCGAGCCTCAGGCTCCAAACCTGTCCCAATCCGCCCTGCAAGCACCATCACTTGTCCTCGGAGCGGCGGTTCTGATCGCCGTCGCCGCCAAGGTCCAGATTCCCTTCTGGCCGGTGCCCATGACCCTTCACACGCTCGCGGTCCTCGCGATTTCGGTGATACTGGGCCCACGTCTCGGCTTTGCGGCCATGGCAACTTATCTCGCAGCGGGTCTCCTGGGCTTTCCAGTCTTTTCCGGCTCACCCGAGCGCGGCATCGGCCTTGCTTATGCTCTTGGACCGACCGGTGGCTATCTTCTGGGCTACTTGCTTGCGGCAGGTCTCACAGGCTGGCTCGCGGCCAAACAAGGGATTGTCGGGACGTTCGGCGCAATGCTTGCGGGGTTGCTGGTCGTCTATGTGGCCGGGCTGGCATGGCTCGCTGCCTTTTTGCCGGCATCCCAGCTTTTGGCGGCTGGCTTCCTGCCCTTCATAATCGGCGATCTCGTCAAGATAGCGCTGGCCCTAATGCTCGTGACGGGCTTTCGCCGCATGAGAGCGTAATGATGGTACGTCACGACTGGACAATGGCCGAGGCGCAGCACCTCTACGATCTGCCCCTGCCGGATCTGATGTATCGCGCCCAGACGGCCCATCGGGAACACTTCGATCCGACCGTGGTCGAGACCGCCAGCCTTCTGTCCATCAAGACCGGCGGATGCCCCGAGGACTGTGGCTATTGCTCGCAAAGCGCGCATCACAAGACAGGGGTCAAAGCCACCAGGCTGATGGAGGTCGAAGAGGTTCTTACCGCCGCGCGCCGCGCCGCCGCCTCCGGAGCACAGCGCTTTTGTATGGGAGCGGCGTGGCGCAGCCCCAAAGAGCGGGACATGGACAAACTCTGCGCGATGGTGCGCGGCGTCACTGAACTGGGTCTTGAAACCTGCATGACCCTCGGGATGCTGACACCTGATCAAGTCGTCCGCTTGAAGGCAGCGGGGCTGGATTTCTACAACCACAATATCGACACCTCGCCGGAATACTATGCCACCATAACCACCACGAGGACGATGGAGGATCGCCTGGAAACCATCGGCCATGTCCGCAAGGGCGGTATCAGGGTCTGTTCAGGCGGGATCCTTGGGATGGGCGAAGAAGCCACCGATCGAATCGCCATGCTCGTCACCCTGGCCACTCTTCCCGCACATCCGGATTCCGTCCCCGTCAACCTCTGGAACGAGATTGCGAACACTCCTGTTCAAAGCCGTGCGAAGCCGGTGGATCCGTTCGCTCTGGTGCGCACCGTGGCCCTGGCCCGCCTCCTGATGCCGGCAAGCGTGGTACGACTCTCTGCAGGTCGCACCGGAATGAGCGACGAACTGCAGGTTCTGTGCTTCCTTGCCGGGGCAAACTCCATCTTTATCGGCGATGTTCTCCTGACCACGGAGAATCCCGCAGCCTGGAAGGATCAGGATATGATGGCTCGGCTCGGGATGCGCTTTGCACCGGCAAAGGGGTCTGTCCAGACCATTGAGCCTGCGGTTCCGTCACGGCGAACAGCTTAACCAATCGTGCCTGGGATGAGCCCAAAAACGGTGACGAAATGGGGCAGGCGCGCGAGACCAAGCTCGACCACAAAGCCAAGTGTAAAGAGTTCGCGCCCTGCCGTCCCGACCGCAGCGGCTGAGACGATGGGGGCGTTCAGTCGCCGCATCCAGAGACGCAGCACGCTCTTCGCAACTTCGAGGTCTCGGGCCGCCTGCGCTACTGCAACGCCCCGGTCCGTCACCAGCCTCACGGCCTCAACTTTGAACTCGCGGCTGAACTCCGCCTAGTCATATCTGCACTCCAGTTCATTGGTCACGATCTTATCTTCGTGTCCACGAAACCGGCAGCAGATCACCCTGACTTACTGGTTCCCGACGAGGCCACGTATTGAATTGCATGGCATCTGATTGGTGGGACCCTGTAAGCTCCCTCAAGCCAAAGGACCTGGTTCATACAGGCTTTCTGGGAACGTCCGGCTCCCCGTGTATCTCGCGGACCAGATCCAACCAGGCCTGGGCAGCGGGTGAGAGCCAGGCACCCTCACGCCAGACCATTGCCATGTTCCATTCCGCATCGGGTTCATTCACGGGGACCGCATTCAAACCCCGCATCCGATGCTGGGCGGCAATCATCCGGGGCAGGAAGGCGACTCCCAGTCCCGCGCTGACCAGTTCGACCATGAAGTCCGTCTGGCCACTTCGGGCCACCACATCCGGCTCGAACCCTGAGCGATTGCAGGCATCGAGCACCATACGGTGCAATGCAAAACCACTATCAAACAGGATGAAGGGCGTTTCCTTCAGATCCAGCATCGAAACTGACTGCGCCTCTGCCAGCGGATGATCCGGCGGCAGCAGGGCGACGATCGGTTCACGGCGTACCGGCTGGTACGCGAACTCCCCGGAGACCGGCAGCAAAGCACCGGCAAAATCGATCTCGCCCGCGCGCAAAACCGCACCCAACTGGTCACTGCCATATTCGGTCAACCGCACCTCGATGCCCGGATAGCGCTGACGGTAGATGGCAAAGAGCGGCGCGAACACCGTGCTGCTACCCACCGGCGGCAGGCCGAGGCGCAACGTGCCCCGCCGTACGCCCCTGATCTCGTCAAGCTCGGCCAGAAGGTCATCCCGATCAGCCAGCAGTTTCAATCCCCGGCGATAGACCACCTCACCGGCAGGCGTCATCACGCTGCGATGTCCGATCCGGTCCAAAAGCGGCAGGCCGATCTCGTCCTCCAGCTGCTTCACCGCCTTACTGACGGTGGACTGGGTGGCAAAGACGGTCTTGGCCGCATTGGAAAAGCCACCTTGTCGCACGACCTCGACGAAAGCACGCAACGGGCGGAAATCCATAACAAGTCTCCTTTGGAATACACTCAATTCAATCAATTCATTTTCAGAATGACAAGCCCTGCCCTATGTTGGGTTCAAAGGATTTCGCCATGACCGCTCGCCATCGGACCGCCCGCTTTCTGCATCATCACCCCGCTGCGCAGGTGTTGACCGTCTTCGCTTTCTGGCTTCTGGGGGAGGCAGTGACCCGGCTCGGCGGCATTCCACTGCCGGGCGGGATCATCGGGCTAGGCCTGCTGCTTTTCCTCCTGATCATGCGGCGCATCAGCAGCCTAAGTATACGGCGCGGCGCCGGCTGGTTTCTGTCGGACATGCTGCTCTTTTTTGTTCCGGCCGTGCTAGCGGTGCTGGATCACCCCGAGCTTTTCGGTCTGACCGGGCTGAAGATCCTTTTCGTGATCCTGACCAGCACTGCGCTGGTGATGCTTGCCACCGCGTTCACTGTGGATCGGTGCTGGAAATACCTTGGCCACAGAGAGGCATCGGGTCATGCCTGAGGCCCTGATCCATATTCTGCTCTGGTCCAGCCTGACCATCGGTTTTTACTGGCTGTCGAAACGGATCTATCGCCGCTGGCCGCGCTGGTGGCTGATGCCGCTTGCGGTGACGCCGCTTCTGCTGATGCTGGTGGTTGTCTCGTTTCACGAAAGCTATCGCGACTATATCGACGGCACTCATTGGCTGGTCCTGTTGCTTGGCCCGGCGACCGTGGCTTTCGCCATCCCGATCTACGAACAGCGCGGCCTGATCCGGCGTCACTGGCCGGTGCTGCTGGTCGGCATGCTGGTGGGCAGCGTAGTCTCCATCCTGTCGAGTTGGGGGCTTGCGGCTCTGGTCGGGCTGGATGGAGCAATCCGGCTCAGTCTTCTGCCACGCTCGGTCAGCACCCCTTTCGCGATGGAGGTCTCGGGAGAGATCGGTGGCATTCCCGACCTGACGGCGGTTTTCGTCGTGATCACCGGCATCGCAGGGGCAGTGCTGGGCGATCTGATCTTGGCGCGGTTCCGCATTGCCACGGCGCTGGCGCGTGGGTCATTGTTCGGCTTGGGGGCCCATGGCGCCGGCACCGCCCGAGCCCATCAGATCGGCGCAACCGAGGGCGCTGTGGCCGGGTTGGTCATGGTGTTGGTCGGGCTCCTGAATGTGCTGGCGGCCCCGCTGGTCGCACTATTGCCGGGATGAGCCGGGGATGAACACAAATCTCCTTCGTCTGCCCTTTGATCGTATTGTCGCGGCCTGGCGGGACGCGCTTGCCACAGCCATCGCGGGCGCACTTGCCTGGCTGCTGGCGGGATGGCTCTTTGGCCATACGCATCCGGTTTTCGCTATCGTCACGGCCATCGTCTGTCTTGCACCGGGCCTCCCCAATCACGGGCGTCAGGCTATTGGGTTGATGCTCGGCGTGGCCATCGGCATTCTGACCGGCGAACTTGCGCTTCTGGTGCCCGATCACCTGATGGCGGCCGGAACGTTGGCGTTGCTGCGTATGTCTGGCGCGGTGCTGTGCTCGATCCTGATCGCCTCCGCTTTCGGCCTGCCCGCCGTCGTGCCGATCCAGGCCGGTGTCTCGGCGGTGCTGGTTCTGGCGATGGGACCCGAGAACGCGGGCTGGCACCGGATGCAGGATGTTCTTGTGGGCACGGGCGTCGGCCTTGTGTTCAGTCAGGTCCTGCTGACGCCGGATCCCCTGCGCCAGATCGACAGCACCATGCAAAATCTGTTGCTGCGGATCGGCACCGGCCTCGACGCGGCCGCCGAAGCACTGCGGCTCTCTGATCCGCGCCGGGCCAATGCCGCGCTGAATCTGATGCTGCGAACTCAGGAGGACCTTGCGCTACTGCGCGCAGGGGCCGATGCAGCGCGCTACTCGGCGCGCTGGTCGCTGCGCGGACGCCTTGCCGCCGGGCCGGTCACCGGAGCTGCGGATCAGAGCGAGCATGACGCGATCCGCGCCTGCGCCGCCGCCCTTTTGCTGGTCGACGCGCTCCATGAGGCGCTTTTGCGTGGTCATACACCGCCGGAAGGATTGGAAGACCGTATCAGGGCGCTCGCGGCACATGCCTCCGGGAAAGCGGACCTTCCGCCATCCGGCGAAGATCAGCCGCTGTCCGGACCCGTCGACGCGGAATGGCTGTCGGTGATTTCGCCTCTGCGTATCCTGAGCGCAATCCTGCCAGCGCGTGCCGGTTCCGGGGCGTCACAGAACCGTTCGCGCCCCTCTGTATCCTCACCTGACCCCTCATGACGAAAGGATAAACCATGTCCGTCAAAGACAAAGCCATACTGGTCACCGGCGCGAGCCAGGGCATCGGTCGAGGTGTCGCGCTGCGCCTCGCCAAAGACGGCGCCAATCTTGCGCTTGTCGATATCAAGGCAGACAAGCTTGAGGCCGTAAAGGCCGAGGTCGAAGCGCTCGGCGTCAAGGCCACCACCTTCACCGCCGATGTCAGCAACCGCGATCAGGTATTCGCCGCCGTCGATCACGCCGAACGGGAACTGGGCGGCTTCGATGTCATCATCAACAATGCCGGCATCGCACAGGTCAAGCCTCTGGATGATGTCCGCCCCGAGGATCTGGAGCGGATCTTCCGCATCAATATCGACGGCGTGGTCTGGGGCATCCAGGCGGCGGCGTCGAAGTTCAGAGCGCGCGGCCACAAGGGTAAGATCATCAACGCCTCGTCCATCGCGGGCCATGACGGTTTCGCGCTGCTGGGCGTCTATTCGGCAACCAAATTCGCCGTGCGCGCCCTGACCCAGGCGGCGGCCAAGGAATATGCCTCGCATCAGATCACGGTGAACGCCTATTGCCCCGGCATCGTCGGCACCGACATGTGGGTCGAGATTGACGAGCGGTTCTCGGAGCTGACCGGCACACCGAAGGGCGAGACCTACAAGAAATATGTGGACGGTATCGCCTTGGGCCGCGCCCAGACCCCCGAGGACGTCGCGGCGCTGGTCGCCTTCCTGTCTTCTGACGATTCCGACTACATCACCGGACAGGCCATCCTGACCGATGGCGGTATCGTCTATCGCTGAGCGCTCCCGTCCGGCGCGCGATGTCGCGCCCGACAATCTACAAGGAACCACCATGCCGGACAGAACCATACAGGGCGTGGCGCTCGGCTTCGCCGCCTTCGCGCTGTTCTCGCTCAGCGATGCGAGTGTGAAACTGATCGCCGGGGTGATCCCGCCCATCCAGTCGGCCTTTATCGGCGCGCTGTTCGGGCTCCTGATCCTGCCGTTTCTGCTCCATCCGGGTGACCGGCTGACGGATGTGGTTCGCAGCGTGAACCGGCCTCTCTGGCTGGTGCGCTTCTTCGCCTATCCGGCAGGGGTGATCGGCTCGGTCACGGCCTTCACGCATCTTTCGATGTCCGAGGCCATGGTTCTGATGTTCCTGCAACCGGCTTTCGTCACCCTGATGTCGATCTTCTTTCTGAAGGAAAAGGTCGGCTTGCAACGGTGGCTCGCGATCCTGATCGGCTTTGCGGGCGTGTTGATCGTGCTTCGGCCCGGATTTCGCGAATTGTCCATCGGCCATCTCGGCGCGATCTTCGCCGGGCTCGGCGGGGCGACCTCGATCGTGGTGTTCCGCGCGCTCGGCGACCGGGAGAAGAAGGTGTCACAGGTCGGAGCGGGCCTGCTGGGAGCGGTCCTCATCTGTGGTGTCCTGAGCATCCGCGACTTCGTGATACCGGATCTGCGGCAGCTTGCCCTGCTGGCCGGCTACGGCCTGCTTGCGGCGCTTGCCAATGTTCTGACGACGAAAGCTTCGGTGATGGCCCCTGCAACACTCGTCGGCGCCACGCAATACGGCCAGATGATCTGGGCGATCCTGCTCGATGATCTGTTGTTCAACCTGCGACCGGACAGGACGATGCTGGTGGGAAGCCTGTTCATCCTTGCCTCTGGCGCGCTGACGATCATCCGGGAACGGCATCACCGCCGTCCATGGGCCGCACCGCTCGGCGGCGAAAAGCCTGCCGCCGCCATTCTGGCGCATCGCGCAGGAGAAACGAAGCCGCCTCACAATTCCTGAAAGCCCGGTCTGCTCAACCCATAAGCGCAACCGCAGCTTCCGATGTCTGCATCTGGAAGGTCAGGCTTTCCTGCAGGTAAAGGGTTACCGTATCGGCGGTATGCGCGAGGTAGCCGATGGAAATGTCCTGCCCCAGCCAGAGGTCGAAATCGCCGCCGCGGGTGGTCACGATTACGCCGCCTTCCAGCGCCTCGCTCCAGACCACAGGGGCGTCGAGCAGCTTCTCCAGGTGGCGCACAACCGGGTATCCGTCCTCGGCACCACCGGTGGCTTCGGTGAAAGGGGTTGTTCCCAGAACCAACGCATAGGGACCGTTCACGCCCGCAAGGCGCAGCGAGGTGACGGCGCTTGCCACCGCTTCGGGATAGTCCGCGACATCTTTGGGCAGCGCGATGGCCGGATTGCTCGAAGAGGGCAGGATCCCCTCTATGCCCGCCTCGGCATAGCCGAGAAACACCAGCCGGTCCTCGGCAAGCGCTATCTTGCGGGCGGCATCCTTCAGGGGCTGCCAGTCGGAATCGTTCGACCCGCGCGTCACATCGTCAATCGCCGCACGCGTCAGCTCGAACGGCACCCGCAATTCGATCAGCGGCGTCACTTCGCGCCGCGCAAACTGGACGCCCTCGACAGGCGAAGGGGTCGGGCTGAGATGTCCGGTGCCAACTGCGGAGAGATCGAAGCCCTTCGGGCCATGCAGATCGACCACATGGCGCGCGCCCAGATACCGTTTCAGCGTGCGCTTCGCCTCTTCTTCGATCTGCACCCAGGCAGCATTGCTGATCGGGGCCAGTTCGCGATGAAGATTGTCCATATCAGTTCCCCTGTTTCAATGACCCAAGGCCAAGCGAGCGGTCCGGCTCCGGCTCAGGTGCAGCTTCGGGTAGGACCAGTTTTCCGCCCCGCGCGATCACATCCAGCATATCCGCAGATGGGACGAAGAACAGGCATCCCGTCACGGCAGCGCTGACATCGAGGATACGGTCGCAATTGCCCGGAGGCTTGCCGATGAACATGTTGCGGAGCATGGTTTCCATGCGTCCGGGTTCGCGCGCATAACCGATGAAGAATGTGCCGAATTCACCCTTCGCGGGGCTGCCGAACGGCATGTTGTCGCGCAGGATTTCCAGCTGTCGTCCGGATTCGTCTTCGATATTGGTCAGGACATTATGAGCGTAGCTTGCCTTTTCGCCATCGGCGAGTTCAACATCGGACAGTTTCTGGCGACCAATGACGCGTTCCTGCTGCTCCACGGGCATCGCTTCCCACTGCGCCATATCGTGAATGTATTTCTGGGTGATGACATAGCTGCCGCCAGCAAAGACCGGATCCTCGTCGCCGATCATCACCGCCTCTGTCAGATCGCGGCCAAGCGGGTTCTCGGTGCCGTCGACAAATCCCAGAAGGTCACGGTTATCGAAATACTTGAAGCCCTGCGTCTCATCCTCGACCGAGGTCACAGCGGCGAGCCTTCGCATGATGCGGGAAACCAGCTCAAAGCAAAAATCGGACCTGGCGGCGCGGATATGAAACA
>Ga0182745_1003943_pt1 | contig 12554 bp, 14 predicted proteins | sample eDN3rd30CKraftBY_FD_128523 | JGI IMG/M metagenome (GOLD analysis project Ga0182745, IMG submission 128523) | Enriched backyard soil microbial communities from Emeryville, California, USA - eDNA 3rd pass 30_C Kraft BY (version 2) (version 2) | ecosystem: Environmental > Terrestrial > Soil >...
AGGTGTGCTGCGGCGGGATCGTCGGCATGGGCGAGTCGCGCGCGGACCGCGTGGGCCTCCTCGCGCAGCTCGCGAACCTGCCGGAGCATCCGCAGAGCGTGCCGATCAACGAGCTGGTGCAGGTGAAGGGCACGCCGCTGCACGGCGAGGAGGCGCTCGACCCGTTCGAGTTCGTGCGCACGATTGCCGTCGCGCGCATCCTGATGCCGCAGGCGCAGGTGCGTCTCTCCGCGGGTCGCGAGGAGATGAGCGACGAGCTGCAGGCGCTCGCCTTCCTCGCCGGCGCGAACAGCATCTTCTACGGCGAGAAGCTGCTGACGACGGGCAATCCCGACGTCGAGCGCGACCAGCGCCTGCTCGCGCGCCTGAAGATCGATGCCGAGACGCAGGACCAGACCCACGCGCGCGCATGAAACGTGAAGCGCAGGCGGCGCGCCGCGCGCTCGAGGGAATGGAGAAGGAGGGGGTGCGCCGTACCCTGCGCACCGTCGAGGAGTACACGCGGCCGGGGTTGACGACGCACGTGCGCGTCGAGGGCCGCGAGCTCGTCAACTTCTGCAGCAACGACTACCTCGGCCTCGCGCGCGATCCGCGCGTCATCGCGGCGATGACGACGTCGGCGAAGACGTTCGGCGTCGGCAGCGGCGCGGCGCACCTGGTCACCGGCCACACCATCGAGCACCAGCGGCTCGAGGCGGAGCTTGCGGATCTCACGGGCCGCGAGGCGGCGCTGCTGTTCTCCACCGGCTACATGGCGAACCTCGGCATCCTCACCGCGCTCATCGGCCGCGGCGGGCTCGTGCTCGAAGATCGTCTGAACCACGCCTCGCTGATCGACGGGGCGCTGCTCTCCGGCGCGCGGCTGTCGCGCTACGCGCATGCGAACGTGGGCGACGCGATGGCGCGGCTCGACAAGGCCGAGGAAGAGGAGCACCTGATCGCGACCGACGGTGTCTTCAGCATGGACGGCGACATCGCGCCGCTGGCGCCGCTCGCGAAGCTCGCGCGCGCGGCGCAGGCCTGGCTCGTCGTCGACGACGCGCACGGCTTCGGCGTCCTCGGCGCCGGCGGCACCGGCTGCGTCGCGGAAGCGGGGCTCGGCGTCGACGACGTGCCGCTCGTCATGGGCACGCTCGGCAAGGCGTTCGGCGTGTTCGGCGCGTTCGTCGCCGGCCCGCGCGACCTCGTCGACTTCCTCGTGCAGCGCGCGCGCAGCTACGTCTACACCACGGCGATGCCGCCCGCCGTCGCCGCCGCGGCGCTCGCCGCCGTGCGCCTCGCGCGCAAGGAAGAGGCCCGACGCGAAGCGCTGCGCGCGCTCATCGAGCGCTTCCGTGCGGGCGCGAGCGCGCTCGGCCTGCCGCTGATGCCCTCGCGCACGCCGATCCAGCCGCTGGTCCTCGAGGATTCCCGACGCTGCCTCGCCGCGAGCATCGCGCTGCGCGAGCGCGGCTTCTGGGTCGCGGCGATCCGGCCGCCCACCGTGCCGCCGAACACCGCGCGCCTGCGCGTGACGCTGTCGGCCGCGCACACCGAAGGCGACGTCGACCGGCTCCTCACCGCGCTCGGCGAGACGCTGAAGCAACGCGCCGCATGAGCGCCGCCCTGCACGTGGCGGCCGACGGCCCGCGCGATGCGGCGCGCTCGCCCTGGGTGCTGCTGCACGGCTGGGGACTGAACCTGCGCGTGTTCGACACGCTCGCCCGCGCGCTCGTCGAGCGGGGCGAGCGCGTGATCCGCGTCGACCTGCCCGGGCACGGGCAAAGCGCGTTCGATGACGCCGCCACGACGTTCGATGCGCAGTGCGACGCACTGCTCGCCCTGCTGCCGCCGCGCGCGCTCGTCGCAGGCTGGTCGCTGGGCGGTCAGTTCGCGCTCGCGCTCGCGCAGCGCGCGCCCGAACGCGTGGCGGCGCTGGCGCTCATCGCCTCGACGCCGCGCTTCGTCGCGCGTGCCGACTGGCCCGCCGGCATGAAGCCCGTGTTCCTCGAGACCTTCGCCTCGCGCCTCGCCACGAACTGGCGCGCGGTGCTCGACGAGTTCCTCGCGCTGCAGGTGCGCGGCAGTCGCGACGCCGACGACGTGCTGCGCGCGTTGCAGGCCGCGCTCGAAGCGCACGGCGCGCCCGATCCGCGCGCGCTCGCCGCGGGCGTCGGTTTCCTGCGCGACAACGATCTGCGCGAGGTCGTCCCCGGCATCGCGTGCCCGACGTTGCTCGTCAGCGGCCAGCACGATCGCATCACACCGCCCGCCGCGAGCGCCTGGCTCGCCGCGACACTTCCCGACGCCCGCCACGTCGAGTTGCCGCGTGCCGGTCACGCGCCGTTCCTGTCGCACCCGCGCGAGACGCTCGATGCGCTGCAGGAATTCGCGGCGTGATCCCCGGCGACGAGCCCGACGCTGCCTTCGGTCTCGACGCCGCCACGGTCGCGCGCGCCTTCGACCGCGCGGCCGCGCGCTACGAGGCCGCCGCGCAGTTGCAGGCCCGCGTGCGCGAGCAGTTGCTCGAGCGTCTCGATGAGCTGAAGCCGCCGGGCGACGCCCGCGCCGTGCTCGACCTCGGCGCGGGCACGGGCGCGGCGACCGCGGCGCTGCGCGGCCGCTTCCGCAAGGCGCGCGTCGTCGCGCTCGATCTCGCGCCCGGCATGCTGCGCGAAGCCGGTCGTCACCAGCGTCTGTTCCGCCGTTTCGACCGCGTGCTCGCGGATGCGGCCGCGCTGCCCTTCGCCGACGCCAGCCTCGACGTCGCCTTCAGCAACTTGATGCTGCAGTGGTTCGACGACCCTGCGCGCGTGTTCACCGACCTGTCGCGCGCGCTGCGGCCCGGCGGACTGCTCGTGTTCAGCACCTTCGGTCCCGACACGCTGCGCGAGCTGCGCGACGCGTGGGCGGCCGCGGATCCGGACGGCGTGCACGTCAATCGCTTCATCGACGTCCATGATCTCGGCGGCGCCCTGCAGCGCAGCGGCTTCGCCGAGCCGGTGCTCGACGTCGACCGCGTGCGCGCGCACCACGCCGACGTCGCCGAGCTGCTACGCGGCCTCAAGGCCATCGGTGCGCACAACGTGAACGCCGGCCGCGCCCGCGCGCTCACCGGCCGTCGCCGCTACGCCGCGATGACCGCCGCCTACGAGACCTTGCGGACGCCGAAAGGCCTGCCGGCCACGTGGGAGATCGTCTACGGTGTGGCCTGGGCGGCGCATGCGCCGCGCGACGAGGATTTCGCGATGCGCGGCGGAGAGACCCGGATCGACGTGGCCACGCTGGCCAGCCGCCTGCGGCGGAGGCGCACGTGAAGCGCGCGCGCAGCGTGTTCGTCGCCGGCACCGACACGGGTGTCGGCAAGACGCACGTCGCCGTGCGCCTCATCCGAACCTTTGCGAAGGAGGGGCTGCGCGTCGCGGGGATGAAACCCGTCGCCGCCGGCGCGGAGCAGCGGCCCGAGGGGCTGCGCAACGACGATGCCGTCGCGCTCATCGGCGCGAGCAACGTCGACGCGCCCTACTCGCTGGTGAACCCGGTCTGCCTGCCGCTCGCGACGTCGCCGCACATCGCCGCGCGCGCGGCCGGCGTCACCATCGACGTCGGGGTCCTGGTCGAGCGCTACCGCGAGCTCGCGCAGCGCGCGGACGTCGTCGTGGTCGAAGGCGCGGGCGGCTGGCTCGCGCCCATCGGCGAAACGCGCGGCGGCGTCGGCCCCAGCATGCAGGACGTCGCGGTCGCGCTCGCGCTGCCGGTGCTGCTGGTCGTCGGCGTGCGCCTCGGCTGCATCAACCATGCGCTGCTCACGCAGGAGGCCATCCTGCGCGCGGGGCTCGAGATCGAAGGCTGGGTCGCGAATCCCGTCGAGCCCGGCTTCGACGACAGCGGGGAGTACGTCGCGGCGCTCGAGGAGCGACTCGAGCCGCCGCGCATCGACTGCTGATCGTCAGCCGCGGAACCGCGTCGCCGCCATCCACTCCCCGTGCACCTGGCTGCTGGCGCGGAACGGCAGGATGACGCGCGCGATCTCGCCGTCACCCAGCCGCTGCGCATCGGCGATGACGAGCTCGGAGCGCTGCTCCGCATAGTTCGACACCACGCCGATGAGATAGCCCTCGCCCTCGGTGCTGCCGTTGCCGCGCGGGATGAACGTGCACTCCTGGCAGGCGTGCGTCGGGCCCACGAAGAGGCTCTCCATCTTGCCGGTCTGCGTGTCGTACCGGCCGTACGAGTTCACGACCCCACGACCCACCGGAATGCCCGCACGCACTTCGTCGAACTTCTGGTTCGCGTCGCCGAAGGGCGAATAGATGTAGCGGTTCTTCATGGTCATGAGGCGCGGATCGATCTTGCCGAGATCCATCACCGGCGTCGGCCACAGCACCTCTTCTTCCCAGGTGTCGCGCTTCGAGTCGAGGTCGATCGTGATCTTGCGGATGAACGCGCGCGCCTTCGAGCCATCGAACGGCGAGCCGTCGATATTCGGGAAGAAAGGAAAGAAATTGCCGTCGTAGAACGGCGCGTACAGCACTACCTTGTTGCCTTCGGTATAGGCGTTATAGGTGTGCATCATGCAGCGCTCGGGGCCCTTGAACCACCGCATGTCCTTTGCCTCGCCGTCGCGCGGCACCACGCCGATCATCGAGGGCTTCGTCTTGTCCCAGCCCCAGTGGATCTTCCCGTCCTTCAGGCGCTGCTCGCTCGTCACGTAGCCGGCGAAGGGGATGATCACGTGCTTGTGCGTGAGCGCCATGTCGTGGATGACGCTGACGTAGGGCACCTTCACCGTGAGCTCGTGCGAGACCTTGCCCTGCGGTGAGAGCGTCGCGATGTAGAGGTCGTCGCTCGCGGGGCCGGTCGCCTCGTAGCCGAAGGCCACGGCCTCGCCCGACATCGGGTCGAGCTTCGGGTGCGCGGTGAAGGTCTGGCTCTTCCAGCTCTTGTGGAAGTCCCACTGGCCCTTCGTCTCGAGCGTCTTCGGGTCGATGCGGTAGGGCAGGCCGTCTTCCTTCAGCGTGAAGAGCTGCCCGTCGAACGCGAAGGTCGACGTGTTCGACACCGTGCGGCGCGCCGGATGCGCGAGATCCCGCACCGAGGGGTCGTCGGTGTACGGGTTGCGGTAGTAGCCGTAGAGCTGCCGGCCGGCCTTGCGGTCGTTCTCGAAGCGCTCGGTCTTCACCCACTTGCCGCGAAAGTCCACGCGGCCGTTGTCGAAGAGGAAGGCGCTCACGTAGCCGTCCGCGTTCAGCGGGGCATCGTCGGGCTTCAGCGGCGGGAAGTACCACTCCCCGCCCACGCGATAGAAGCCGCCCTTCAGGTCCTTCGGCACGGTGCCGGCGACCTCGCAGTCGAAGACGTCGGCCTCGAAGCGCATCGGCGCATTGAAGCCGCGGCGCGGAAACGCATTGGAATAATCGGCCATGGATCCCCCGGGTCAGGCGCCGCCCGGGCCCCCGGTCGACGTGCCTCCGCATGATAAGCTGCGCCGTTATGTCCGTCGCTGCACCGCCGGCTTCGCAACGGATCGAGCTCTCCCCGCGGTGCAGCTTGAGCCCGCCCCAGGCGCGGCGCTTCTTCGCCGTCACCTGCGTCGCGGCCTTCGCGCTGGCGCTGCCGCTCACGCTGAAGGGCTTCTGGCCCATCCTGCCGTTCGCCGGCCTCGAGATGGCCGTGCTCGGCCTCGCCCTGAAGCTGAGTCTCGCCCGTGGCAAGGCCCGACAGGTGATCAGCGTGACGGAGGATGAGGTGCGGATCGAGAGCCGCGGAATACGGGGTTGCCGCAGCGAGGTCGTGTTCCCCCGCCATTGGGCACAGGTTAAACTCCGCGCGGATTTTGTGCGGTCGCATCCCAGCCACCTGACCATCGAGTCCATGGGCAGGGCCTGCGAAGTGGGCCAATTCCTGACGGAAGAGGACAGACGCTTGCTCGCGAAGCGCCTGACGGCCCTCATCGGCCGGGTGAGCGAGTCGCCGTCGCTCGTCGCAAATGTTCGGTAAGGTCTTAATTCTTAAGGTTATTCGATGACCCGTAAACCCATTTCGCGCTCCGCGGCCGTGGCCGCTTCGGGCTCCGTCCTCGCCGCGCTGGCGGCTCCTGCCGCCCATGCGGAGTGGGGTCTGAACATGACGGAGGGGGTCACGACCCTTTCCGGCCACATCTACGCGTTGCACATGCACGTCTTCTGGTGGTGCGTGGCCATCGGCGTGTTCGTGTTCGCCTGGATGATCCTGTCGATGGTCCGGTACCGCAAATCCCAGGGCGCGGTTCCCGACACCAAGATGGTCCACAGCACCAAGGTGGAGATCATCTGGACGGTCATCCCGGTGATCATCCTCGTCATCATGGCCGTGCCGGCCGCCCGCACGCTGGTGCGCATCGAGGACACCTCCGGGAGCACCGTGAACATCAAGGTCACGGGCTACCAGTGGAAGTGGCAGTACGAATACCTCGAGTCGGGCGTGCACTTCTTCTCCACCATCGCCCGCGACAGCGATGCCGCCCGCCAGCTGGGCGCGACCACCGACGTCAACCAGGTTCCGAACTACCTGCTCGAGGTCGACAACCCCCTCGTGGTGCCGGTGGGCACGAAGGTACGCCTGCTGATCACCTCGCAGGACGTCATCCACGCCTGGTGGGTGCCCGCCTTCGCCGTGAAGAAGGACGCCATCCCCGGGTTCGTCAACGAAGCCTGGTTCGAGATCCAGCCCGACAAGGTCGGCATCTACCGCGGCCAGTGCGCCGAGCTCTGCGGCCGCGACCACGCGTTCATGCCGATCGTGGTCGAGGCGAAGTCGCCCGAGGACTTCCAGGCCTGGATCGAGCAGCACAAGTCGCAGCAGCAGGCGAGCGCGCCCGCCGCCCCGAGCGCGGGCTGAAGCCCCGCCCCGCCCCCCAAGACATTCCGAGAATCGACATGGCCCACACCGCACACACCGATCACGCCGGCCACGACCACCACGGTGGCGCCCCGACCAGCTTCATCCAGCGCTGGGTCCTGACGACGAACCACAAGGACATCGGCACGCTGTACATGCTGTTCGGCGGGTTCAGCTTCCTCGTCGGCGGCCTGATGGCCATGGCGATCCGCGCCGAGCTCTTCAAGCCGGGGCTGCAGTTCCTCGACCCGCAGTTCTTCAACTCCATGACCACCATGCACGCGCTGGTCATGATCTTCGGCGGCGTCATGCCGGCGTGGGTGGGCCTCGCGAACTGGATGATCCCGCTGCAGGTGGGCGCGCCCGACATGGCGCTGCCGCGCATGAACAACTTCAGCTTCTGGATCCTGCCGTTCGCGTTCACGCTGCTGATCGGTTCGCTGTTCGTGCCCGGCGGCTCGCCGGCCGGCGGCTGGACGCTGTATCCGCCGCTCACGCTGCAGGGTGGCAACAGCTTCCCGATGGCGATGTTCGCGGTTCACCTGATGGGCGCCTCCTCGATCATGGGCGCCATCAACGTGATCGTGACGCTCATGAACATGCGCGCGCCCGGCATGACGCTGCTGCGCATGCCGCTGTTCTGCTGGACCTGGCTCATCACCGCGTACCTGCTCATCCTCGTGATGCCGGTGCTCGCGGGCGCGGTCACGATGCTGCTCACCGACCACTTCTTCGGCACGAGCTTCTTCGGCGCGGCCGGCGGTGGCGACCCGGTGATGTACCAGCACATCTTCTGGTTCTTCGGGCATCCCGAGGTGTACATCCTGATCCTGCCGGCCTTCGGCGTGGTCTCGGAGATCATCCCGACGTTCTCGCGCAAGCCGCTCTTCGGCTACGAGACGATGGTGTACGCCACCGCCTCCATCGGCTTCCTGTCGTTCATCGTGTGGGCGCACCACATGTTCACGGTGGGCATGCCGCTCGCGGGCCAGCTCTTCTTCATGCTCACGACGATGCTCATCGCCGTGCCCACGGGCGTGAAGGTGTTCAACTGGTCGGCGACGATGTGGAAGGGGTCGCTCACCTTCGAGACGCCCATGCTGTTCGCGTGCGCGTTCCTGTTCCTCTTCACGATCGGCGGCTTCTCGGGCCTGATGCTCGCGATCGTGCCGGCCGACTTCCAGTACCACGACACCTACTTCGTCGTGGCGCACTTCCACTACGTGCTGGTGCCGGGCGCGGTGTTCGCCATCATCGGCGGCGTGTACTACTGGCTGCCGAAGTGGAGCGGCCACATGTACGACGAGACGCTCGCGAAGTGGCACTTCTGGCTGTCGGCGATCTTCGTCAACGTGCTGTTCTTCCCGCAGCACTTCCTGGGCCTCGCCGGCATGCCGCGCCGCATCCCCGACTACAACACGCAGTTCACCGACTGGAACATGATCTCCTCGCTCGGCGCGTTCGGCTTCGGCCTCGCGCAGCTGCTGTTCCCGTACATCGTGATCAAGTGCGTGCGGGGCGGCGTGCCCGCCACCGACCGCGTCTGGGAAGGCGCGCACGGCCTCGAGTGGGAGATGCCCTCGCCGGCGCCGTACCACAGCTGGTCCGAGGCGCCGTCGGCAGACGTCCTCGCGCGCAGCGCGGTGCACTGAGCCCGGCGATGCACGATGAGCGGCGCAGACGCGTACGGAAATCGGCGATCGGCCTCGCGCTGTTCGCCGCCGCCGTGTACGTCGCATTCATCGTGTACTCGGTGAAGGCCCATGGCGGCTGACGCGCCCGTGCCACCGGCGTCGACGCGCCCGCCGGCGCCCCGTCACCGGCGCCTCGTGCTGCAGCTCGGCGGCATCACCGTCGCGGCGTTCGGCTTCGGCTTCGCGCTGGTGCCGCTGTACGACGTGCTGTGCTCCATCACCGGCTACGGCAACAAGAAGCAGCTGAACGAGGCCGCGCTCGTCACCGAGCGCCCCGACGAGAAGCGCACCGTCACCGTGGATTTCCTCGCGATGGTGCCCAGCGTCGGCAGCTGGGAGTTCCGCCCGGAGCAGCGCTCGATCGAGGTGCACCCGGGGCAGCTCTACACCGCGATGTTCTTCGCGAAGAATCTCACCGGGCGCGACACCGTCGCGCAGGCGGTGCCGGACGTCGCGCCGACCAAGGTGTCGGCGTACTTCCGCAAGACCGAATGCTTCTGCTTCACGCCCCAGCACTTCGCCGTGGGCGAGGCGCGCGACATGCCGGTGCGGTTCTTCATCGATCCTTCGCTGCCCGCGAACGTCGACCGCATCACGCTCGCGTACACTTTCTACGATTCGACCGCACTGTCCGCCAATTGACGCGATATCGAGACCTTCCATGAGCACCAACGTCGACACGCACGATTCCGACACGTACTACGTCCCGCACAGCAGCCCGTGGCCGATCTACGGCTCGATGACGCTGTTCGTGCTGATGCTCGGCGCGGTCAGCTTCCTCAACGACTGGGCCGGCGGCTGGTCGTTCATCCCCGGCGCGCTGCTGCTGGCGGGCCTCTTCTTCGGCTGGTTCCACACCGTCATCGCCGAGAACGAGAAGGGCCTGTTCAACCTGCAGGTCGACAAGTCGTTCCGCATGGGAATGATGTGGTTCATCATCTCCGAGGTGATGTTCTTCGCGGCGTTCTTCGGGGCGCTGTTCTACGCGCGGCAGCTGTCCATCCCCTGGCTCGGCGGCGAGGGCGTGAAGGTCTTCAACAAGCTGCTGCTGTGGAAGGACTTCGACGCCGGCTGGCCCGGCAACGGCCCCGGCAAGCTCAGCGCCGTGCGCCCCGATGGCACCTTCGAGACGATCCCGGCGTTCGGCCTGCCGGCGATCAACACCGCGATCCTGCTCACCTCGGGCGTCACCATCACCATCGCGCACCACGCGCTGCGTGCCGGCAACCGCCAGGTGCTCGCGATCTTCCTCGCCGCGACGTTCCTGCTCGGCTTCCTGTTCGTCGGCCTGCAGGCCGAGGAATACCACCACGCGTGGACGGAGCTCGGCCTGCGGCTCTCCACCGGCATCTACGGCTCGACGTTCTTCATGCTCACGGGCTTCCACGGCCTGCACGTGACGGTCGGCGCCATCATGCTCACGGTGATCTGGTTCCGCTGCATCCGTGGCCACTTCACGCCGCAGCGCCACTTCGCCTTCGAGGCGGTGGCCTGGTACTGGCACTTCGTCGACGTGGTCTGGCTGATCCTGTTCGTCTTCGTCTACTGGATCTGACCGCGCATCACTTGCCGAAGGCGTGGGGTTGGATGACCCCCGCCTTCCATCCGATCAGCAGGAGCAGGAAGAGGCCGACGGAGAGGCCCACGCGCCAGGTGAGCGCGCGCAGCATGCGCTGCGGGTCGCCGCCCGGCTTCGAGAGCTGTCGTAGCGCCGAGCCGAGGCTCACGACGATGGCGACGAGGATCAGTACGGCGATCAGTCGGCTGAGGTCCATCGCCCGATTATAGGGAGCTGCGATGCCGCCGCGACCGCCCGTCCGCTGGCCTTATCTCGTGCTGACGATCGCCGCCTGCGCGCTGTTCGTCGCGCTCGGGCGCTGGCAGTGGTCGCGCGGGGAACATCGCGCGGCGCAGTGGCGGGAGTTCGCGGCCTCCGAGGCCCCCGGCGAGGTCGCCCGCGACGCCACCGCCGCCGAGCTCGCGGCACTGCCCCGCTTCACCCGCGTGCGCCTGCGCGGCGAGCTCGACCCCGTGCACCAGTTCCTGATCGACAACATCAGCAACGAGGGCCGCGCCGGGTACGAAGTGCTCACGCCGCTGCGGCTCGCCGACGGGAGCGCCGTGCTGGTGGATCGCGGCTGGGTGCCCGGCAGCGGCTACCGCGAGCGCCTGCCCGACGTCGCGTTCGACGCGGGCGCCGGCCCCCGCACCCTCACCGGCCGCACCGGCGCGCTGCCGGTCGCGGGCGTCGCCGCCGGCCACGTGCCGCCGCCGGCCGACGGCCCCTGGCCGCGCGTGACGAGCTTCCCGACGCACGAGGATCTCGCCGCCGCGCTGCCGTTCGCGCTCGCGCCCGGCGTCGTGCTGCTCGATGCCGCCGACCCGCAGGGCTACCTGCGCAACTGGCATCCGCCCGGCCTCGAGCCGGCGCGGCACTATGCTTACGCCGTGCAGTGGTGGGCCTTCGCCGCGCTCGCGGTGGTGATCTTCGTGGTGCTGAACTTCCGCAGGAAACCTTCGAGATGAACGACCCCGCCCCGCCCGCCGTCCGCCGCAGCCGCCGCACGCTCTACCTGCTGCTGCTCGTGTTCTTCGGGCCGCTGCTGCTGTCCTTCGCGATGTACTACTTCATCGACTGGCGCCCGGCCTCGCAGGTGAACCACGGCGAGCTCATCACGCCGGCGAAGCCCATCGCCGGCGCGCCGGAGGCGATGAAGGGCGAATGGTCGCTGGTCGCCATCGCCGATGCCGCGTGCGACGACGCCTGCCGCACGACGCTCGTCTTCGCCCGCCAGACGCGCCTGTCGCTGAACCAGGAGATGACGCGCGTGCGACGCGTGCTCCTCGCGACCGGCCACTGCTGCACGAACGAGTACCTCGCGACCGAGCACGAGGGGCTGATCGTGCACGATGCCGCAGGGCCCGACGGCGCCGCGCTCGTCGCGCAGTTCCCGCCCGCCGATCGCGAGTGGTCGCTTTATGTCGTCGATCCGTTGGGCAACCTCGTCATGCGTTACGATGCCCGCGAGGAGCCGAAGGGTCTGCTGACGGACCTCAAGAAGCTGCTGAAGCTCTCGCACATTGGTTAACGTCGTCACCTGATGTATCGCATCGCCGTCCTGCGCCGGCTCGCCCTGGCGGCCCTGCTGCTCGCGTTCTGCGTCGTCGTCTTCGGCGCCTACGTGCGCCTGAGCGACGCCGGTCTCGGCTGTCCCGACTGGCCCGGCTGCTACGGGCACGTGACGCCCGCGGGCGCTGCCGCGGCGGGCGCCGATGCCGCCGCCGGCGCGCCGATGCACGTCGGCAAGGCGTGGCGGGAGATGATCCACCGCTATCTCGCCTCGACGCTCGGCCTCATCATCGTCGTCATCGCCGCGCTGTGCGTCGCATGGCGTCGCCGGCAGCGCAACCTGCCGCTGGCGCTGCCGCTCGGCCTCGTCGTGCTCGTGATCTTCCAGGGCCTGCTCGGCATGTGGACCGTGACGCTGCTGCTGAAGCCGCTCATCGTCACGGCGCACCTGGCCTTCGGCCTCGCGACGATGTCGCTGCTGTGGTGGCTGTGGCTCTCGCTGCGGCGGATCTCCACCGGCCCCTGGTCCGGCACCACGGCCGCCGCCGGCGGCGGCAGCACCGCCGCGCTGCTGCGCCCGGCCTCCGGACGCCTGCGCGCGCTCGCGCTGGTCGGCCTCCTGGTGCTCATCGTCCAGATCCTCCTCGGCGGCTGGACCAGCACCAACTACGCCGCCGTCGCCTGCCCCGACTTCCCCACCTGCCAGGCGCAGTGGTGGCCGACCACCGACTTCAAGGACGCCTTCGTGCTCTGGCGCGGGCTCGGCATCAACTACGAGGGCGGCGTGCTCACGCACCCCGCGCGCGTGGCCATCCACTTCGCGCACCGGCTGGGCGCGCTGGTCGCGACGTTGATGCTGCTCGTCGCCGCCATCGCGGCGCTGCGCGTGCGGTCCGATCGCAACGGCCGCTGGGGCGCCTGGTCCCTGCTGG
>Ga0182745_1003949_pt1 | contig 12546 bp, 9 predicted proteins | sample eDN3rd30CKraftBY_FD_128523 | JGI IMG/M metagenome (GOLD analysis project Ga0182745, IMG submission 128523) | Enriched backyard soil microbial communities from Emeryville, California, USA - eDNA 3rd pass 30_C Kraft BY (version 2) (version 2) | ecosystem: Environmental > Terrestrial > Soil >...
AGACGACCAGCGTCGCGCCGGGCAGCAGTGCGGCGGGCAACTGGTAGCACAGCGATTTTCCCGCACCCGTCGGCATGATCGCGATGGTGGGCTTGCCGACGAGGATGCGGCGGATGACGGTGTCCTGGCCCTCGCGCAGGTATCGCAGGCCGAAGATGTCGCGCAGGGCGCGTTGGACGGGGTCGGGCATGGGCCTCGATGCTGCCACGAACCGGGTGCGGTGCCGTACGGCGGGCGTGAGGGCCATCGTCGGACGGGGCCGACGGCGATACCGCCTGTGCAACTGCGGCGGCCACCGGAGGGGCGTTGCTAGGGTCCGTCATCCGACGAAACTGGAGAACGCTCATGGCCGATCCCGCCGAGCTCGAAGCAAAATTCTGGAAGGCGCTGAAGTCCGACATGACGATGATGCTCGGCATCGAAGGTGCCGAGGACGGGCACACGCGGCCGATGACCGCGCAGCTCGAGGGCCAGGACAGCGGTCCCATCTGGTTCTTCACCGCCACCGACAATGCCCTCGTGCAGCAGCTCGGCGCCGGTGAGGCTCGCGCCATCGCGACGTTCGTCGCCAAGGGGCACGACCTCTTCGCGACGGTGCACGGCACGCTGACCGTCGACACGAACCGCGCGGTCGTCGACCGGCTGTGGAACCGCTTCGTCGCGGCCTGGTACGAAGGCGGCAAGGACGATCCGAAGCTCGCGCTGCTTCGGCTCGACCCCGACCGCGGCGAGGTGTGGCTGAACGGCTCCAGCCTGGTCGCCGGCGTCAAGATGCTGGCGGGGGTGGATCCGAAGAAGAGCTATCGCGGCAAGGTCGGTCAGGTCGACCTGCACTGACCGGGGCGGCCTCGAAGGCCGCCGCCACCTGCGCCAGCAGCGCATCCTCGTCGAGGGCGTTGCGCGGCGAGAAGTGGAACGCCTCCACGCGCGCCGCGCACGACGAGCCCCTGCGGGGCGGGCACCTCCGGTTCATCCTCTCGCGCGAAGCCGCGGCGGAAGCGGAAGCGCGCCTGACGGATCACCTGCGGTTCCAGGAGCTCGCGCACCTCGAACGTGAGCTCCGTGGCGTAGCGCGCCGCGAGATCCCACGTGTACCCGGCGAGGCGATGCCCGACGGCCGCGATGATTCCCTCCGGCCCGACGACGACGATGCGCTTCTCGCGCCCGACGTTCACGCGCAGCAGCGCGTCGAACCCGATGAAGTGGTCCATGTGCATGTGGGTGACCAGCACCGTCCCCACGCGCAGCAGCTCGCGCGCCGCGAGCGCGCCGCAGTCCCCCAGGTCGACGAGCAGCGCCTCCCGCTCGTGGGGGATCTCGACGAACAGCAGTGGATCGCCGCAGCGTCCGTTGACGAGGGAAGGGCGTAGCACGGGACCTCCTGCCGCGATTGCAACGGATGCCGGGCAAGGCCGCCATCGGCGGCTCGGGGACGCGCCGCCGCGTCGCCGTCCGACAGGCCGCGGCCGGCTCGCCGGCTGACGGCACGCAGCGGCGGCCGCAGTCTGTCGCCATGGATCGGCCTGCCGACACCGCCCGGCGCCGCGATCTCATGGTCGCCGCGCAACTGAGCTCGCGCGACATCCGCGATCCCCGCGTGCTCGAAGCCATGGGTACGGTGCCGCGGGAATTCTTCCTGCCGCCGGGCATGGAAGAATTCGCCTACGAGGATGGTGCGCTGCCCATCGAGAGCGGGCAGACGATCTCCCAGCCGTACATCGTCGCCTGCATGATCCAGGCGGCCGAGCTCGGGCCCGGCGATCGCGTGCTCGAGGTCGGCGCGGGCTCCGGCTATGCCGCGGCGGTGATGAGCCGCATCGCGGCGCACGTGCATGCGATCGAGCGGCATGCATCGCTCGCGCAAGGGGCGCGAGCGCACCTCGATTCCCTGCGCTACGACAACGTCGACGTGCACGTGGGCGACGGCACGCTCGGCTGGCCCGCCGGCGCCCCGTACGACGCCATCATCGTCTCGGCCGGCGGCCCCGAGGTGCCCGCCGCGCTCAAGGCGCAGCTCGCCCTGGGCGGCCGGCTCGTCATTCCCACCGGAACCGGCGGCGATGTGCAGGAGCTGCGCAAGCTCACCCGCGTCGCGCACGGCGAGCAGGACGCGGCGTTCGTCCGGGAGAATCTCGGCGGCGTTCGCTTCGTGCCGCTCATCGGCGCGCAGGGGTGGTCCGAGACCGGGGAGCGGTCCGCGACGCGGCACGCTCCGGGTCGTGGACGGTCGCTCGAATCGTTGCTCGCGGAGACGATCGAGCCGCTGCCGCCGCTCGAGGATGCGCGCTTCGCGGCGGCGTTCGACCGCTGGGCGGACCGGCGCGTGATCCTCCTCGGCGAGGCCTCGCACGGCACCGCGGAGTTCTACCGTGCGCGGGCCGCCATCACCCGTCGGCTGATCGAGCACCACGGCTTCGACATCGTCGCGGTGGAAGCGGACTGGCCGGACGCCGCCGCGCTCGACCGCTACGTGCGCGGTGGCACGTCCGCGGGCGCGCCGACGCCGCCGTTCCAGCGCTTCCCACGATGGATGTGGCGCAACGTCGAAGTCGCCACGTTCATCCGCTGGCTGCACGACTTCAACGCCGGCCGTCCCGCCGCGGCGCGATGTGCCTTCCGCGGCCTCGACATCTACAACCTGCACGGATCGATCGCGGCCGTGCTCGACTACCTCGAGCGCGAGGATCCGGAAGCTGCGCGCATCGCCCGCGAGCGATACGGCTGCCTCACGCCCTGGCAGCACGACCCGGCGACCTACGGGCGCGCGGTGCTCAGCGACGGCTACCGCAAGTGCGAGGACGCCGTGGTCGCGCAGTGCCGCGAGCTGCTCGCGCGGCGGCTCGAGGAGCAGGCGCGAGGCGACGCGGCGGCGGAGGACAACCTGCTGGACGCCGCGCAGAACGCCCGCCTCGTGGCGTCGGCCGAGCGCTACTACCGCGTCATGTACTACGGCGGCGCCGAATCGTGGAACCTGCGCGACACGCACATGTTCGAGACGCTGCAGCAGCTGCTCGAAGCGCGCGGGCCGCGCTCGCGCGCGGTGGTGTGGGCGCACAACTCGCACATCGGCGATGCGCGTCGCACGGACATGGGCAGCGTGCGCGGCGAGCTCAACCTCGGCCAGCTCTGCCGCGAGCGCTTCGGCGAGGACTGCGCGCTGATCGGATTCGGCACGCACACCGGCACGGTCGCGGCCGCGGACGACTGGGACGGCGACATGCGCGTGATGCGCGTCCGTCCCTCCCTGCGCGACAGCGTGGAGCGCCTGAGCCACGACACGGGCATTCCTCGCTTCCTGCTCGACTTCGCGCGCGACGAGGCGCTCGCGCGGCTGCTCGGCGTGCCGCGGCAGGAGCGCTTCATCGGCGTGGTCTACCGTCCGCAGACCGAGCTCCACAGCCACTATGCGGAGGTGTCGCTCTCGCGGCAGTTCGACGGGTGGGTGTGGTTCGACGAGACCACCGCCGTCACGCCGCTGGGCGACGGCACCGGTGTACACGACGGGGCCGCGGAGACCTGGCCGTTCGGGCTCTGACTACCGGTTACGCTTGCCGGATGCCGATTCAACGAACACTCGAGGAGCCCGGCCATGCGCCGGTCAAGATCTGGACGGCCGACGTCGAGGCCTCGGCACTCGAACAGCTGCGCAAGCTCTCATCGCTGCCCTTCATCCACCATCACGTCGCGGTGATGCCGGACGTGCACGCCGGCATCGGCTCCACGGTCGGCACCGTCATCCCCACGCGGCGCGCCATCATCCCCGCGGGCGTGGGCGTCGACATCGGCTGCGGCATGATCGCCGTCGAGACGACGCTGCGTGCGGGCGACCTGCCCGAGTCGCTGCGCTCCCTGCGCGTCGCGATCGAGCGCGCCGTGCCGCACGGTTTCGTCTCGACGCCCGGCCGGGCGACGAAGGGCTCGTGGGCCGTGACGCCTGCGTCGGTCGACTCCCGCTGGCGCGATCTTGCGCCCGGGCTCGGCGCGATCACGGCGAAGCATCCTGCACTGCTGCGCAAGCATCCGCAGTCGCAGCTCGGCACGCTGGGTGGCGGCAACCACTTCATCGAGCTGTGCCTCGACCTCTCGGACACGGTGTGGGTGATGCTGCACTCCGGCTCGCGCGGCATCGGCAACGCCATCGGCCAGTATTTCATCGAGCTCGCGCGGCAGGACATGCGCACGCACCAGGTGAACCTGCCGGATCGCGATCTCGCGTACCTCGAGGAAGGCACGGAGCACTTCGACGACTACTGGCACGCGATGCAGTGGGCGCAGGACTACGCCGCGCAGAACCGCCAGGTGATGATGGACGCCGTGCTGCGCGTGCTGCGCGAGGCGCTGCCACCGTTCCGCCTCGCGCGCCAGGCGATCAACTGCCACCACAACTACGCCGAGCGGGAGACGCACTACGGCGAGCCGGTCTACGTCACGCGCAAGGGGGCCGTGCGCGTGCGCGCGGGCGAGCTCGGCATCATTCCGGGCAGCATGGGTGCGCGTTCGTTCATCGTCCGCGGCAAGGGCAACGAGGAGTCGTTCTGCTCCTGCTCGCACGGCGCGGGACGCACGATGAGCCGCGCGGCGGCGAAGAAGCGATTCACGGCGAACGATCTCGCGCGCCAGACCGAGGGCATCGAGTGCCGCAAGGATGCGGACGTCGTCGACGAGATCCCCGCCGCGTACAAGGACATCGGGGCCGTGATGGCGAATCAGGCCGATCTCGTCGAGGTGGTCGCCGAGCTGCGCCAGGTGCTGGTGGTCAAGGGATGACGCCCGCGAAGCTCTTCACCGTCGGCTACGAGGGTCGCACGCTGGAGGGTTTCCTCGCCGCCCTGGCCGCGGCGAGGATCGAGCTGCTCGCGGACGTCCGCGAGGCGCCGATCTCGCGCAAGCGCGGGTTTTCGAAGTCCGCGCTGGCCGACGCGCTGCGGAGCGCGGGCATCGACTACGTGCACCTGCGGGCGCTGGGCTGCCCGAAGCCGATTCGGGACGCGCACAAGGCCGATCACGACTGGGCGCGCTACACGCACGACTTCCTCGCACACCTGCGCCAGCAAGGCCCGGCGCTCGAGACGCTCGCCGGGCTCGCGCTCGCGCGCCCCACGGCGGTGATGTGCTTCGAGGCGGACTTCAATCGCTGCCATCGCACCTATGTCGCGCGGGCGATCGCCGATCGCGCCGGCGCCGTCGTCGCGCACCTGGTCGGCGCCGGGGTCGTCGAGGAGGATCGAAAGCAGGTGGTGTGAAAACCTGATTGCCCCGCTTGCATCCCGGGAAGAGCGCGACTTCCATCCTGGAAGAGACGTCGATGCGCTGGCTGGTGACAATCCTTTCGCCTCGCCTGCAGACAGGGCTGCGTGAGCGGGGCGGCACGCCGGGCCTCCCCCAGGGGCCCGGCGTGCCGAATCTCGCCCGCGCCCCGCGTCCCTGCAAAAAGCATTTCCACCTCGGGCGAGAAGTGCGCCCCATCGCATCGAACAATGCGCCTCCACGAACGACGAGGACGCACGATGCGTACGAAAGACACGATCACGGCCGCGGTGAAGCTCGCGCTGCTGCTCACCGCTTCGCAGGTGCACGCCCAGGCGGCGCCGGCCGACGAGGTCGACCGCCTGCAGGACATCGTCATCACCGCGACGCGGCAGTCCACCAACCTGCAGGACACGCCGATCGCGATCACCGCGGTCACCTCCGACGCGCTGGAGGAGCGCGGGCTCACGACGATCGCGGAGCTCACCTCGGTGGTGCCGAATGCGCAGTTCCGGCGCGTGCAGGGCGCATTCGGTCCCGGTGTCTCCGCGTTCATCCGCGGCATCGGCTCGACGGACACGGGCCTCGGCGGCGAAGTGCCGGTGGCGTTCTACATCGACGACGTCTACTACCCGATCCTGCTCGGCGCGAACTTCGACCTGCTCGACATCGATCACATCGAGGTGCTGCGCGGTCCGCAGGGCACGCTCTTCGGTCGCAACTCGCTCGCGGGCGCGCTCAACATCGTGGGCCAGCTGCCGAGCACCACGGAGACGAGCGGCTACGCGGAGGTGACCGTGGGCGCCTTCGACCGGCGGGATTTCCGCGCCGGATTCAACCTGCCGCTCTCGGAATCCCTGGCGCTCTCGGTCTCCGGCCTGTCGAAGCAGCGCGAAGGCTTCCAGAAGCGGCTCGATTTCACCTGCGAGATGACGCGGCGGGGTACACCCGCGCTCGCCGGCTCGTTCCCCACCGCCGACGTGCTCGCGACGCACACGCCGAACTTCACGCCGAACGATTGCGAGATCGGAAGGCTCGGTGGCGAGGACGTGAACGGAGGCCGCGTCAGCCTCCTGTGGACGGCGAGCCCGGCGCTGCGTTTCGTGCTGAACGGCGACTACGTGCACGATCTCTCGGAGAACACGGCCGATACCATCGTCGACATCGATCCCACGCGGGTCAGCAACAACCTGCGCACGGAGGCCGCGTACTTCGGGCTCGTCGTCGACCGGCGCTTCATGACGGGCGATCCGCGCTCGACCTATGTCACGTACGCCGACCGCATTCCCGCCGGCACCGTCATCCCGGGCAACAGCTACTACAACGGCACCGTGGTCAACGGCCGCCCGACGCGCGGCGGCTACGAGCTGCCGCTCCACTCCGACGTCACCAGCTGGGGCGTCTCCGGCAAGATGCTCTGGGACGTCGGCCACGACATGAACCTGACGGCGGTCGTCGGCTATCGCAGCCTGAACGACATCCACACGTTCGACACCGACGGCATGCCGCTGGTCGTCGAGCACGTCATCAACGACATCAAGAACGACTACCTGAACGCGGAGGTGCGTCTGGCCGGCACGTCGCCGCTGATCGACTGGGTGGGCGGCGTGTTCTACTTCGCCGCCGAGGGCACGCAGCACGCATCGCTGGTCCAGGTGAGCACCGGCGGGCAGCGCGCGCTCTACACGACCTACGATCCGACCAGCAAGGCGGTGTTCGCCAACGCGACGATCCGTCCGTTCGGCGATCGCTGGAGCTTCGTCGTCGGCGGCCGCTACTCCGACGACCAGAAGGTCGTCAACTTCAGCAACATCGCTGACGTGAGCCCGAGCGCGTCGGACATCCGCTTCCGCGTGGTGCCGCAGCAGAACAAGGCCAGCTGGAAGCTCGGTACGAACTTCCAGCTGAACGAGGAGACGCTGCTCTACGCGTCGGCCGCCACGGGCAATTCGCTGCCGGGCTACAACCCGCGTCCGCTGCAGACGACGCAGGTGTTCCAGTTTGACGGCAACGATGCCATCGCGTATGAGCTCGGCGCGAAGGTGGATCTCTGGGAGCGCCGCGTGCGCCTGAACGGCGCGGTGTTCTACACGGACTTCCGCAACCGCCCGACGGCGATCGGCGGCGCCGAGGCGACGCTCGACGTGAACAACCAGCCGGTGGCCGGCAACCAGCTCCTGGTGCCGCTGCCCGGCGGCCCGCCGGGCTCGACCCAGTGCAGCACGCAGACCGTGACGAACAACTCGGGCATCGTGTGCATCGGGCGCACCTACTATCGCAACCAGCCCGCGACCGTGAAGGGCGTGGAGCTCGAGTACACGGTGACGCCGGTGCGCGCGCTGACGTTCAACGGCTCGGTGGGGTACAGCAAGTTCTGGTCGCCGGACATCGCGGCCCGCGCGGTCAATCGCCGCCAGAGCAATCCGTTCTGGACCGCCAACGCGGGAGTGCAGTACGAGTTCGCCGCCGACGGGCTCGGCGGCAGCATCGTGCCGCGGCTCGACTGGACCTACGAGAGCGACCAGATCGTCAGCGCCACCTCGACGAAGTACAACCACCTGATGCCGTCGCGCTCGTTGTTCAACGCGCGACTCACGTACGACAACGCCGAACACGACTACTCGGTCGCGCTCGGCGTGACGAACCTCGCCGACAAGGCGTACTACGTCAACGTGTTCGACTACCAGGGCCTGGGATACCCGCAGACCGACGCGCAGCCGGGCCGGCCGCGCGAGTGGTCGCTGACGCTGAAGAAGCGCTTCTGAGTCCGGGCAGACGGCGCCGCCCGGGAGGCGGCGCCGTCGTTCAGGTCGAGGTCAGGGCGCGGTCGTCGCCGGTGCCGGCGGGCTGCCCGCCGCCTTGTCCTGGTTGGCGCGCATCACGACGAAGGCCCGGATCGCATGCGAATCCTCGGGCTTCAGCACGCTCGAGAAGTTCGCCATGCCGTGCGCCTGCCGCGCGCCGCCGAGCACGACCGAATCGAAGGTCTCGTCGGTCGAGAGGTACGGCGTGCGGCGCAGGTCGGGCAGGATGCCCACCTGGATCGCGGCCGGGCCATGGCAGTTCGCGCAGTAGGCGTCGTAGAGCCCGCCGCCGCGAGCGACCACGCTCGCGGGCGCCGTTGCCGCGGGCGGATTGATCGGCGGCTGCTCGAACGCGGGCGCCGGCGGCAGCTGCGCGGTGGCGCCGAGCTTGTAGACCAGCAGGCGCGAGACATTCTGCCGCAGGAAGCCCTTCATGTTCGTGTCGCCGCCGATCAGCGCCCACGAGCTGCCGCTGCCCGCCATGATGGCGACGTACTGCTCACCGTCGATCGCATACGAGATCGGCGCCGCGACGATGCCGGTCTGCGCCGGCGTCGACCACAGCATCTTGCCGTCGCGCGCGTCGAGCGCCGTGAACTCGCCCGAGCCCGTGCCCTGGAACACGAGGCCGCCCGCCGTCGCGAGCGCACCGCCGTTCGCCTGGCCGGCCCGCTCCACGCGCCACACTTCCTTCTGCGCGACCGGATCCCACGCGATGAGGCGGCCGAAGGTCTCGTCCAGTACCTTCTTCGGATCGAGCGTCGCGTTGCCCGAGAAATCCGCGCCCACGTTCTGCGTCATCGGCCGCGGCCCGAACTCCTTGGGCTGTCCGTACACGAACGGCGTGCCGTGGATCGGCAGGTACACGTAGCCCGTCTGTGGGCTGAAAGCCATGGAATGCCAGGTGTGCGCGCCGTTCGGGTTCTGCTTCGAGAGGAACGGCTTGCCGGTCTGCTCGTAGCGCGCCTCCTTCGTCAGCACCGGGCGGCCGGTCTTCAGGTCGACGTGCGTCGCCCAGGCGACGTCGGTGAAGTTCTTCGCCGAGATCAGCTTCCCCGTGGCCGCGTCGATCACGTAGAAGAAGCCGTTCTTCGGCGCCTGCATCACGACCTTGCGAGGCTGGCCCTCGATGTTCAGCGTCGCGATGATGATCTGCTGCGTGGCCGTGTGGTCCCAGCTCTCCCCGTTGGTGCTCTGGTAGTGCCACACGTATTCGCCCGTGTCCGGACGCACCGCGACGATCGACGACAGGAAGAGGTTGTCGCCCTTGCCCGCGCTGCGCAGCTTGCGGTTCCAGGGGCTGCCGTTGCCGACGCCGAAGTAGAGGAGGTCGAGCTCCGGGTCGTACGACATCGAGTCCCACACCGTGCCGCCGCCGCCCATCTTCCACCACTCGCCGCTCCACGTCGGCTGCGCGACCTTCGCGAGCACTTCGTCCGACGCCGCGCCGTCCGGGCCCTTCGAGGGATCGCCCGGCACGGTGTAGAAGCGCCACTGCAGGTTGCCGGTGTCCGGGTCGTACGCGCTGATGTAGCCGCGCACGCCGAGCTCCGCGCCGCCGTTGCCGATCAGCACGTGGCCTTTGACCACGCGCGGCGCGCCGGTGATGGTGTAGGGCTTGCTCTGGTCGACGGTCACGACGTCCCAGAGCTTCTTGCCGGTCGCCGAGTCGAGGGCGATCAGCCGCCCGTCGATCGTGCCGACGAACACCTTGCCCTGCCACACGGCGACGCCGCGGTTCACGACGTCGCAGCAGGCATTCACGCCGAACTGGCCCGGCACCTCCGGATCGAACGCCCACAGCGGCTTGCCGGTCTTCGCGTCGTAGGCCTTCACCTTGCTCCACGCGGTGGAGACATAGAGGGCCCCGTCGACGACGATGGGCGTCGCTTCCTGCCCGCGGTTGGTGTCGAGGTCCGCGAACCAGGCGAGGCCGAGCTGCCCGACGTTCGCCGTCGTGACCTGGTCCAGCGGGCTGAAGCGCTGCTCCGAGTACGTACGACCGTGGGTCATCCAGGAGCCGGGCTCGTTGTCCGCATTGACGATGCGTTGCCCGTCGACCGCTGCCTTCGCGCTGGGCGCGGCCGCCTCGGCCGGGGCCGCCTGCTGCGGCTCTTTGGCGCAGCCGAACAGCAGCGATGCCGTGAGAAGAAGACCCATGGCGGCTCCGAGCCGCCCATCCGCCCGCGCCTGAATCATGATTGCCCCCGGTCCGATCTGAAGTCGGTTGAACGGGGATTATAGGTCGTGCGGCCGCGGATCGCGGCCCTTCTCAGGGATGCGTTGGCCGGGGCTCAGCGCGGTGCGGACACGCGCAGCGCGAACCGCGGCAGCCACAGCACGCGCACGGGCTGCGAGGGTCCTGGCAGCGGCAGTGCCCGCGGGGCGAGTTGCAGCCGACCCTGCGTAGGTCGCACGCGTACCCGGCCCCGCACGCCGAAGTGCATCAGCCGGGAGTCCTTCCGGCACAGTGCCGGCGCGAGCACCGGCAGGGGCACGCCACCACGCCACGGTGCATCGCGCGCGGGAGAGAGCGCGCAGAGCAGCGACTCGTCGCGCGGGTCGCGCACGGCAACGCCGCGACCATCCGGCGCCCAGCGGAAGCGCGCGACCTGTTTCGGCAATCCCCAGATCGTTCGTCCGCCGGCGAGCGCGGTGAGGTCGTCGACCCAGAGGTGCGAGATCCACCAGCCGAGCCGGCCGCGCGCGCGGACGAGCCCGGGTGCGACGATGAGCTCACTGTAGCGCAGCGTCGAGCCTTCGCCGTAGCGCGCACACAGCACCAGCGCGAGGGAACGATTCGGCAGCACCGGAACGAGGCGCACGTCCGGCGGCACCTGGGCACGTGCGATGCCCGACGGAACGAGGCGCAGGGCGACGAGGCCGTGCCCGCGCAGCCGCCAGGGCGCGGGAGGCGCCGTCATCGGCCGGCGGCCTGGCGGCGCTCGCGTGCGCGACGAAGCACGCCGGCGAGGCCGGTGGTGGCCGGCGGATCGAGCGCGAGCCGTTGCGGCCGCCCCATCTCCAGCAGCACCGCCTCGGCCGCGATGCGGCCCGAGCGCACCGCGCTCTCCATGCTCTCGGGGAGGGCGGTGCGCGTCCAGTCGCCGGCGAGCAGCACGTTGCGCACGCCTGCCAGCCTCGCGTCGGGCCGTTTCGCCTCGAACCCCGCACCGGCGCACGTGACGACGAGCGGAATGCGGTGCACGCGCGAGTGCACCGGTTGCAGCCCGGCCGCGACCGGCGCGAACTCGGCGAGCTCGCGCAGCGTCGCGGCGACGACCTCGTCGTCGCTCATCGGCGGCAATCGCTGCGAATGGATGATGTTGCTCGCGATCAGCGAGCCTCGGCCCTCGAAGCCCGGGCGGATGTTCGCGAGATCGTAGAAGTCGTAGTTGAGCCGCGTGGGGGACCACGTGCGCGACCAGAACCGATGCGTCGTCACGCGTCGCTCGAACCACAGCATCACCGAGAGGTACTCGCTGGGCTCGTATCGCGCGAGCGCGATCGGCGCCACATCCGGAGCGCCGCCTGCGGCCGAAGCGTCGAGCAACGCCTGCGTCTCGTGCGGCGGCAGTGCGCACACGACGTGCCGCGCATCGATCGCGGTGCCATCGCGCAGGCGACCGCCGATGCAGCGATCGCCGTCGAAGCGCAGCTGCGCGAGCGGGGCCTCCAGCAGCACGTCGCCCCCGCCACGCCGGATCGCATCGGGCAGCGCCGGCACGAAGAGCGAGGCGAGCCCGATGGCGGGAAATCCGAAGCAGTAGTCGCGGTGTCCGATGAGCTGCGCGAAGCAGCGCATCAGCGCGCCGGCGGAGCAGCGCTCGAGCGGCACGTTCAGCAGCACCATGCACATGGAACGCCAGAACCAGTCGATGAACGCAGGTGCGACGCCGTGGTCGCGCAGGTACGCCTCGCCGCTGATGGCGTCGAGCGAGACCACGTCCGTCTCGGTCAGGCGCAGCGCGGCCCGCGCAGGCCCGAGGTTCGAGAGCTTGGCGCGCAGCGACGGCTGCGGCGTCGCCAGCATCGTCGGCACCAGCGCGAACGGCGCGGGCAACGAGGCGAGGCGGATGTCGGTGCGGCGTTCGTCGTCGAGCAGCGTCAGCAGCGGCGCGCGCTGCCACACGATGCCGTGCGTCGTGCCGCAGCCGCGTACGAGATCGAGGAAGTTGACGTGATGCGTGGTGACGACGTGCGGCCCCACGTCGACGATGTCGCCGGTGCGTTCGTCGCGCCAGCTCCGCGCGCGCCCGCCGAGCCGCGACGCGGCCTCGACGACGGTCACGCGACAGCCGGCGTCGGTGAGCGCCCGGGCACAGGCGAGCCCGGCGAGCCCACCGCCGGCGACGAGCACGTCGGTCTGCAAGCGACCTCAGCCGCGAGGTTCGAGCTTCTCCTCGACCTCGGCGATCTTGCGCAGCGCCTTGCGGGCCTTGTCGTCGTCCATCGGCTCGGCGTCGCGATCGGCTTCGCGCGAGGATCCGGCGCC
>Ga0182745_1003951_pt1 | contig 12543 bp, 15 predicted proteins | sample eDN3rd30CKraftBY_FD_128523 | JGI IMG/M metagenome (GOLD analysis project Ga0182745, IMG submission 128523) | Enriched backyard soil microbial communities from Emeryville, California, USA - eDNA 3rd pass 30_C Kraft BY (version 2) (version 2) | ecosystem: Environmental > Terrestrial > Soil >...
GCGATCGCGGTGCAGGCCGAGATCATGGAGTTGAAGGCCAACCCCGACCGCGCCGCCGAAGGCACGGTGGTCGAGGCGAAGCTCGACAAGGGCCGCGGGCCGGTGGCGACGATCCTCGTCCGCCGCGGCACGCTGAAAGTCGGCGACATCTTCGTCTGCGGCGCCGAAAGCGGCCGCGTCCGCGCGCTCGTCAACGACAAGGGCCAGCAGATCAAGGAAGCCGGCCCGTCGATGCCGGTCGAGGTCCTCGGCCTCGGCGGCGTGCCGATGGCGGGCGATACGCTGACGGTCGTCGAGAATGAGGCGCGCGCCCGCGAGGTCGCGGCCTATCGCCAGAGCGAAGCGCTGAAGAAGCGGACGGCGCAGGCGCCGGTCAGCCTCGAAGGCATGTTCTCGGCGCTCGCCGACAAGGCCAATGTCATCGAATATCCGGTGGTCATCAAGGGCGACGTGCAGGGCAGTGTCGAGGCGATCGTCAATGCGCTCAACAAGCTGTCGACCGACGAGATCCGCGTCCGCGTGCTCCATTCGGGCGCCGGCGCGATCACCGAGAGCGACGTGACGCTCGCCGCCTCGACCAAGGCGCCGATCATCGGCTTCAACGTCCGCCCGAACGCCAAGGCGCGCGAGATCGCGAACCGTGAGAAGGTGCGCTTCATGTACTATGACGTCATCTATCACCTGACCGAGGAAGTCGCGAAGGAGATGGCGGGCGAGCTGGGTCCGGAGCGCATCGAGAATGTCGTCGGCCGCGCCGAGGTCAAGGAAGTCTTCCCGGCTGGCAAGCGCGACAAGGCCGCGGGCCTGCTGGTGCTCGAGGGATCGATCCGCAAGGGGCTCCACGCGCGCCTCACCCGCGACGACGTCATCGTCTCGGCGACGACGATCGCCTCGCTCCGCCGCTTCAAGGACGATGTCGCCGAAGTGCGTGCGGGCCTGGAGTGCGGCGTCGTGCTGGCGGACACCAACGACATCAAGCCGGGCGACCACCTCGAAGTCTTCGAAGTCGAGCTGCGCGAACGGACGCTGTAAATCACTTCCCCTCCCGCGTGCGGGAAGGGATCGGGAGGCGCCAGCATGGCACGCTATGTGGCACTGTTCGGCAGCATCAACGTCGGTGGAAACCGGCTGAAGATGGCCGATCTGCGCGCGGCGTTCGAAGCCGAGGGGTTCAGCGACGTCGAAACCGTCGTGGCGAGCGGCAATGTCATCTTCTCGCACCCCGCGCGGCCGACGCGCGGGCTAGAGGAAAAGCTGACGCTGATGGTCGACGACCGGTTCGACATGAGCTGCGCCGCCCTCGTGCGCAGCCGCGACGAACTCGCCGCGGCGATCGCCGACAATCCGTTCGCGGGCGCGAACGAGGACAAGTTCGTCCACACCATGTTCCTCGACGGGCAGCCGACCGCGGCGCAGTTCGATGCGCTGGCGGCCGACAAGTGGATCAAGCCGAACGAGCGCCTCGCGCTGGGCGACCGGGCGCTTTATATCGATTATGGCGACGGCGTGGCCGACAGCAAGCTCACCGCGCGCCTGATCGAGCGTCGGCTGGAACATAAGGGCACGGCGCGCAACATGCGTTCGATCGCTCGGATCGTCGACAAGCTCGACCAGTTGGAGAAAGCGGAACGATGAAAACCGAAAGGGATCGGAAAAGGGATAGCGGCCCCTCGGTCCGCGTGCTGCGCGTGGGCGAACAGGTGCGCCACCTCCTGTCCGAAATTCTCGCGCGCGGCGATGTCCACGATGACGTGCTCGCGACGCATCCCGTCAGCATCACCGAAGTCCGCATGTCGCCCGACCTGCGCCACGCGACGGTGTTCGTGAAGCCGCTGCTGGGCAAGGACGAGGAGGCGGTGCTGAAGGCGCTGCGCACCAACACCGCCTATCTCCAAAAGAGCGTCGCGGCGAAGGTGCGGATGAAATATGCCGCCAAGCTGAAATTCCTCGCCGACGAAAGCTTTGACGAGGCGAGCCATATCGACAAATTGCTGCGCGATCCGAAGGTAGCGCGGGATTTGGGGAGCGGTGAAGAGGGCGAATGAAGCAGGTAGCACCGCTTGTGATTGCCACGTTGGTGGCTATCGGCGTAGCGTTGTCTTCCGCCTTTCTCTCGCCTCAGTTTGTCCGTCCCCGTCCTACCGAGGCGCTCGACATCATTGGGGCGGTCGCGGAATACGAGCTGCTGGTCGCCAATGCGATGTCGGGCGGCAAATCCGTGCCGCCGATGACTGACGCGGAAAAGATTTCGCATATTCGCTTGGTCGATACGGCGCCCTGTGGCGAAACGGAGGAACCTGTCGAATGCAACCCAATCGAGGTTGAGTGGGGCGGAGAAACTGGCCGGATGCTGATCGCCTCGTGGCACGATGCAGCGAGGAGACTGGAAAGCTACCGCGCGATAAATCAGGAAAATCCGTTGCCGAAGGTTATCGACACCGATCAGCTTACGTCACCATTAGGCGAAAAGCTGTTGCGATTGCAGGTCGCAGCGACACGGCAGGGTAACGAGGCCATTGTCCCATCCGGATTGGACGAGAGTCTCGTTCGCCAGCGCATCGAGCTGCGTTCGGATATGTCGAAAGGATATGTGAACTCCTACTCTGCGCCGTGGCAGTCGGGCGATATCGCCTTTCTCGAGATCGGCTTTTCAAACAGTCGGGGGGAAGGTTTTGGCCAAAATTACGCGTTGCAGAAAGTTTACGGCAAATGGCGGGTGATAGCCATTCAGCCAAGTTGGATTTCCTGATCCCATCAACGGGAACAGAGGATCATCCGCGGGGCGCACGGGACGCTGCGGCGACAGACGGTGATGCTGAAATCGATGTTCTTGTGGTGTTCATAGTCATGCCCTCGACCACCATGTTCGCGCCCATCAGGCTGGTACGAGCCTTGTGTCGATCCTGATCGTCACCTTGCGGCCGACGATGAACGAGTAGGCGGTCATGCCGAAATCGCGGCGGTTGATCGTCGTCGTTCCGGTGAGGTCGATGGTCTCGCGTCCGGTCGCGCGCGCCGGCGGGGTGGAGAAGGTGACGGCGAGCACGACCGGCTTCGTCACGCCGCGCGCGGTGAGATCGCCCGACACATTGCCTGTCGTCGCACCGGTCATGGCCAGCGCATGGCCGGCGAAGCGGACGATCGGATGATGGTCGACGTCGAAGAAATTCCTGCCCTTCAGCCGCCCGGTGGTGAGCGCATCGCTCGCGCTGAGCTGGCGCGCGTCGATCGCCACGTTCAGATCGATCCTGTCCATCGCGCCGGGCGATAGCGCGACGCTGCCCGATACCGAGGGGAAATGGGCGGTGCGGCTGCCGATGCCGAGAAAGCCGACCTTCGCGTCGACGCGACTCGCCGCGCTGTCGATGCGGTAGGCGAGGGTCGCGGGGGCGCTGGCCGCCGGCGCCGCGAGCAGGAGCGCGGCCGTCGCAAGCGATGAGATGGCGAATGTCGGCATGGTCACCCGTCTTCCGGCTAGCCGCCCTGACGACGATGTATCGCGCGTTTCGGGGGAGTGCGAAAGCGGATTCGTCAAAGCCCGCGCGGAGGTTTTCTACTTCCCCTTCCTGATCCCCGCCGCTGCCTCCAGCTCGACCAGCGCGTCCTCCAGATAGTCGATCATCCGCTGCGCATGCGGGACGCTGCGGCGGCAGGCGGTGATGCCGAAGTCGATATTCTTGTTGTTGCTGACCTGGGTGATGTTCATCGCCATGCCGTCGACCGGGATGCTCGCGGGATACATGCCGTCGAGCCGCGCGCCGTTCCAGTACATCTGCTCGCGCGGTCCCGGCACGTTCGAGATGGTCGCCGAATAGGCGGGGAATTTGTCGGCGGTGCGGGTCAGCGCGGTGAGCATCTGCGGGAAGCTGGTGATCGCGGTGTAGAGCTGAATCTGCTGGGCGGTCATCGCGCGGAGCTGTGCCTTGGCCGCGTTCATCGACGCCTGGATCGCCGCCATCCGTTCGGCGGGATCGTCGATGTTGGTTGCGAGATTGGCGGTGACCGAGGCGACCGAATTGCCCGAATCGACGTCGTCCTTGGGGCGGATCGACACCGGCGCCATGGCTTTCAGGGGCTTGTCGGGCAGTTCGTTCAGCGATTGCAGATATTTCCGCATCGCGCCCGCGCACATGCCGAGCACCGCATCGTTGATCGTCCCGTCATAGGCCTTGCCCACCGCACGGACGCGGTCGAGCGACCAGCTTTGCGCGACGAAGCGGCGCGCGCCGGTGATGTTGCGGTTGAAGCTGGTGCGCGGCACGCCGGCGAAGGGCGTGACGAGTCCCTCGCCGCCCAGGCCGACCATCGCCGCGGCATATTGATTGAGCGCCTTGGTCACCCCGACGCTGTTCCCCCATTGCTCCTTCAGGAATTCGCCGATCGCGCCGATGTCGGTCAGGCTGGGGCGCGGCGCCTTCCTGGGCAGCGGGAACTGGCGCTTATAGGCTTCATAGGCCTCGACCGACAGCGGCGACGCAGTGCGCCGCTCCTTGGGGTCGGGCGATAGCATCGAATTATAGAAATGGATGCTCGCCGCGCCGTCCATCAACGCGTGGTGGATCTTCTTGAAGGTCGCGATCTGGCGGTTCGGCAGGCCCGAGATCAGCGTGATCTCCCACAACGGCCGGGTGCGGTCGAGCAGCCCCGAATGGAGGCGCGAGGCGAGTTCGAACATCTCGCGATAGCGCCCCGGCTTGGGCAGCGCCGCGGCGCGGACATGATAGTGCATGTCGATGTCGCGGTCGGGCTCGAGCCGGATCGGGCCGTACTGGCCGAGCGGGGTCAGCTTCAGCACTTCGCTGAACGGGCGCCGCAGCCCTTCCGACTGGCGGAGCAGCGCGAGTTGCTCGTTCAGCCATTCGGTCTCGTCGACATCGTCGGGGAGGGTGTAGAGGTTGATGCCGCCGATGTGCATCGGCATCTCGCGGCTTTCCCCCCACAGGAACATCGCGTCGGTCACCGGCATCAGGCGCATCGGCAGCTCTCCCCGTCATGCTGCGGCATTTGAGCGCAGCATGACAGCGGTCAGCGGCGAGTCAAGCAGAGGTCAGGGCGCGCAGAAGGCGATTTCGATCGTCACCGACCCTTGCCGTTCCAGATGATGCGGAACGCAGGGTGGGATCAGCATCGTGTCGCCGGTCTTCAACAGGCGGGCGCCTCCTGTCTCGTCGTCCCAGTGAAAGCGAATCGACCCGGCGAGGACCGACAGCAGCCCCCAGGCGCCCTCCTTGAGGTCGTGGCGGCGGAGCAGGCCCGCCGGAATGGCGTCCGCCCCGAACGGGCCGATCCGCCGGTAGGCGCGGGCGCCGGAGGGAAGCGGCGGCCCGCGCTCGGCGATCGGCACGGCCATGCTAGGTCCTGACCCTAGAAGCCCGCGGCCGCGCGAACGACGAAGAAGGTGACGCCAAGGAAGGCGAAGCCAGCGGGCACCGCGAGAATCTGCGCCGCGACGGTGCGCCGGTCCATCGGCCCGGTCCAGGTGTCGAGCAGGCCATCGCTGCGGTCGAGCGGCGAATCATGCTCCGCGCCCTTCTGCGCGTTGAGCAGCTTCGCGGTGCCGAAGAACATCAGCATGTAGAGGCCCGAGATGACGAGCATCATCACCGTCGCCGCATCGCGCCCGGTCGCCGCGAAGATGCCGAGAAAGAAGACCGCATAGCAGGCGAACATCGCGTGCCAGGTCGAGCGCGGAAGCTGGAAGCCCGCCTGGACCCCGCTGGTTTCATAGGGATCGTTGGAGCGATAGACGGGCGGGGGAACGGAGGGGAGATCAGACATCGGGCAACTCCACTTTCTTCGCGAGGGGATCGTCCCGGTCGCGGTGAACCCAGATGCCGGTGAGCAGGCTCTCGGCGATCATCCGCGCCTTCGCGCCGACATGGGCGGTGGCTTCCGGGGTCGGGGCGATATCGTGCAGCGTCCGGTAGAAGAGCCGCAGCCACTGCTGGAAATGCTCCTGCCCGATCGTCGGGATCGCCAGATGCTTCATCATCGGATTGCCGGTGAAATTGCCGGCGCTGAGCAGGATCGACTGCCAGAAGCGGTTCATCTGGCCGAGATGCTTCGGCCAGTCGTCGATGCGCGCGTCGAAGATCGGGCCGAGCATCGCATCCTCGCGCACCGAGGCGTAGAAGCGATCGACCAGTTCGGCGATGAAAGGCTCGTCGATGCCCATGGCCAGCGCCTCGGCGCGTCGCTCCTCGCGGGCGGCGATGGCGTGGGGATGAGCCTGGACCGTTCGTGTCGTCATAATGTTCCGACTCTATATTGAGTATCTGAAATACCTCTTTAAGCGGGTTGCCGCAAAAAGCAATATCTAATATACCACTTTTATGCGGCTCAGTCTCCATAGCGATTATGCCCTGCGCATCCTGATGGCGCTATCCGCGACCGGCCGCCAGATGTCGGTCGACGAGATCGCGGGCCAATATGGCATTTCGCGCAACCATCTCGCCAAGGTCGCGCAACGGCTTCAGGCGCTCGGCTATGTCAGCGCGCAGCGCGGGCGCGGCGGCGGGCTGACGCTGGCGCGCGAACCCGAGGCGGTGATCGTCGGCACGGTGGTGCGCGAGTTCGAGAATCTGGAGGGGCTGGTCGAGTGCATGGACCCCGCGACCTCGACCTGCCCGGTGTGCGGCGGCTGCGGCTTGCAGGGCGCGCTCGGCGGGGCGCTCGCGGCGTTCCTCACGCATCTCGACGGCTATCGGCTCACCGATCTGGTGCCGCAGCCCGGGCGCTTCCGCGCGCTGCTCGGGGTCGCCTGATTTTCGATTTGCCTGGCGCGGCCAAGGCGGTATCGCTCGGCGCATGGCCAAGCTCTATTTCTATTATGCCAGCATGAACGCGGGCAAGTCGACGACGCTGCTTCAGGCGGATTTCAACTATCGCGAGCGCGGCATGGAAACGATGCTGTGGACCGCGGCGCTCGACGACCGCTACGGCGCGGGGCAGGTGACGAGCCGCATCGGATTGATGGCCGAAGCGCATAAATTCGATCCCGACAGCGACCTGTGGGCGGCGGTGCGGGCCGAGAACGCCGAGCGTCCGCTCGCCTGCGTGCTCGTCGACGAGGCGCAGTTCCTGTCGCGCGCGCAGGTGCTCGATCTCGCGCGGCTCGCCGACGAGGCGAATATTCCGGTGCTCTGCTATGGCCTTCGCACCGATTTCGCGGCGAATTTGTTTCCCGGCTCGGCAGCTCTGCTCGGCCTCGCCGACGCGCTCGTCGAGCTCAAGGCGGTGTGCGAATGCGGGCGCAAGGCGACGATGAACCTGCGCGTCGACGAACGCGGTCGCGCGGTGGTCGAGGGCGCCCAGACCGAGATCGGCGGCAACGACCGCTATGTCGCGATGTGCCGCCGGCATTTCATGGAACAGCGGCGCCGGGCGGCGGAGGCGCCAAGGGAGGTGGGCGCCGATGCTTGACCGCCTCTACGCCGAACTCGTCGACGGCGAGTTGAGGCTCGTCAAGCTCGTCGAAGCGCATCGCGAGCCGCTTGGCGCCGCGTGCGCCGCCGATCCCGATATCTGGCCGATCTATGCGTCGAGCTTCGACCCCGGGCATTTCGACGCCACCTTCACCGCGCTGCTCGCGAACCCCGCGCGCATGCCCTATGCGGTATTCGCCGGCGACCGGCTGGTCGGCATGACGGCTTATCTGCGGGCCGATGTGTCGGCACAGACGATCGAGATCGGCAACAGCTATATCCATCCCGACGTGCGCGGCACCGGGCTCAACGGGCGCTTGAAGCGGCTGATGCTGAGCCACGCTTTCGCGGCCGGCATCCGCCGCGTCGAATTCCGCATCGACGAGCGCAACCAGCGCAGCCAGGCGGCGGTCGCGAAGCTCGGCGCCACCAAGGAAGGCGTGCTCCGCGCCGAGCGCATCACCTGGACGGGGCATGTGCGCGATACCGGCCTCTGGTCGCTGCTGGCGGGGGAGTGGCGGGGGTAAGCGCTTAAAGCCCCTCCTCTTCAGAGGAGGGGTTGGGGTGGTGGCGCGCGATAGCGCGCAAGGCATCCAGCACCACCCCGCTGCGACTAGCGGGCAAGCCCGCAAGTCTCGCTGCCCCTCCTCTGAAGAGGAGGGGGAGGGGCGGTCAGCGCCCGTTCAGCCGCGCTGTGCTAGGCACCGCGCCATGAAACAGAAACTCGCACTCTCCCTGGCCGCCATGCTGCTTCCCCTTTCTGCAGCGGCGGCCGACGAGCCCGCCCCGAAGCCGTCTTCGGCCGCGCCGCGCGAGATCGGCGCCGAGGCGAGCATCGTCTTCCCCAGCGACACGACGATCCGCAACTGGCGCGCCGACCGCGAGCGCGGCATCTGGGTGCAGGACCGCCGCGGCGACTGGTATTACGGGTTGTTCGCCGGAATTTGCCGCGATGTCGATTTCGCGCAGGCGATCGGCTTCGACACCCGCGGCCAATCGCGGCTCGACCGTTTTGCGACGCTGGTCGTGCGCGGCGAACGCTGCCCGCTGGTGTCGTTCGTGAATTCGGCGCCGCCGCCGTCGAAGGCCGAACGCGACAAGGCGAAGGACGCGGCGAAGGCCGAAACGCCGCCGCGAAATTGACAAGCCGCGCCGCCCCGGCCTAGCGGCGGCGGATGAATGGCTGGATCATCCTCGATAAACCCGTAGGGCTCGGCTCGACCCAAGCGGTGGGCGCGGTCAAGCGCGTGTGCCGCGAGGCCGGGCTGGGCAAGGTCAAGGTCGGGCATGGCGGCACGCTCGATCCGCTCGCGTCGGGGGTGCTGCCGATCGCGCTCGGCGAGGCGACGAAGCTGACCGGCCGCATGCTCGATGCGAGCAAGGTCTACGACTTCACCGTGGCGTTCGGCACCGAGACCGCGGGGCTCGACGCCGAAGGCGAGGTGGTGGCGACCAGCGACGTGCGACCGACGCTCGCCGAGGTCGAGGCCGTGCTGCCGCGCTTCACCGGCGACATCGAGCAGGTGCCGCCTGCCTTTTCCGCGATCAAGGTGGACGGCCAGCGCGCCTATGACTTGGCGCGCAAGGGCGAAGCGGTCGAGATGAAGGCGCGCAGCGTGACGGTCTTCAGCCTTCGTCACCCCGGACTTGATCCGGGGTCCCGCTCAGCGGCGCCGGAAAGCGGGACCCCGGATCAAGTCCGGGGTGACGAGAAGGAGGAAGGGAGGCTCGACAGCATCACCCTTACCGCCCATGTCTCGAAAGGCACCTATATCCGCAGCCTTGCGCGCGACATCGCGCAGGCCGTCGGCAGCGTCGGCCATGTCACCATGCTCCGCCGCACGAAAGCGGGGCCCTTCACGCTCGACGACGCGATTTCGCTGGACAAATTGAACGCTTTCGGCCAAGGGGCCGCGCAATCAGAGATTATTCTGCCGCTGGAGGCAGGGCTGGTCGACATCCCGGCTCTGGACCTTTCCCCGGAAGCGGCAGGGGCGATCCGCCAGGGTCGCGTCTGGACCGGGGCAAGCACGCACGACGGGCTCTATTGGGGACGGGACGGCGAATATCGTCCCATCGCCCTGATAGAAGTTTCGGCGGGAACGCTGAAGGTCGTGCGGGGCTTCAATCTGTAAGCAGGATGTTCGAAGGAAGTAGTACATGTCGATTACCGCCGAGCGCAAAGCCGAAGTCATCAAGGACAATGCCCGTGCCAAGGGCGACACCGGTTCGCCGGAAGTCCAGGTCGCGATCCTGACCGACCGCATCAACACGCTGACCGATCACTTCAAGGCGCACCACAAGGACAATCACAGCCGCCGCGGGCTGCTGATGATGGTCAACAAGCGCCGCAGCCTGCTCGACTATCTTCGCAAGAAGGACGAGGGCCGCTATCAGGCGCTCATCGCGAAGCTGGGTCTTCGTAAATAAGAATTTCTGGCGGCCCCGGACTTCCGGGGCCGCTGTCATATTGGCCGCCCGCCTATGTGCGCGGCCACAGGGCCGCTCCCGCATCCGGCGGGACCGCCATAGGGGCATCAAAGCGCCCCACACCGCCCCGGGCCGGATCGCCCGGAATCAGAGGCCCCGCCCGGCATAGGGCCCGGCGGGCGAAGGAAACATCATGTTCGACGTGAAAAAAGTATCGATCGAGTGGGGCGGTGAAACGCTGACCCTCGAAACGGGCAAGGTTGCCCGCCAGGCCGACGGCGCCGTCATGGCGACGCTGGGCGAAACGGTTGTCCTGTGCGCCGTGACCGCCGCCAAGTCGGTCAAGGAAGGGCAGGATTTCTTCCCGCTCACCGTCCATTATCAGGAAAAATATTCGGCCGCGGGGCGCATCCCGGGCGGCTTCTTCAAGCGCGAACGCGGCGCGACCGAAAAGGAAACGCTGGTTTCCCGCCTGATCGACCGCCCGATCCGTCCGCTGTTCCCCGAGGGTTTCTACAACGAGATCAACGCCATCGCTCAGGTGCTGAGCTATGACGGCCACAACGAACCCGACATCCTCGCGATGGTCGCGGCGTCGGCCGCGCTCACCATCTCGGGCGTGCCCTTCATGGGCCCGATCGGCGCCGCGCGCGTCGGCTATGTCGACGGCGAATATATCCTCAACCCGACCGACGAGCAGGTCGCCGAGGGCGATCTCGACCTGGTCGTCGCCGCGACCTACGATGCGGTGATGATGGTCGAATCCGAAGCCAATGAGCTGTCGGAAGAGGTCATGCTGGGCGCCGTCCTGTTCGCGCACGACGCGTGCAAGGAAGTCGTCAAGGCGATCGTCAAGCTCGCCGAGCAGGCCGCCAAGGATCCCTGGGAGATGGCGTCGTCGGACGACAATGCCGCGCTCAAGGACAAGCTCAAGAAGCTGATCGGCAAGGACATCGCCGCCGCCTACAAGCTGACCGACAAGTCGGCCCGCTCGAACGCTTTGAACGAAGCGCGCGCGAAGGCGAAGGAACAGTTCGTCGCCGACGGGCTCGACCCGCAGAGCGTGATGGCCGGCATCAAGCTGATCAAGAAGCTCGAAGCCGAAATCGTCCGCACCGCCATCCTCAAGGACGGCAAGCGCATCGACGGCCGCACCACGACGCAGATCCGTCCGATCGTCGCCGAAACGCACTTCCTGCCGCGCGCGCACGGCTCGGCGCTGTTCACCCGCGGCGAGACGCAGACGATCGCGACCTGCACGCTGGGCACCAAGGAAAGCGAGCAGATGGTCGACGGCCTCAACGGCCTCTCGTACCAGAATTTCATGCTCCACTATAACTTCCCGCCCTATTCGGTCGGCGAAGTCGGCCGCTTCGGCGCCCCGGGCCGCCGCGAAGTCGGTCACGGCAAGCTGGCGTGGCGCGCGCTGCACCCGGTGCTGCCGACGAAGGACGACTTCCCCTACACGATCCGCCTGACCAGCGACATCACCGAGTCGAACGGCTCGTCGTCGATGGCGTCGGTGTGCGGCGGCTCGCTGTCGATGATGGACGCCGGCGTGCCGATCAAGCGCCCCGTCTCGGGCATCGCGATGGGCCTGATCCTCGAGGGCAAGGATTATGCGATCCTCTCCGACATCCTCGGTGACGAGGATCACCTCGGCGACATGGACTTCAAGGTCGCGGGCACGTCCGAAGGCATCACCACGATGCAGATGGACATCAAGATCGCGGGCATCACGAAGGAAATCTTCGAAGCCGCGCTGACCCAGGCCAAGGAAGGCCGCGCGCATATCCTCGGCGAGATGAACAAGGCGCTCGGCGAAACCCGCAGCGAATTGTCGGCGCACGCGCCACGGATCGAGACGATGCAGATCGACAAGGCGAAGATCCGCGACGTCATCGGCACCGGCGGCAAGGTGATCCGCGAGATCGTCGCGACCACCGGCGCCAAGGTCGACATCGACGACGAGGGCCTGATCAAGATCTCGTCGAGCGATCTCGATCAGATCGAGGCCGCGCGCAAGTGGATCGCCGGCATCGTCGAGGAAGCCGAGGTCGGCAAGATCTATGACGGCAAGGTCGTCAATCTCGTCGATTTCGGGGCGTTCGTGAATTTCATGGGCGGCAAGGACGGCCTCGTCCACGTCAGCGAAATCAAGAACGAGCGCGTCGAGAAGGTCGCCGACGTCCTGAGCGAAGGCCAGGACGTCAAGGTCAAGGTGCTCGAGATCGACCCGCGCGGGAAGGTCCGCCTGTCGATGCGCGTCGTCGACCAGGAAACCGGCGAGGAACTCGAAGACACGCGCCCGCCGCGCGAACCCCGCGAGCGCGGGGACCGCGGCGATCGTGGCCCGCGCCGTGACGGCGACCGGGGCCGCGGCGGCCGCGATCGTGGCCCGCGTCGCGACGGCGAAGGCCGGGGCGACCGCGGCCCGCGCCGCGAACGCAGCGAAGGTCCCGAGGATCAGGGCCATGTGCCCGATTTCCTGAAGGACTGATCGCCCGCAAAGCGAATTAGGAGAGGGGCCGCGAAAGCGGCCCCTTTTTTTGGCGCGATTGACTGTTTTGGGGTGGGGAGTTGACGGTCTATGCTGAACGCCCCTCCCGCAAGCGGGAGGGGCAGCGAGACTTGGAAACTTGTTTCCTAGTCGCAGCGGGGTGGGCCCTTGCACCGTTGCTGCCCACCC
>Ga0182745_1003953_pt1 | contig 12536 bp, 10 predicted proteins | sample eDN3rd30CKraftBY_FD_128523 | JGI IMG/M metagenome (GOLD analysis project Ga0182745, IMG submission 128523) | Enriched backyard soil microbial communities from Emeryville, California, USA - eDNA 3rd pass 30_C Kraft BY (version 2) (version 2) | ecosystem: Environmental > Terrestrial > Soil >...
GCGGCGGTGATCGCCTCGATCGCCGCCTGCTGCTGCGGGTTGGGCGTCGGCCCGGGATTCGGCCGGGCCGGCGGCGCCGTCGCCGGCACCGCTACGCGCTGCACGAGGCCGCGCTTGAGCAGGGCTCGGCTCGGCTCGCGCCAGTCGTGCATGCGCGCCTCGATCACCTCCTCGGCCAGCGCCCCGTCGGCCAGCAGCGTGGCCAGCCGTTGCGGACGGCTGCCGTTGCGCAGCCCGGGCAGGCCGTCGCGGCCGGCGTCGGTCAGTTCCCACGCCCAGCCGTGGGTGTCGGGCAGCGGCTCGCCGCGGCGCAGCGGCGCCGGCAGCGCGGTGGCGGCCACCTCGCCCAGCGGTGCGTGGGTGTAGCGCGCCAGCCAGCGCAGCGAGGCGAGCAGCTCGCCGCCCAACAGGGGGGCGGGGTCCAGCCATTCCAGCGCGGGCTTCAGCCCGGCCGGGTCGTCGCTGCCGCCAATACCCTCGACCATGCCGACCAGCTCGCGGTTGCCGAAGGGCACCCGCAGCCTGCGTCCCACGTCGGCCTGCGACGGCGCGGGGCCGCCGGCCGGGGGCAGGTAGTCGAAAGCCTGCGGCAGCGGAACCGGCAGGGCAATGCGCAGGGTGGGGCAGGAAGACATGGGGAGAGTGTAGGTGCCGGCCTTGGGCGGCACACCTGCGGCCCCCTCCACTTGCCCGCGTTTGTTGTCGCGGCGAGCATAAATGGCGCGTAAACACCGGCCGCTACAGGGGATTTCGGTTTATCCACACAGATTGTGGATAAGTCTGTGCATCAGCCCTGTGCTCCACGCCCGCAGGGCGGTGACAGCGGCCTCTGCGTCGATTTGGACAAAAAATCGCCACACGATCAAGTCTTTTTAAATCAATGGCTTGGCCGTGAAACAAAGATGAAACAAGGCGTTGGGCAGAAAATTTGCGGAAATCGGCGCTGGCCTATTGACGCTGTGCACAAGTTGCGGCAGCCAGGCCCGGACGCGGCCTTGGGGCATCGGCAGCCGCCGGGGCGCTGGGTATCATCCGGGCGATGACGGAGTACGCCTGATGGCCGCAACAGCTTCTTCTTCCCCGGCCACGGCCAATGCTTCCTCCGCCTTCCTGCGCGGGGTCGAGCGCCGCGCGCTGGTGGTCGCCGACCTGCAGGCGGGCGCCGCCGGCACGCAGGCCGTGGCGGCGGCGATGCGCGCCTTCGCCGGCCATGCCGCGGCTACCGCGATGGTCGACTGGCCGGCCCGGTTCTGGGGCCTGCTGTGCAATGCGCCGCAGCTGCGTGCGCCGGCAACCGGCACCGCCACGCCGCTGCCGCACCTGTCGACATTGCAGGCCGCGGATCGCCTGGCATTACTGCTGCGCGTCGGCGCCGGGCTGGACGAAGCCGTGGCGGCGGCCAGCCTGGGCATGGACATCGGCACCTACCGGCAGGCGCTGGCGCGCGCCTGCCCGCTGGATGCGAAGGGCCAGCCCGACGCCGCCGCATGGCGCACACTGGCCGAACAGGTGCAGGCGCAGGTGCGCGAGCTGTCGCCGGAGCGGCTGCGGCAACTGGGACAACTGCACGAGGCGGCGACCGCCAAGGCCGCGCCCGCGCCGATGGCGGCCAGGGCCCCGCGCCCGGCCGCGCGGCCACGCGCGCGCCGGGGCTGGCTGCTGCCGGGCCTGTTGGTGCTGGTGCTGGCCGCGGTGGCGGCCTGGTGGTGGCACGAACACGGTGCGATGCGGCCCGGCAGCGGCGGGCCGCCGGCCGAAGGCGCGCTGGGCGACAACGGCCCGATACAGGTCGAAAGCCTGCCGGACGATTCCGCGCCGGCCGCCGCCGTGGACAACCATGCGGCGGACGATGCCGCGATGCTGGCCGATCCCGAACTGGCGCTGGCGCAGGACGCCGACTTCCATGCCTGGTACGCCGCCGGCGCGCCGGTGCCGGTGGACGAATCGCAGGCCGCGCCCGGCCACGCCGAACCGGCCTCGGCAGCGCTGGAGACCGTCGATGCGGAAGATTGAGGGCGCATGGCTGCTGCTGGCGTTGCTGCCGGCCGCTGTGTCGCTGGCCACCCCGGTCGCACCGCGGCCGCTGGTCGAGCCGCCACCGCGCGCGCCGCAGGCCACGGACCCGCAAGCACGCTGGGCGGCGCTGGCACCGGCGCAGCAGCGCGAGGTGCGCGCGCGTTATGCGGCATGGCGCGCCCTGCCCGAATCCGAGCGGCAGCGCGTGCGCATGACCGCGGCGGAACTGGCGGCCCTGCCGGCGGCCGAACGCGACGCCCTGCGCGGGCGTTTCGCCGGGCTGGACCGCCTGCACCGCGATGGCTGGCAACTGGGGCCGCGGCTGGGCGCGCTGTACCCGAAGCTGCAGCCGCTGCTGGGCTACCTGCCGGAACCGCAGCGCGCCCCGATGCTGGCCCTGCTGCGCGAGCTCGACGCGGCGCAGCTGGCGCAGTTGGGCCTGTTGTCGCAACGCACGCCGCCGCAGGCGCGCGATGCCCTGCGCGAGGAACTGCTGGCCGTGCCCGCGGCCGGCCGCGCGGAATGGCTGCGGCGGAAGCTGGACAAGTAGATGCGGGGCTTGCCCCGCATGAAGCCTTCCCGGTGAAGCCATGTGCCGGGTAAGCCCGGCACCTACGCTCGTTCCTCTTCACTCGTTCCTGGCCTTACAATGCCGCCCTTTCGCGACCCGGCAACAGCGCCTCCGCGCCGGCCGCAGTCCGCGTCTGCCGACTCCGCATGTCCACCTCTCCCGCCACGCCGCGCTTCGGCCATGAAGTGCGGACGACCGGCCTGCTCGCCCTGCCGCTGGTGCTGGGCCACGTTTCCGCCGGCCTGATCTCCTTCGTCGACAACACCATCGCCGGCCACCACGGCACCGGCACCTTCGCCGCGGTCAGCATCGGCACCGCGCTGCTGTGGCTGCCGATGCTGGTGCCGATCGGCACCCTGATCTCGCTGACCGCCTCGGTGTCGCAGCTGCACGGCGCAGGCCGCGAGCGCGAGATCGGCCCGCTGTTCCGGCAGGCGCTGTGGCTGGGCGTGGGCCTGAGCGTGCTGATGTTCGCCTTCCTCAGCATCGTGCCGGCATTCCTGCCGGCGTTCGGCATCGCCGCGGACATCGTGCCCGGCGCCACCGCCTTCTTGCACGCCATCCGCTGGGGCGTGCCGGCGCTGACCCTGTATTTCTGCATGCGCTACCTCAGCGAGGGCATGCACTGGACGCTGCCGACCATGCTGCTCGGCTTCGGCGGGCTGCTGGTGCTGGCGCCGCTGGGCTATGCGCTGTGCAATGGCAAGTGGGGCTTCCCGGAGCTGGGCGCCGAAGGGCTGGGCATCGCCTCGGCGCTGACGATGTGGGTGCAGGCGCTGTGCTTCGGCGGCTACCTGTTCAAGACCCGGCGCTTCGCCCACCTGCAGTTGTTCGGCCATTTCGAGCCGCCGCGGGTGGCGGCGATATGGGACTTGCTGCGCACCGGCCTGCCGATCGGCATCACCGTGCTGATGGAGGGCGGCCTGTTCATCGTCACCGCGCTGCTGATCGGCCGCATCGGCGCGGTCGAGGCCAGCGCGCACCAGATCGCGATCAACGTCGCCCAGCTGTGCTTCATGATCCCGATGGGCGTGGCCGAGGCCACCACCGTGCGCGTCGGCCATGCGATGGGCCGCCACGATCCGACCGGCGTGCGCCGCGCCAGCTGGGCCGGCTACGCCATCGTGCTGGTCACGCAGATGCTGTCGATCAGCGGGCTGCTGCTCGGCCACGAGGCGGTGGTGCGGCTGTACACCGACGACCTGGCCGTGGCCATGCTGGCCTCCACGCTGCTGCTGTACGCGGCGGCCTTCCAGTTCCCCGACGGCGTGCAGGTGCTCTCGGCCGGCGCGCTGCGCGGGCTCAAGGACACCCGCGTGCCGATGTTCATCGCCATGTTCGCGTACTGGGGCGTGGGCATGCCGCTCGGCGCCGGGCTCGGCCTCGGCCTGGGCTGGGGCCCGCAGGGCATGTGGGTCGGCCTGACCGTGGGCCTGAGCGTGGCCGCGGTGCTGCTGGGCTGGCGCCTGCGGGTCAGCAGCCGGCGCCTGTTCCACCCTTCGGCCCCCTGACTTGAAGCCCATGCCGGCCGTGCCGGTCCTGTGTATCCTGCATTGCAACAAGCCCCATCCGGAGCCCTCATGAACCCCCCGCCCGTGCCCCGCCGCAACCCCGTCGCCCGCTTCTTCGTCGGGCTGTGGGACGTGATGAACTTCACCCGCCGGTTGATCCTCAACCTGCTGTTCTTCGGCCTGCTGTTCCTGATGCTGATCGTGCTGCTGGTGGCGATGGGCAAGGGCGCCTCGTCGGTCAAGGTGCTGCAGGACCGCACCGCGCTGGTGATCGCGCCGGAAGGGCGGCTGGTCGAGCAGTACAGCACCGACCCGGTCAGCCGCGCGCTGGCCAAGGCGATGGGCGAGCGCAATGCCGGGGAAATCCAGCTGCGCGACCTGGTCCGCGCCATCGAAGCGGCCAGGGACGACAAGAAGATCGAGCGCGTGGTGCTGAACCTGGACCGCCTGCAACCGTCCGGCTTCGCCTCGATGCGCGAAGTCGCCGGCGCCCTGCAGGACCTGCGCGCGGCCGGCAAGCAGGTGGTGGCCTTCAGCGAGAACATGGGCCAGTCGCAATACCTGCTGGCCGCGCAGGCCGACGAGGTCTACCTCGACCCGATGGGCGGGCTGCTGCTGGAAGGCCTCGGCCGCTACCGCCAGTATTTCCGCACCGGCCTGCAGGAAAAGCTGGGCGTGGACGTGCACCTGTTCAAGGTGGGCGAATACAAGTCCGCCGCCGAGCCCTACGTGCTCGACGCCGCCTCGCCGCAGGCCAAGGAAGCCGACCTGTTCTGGATGAACGACGTATGGCAGCGCTACCTCGGCGACATCGCTAGGGCGCGCAGGCTCGACGCCGCGCAGCTGGCCGCCGGCATCGACACCCTGCCCGAGGGCGTGGCTGCCGCCGGTGGCGACCTGGCCCGCTTCGCCCTGCAGCAGAAGCTGGTGGACGGCCTGAAGACCCGCGAGGAAGTGGACGCGCTGCTCACCGAGCGCGGCGTGGCCGACGGCGACGCCGATGGCGGCTACCGCCAGATCGCGCTGGGCGACTATCTGACCCAGCTCGACGCGCGCCGCTCGCCGCTGGACAAGCGCCCGCAGGTGGCGGTGGTGGTGGCCGAGGGCGAGATCGCCGGCGGCGACCTGCCGGCCGGCCGCGTCGGCGGCATCTCCACCTCGGCGCTGCTGCGCGACGCGCGCGACGACGACGACGTCAAGGCGGTGGTGCTGCGCGTGGATTCACCGGGCGGCGAAGTGTTCGCCTCCGAGCAGATCCGCCGCGAGGTCGAGGCGCTCAAGGCCGCCGGCAAGCCGGTGGTGGTGTCGATGGGCGACCTGGCCGCGTCCGGCGGCTACTGGATCAGCATGAACGCCGACCGCATCTATGCCGACGAATCGACCATCACCGGCTCGATCGGCATCTTCGGCATGATTCCCAACTTCGCCCGCAGCCTGGACAAGATCGGCGTGCACACCGATGGCGTGGGCACCACCCGCTTCGCCGGCGCGTTCGACGTCACCCGGCCGATGGACCCGGCGGTGGGCCGGGTGATCCAGTCGGTGATCGACAAGGGCTATGCCGACTTCACCGGCAAGGTGGCGCAGGCGCGCGACCGCAGCGTGGAGGCCATCGACGAAGTGGCGCGCGGCCGCGTGTGGAGCGGCGCGCAGGCGAAGGAGCGCGGGCTGGTGGACGAGTTCGGCGGGCTGAAGGCCGCGGTGGCCGACGCCGCCGCGCGCGCCAAGCTCGGCGGACAGGACAAGTACCGCGTGCGCTACATCGAGAAGATGGCCACCCCGTTCGCGCAGTTCATGAGCGGCTTCGCCGGCAGTCGCATGGGCGCGTGGATGCTGTCCGACTCGGGCATGGCGCGGATGCTGCTTGCGCGCACGATGCCGGAGATGGACGCCCAGCTGCGCTTCGTCGAGGACGCGGTGAAGGACCGCAACGGCGCGCCGGTCAAGGCCCTGGCCTATTGCTTCTGCGGCCTGTAACCGGCGCTGCGACGTAAACGACAACGCCGCCCTCGGGCGGCGTTGTCGTTCATGGATTCAGGCAGATCCGGCACGACTCCGGCTTTCAAAAGCCCCTCTCCCTTCGGGGTGAGAGGGACAGTTCGCGAACCACTGGTTCGCTGTTCCTCGAACGCCCTTGCGCTGGCGCAAGGGCCGGGACGCGGAGCGGGGGTTGGGGTGAGGGGTAAACGGAGTCCGGATGGTTCAATCGCCGGCTTACTCCGGCGCACTCCCCGCATCCTTCAACGCTGCTCTCTCGGCCCCGGTGGCTTCCTCCACCGCCGCCTTCGCCGCCTGTGCCTTCTCCAGCGGCTGCACGATGGCATCGCGCATCGCGCCGGCCTGCGGCTCGGGCGGGCGCTCGGTATCCGGCGGCTGCGGCCTGCCGCAGGCGGCAAGCAGGACCATCGACAACATCGGCAGGCAGTGACGCGCTTTCATCGGCAAGCTCCGGCGGAAACCTGCCCCATCCTGACACAAGCACTGCAAGCGGATGGCCTACCTTGCCTCCCCGTTTGTCGGCACCGGTTTGAACACCACGTTCAGCAGCGACAGGTAGCCGCCCTTGCCATCGCTGTTGCCGATGTACAGCAGGGTGATCTCCTGCCCCGGCGCCTGCCACCGCGCCTCGCGCTCGGGTGCCTGCGGATCGTCGAGGAAATCCTCGCTGCGCGATGGCGGGCCGTGGCGGACGACCAGCTCGGCCAGCACCGCGTCATAGGCGGCCAGCGCCTCGTCCGGCGGCAGGTCGCGGCGCGCCAGGCCCAGCGTCAGCTGCGACAGCGCGCCGTCCCGGTAATAGGCATGCCCGGTGAAGCCGTGGCCGCCCAGTTGCAGGCCCTCGATGCGCACCCGCTCCAGATCGCCGCGGTACAGGGACTGGGCCGGCTCCGGCACCACCGCACCGGGCACCGATGCCAGCAACTGCTCCACGTTCATGCCGGCATCCACGCCACCGAACAACGCCTGCGCATGCGGCGCACCGCCTGGGCAAGGCAGCGTGGCGGACAACAGGACCAGGAGCGGGCCGCGGATGCGGGGCATGGCATTGCCGGTGCGGGGGTGGACGCTATGCTACGACGCATGGACACGAACCGCTGGCGGCTGGACGGACAGACCGCATTGATCACCGGCGCCAGTGCCGGCATCGGCCTGGCGATCGCGCGCGAACTGCTCGGCTTCGGTGCCGACCTGCTGCTGGTGGCGCGCGATGCCGACGCGCTGGCACAGGCGCGCGACGAACTGGCCGACGAGTTTCCCGGCCGCGGGATCCACGGCCTGTCCGCCGACGTCTCCGGCGACGAGGACCGCCATGAAATCCTCGACTGGGTCGAGGACCACGGCGGCCTGCAACTGCTGGTCAACAACGCCGGCGGCAACGTCACCCGGCCGGCCAACGACTACAGCGAGGACGAGTGGCGCGGCCTCTTCGAGACCAACCTGTTCTCCGCGTTCGAGCTGTCGCGGCTGGCCCACCCGTTGCTTACCCGGCACGCGAGCTCGGCCATCGTCAACATCGGCAGCGTCTCCGGCCTCACCCACGTGCGCAGCGGCGTGGTCTACGGCATGACCAAGGCGGCGCTGCACCAGATGACCCGCAACCTGGCCTGCGAATGGGCCGAGGACGGCATCCGCGTCAATGCGGTGGCGCCGTGGTACATCCGCACCCGCCGCACCTCCGGCCCGCTGTCCGACCCGGACTACTACGACGAGGTGATCGCGCGCACGCCGATGCGCCGCATCGGCGAACCGGAGGAAGTGGCCGCCGCGGTCGGCTTCCTGTGCCTGCCGGCGTCGAGCTACGTCACCGGCGAGTGCATCGCGGTGGATGGCGGGTTCCTGCGTTACGGGTTCTGAAATTCCGTGCCGCCATGACATGGGGAGCCACTGGCGGCCATTTGGCGCATGAATGGCGGCAGGCTGGCGTGGCCTGTACGCGGATTGGCCCCCACACTCCGGGTGACCTCGAACCAGCCGGAGTCTCGTCATGGAGCAGGAAATGAAGGTTGCCGCGGCCGTTGTTCGCCGTCTTCGCATTGCACGCGGGTGGTCGCAGGAGCAGCTTGCTGCCGCGTCAGGGCTGAGCCTGCGCACAATCCAGCGGGTGGAGGCCGAAGGTACGGCCTCCCTGTCAACGAAGACCAGCCTTGCCGCCACTCTGGAGGTGGCATTGGTCGAACTGTCGGAACCGTCCGCCGGCAAGGCCGCGCCGGTGGACGCGGACTCGCCGTGGGCCTGCCTGCGGATGTTGTTCCTTGGCATGGCCGTCCTGATGTGCGCGGCCATTGCCGAATCCGGTCACCTGCCCGGCCTGCCGGGTGCGGAGGCCCTGGCCGTGGTGAATGGCCTGCTGGGAATCATGGGGGTCGCGGTGGCGGCTCCTGCAGCCTGGTGCATGATTGCGCGGGGACAGGTTGCATGCGTCATGCTGGTGGCGTTGGCCGCGCCAACGGTCACGCTGTCGGCAAGTGGACTGCTGGCTGCCGCAGTCAGTGGGCGGGCGCCGTTCTGGCAGCTTGGCGTATGGGGTATCGGTGGCGTATTGCTTGCCGGAATGGCGTTTCCCCGGTCCGGGCCATCGCAACCGGAGTCTTCGAATTGATGACGGCGTCCGGCTTCAGCCGCCGCAATCCCGTCCCAGTCGCGCCTCGATGCCGCGTTGCTCGCGCTTCAGTTCCTGCCGTTCGCTCTGCAGGGCGCTGTTGTAGCGGCGTATCAGCTCCCAGCGGCGGTCGCGCAGGCGGTCGCAGACTTCCTGCTGCGGCAGCGGGTGGCAACTGTCGCGTATCCAGGTACCGCCGGCCACGACGGGGTCGGGCCGTGGATGCGGATGGCCGTGGCCGGGCGGCTGACCACCACGGATGGACAGCTGCCCGGAACCGAGGCTCAGGTTGCCGGAAACGCTGCCGCCGCTGCCGCGCGGCGGCGGGTAATGGCCACCGACCCACAGCGGCACCCAGCGCGGGTTGCCGATGCCGTCGTCGCTGAGGTAGCGCTCGCCGTCCGGGCCGACGCATTCGTACATGGGCTGCGGCGGCTGCACGGTGACGATGCGGACTTCGCGTTCGTTCGTGGCTGCGGCGGGAGCCGGTTGTGGCTGTGGCGGGGTGGCCGGTCGCGGCGATGGGTCCTGCGGGCGCTGCATGTCCAGCACCTGCTGGCGGTGGGTGTCGTCGCAGGGCGTGGACTGCAGTGCCACCGTGCCATCGCTGGCCACGCAGCGGTAGATGCGCACGTTGCTGGCAGGCGGTGGTTCGGCGGCCAGCGCCACGGAGGGCGGCAGGATCAGGGAGCCGAGCAGGAGCAGGCGCGCATGCATGGGGCCATGGTGCCGCATCTGGCGGGCAACGGGTAGGAGCGCACCTTGGTGCGCGAAGGGCTTCCTCGGTAAATCCCCATCGCGCACCAAGGTGCGCTCCTACGGAGGCGTCAATCGCGCAGGGTCTGCCCGGTGGCGGCGATGCGGATGCGGGTGGGCTGGGCCAGGCCGCCGGTGGCGCCATCGAGCAGGCCGTCCAGTTGCGCGAGCAGGGCCGGGTCGAGCTGTTCGCGGCTGCGTGCCGGAGGCTGGCCGGCAAGGTTGGCGCTGGTCGAGACCAGCGGGCCGCCCCAGGCTTCGCACAGGGCATGCACCAGCGGATGCGCGCTGACCCGCACGGCGACGCCATCGTGGGCGCCGCTGATCCAGCGTGGGGTGCGGGGACCGGCTGGCACGATCCAGGTGTTGGCGCCAGGCCAACTGTCGAGCACGGCCTGATGGCGGTCGTCGGCCAGTGCGTCCAGCCGCACCCAGCCATCCAGCTGCGCCACGGCGGCGGCGACCAGGATCATGCCTTTCTCGACCGGGCGTTGCTTGAGCGCCAGCAGCTTCATCACCGCCGCCTCGTTGGCAGGGTCGCAGCCCAGCCCCCAGACGGCTTCGGTCGGGTAGGCGATGACGCCGCCAGCGCGGAGGGTGGGTGGGGCGGTTTGTGGGGTCAGTTCGAGCATGGTGGGGCGAAGGGCGAGCAACGAGGGGAGAGTAGTGAGGAACGAGTGGGGTGGCCGTGAGCTGCACATTCCCGGTCAATCTCTCGGTAGCGCCCGACCGTTGGTCGGGCGGCGGCGCGCAGCGCCGTGAGGCTTTCATGAGGCTGGTGGATAGTGCCGACTAACTGTCGGCACCCACGGAGACTAAAGCCCCTCTCCCGTCTGGGTGAGAGGGACAGTTTGCGAACCACTGGTTCGCTGTTCCTCGAACGCCCTTGCGCTTGAGCAAGGGCCGGGGCGCGGGTTGAGGTGAGGGTGTGGCGGACCCCGCGATGGTTCGGTCAACTTGGCTTCGTTCGCCCCTCATCCGCCCTCCGGGCACCTTCTCCCGAGGGGAGAAGGTAGTAGTTACCGATTTTTCCTGCGCGTGTCATGCCTCAGAACGGCGGCGCGTCGTCAGCCGCTGCTGCTTTCTTCTTCACCACGGTCTTCTTCGCGGCGACTTTCTTGGTTGCGGTCGTCGCGGTCTTGGTGGCCGCCTTCTTCACCGCTTTCTTCGCGGATGCCTTTTTCGCGGCGGCCTTCTTCGGTGCCGCTTCTTTCTTCACCGCGGCCTTCTTGGCGGCCGCCTTCTTCGCGCCGAAGCCCTTGCGTGCCGGCTTGCCGGTCTCGGCCATCAACTGCTGCACTTCGGCCAGGGTCAGCGAGGCGGGCTCGCGGTCCTTGGGAATCTTGCCGTTGAGGGTGCCGTCGCTGATGTACGGGCCGAAGCGGCCATTGAGCACCTGGATGTCCGAGCCCTCGAACTCCTTGATGATGCGGTTGCGCGCGATCTCTTCCTTCTCCTCGATCAGGAAGATGGCGCGCGCCAGGTCGATCTTGTACGGGTCGTCCTCCTTCTTCAGCGAGGCATAGGTGCTGCCGCGCTTGGCGAACGGGCCGAAGCGGCCGATGCCCACGCTCACTTCCTCGCCGTTGGCGTCGGCGCCGAGCTTGCGCGGCATGTCGAACAGCTTCAGCGCGTCGTCCAGCGAGATCGAATAGATGCTCTGGCCCGGCTGTAGCGAGGCGAACTTGGGTTTCTCCTCGTCCTCGACAGTGCCGATCTGCACCATCGGGCCGAAGCGGCCGATGCGCGCGCTGACTTCCTTGCCGCTCTTCGGGTCAACGCCAAGCACGCGTGCGCTACCGGCGTCAGTGCGGTCCAGCGATTCGCTCTTGTCGCTGACCAGCTCCTTGAACGGGCCCCAGAACCGCTGCATCAGCGGCACCCATTCCTCCTCGCCGCGCGACACTGCGTCCAGCTCGTCCTCGAGCCTGGCGGTGAAGTCGTAGTCGACGTAGCGGGTGAAGTGGCTGGACAGGAACTTGCTCACCGCGCGGCCGACGTCGGTGGGCTTGAAGCTGCGGCCCTCCATCTCGGTGTACTTGCGGAACAGCAGGGTCTGGATGATCGAGGCGTAGGTGGAGGGGCGGCCGATGCCGTATTCCTCCAGCGCCTTGACCAGCGCCGCTTCGGTGAAGCGCGGTGGCGGCTGGGTGAAGTGCTGCTCGGCGGCGATGCGTTCCAGCGGCACGTTGTCGCCGGGCTTCATCGCCGGCAGCTTGCGGCCTTCGTCCTCGTCTTCCGCATTCTTGTTGTCCTTGCCTTCCTCGTAGACGGCCAGGAAGCCGGGCACCACCACGGTGGTGCCGCTAGCGCGGAACACGTGCTCGCTGCCGGCGGACAGGTCCACGCTGACGGTGTTGAGCGTGGCCGGGATCATCTGGCAGGCCACCGCGCGCTTCCAGATCAGTTCGTACAGCTTGCGCTCGTCGTCGCTGAGGAAGTGCGCCACCTGCGCCGGCGTGCGCAGCGCCGAGGTCGGGCGCACCGCTTCGTGCGCTTCCTGCGCGTTCTTGCTCTTGGTGGTGTAGGTGTTGGGCTTGTCCGGCAGCGAGGCGGTGCCGTAGTCGCGGGCGATCACGTCGCGGATCTCGACCAGCGCGTCCTGCGACAGGTTCACCGAGTCGGTACGCATGTACGAGATCAGGCCGACCGTGCCCTCGTCGCCGATGGCCACGCCCTCGTACAACTTCTGCGCCACCTGCATGGTCTTGCGGGTGGTGAAGCCGAGCTTGCGCGAGGCTTCCTGCTGCAGGGTGGAGGTGGTGAACGGCGGCGCCGGGCGGCGCTTGCGCTCCTTGCTGGCCACGTCGGTGACGTGCAGCCGGCCCTGCGCGGCCTGCTGGATGCGCAGCCGCGCGGCCTCGGCGGTGTCGCCGTCGGTGATGGTGAACTGCTCGAACTTCTGCCCGTCAAGCTTGATCAGCTTGGCCGAGAAATGCTGCGTCGGATGCGCGCACTCGGCGCCGATCGACCAGTATTCGCGCGCCTTGAACGCTTCGATCTCTTCTTCGCGCTCGACGATCATGCGCAGCGCCGGGCTCTGCACGCGGCCGGCGGACAGGCCGCGCTGCACCTTGCGCCA
>Ga0182745_1003956_pt1 | contig 12532 bp, 13 predicted proteins | sample eDN3rd30CKraftBY_FD_128523 | JGI IMG/M metagenome (GOLD analysis project Ga0182745, IMG submission 128523) | Enriched backyard soil microbial communities from Emeryville, California, USA - eDNA 3rd pass 30_C Kraft BY (version 2) (version 2) | ecosystem: Environmental > Terrestrial > Soil >...
CGGCATGACGGTCAGCGTGATCGCCATGATCAACGCGTCTGCAATGGCAGGGGCCGTGGGTGCTGGCGGGTTGGGGGATTTGGCGATCCGCTACGGCTACGAGCGCTACGAGACGCGGGTGATGTTCGAGGTGATCGTGATCCTGATCGCGCTGGTGTCGATCGTGCAGTTCACCGGCGAGTGGCTATCGCGCCGCGCCGACCACAAGCGCTAGCGCATGCGTGGCGTGATGCAAGGCTTATCCGGCTCAGCGCAGCGGCGCCTGCGGCATGGCCGCCAGGGATTGCGTCGCCAGCCGTTCCTGCTCGCGGGCCAGCCGGTTGACGGTGTCCTGGTGCTGGTGAAAGCGCGTCAGGTCGGCGTTGCGCCCGAACTTCAATTCGTTGCGGTCCGCGTACCAGAACTGACGGTTGTCATCGAGCAGCGTGATCATCAGCCCGAACTCGTGAAGGATCTGCGTTTCCAGGTCCCAGACGCGCCGCAGCTTCTCGTTGCTTGCCGCCCGCGAGTCCGTCAGCGCCTGCAGGATCTTTGCCTTTTCAGGTTCGGAGATGGTCAGCGAGCGCACCAGCGTGGGCATCTCGTCCAGCACGTCCAGGCTTTGCTGGCGGTAGTCGGGCACCAGCTTTTCGGCCTGTTCCAGAATCAGGCGGCTTTCGATCAGGCCCGAGTCGCGCGCCAGCCGGCCGGCGTCAAAGAGCCGGGGCAGGCCGATTTCCTTGAGTTCCTGCAGGTAGGCGCGATGCTGCGCAAGCCGTTCGCCGGCCACGGTTTTCATGGCCCGTTCCATTTCGCCGTACGGACCCGTGGCCTTGGGCGAGGGATCGATGGCGGGCACGTCTTCGGGCACGCCGGAGCCGCCGCCGGCCTGCATGCGCAGTGCGTCGATGGCCTTGCGGATTTCGGTGTTGGCGATGTCGCGCTGGCGGTTGTCGTGGCTGCGTTCGGCAAGCGGCACGGCCACGGCGGCCAGCAGGAACACCCCCGCGCCCAGCATGATGCGCACGCGGTTACGCGGCGTGCGAAATCGTTTCCAGAGGGAAAAGACGCCCAGGACGACGAGCAGCAGGGCGCCCAGGAGCATGGCGCCGCCGAAGGCCAGTTGCGCAACCTCCAGCATCGTTTCCGGACGGCTGCTGTAGACGGTCCACGCCAGCATCGCGGAATAGACCAGACAGGTGGCGGCCTTCAGGAGCCAGCCGGGTTCGGGCGGAGCCGTGGCCAGAGCGGCCGGGCCGGCAGCCGTGGCGGGCGCTTGCGGGTCGTTCATGTGGCGCGCGAAAACGGGGATACGGCGTTTGACTGTAAAGACTCGCTTGGGCCCCGTCAATGCCGCGGGCCGGCGGCGGGAAGCGATTTCAGGGCAGGCGCGATGCGCGTCTGCATCCACCGATGACAGGAGTGAATGACATGACCGACCACCCGCAACACGGTTTTGCGACCCGCGCCATCCACCTGGGCTACGACCCGCTGGACGAACAGGGCGCGCTGTCGCCGCCGCTGTACCTGACGTCCACCTACACGCAGGACAGCATCGAGGCCTTTGACCGGATCCGGCTTGGTGAAGCCCAAGGCTATGTCTACGGCCGTACGCGCAATCCCACGCAGGCGCTGCTGGAAGAACGCCTGGCGTCGCTGGAAGGCGCCGAGGCCGGCGTGGTGACGGCCTCGGGCATGGCGGCCATCTCGGCCACCCTGTTTTCGCTGTTGCAAAGCGGCGACGAGATCGTGGTCGACCAGATTGTCTACGGCACGGCCTTCACGCTGTTCACGCAGGGGCTGGCCCGCTTTGGCGTGCGGGCCGTGTTCGCGGACTTCACCAAGCCCCAGACGGTGTCCGCCGCCATCGGCCCCAAGACCCGGGCCGTGTACTTCGAGACCCCCGCCAATCCCAACCTGCGGCTGGTGGACATTGCGGCCATTTCCGCCATCGCGCGCGGCAAGGGGCTGCTGACGATCGTCGACAACACGTTCGCGACGCCGGTGCTGCAGCGGCCGCTCGAGCACGGCGCGGACATCGTGCTGCATTCGGCCACCAAGTATCTGGGCGGGCACGGCGACCTGCTGGCGGGCGCGGTGCTGGGACGCAAGCCGCATATCGACGCCATCCGGTTGCAGGGATTGCGCTACTTCACGGGCGCGACGCTGTCGCCGTTCACGGCCTTTCTGGTGCTGCGCGGGATCAAGACACTGGAGCTGCGCGTGCAGCGGCACAGCGAATCCGCGTTGAAGGTAGCCAAGCTGCTGCGTGAGCAGCCGGCAGTGGCGGATGTGTTCTATCCGGGCCTGTCCGGCACGGCGGGCGCGGACATCGCGGCGCGCCAGCAGGCGGCGGGTGGCGGACTGGTGGCCTTCGAGCTGAAGGGCGGGTTGTCCGCCGGCAAGGCGCTCTTGAACAGCCTGAAGCTGGCGCGCATTGCGGTCAGCCTGGGCGATCCCGAGACCCTGATCCAGCATCCGGCGTCGATGACCCACGCCAGCTATTCGGCCGAGGACCGCGAGCGCTACGGCCTGTCCGAAGGGTTGCTGCGGCTGTCCGTGGGGCTGGAAACGCCCGAGGACATCCTGGCGGACCTCAAGCAGGGTCTGGATCGCGTGTAGCCGAGGGCAGGTCGGGAGAGGCGGCGTCCGCGCGCCGCCAGGCCACCCACTCGCCTTCGCCCTCGAAATGGCGCAGGCCGCGCGCGGCGGTCGCCAGGCCCGCGCGCAACACGTCCATGTCCAGGCCGGGCAGGTTGCGGAGCAGGGCGGGGGGCAACTGGTTGATGTCCAGCACGCGCTCGTCGAAGTCCATCCGCATCAGCCCGCCGCCGTCGGTGGGCACGCGGACGAACCACAGGCTTTCCATGTAGTCGCCAAACCACGGGTCCGGATAAATCGCCTGCGTGAAAACGAACCCGAATTCATGAATGTCGCGCCAGGGCCAGAATTCCTGCAGGCCCATCGCGCGGGCCAGTTCGCCCGAGCGCGTCAGCCCGGCGTCATCAAAGCGCACGATTTCCTGCAAGGGGTCTTCGGCTGCCGGGGGGCCGGCGAACCATCGCTTGATGAATGACCACATGGGTGTCGCGATCGAAGGGAACAGGGAGGTGCAGTGTAAAGGGGCCGGGGTCGTGTAAAAATGTTACAACCTTTGATCCCAATCAATTTCGCGCACCCTGGCGCAAGCTAGGGTTGAAGTTTTTGGCGCAGCAAGGACAGGACGAATGACCGACAAGATATCGCAGGCTCCCGATCAAGACGAAGCCGCCCCGGCGGCGCAGGTCAAGCGCCCCGCCGTGGCCAGGGGCGCGGCCAAGCGCACGGCGAATGCCCGCCCGGCGGCCGCATCTGCCACCGAGCCCGCCATCGAGCCCGCCGTCGAACTGAGCAAGCGCGTGGCGGCGCGTCAGGATGCGGCGCGGCAGGAGACCGCGGCGGTGCTGGCCGATATCGCCAGCCGCTACCAGGTGGGCGAACCGGGCGAGGCGCGCGCGGCCCTGCGCACCGTCATCGATTCGCTGTCGGCCGATGACGCGCAGGCCGTGCATCGCGCGCTGCTCGATGCCAACCGGCAGGCGCCGGGGGCGCGCCGCAATCCCGACGAAGAACTGGCGGGAGATTGGCGCGAGGGCGTCTATCCCTACCGCCACCGCATGCTGCGCCGCAATTACGAAAAGCAGAAGTACAAGCTGCAGGTCGAACTGCTGAAGCTGCAGGCGTGGGTCAAGGCAACCGGCCAGCGCGTCGTGATCCTGTTCGAAGGGCGCGATGCGGCAGGCAAGGGCGGCACCATCAAGCGCATGATGGAACACCTGAATCCGCGCGGCGCGCGCGTGGTCGCCCTGGAAAAGCCGTCCGACACCGAAAAGGGCCAGTGGTACTTCCAGCGCTATGTGCAGCACCTGCCGACCGCGGGCGAGATCGTCATGTTCGATCGGTCCTGGTACAACCGCGCGGGCGTCGAGCGCGTGATGGGATTCTGCTCGCAGGACGAATACCTGGCGTTTCTGCGCCAGACGCCCGATTTCGAGCGCCACCTCGTCAGCAGCGGCATCACGCTGATCAAGCTGTGGTTTTCGGTCAGCCAGGAAGAACAGCGCCGCCGTTTCCAGCAGCGCAAGGTGCATCCGCTCAAGCAGTGGAAGCTGAGCCCGGTGGACCTGGCGTCGCTGGACAAGTGGGACGATTACACGCGCGCCAAGGAAGCCATGTTCGCGCACACCGACACCGCCGATGCGCCGTGGATCGTGGTCAAGTCCGACTGCAAGAAGCGCGCGCGCCTGAACGCCATGCGCTATGTGCTGAGCCGCCTGCCCTACGAGGGCAAGAGCGACGACGCGCAGATGGCGATCGATTCGCTGATCGTCGGACGCGCGCTGTAGGGGATCAGCCGCCCAGCGCAGCCAGGTTCAACACGTGGCTGCGCCCGATCCACACGGCGCAGTCGCGGTGGTCGCGCAGCGAATTGCCGGTGTTCGGATGCATGAACACATCCAGCGCGCCGTGGTTCAGTGTCAGCCAGGTGGCGATCTCGGCCAGATGCTGCGGACCGAACGCAATCTGGTAGCTCCATTGCGGATGCGGGCCCACGGGGCGCTCATGGAAGCGTCCCATTTCCATCTTGCTGTCAAACGTCGCAACGATCCGTTCGCGCAGGGCGAACGCGGCATCGCGGCTTGCCGCGTCGAAGTACACATGGGCGTGCCAGCTCGCGACGTCCGTCACGGGAATTTCCATCGTTCTGTCCTGATCCGGTTCAGCCGCCCGCGCGCTTGGCGCGGTGGCCTTGTTTCGTGAGCGCGTCGATGATGCGGTCGCAGTGGTCGCCCTGCACCTCGATCACGCCGTCCTTGACGGTGCCGCCCGAACCGCACGCGGTCCGCAGCTGCTTGCCCAACGCGGCCAGGGCGTCGGGCGCCAGCGGCAGTCCGCGCACCAGCGTCACGCTTTTGCCGCCGCGGCCCTTGGTCTCGCGGGAAACGCGCGCCACGCCGTCGCCCGCCGGGGCCGCGCGGCTGGCCGCCTGGCATTGGCATTGCGCCACAGGCTGGCGGCATTGCGGGCACATGCGCCCGGACTCGGTGGAATAGACCAGGCCGCCCGAGCCGCCGCGCTTCATCAAGACTTGCCCCGCATCTGGTCGATGAGACGCCGATCGCGCTTGGTGGGGCGTCCCGCGTCGATGCCCAGCGCCGGTTCGGGCGCCAGGCGCCGCATTTCGGCGGCGCGCTCGCGGGCGGCCACGCTCTCGGGCGTTTCTTCATACAGCAGGCGCGCCACCGGCGCGGGGCCTCGCACGCCGCTCACGGCCACGACGCGCACCTGCAGCGCGGGGTCTTCCTTGCGGACCGCGACGACGTCGCCGGCGCCGACCTCGCGCGCGGGTTTGGCGGGCTGTCCGTTCACAAACACGCGGCCCTTGCCGATTTCCTGCGAAGCCAGGCTGCGCGTCTTGTAGAAGCGCGCGGCCCACAGCCATTTGTCGAGTCGGATCTTGTCCATCCAGCGGGTTCCTGCGGTAAAGCTGTCCAAGGCGTCATGATAGCCCCGCCCGCGCGGCAAAAAAAAAACGGCGCCCAGCATGGAGCGCCGCAAACCGGCTACGCGGTGTCCGGGCCCATCAGGCCCGGCAGTACTCAATCCAGTTTCAGGCCCGCTTCCTTGACGACGCGCTGCCACTTTTCGATCTCGGCGCGGCGGAACGTGTCCAGTTCGGCAGGCGTGGAGCCAATGGGTTCGGCGCCGATGCCGGCAAGCTGTTCGGCGATCGCGGGATCCTTCAGCACCTTGGCCAGCGCCTGCGACACCTGTTCGACGATGGCGGGCGGCGTGCCGGCCGGGGCGAACACGGCGTTCCATTCGTAGGTTTCGTAGCCCGGCACGCCCGATTCGGCGATGGTGGGCAGGTCGGGCGCGGTCTTCGAACGCTCCAGTCCGCCAACGGCGACAGCGCGCAGCTTGCCGTTTTTCACGTGCTGCCAGGCAGAGCCCATGCTGGCGAACATGACGGGCACCTGGCCCGACATCACGTCGATCATGGCCGGGCCGCCGCCCTTGTACGCGACGTGCTGCAACTGGGTCTTGGCCAGCAGGTTGAACAGCTCGCCCGCCAGGTGCTGGGCCGAACCGGGACCGGCCGAGGCAAAGTACACCGGTTCCTTGGCATCGGGCTGGCCCAGTTTGATAAGGTCGGCGACCGACTTCACTTCGTACGACGGCGTCACGACCAGCACGTTGGGCACGCGCAGCAGCAGCGACACCGGCGCGAAGGCCGACAGCGTGTCGAACTGCATCTTGCTGTGCAGCGCGGGGTTCTGCGCGTGATTGGAGGCGTCCAGCATCAGCGTGTAGCCGTCGGGATTGGCCTTGGCGACGACGGCGCCGCCGATCATGCCGCCCGCGCCGCCGCGGTTTTCGATGACGACGGGCTGGCCCAGCTCGGCCGCAAGCTTCGGGCCGATCAGGCGAGCGACCACGTCCACGGTGCCGCCGGGCGGATAAGTCACCACCAGCGTGACCGCGCGCTCGGGGTAGGCGGCGTGTGCGACGCCGGCGGCGCCAGCCAGCAGGCCGGCGGCGGCAAACAGCGCGCTACGTTGCGCCAGGCGTTTGATGAGAGGGGTCATGGAGCGTCTCCTTTGAATTGGAATAGCTGCAACGGCGTGTCGGCAAGCACGGCCCGCCGTTGCGCGGGGTCGTCGATCCAGGCGTCCAGCCACTGCGTGGCCGCGGCATAGGACGCCAGGTGGCGATGTTCGGTATGGGGCCAGTCGCTGCCCCACATCAGGCGTTCGGGGGTGTAGGCGTCCAGCAGTTGCTGCGTGGCCAGCCGGCCGGAGGCCGCGCAGGCGGCAGCGGCCCAGTTGCGGTAGGGCGCGGCCAGCTTCACCCACACGCGGCCGCTGTCCGCCTGGCGCAGCAGATATTGGAAACCGGGGTCCGAAACGCCGAGCGCGGGATCCGGGCGGCCAAAATGATCCACCACGACGCGGCAGCCCGCCGCCAGCAACGCAGGCATCACGCCTTCCAGGCGCGCAGCCTGCAGATGAATTTCCACATGCCACCCCAGCGCATTCACGCGGGCAAGCAACGAACGCCAGGCGGGCGTCTGCAATGCGGGGCTGTCCAGCCCGACAAGGTTCAAGCGAATGCCAACCACACCCGCGGCGGCCAGGTCCTGCAATTCGGTGTCAGTGATGTCCAGCGCCACCACGGCCACGCCGCGCAACCGGGCGGGCGCCGCGCGCAGCGCTTGAACCAGATGGCTGTTGTCCGTGCCCAGGAAGCTGGGCTGCACCAGCACGCCGTGGCTCATGCCGTGCGCGTCCAGCAGGTCCAGATACTCGGCCAGCGTGGCATCGTAGTCCGGCGTGTGGCGGCGGGTGTCGGCAAGGGCGAGGCCTTGGTGAAACACGTGGGCGTGGGTGTCGACGGCGGCGCCTGGAATCGGCGAGGGCAAAGCAGTCTCCTGATTCGGCATGGCGTTCGCGGAACGGCACTGCCGGTATGTAATGGTCTGTAAGTCGGGATTCTAGGAAGTCGATGTATAGTTTTCCATTGTGGAAAAGCGCTTTTTATATATTGGATCAATATGGAAACCCGGCACCTTCGGTACTTCCTGGCGGTGGTGGACCACGGCAGCGTCAGCCGCGCTTCGGACTGGCTGGGCATTGCACAGCCCGCCTTGAGCCAGGCGCTGACGCGCATGGAAAAAGACCTGGGCGTGAAGCTGTTCGAACGGTCGCGGCAGGGCACGACGCCCACCCCGGCCGCGCAGGCCATCCTGGAAGACGTGCGCGCCAGCGTGGCGCGCATCGACGCCGCGGCCCGCCGTGCCCGCGAGATCGGGCGGGGCAGCGCGGGGCAACTGACGGTCGGCCTGGTGTCCTCCGCGCTCTTTGACACCTTGCCGCGCGCGCTGCGCCAGATGCGCCAGCAGGCGCCGGGCGTTCGCATCATCCTGCGGGAAATGAGCAACGCCGAACAGGCCGAGGCCTTGCAGACGGGCGAGATCGATATCGGCCTGATGCATACACCCGTGGCCGTGGGCGGCCGCATGCGCGAGCGCCAGCTGCTGCGGGACCGGCTGGTGGCCGCCGTGCCCGACGAGTTCGAGGTGCCGCCCGACGGTCAGGTGTCGATGGCGCAGATCGCGCAGGCCGGTCTGGTCATGTACCCGCAGTCACAGTTGCCGGCATTCTATGCGGACATCCTGGATGCCATGCGCAAGGGCGGACACGATGCGCACGTGAACCAGGAGGCCAGCCGCACGTTGACGGTGCTGTCGTGCGTGGCGGGCGGTTGCGGCGTGGCCTTGTTGCCCAGCTGGATACGGTCCATGGATTTTCGCGGTGTGCGCTTTTGCGAGGTGCGCGATGGCGAGCGCCTGCCCAGTTTCGACCTGAGCGCGATCTGGCCCGCGCGCAGCGTGCCCACGCTGGCGGACCTGTTCGCCAACCTGGACCTCGGTCCAACTTGATGAAATCGCGTCTCGACTTTCAACGCGCCTTCAATGTCCTTGGAGGTGGCTTAAGCCAGGCTTAAAGCGGCAGTTTTGCCGGAACTGCGCCGGATCCGGACGTCTAACCAGGAACGTCATTGCGAGGTTCCGGGCTCATGGATCTGAATTGGCAGCAGCAACTAGCAGAAAGCGCCCTGTGGCTTGCGCGCGCGTTCGGCATTTCCGCCGTCGCGCTGGCGGTGGTCACGCTGATCCTGACGCGCACCACGGTCTGGGGCCGCAAGTTCTGGCGGCTGGCTTGGCCGTACCTCACGCCCCGGCGCAGCTGGCGGCCGATGCTCACGCTGGCCTTGCTGCTGTTCCTGGCGATGTTCGCGGTGCGCATGACCGTGCTGTTTTCGTTCTGGTACAACGGCTTCTACAGTGCCTTGCAGGCGCTGGACCAGTCGGTCTTCTGGCACTTCCTGGGGATTTTCGCGGTGCTGGCCACCGTGCATGTGGTGCGCAGCCTGGCCGACAGCTACGTGGGCCAGGCCTTCGACATTCATTGGCGCGTCTGGCTGAACGAGCGGCTGACGAGCGACTGGCTGGGCGCGGGCGCCTACTACCGCGGCCACTTCCTGGCCGAACCCGTGGACAACCCCGACCAACGCATCGAACAGGACATCGCGCAGTTCGTGACCGGATCGCGCACGCTGGCGATCGGCGCCATCAGCGCGATCGTGTCGCTGGTGGCCTTCACGGCGATCCTGTGGGGGTTATCGGGTCCGCTGACGCTGGGCGGCGTGGAGATTCCGCGCGCCATGGTGTTCGTGGTCTATCTGTACGTCATCGTCGCGACGTGGCTGGCCTTCAAGATCGGCCGCCCGCTCATCAAGCTGAACTTCCTGTCCGAGCGCCTGACGGCCAACTTCCGTTATGCGCTGGTTCGACTGCGCGAGAACGCCGAGAACGTCGCGTTCTATCAGGGCGAGGAAGTGGAGCGGGCGACGCTGTGGACGCGCTTCACGTCCTACATCGCCAATCTGTGGGCGCGCGTGTACCGGGGCCTGAAGTTCGACGGCTTCAACCTGTCGGTCAGCCAGATCGCTGTCGTGTTTCCGTTCATCCTGCAGGCGCCGCGCTTTTTTAGCGGGGCAATCAAGCTGGGCGACGTCATGCAGACCTCGCAGGCTTTCGGGCAGGTGCAGGAATCGCTGTCGTTCTTTCGCAGTTCCTACGACACGTTCGCCCAGTACCGCGCGACGCTGGATCGTCTGAATGGATTCCTGGATGCCAACGAGGCCGCGCGTGCGCTGCCGCAGGTGCAGACCCAGACGCTGCCCGATGGCCTGGAGATCGAGGGCCTGGATGTGTCGCGCCCGGATGGCGCCTGTCTGCTGGACAACCTGAATCTGCGCTTGCATCCCGGACAAGCCCTGCTGATCAAGGGGCCGTCGGGCAGCGGCAAGACCACCTTGCTGCGCGCGCTGGCCGGACTATGGCCGTACGCCCACGGCGTGGTGCGGCGGCCGCAGGGCGCGTCCGCGCTGTTCCTGTCGCAGCGTCCGTATCTGCCGCTGGGCGACCTGCGCGGCGCGGTGGCGTATCCGGGGCTGGCGCAACCGGCCGACGACGCGCGGTTGGCCGATGCGTTGCGGCAGGTCAACCTGGGGCATCTGGCCGGCCGGCTCGATGAGGTGCACGACTGGTCACGCGTGCTGTCGTTGGGCGAGCAGCAGCGCATTGCGTTTGCCCGCGTGCTGTACAACCGGCCCGCGCTGGTGTTTCTGGACGAGGCCACCTCGGCCACGGACGAAGGGCTGGAGCACATGCTGTACAGCCTGCTGCGCGAGGCGCTGCCGGACAGCATGTTGGTCAGCGTGGGCCATCGCAGCACGTTGGATGCGTTCCATACCCAACGGCTGGATCTGGACGGAACGGGACGCTGGCAGGTCGGGCCCATGCCGGCGTCGCGCCACGGCGACGCGTTGCGGCGGGCGGCGGCCTGAAGGAGGGCGCCGCCCTCAGGTGCCGACTCGCAGCGGTCCGGTCAGCTTGCGCAGTGCGGCGATCACGCTTTGCGCCGTGATGCGCCCGGTCTTGGGATTGGCCGACGGGATGTTCTGGATTTCCATCGAGAACGAGGCGGAGTCGGACACGACCTCGACGCGGTGCAGGTTGCGATCGAGCGAGGGATCCGCCCAGATTTCCAGCGTGGTGCGATCCGGGCCGATGCCCGCCAGCGACACGCTGACGGCCACGTTGAGGTTGGCGGGAAAGCCCACGGCCGCCTCGCGCGGCGAGCCGCGGAAGATGAGGCGCGGCTCGGTGATGCCTTCGATGTCGATGTTGTTGTCGGTCAGGTAGGGCGCGCCCAGCAGGCCGCGCACCGGCTTGCGGGTGATCATCGTGACGGAATGGATGACGCCTTCGGCAGCGGCGGTGATGGCGTCCAGCCCCAGAATGGCGCCGGACGGCACGATGACCTGGCCGCCGTACTGGCGCGCGATGTCGATGAGGTCTTCGTGGCGCAGCAGCGCGCCCGAGCTGAGCACCACCATCTTCTTGCCGGCGCGCAATACAGGTTCGGCGATGTTGCGGAACACGGCGGCGGGCGCGCATTCCACGACCACGTCGCAATGGTCGGCAAGGCCGTCGATGGTGGTGAAGGCAGGCGCGCCGTCCTTCCACGAGAAGGCGGGCGGGGCGCTGGGATCGCGCACGGCGACGGCGGCGAGCGTCAGGCCGGGCAGGCCGGCATCCAGGGATTGCGCCACGGCCTGGCCGATGGCGCCGAAGCCGGCGATGCCGACGCGGTAGCTGTTCATGGGTATCCGAAAAAGTTGGACCCGCGGCAGGACCGCGGGTGGTTCGGGAATGCGGCGGGCAGCGCGCCGCAAGGCTGCCGGCCACTGTAGCCACCGGCTGGCGACGCGTCAATGCGGGATGCCCGCAAGGTCGCGCAACCACGCCGGCCCCGCGCCCCACGCAATGCGCCGGGGCTTTGCGCGCGCTATTGCAGTTTGATCCCCAGCTCCTTGATGAGCGGTCCCATGTCGGCGCGGTCAGCCTGGATTGTCGCGCCCAGTTCCTCGGGCGTGCTGCCGATGGGGATCATGCCCAGGGTCTCCATCTGGGCCTGCATGGCGGGATCCTTCAGGATGTCGCTGACCGCCTTCTGGATCTGCGCGACACGGTCCTTCGGAATGCCAGCCGGCCCCATCAGGCCGATCCACGGCTGCGGCGCGTAGTCCAGGCCGGACTCCTTCAGTGTGGGCGTGTCCGGCAGACCGCCGAAGCGTTGCGGGCTGGTGATCGCCAGCGCCCGCAACCGTCCGCTGTCGATCAGCCCCTTCGAACTGGACGGTGCGTCCAGGCCCACGTCCAGCTGTCCGCCGATCAGGTCGTTCTGGGTCTTGCCGGATGATGACGAGGGAACGTACAGCGCCTTGATGCCCGCGCGCCGCGCCGTCTGTTCCCAGACCAGGTGGAACGCGGTGCCGATCGAAAACGAGCCCACGCTCAGGCTGCGCGCGCGGCTTTCGCGCACGAAGTCTTCCCAGGTTTTTAGCGGGCTGTCCTTGGGCACGATGAAGATGAACGGTGTGCGCGCCACCAGCGAAATGGGCTGCAGGTCTTTTTGCGTATCGAACGGCAGGCTATCGACGGCAAACGGCACGATGGTCACCGAAGAGGCGACCACCATGCCCAACGTGTAGCCGTCGGGGGCGGACTTGACCAGCGCGCCGGTGCTGATGATGCCGGAGGCGCCCGGCTTGTTCTCCACGACGACGGGCTGGCCCCAGGCCGCGCCCAGCTTGCTCGCCAGGACGCGCAGCATGACGTCGACCGGACCACCCGGCGGATTGGAAACGATGATCTTGACCGGCTTTTCGGGATAGGAGGCGGTGGCGGCAAGCGGCAGCGCGAGCGCCAGCGCAAGAAGGCATTGCTTGAACATGGAATTCCCCTTGTGTTGTTGGTGTGCAAGGCGCGGGGGGCAAGCCCGGCGCCAGATGCGGCATGGCGGGTGGCGTGGCTGGCTCAGGCCAGGATCTGCATGTGGGGCGCTTGCGGCCAGGCCGGCGCATCGCCCCGGATGAAGGC